>ERZ773073.62-NODE-62-length-59393-cov-35.993242_pt1 | contig 59393 bp, 62 predicted proteins | sample MGYA00580616_ERZ773073 | MGnify/ENA primary metagenome ERZ773073 (study PRJEB29015, sample SAMEA2737960) | human oral metagenome | biome: human oral; feature: human-associated habitat; material: dental | place: China | collected 2131 ...
GGTCTTCTCCCAGCAGACGATTTACCAGAGAGGATTTTCCGACATTCGGACGTCCAACTACGGCGATTGCAATCTCGTCTGATTCTGCATCTGCATCTGCCGCCCTTGGGAATGCCGCAACAACCATATCCAGAAGGTCACCAAGATTCATGGCATTCGACGCAGAAATTGGAATCGGATCGCCCAAGCCAAGTGCGTAAAAATCATAAATCAATGCCTCACGGTCAAAGCTATCAATCTTATTAACCGCAAGAATCACCGGCTTTTGGGTTCGGCGCAAAATGCGCGCAACCTCCTCATCAGATGAGGTCAGCCCCGCACGTCCATCGACAAGAAAGAGGATGACATCTGCCTCCTCTATTGCAAGTTCTGCCTGACTGCGCATGGAACGGAGAATATGATCGCTCTCATCAAATTCAATGCCGCCCGTATCAATCATGATAAACTCATGGTTCAGCCATTCCGCATCCATATAGATACGGTCACGCGTCACACCTGGCATATCGTCAACAATGGAGATACGCTTCTTGCCAATTTGGTTAAACAGCGTTGACTTCCCCACATTGGGGCGTCCAACTACTGCTACAATAGGCTTGCTCATCGAACGCAGCTCCTCTCATAGTCCCTGTGAATGCATTTCCGGCTGCAGGTTTCGTATAACCGGCATTACTTTGCCATGTATATCCTCCGCTGGCGCGTTCGCGATGATAATGCTCCCAATCTGTAATCGCCTCATAATAGTCGGCCCCAGTCGCAACCGGCTCGATACGGACATCAGGAAAGCTGCGGCGCATATCATCCAGCGTGACATCATCCAAAAAGACATCCTCTCCTTCACGCAAAGAGGATGCCGGGATTAATATCCCCTCTATATTCTCATCCAGCATCTTCAATGAATGGATGATATCACGTCCCGTAAGAAGCCCCGATACATTGACAGTTGCCCCAAAATGACGGTTTTCAATGGGCAGGACATGTATACTCTGTGCCTCCGGATCAATCTCCCGTGCCAGTCGCTCTATCACAGGCGCAACTGCTGTCCCGCTCACAACAGCGAGTGACGATGTCCGTCCTTCTTTCGCACTCGGGGTGCTCACACGCGCCCATTCTTCGATGAAATTGCGCGTTAAACCTATACCGTTGTCCAACTGCGGAAACCCATCATACATTTCAGCAGGAGGAACTTCACGTCCTGCGAGAAAATAAAACTCATCTCCCAAATAGATAAAAGTACGTCCCTCCTCTGCACGAATCTGATGCTGCCAGCGTTCGACCTCATTAATCACGCGCGCGGCCCCTTCACGATCGAACTGCACAAGAGGAAACGGATCACTGCGATGCTTGGTGAGCCCCACGGGAACGATCGCAAGGGACAGCGCATGCGGCCGGCGCGCTACAATATCACGAATCGTTCGTTCCAGCTCTTCCCCATCATTCAGTCCGTGGCAGAGTACTACCTGCGTATGGTAATCCGCTCCCGCTTCTTCCAGTTTTGTGAGTTGCCCAAGGATATCTGCCGCTCCTTTATATCGAAGCATTTCAGCACGCAGTACGGGATTCGTACACTGTACGGAAACGTAGAGCGGCGACAGGTGAAAGCTTTGGATGCGTGAAAAATCCGCCGGTCCCATATTCGTCAGTGTTACAAAATTTCCATAGAGAAAGGAGAGCCGATAGTCGTCATCCTTGACAGAGAGACTATGTCGCATATTCGGGGCAATCATATCGACAAAACAAAAGCAACAGTGATTCGCACATTCGCGAATCCCGTCAAAGACTGCGCGCTCAAACTCTACGCCAAAATCCTCATCATAATCCTTATCAAATTCGATGAGTTCCTGTTCCCCGTTCGTATGCTCGACAAGGAGCTCGATTTCCTCGTCTGCCATCGCAAAACTAAAATCAATGATATCACGCAAGGGCATGTTGTTTACAGAGAGGATCTTATCCCCGGGCACAAGCTCCAATTCCTCGGCAATACTGTTCTCTATAACACGCAATATAACGCCCGGATATAACTTCGCCATATGTCACTCCTTTCTCACGAAAAAGGAGTGACGTTGCATCACTCCTTCATTATCGTATGAAATTATTCGCAATCCGACTTACTTCAGCCAATCGAGATGCGCTTCGACCTGACCTTCCGTGTTCTCGCTTGCTTCTGCCTTTTCTGCCTGGCTCTCATCCACATATTTCTTAACATCCGCAGCATCTGCATCGCGCTTTGCCTTGGTGATCGAAAGTGAAATACGCTTACGTTTTGTATCGATGCGGAGTACTTTAACCAGTACAACATCACCTGTATGAACAGCCTCATCTGCACGCTCAATACGCTTTTCAGCAAGCTCGCCCATCGGAATAAGCCCGTCGAATCCCGGTTCGATCTCCATGAACGCACCAAAGTCCGTCAGCTTGATAATCTTTCCTTCAATGAAGTCACCTTCTGCGTACTGCGCTGCCTTCTCGACCCACGGATCCGGAAGAGTATCTTTCACCGAAAGAGAAATACGCTTTGCTTCGCGGTCTACGCTCTTAACATAGACATCAAGTTCCTGACCGACCTCGAGCACCTCTGAAGGATGCTTCACACGATGCCACGCAAGATCCGAGATATGAGCAAGTCCATCTACACCGCCAATGTCGATAAACGCACCGTAGTCGACAAGACGCTTAACCGTACCGCGTACAACCTGCTCCGGCTCAATAGCCGAGAACACAGCCTCTTCCTTTTCTGCTCGGTCACGCTCGAGAAGTTTCCGACGTGAAAGAACAAGGCGACGCTTCTGTACATCAACCTCGATGATCTCTGCTTCAACCGTCTGATCAACATAAACAGATAGATCCTTGACGAAGTGCAGTTCCATCTGGGATGCCGGAATGAATCCTCGCAGCCCCATAACGTATGCGACAAGACCGCCCTTGACTTCTTTCGCGATCTTCGCCTCAACTGTATCGCCATTTGCCTGAATCACTTCGATATCCTTCCAAGCCGCCATCTTATCGGCCTCAACCTTGGACAGGCTACCGCCATTATCTCCACCAAGCGACTTGATGTAAACATCAATCTCGTCGCCGACTTTCACAACATCGCGTGCATCATCCGGCGCAGGAACGGCAAGATCCCTCTTAGAGACAGGAATTTCCTGTTTGTATCCGATATCAACGTATGCTTCATCGCGGGATACCTGAACGACTACCCCTTTGACGACCGTACGCTCTTGGATATCGGGCATATCCTCCTGTTCCAAAAGTTCTTTCATGCTCTGCTCTGACACTGTTTATAAACCTCCTTGATAATCCAGTCCGGTGTAGAAGCTCCGGCTGTAATACCAATTTTATTAACATTATTCATCCATTCGTCTTGTAGCTCAGCTACAGTCTCAATGTGATATGTTCTGCACTTAGTGGCACATAGTTGGGCAAGCCGCGTCGTATTGGCACTGTTCTTTCCGCCGACGACAAGCATCATGTCCACCTTTTCGGCAAGCTCCAAAGCTGCCGTTTGGCGCATGTCTGTCGCCGTACAAATCGTACGCAGAATTTTGATGTCACGCGATTTTTCCAAAAGACATGACACAATACTCCGAAAACGATCACTTGAAAAAGTTGTTTGACAAACGACCCCGAGCTTTCCGCATTTCGGCAGCGCATCTGCCTCCTCCTCGGTCTCGATAATACGTGCGCCATGCTGGGTCCATTCGAAAATACTCTTGACTTCCGGATGTTCCTTCTCTCCAACAATAACGACAGTATATCCTTCCTCGGACAGCAGTTTTGCCGAGAGCTGTGCTTTTTTGACATGCGGACAGGTTGCATCCACCAGTTCTAAACCGCGTGACTCTGCCTCCTCATACACCTTTGGCCCCACTCCATGCGAGCGGATGATGACAAGACCATCCTCCATCTCCCCGAGTGAAGCAACAGTCCCAACGCCTTCATTCTTCAGACGCTCAACCATCTGCGGATTATGAATGATCGGACCAAGCGTACTGGAAGTACCATCTGGAGAGGCATTCTCTCTGGCGATCTCAATAGCGCGCTTCACACCATAACAGAATCCCAGATATTCAGCTAAAATAACCTCCATAGACCTCACCAGAAGCGTGTAACGATTCTCGGCACCTACACGCAGACAACCCCTATCCACACAATCTGCCTAACAGTATAACACGCCTGCTTCGCACGCGCAAATAAAATTTATTTTTTTCTGCACTATTCGAGTTCGATCGTCCCGGGCGGCTTGCTTGTGCAGTCGTAAAGTACGCGATTGACTCCCCGAACTTCATTGACAATGCGGGTGGTGACCTTTGATAAGATCTCCCATGAGAGCTGCGCTGCCTCTGCCGTCATAAAATCGCTGGTCTCGACCGCGCGTAGGACAACCGCGTAGTCATATGTGCGTCCATCGCCCATGACGCCGACGGAGCGCATATTCGTGAGCGCGGCAAAATACTGGCCGAGATTCTTCTGTATTCCAGCATTTGAAATCTCCTCGCGGTAGATAGCATCCGCTTCCTGCACGATACGTATCTTCTCCGGCGTAACTTCACCAATGATACGGATGCCGAGACCGGGCCCAGGGAAGGGTTGACGTTCGACAAGATGATCCGGGATGCCGAGTTCACGCCCTGCCGCACGAACTTCATCTTTGAAAAGCAAGCGAAGCGGCTCGACAATCTCTTTGAAGTCTACATGATCTGGAAGGCCTCCGACATTGTGGTGCGACTTGATAACGGCAGATTTGCCGAGCCCGCTCTCAATGACGTCGGGATAGATCGTCCCCTGTACAAGAAAGTCAACGGCACCGATCTCACGCGCCGCTTCCTCGAAGACACGAATAAATTCCTCTCCAATGATCTTTCGTTTCTGTTCCGGCTCTGTTATGCCCCTCAGTTTTTCATAGAAACGGTCCTGCGCATTGATACGGATGAAATTGACATCATAGACACCCGAACTGCCAAAGACCGCCTCGACCTCATCCCCCTCGTTTTTGCGCAGGAGTCCATGGTCCACAAAGACGCAGGTGAGCTGACTTCCGATCGCCTTAGAGAGCAGAACTGCCGCAACAGAGGAATCGACACCGCCTGAGAGCGCACAGAGCGCACGTCCCGAGCCGATTTTTTCGCGCAATTCCTCCACAGTCTTTTGAACAAAAGACTCCATACGCCACGTACCGGTACATCTACAGATACCATAAACGAAGTTTCGCAGAATCTCCGTACCATTTTCCGTATGCATGACCTCGGGGTGAAATTGTACAGCGTAGAGACTTTTAGCAGGATTCTCCATAGCGGCAATCGGGCAGACTGACGTGGTTGCCGTTGTATGGAACCCGGCAGGAAGTCCGCTGATATAATCCGTATGACTCATCCAGCAGATATTTTTTGCAGGGATTCCCGTAAACAAAAGAGAGGACGGATCTATCATATCCACTTCGGTTCTGCCGTATTCGCTGATCGGCGCGGTCTCGACATGACCGCCGCATAGATGAGCCATGAGCTGCGCCCCGTAACAAATACCGAGCACAGGAACGCCAAGAGAAAAAAGTTCCTTTGGAGCCGTCACTGCCCCTTCCCCATAGACGCTGTTCGGCCCGCCAGTCAAAATGATCCCGCGCGGTGCGAGCCCGCGTATGCGTTCTAAGGAAATTGTATGAGGATATACTTCACAGTAGACGTGATTCTCTCGCACGCGGCGTGCAATGAGCTGATTGTATTGTCCTCCGAAGTCGAGTACTAAAATCATCTCTGCAGCATCGGATCTATTCATAGTGGAAGTACCTCTCTCGTATTATGCTTCTGCAGTTTCCGTAAAATGCCGGACGGCACTGTGTGCCACATCGATCGAAAATCCTTTTTGATAAAGGTTCGCCATCATCTTCTGGGCAGTGTCCGTCGGTTTATGCTTCATTGCAAGGATACGTTCTGCCACTTCGACCTCCCGCTCAAAGGTATCATGGGGGACCACACTCCACACCAGATCATGATCAAACCCTCTCTGTATCAGTTTGGCACATATCTGGCGAACAGAACTGCGGCGCTCATTGTAAAGGTACATAAACTGCTCGGCGCAAAGCTCAGCATCGTTAAGATATCGATGTTCAACGAGCCGTGCAATCGCGGCATCAATCTCTTCGCCAGAGAAGCCCTTGCGTTCGAGCTTCTCACGCAGCTTTTTCTCGCTGTGTGCCTGCCGTGCAAGATAGTCAACAGCGGTCGCAAGCGCTGTTTTTACAGCAGTCTTCCCTTTCCGTTTGCCCGGCATATTCTCTTCTAAACTCATTCAGGCACACCCGCCGAATTCTCCTGAGCGGTGGATTCCGGCTTTGCCAAGAGTTTCCCTCGGATCTTTTCTTCAATCTCTGCAATGATATCGGGGGTCCCTTCTAAAGTAATTTTGGCATTTTCCTTTCCCTGACCAAGGCGCGTACCGTTATACGAGTACCATGCACCACTCTTCTCCACGATATCTAGGTCAACTCCCATATCGATGATACTGCCGAGACGGGAAACACCCTCTCCGTACATAATATCAAACTCTGCCGTTTTAAAGGGTGGTGCGACCTTATTCTTAACGATCTTGGCCCGCGTACGATTACCAAGAGATTCGGTTCCCTGTTTAATAGAATCCGCACGACGTACGTCAATACGCACAGACGCATAGAATTTTAATGCGCGTCCGCCCGTCGTCGTCTCTGGATTACCGTAGGTTACACCAATCTTCTCACGCAGCTGATTGATAAAGACGGCAACCGTGCGTGTCTTGCTGATAATACCTGTGAGTTTTCGCATCGCTTGACTCATAAGCCGCGCTTGAAGTCCAACATGCGAAGAGCCCATATCCTCATCAATTTCTGATTTCGGCACGAGCGCCGCAACCGAATCCACAACGATGATATCGATCGCGCCGCTGCGTACCAGTGCATCCACGATCTCAAGCGCCTGCTCTCCCGTATCCGGCTGGGAGATAAGAAGATCCTCGATATTCACCCCAAGCTTTCGTGCATATTCGGGATCAAGAGCGTGCTCCGCATCGATAAATGCGGCAATTCCACCGGCTTTTTGTGCTTCAGCGATCATGTGGAGGGTAACTGTTGTCTTACCCGAGGACTCCGGCCCATACACTTCAATAATTCGCCCACGGGGAATTCCACCAACGCCCAGCGCTATGTCAAGGGGAAGAATACCGGTCGAGATGACTTCGATATTCATATTTGCCTTGGCCTCTCCGAGACGCATAATAGACCCTTTTCCATGTGTTTTCTCAATCTGCTTAAGTGCATTCTCGAGAGCTTCTTCACGCGCTGTTCTCTTATCTTTCTCTGCCATATTATCCGCTCCTTCACAGTCTTTTATTTTCTTTTCAATTATACGAAAATCCCCACTCTTTTGTCAAAGGAATATGCGGGGATTTCTGACAGTCGGGAGAATATATTATTTTAAAAGTGAGTGAATGATTTCGTTGACGAGCTTTCCATCCGCACGCCCTTTTATGCGAGGCATAAGAACCCTCATGACCTTTCCCATATCCTTTGCAGTTGCTGCGCCGACCTCGGCAACTGCCTTCTCTGCAATCTGCTTTACCTCGTCCGGACTGAGCGGGGCAGGCAAATAGGGCGTCAGGATATCGATCTCCGCTTTTGTCTTTTCAACAAGATCGGCACGCTTTCCACGCTCAAATTCCTCAATAGAGTCACGACGCATTTTCACTTCCTTCGCAATAACATTGATGATCTCATCATCGTTCAATGTCTTCTTTCCGTCAATTTCTGCCTGACGTACGGCACCGCGAACAAGGCGAATTACGGAGAGGCGCGCCTTCTCCCCTTGCTTCATAGCAGCCTTCATATCAGCAGTGAGCAGCTCCATCAATGACATTATATTTCATCCTTTCCCAGTAATTACCGAAAAGAAAGGCATCCGCGGCACAGCGTCCACGGATGCCTTTTGCAATCAGCCTCTGTATTTGCGTTTACGCGCTGCCTCAGACTTCTTTTTGCGGCGAACGCTCGGTTTCTCGTAATGTTCACGTTTGCGAACCTCGGCAAGAGTGCCGGCTTTCTGTGACATACGCTTAAAGCGGCGGAGAGCACTGTCGATCGACTCATTCTTGCCGACCTTGATTTCATTTGCCATGCATTTCCCTCCCTCCACACGCGGAGTAGTATTATGTCAATAAATGACACGAACATATTATACTCTATTGAGATAATCTGTGTCAATCATTGAATATAATTTTCATAAAATGCTCATTCAATCACTAATGCTATTATATGAGTGATATATAACCATTGAATAAATGAACAGATTTATATATATAGTATTGTTCAATAGAAAATATTTATATTTTCTTCCTGATCGTATTGACATTCTATCTCAGTTTGCGTTATAGTTCTTTTGCGAGATTTAACCCAATCTACCAAATGTTCAAAGTTTAAGGAGATCTATTACCCATGCGCAGCGCAGCAAAAATTCTATCACTCCTGCTCCTGGTTCTCTCCGTTGCCCTTGTCGGGTGCGGCTCCGGAACCAAGACAGCGGATCAGCCGGCGGATAAGAAGGCAGCAGAGCCGTTCCGTATTGTCACCTCGTTTTATCCGATGTATGTTGCAGCGATCAATATCACCGACGGAATCGACGGCGTTGAGGTCCACAACATGACAAAGCCGCAGACCGGCTGTCTCCATGACTACCAGCTCATGACCGAGGATATGAAGACTCTCGAGAATGCCGATGCCTTCATCATCAACGGTGCAGGCATGGAGGACTTCATGGACAAGGTAACCGAGCAACAGAAGAAGCTGAAGGTCATCGATGCCTCACGCGGCATCGAGCTCATCCATGATGAGGAGGGCGACAACCCGCACGTCTGGCTCAGCGTCACGGATGCCATCCAACAGGTGCGCAATATCGCAGATCAGCTGAAGGAAGCAGACCCTGCCCACGCAGATGCCTATGAAAAGAACGCGGCGGCATACATTGAGAAGCTCACGGCACTCAAGACGGAGATGCATGCGGCTCTCGACAACGTTCCGCACAAGGATATCGTAACATTCCATGAGGCATTCCCCTACTTCGCAAAGGAGTTCAATTTCAACATCATCGGTGTCATCGAGCGCGAGCCCGGCACGGAGCCGACGCCGACGGAGCTCCAGGAGACGATCGAACAGGTCAATGCGCTCCCCTCGAAGGTTCTCTTCACAGAGCCGCAGTACTCCCCTGCCGCAGCCGAAACCATTGCGCGCGAGACAGGCGCAAAGATCTACACGCTTGACCCCGTTGTCACCGGCGAGGCAACACCCGCTGCAAAGATGGCATATCTCGACACCATGCGCAAGAACATGGAGACACTGAAGAAGGCGCTTCAGTAAGCAGCAGCAATCACCGCATCAAAAAACCCGGCGAGTTTTCGCCGGGTTTTTCATTTGGAATTATCCTGCGTTTGTGACCTGATCCGGCATCTCCATCTCCGGGACTTCGATGCGCGGGGCCTTGCCCTTCGGCAGAAGGGTGAACACGGACTTCAGAAGCTTTTGCGTGTACGGATGCTTCGCCTGTGCGAGATCTTTCCCGTCCAGCTCCTCCACAACCTTGCCGAAGTACATGACGACGACGCGGGTGCAGAGACGTGAGACAAGCGCAAGATCGTGGCAGATAAAGAGAATCGTCAGATTCCGCTCGCGTTGGATGCGGACAAGCAGCTCCACGATTGTTTCCTGTACGGAAACATCGAGTGCACTCGTTGCCTCATCGCAGACCAGAATCTCAGGCTCGAGCGCAAGCGCACGCGCGATCCCTACGCGCTGACGCTGTCCGCCGCTCATGTTTGCGGGGTAGCGTTCAGCGAACTCCTCGGGCAGATCAACGAGACGCAGCAGCTCTGCAGCCTTGTCCCGCGCACTTCCTTCGAGAAGGCCAAAGTTCTGGAGCGGTTCGCAGATGATGTCCTTGATATTCATCTTCGGATTGAACGAGGTCGTCGGGTCCTGAAACACCATCTGGATGTTGCGCCGCATATTGCGCGCATCCTCGCCCTTGAGTCCGGTGATCTCCTGGTCTTTAAAGAAGATCTGCCCCTCCGAAGGCGGATGCAGCTGCATCAATGTGCGCACCAGTGTACTCTTTCCGCAGCCGCTCTCACCGACAATGCCGAGAATATCTCCCCGATAGACGGGGAAAGTCACGTCATCGCATGCCGTGAGCACCTTGCCGCCCTCCAGAGGAAAGCGCTTCGTCAGGTGTTCGATGCGCAGAATTGTCTCACGCGCCGATGCTGTCATAACGCTCCCCTCCAATCTGCGGCACTGCACGCAGAAGTTCTTTTGTGTAGTCCTTCTGTGCGTGCTCAATCACCTCTTCGGCCGTACCGTGCTCAACGACACTGCCGTTCTGCATGACCATGATCTGATCCGACATATAGGCTGCAACACCGAGATTGTGCGTCACAAGAACGATCGAAGTGCCGTCTTTCTGACAAATATCCATCATCTCGTTGACGACCTGTGCCTGTGTGGTCACATCCAGTGCAGATGTCGGCTCATCGGCAAGCAGCAGGGCCGGCTTGAAGAACATCGCCATGGCGACACCGACACGCTGACGCATGCCGCCCGATAGTTCAAACGGATGGCACTTCATGACATTGGCAGGATTGGAGAGGTGCATGCGCGCCAGCATATCCTGCGCCTGCGCAGCAGCCTCCTTCGCCCCCATATCATCATGTGTCTGAATGTACTCAACAAACTGCTCGCCGATGGTCCGAATCGGATCCATCATGCTGCCGCTGTCTTGGAAGATCATCGCGGCGGTCTTGCCGCTCACGTGACGCCAGTCCTCTGCGGAGCACTTCGTCATGTCCTTCCCGTCATAGAGGATCTCACCAGCCGTTACCCTGCCGACATGCGGCAGGCAGCCGAGCATCGCCCGAATGACGGTAGTCTTTCCGCTGCCGCTTTCGCCGACAATGGTCAGCACTTCCCCGTCCTTGAGAGTGAAGTCCACACCGTGCACCATTTCCGTGCCTTCGTATGCGATTTTGAGCCCTCGCACCTCAATTAACATTCGGGCTTCTCCTCCTTATCAGTTCGCAGGTTTGATCGTGCTCGTGATCCAGTAGTAGTCTGCCGGATGCATGATTGCACCCGTAATCCTCGTCGAACTGACAATGTTCGTCTCAGGGTAGCCGAGGAACAGTGCCGCACCATCATTGAGCAGGATCTGCTGCATCTCGATCATCAGCTGACGGCGCTTTGCCGTATCAAACGTAACTGCAAGTTCTGCGCACTTCGCATCGTATGCAGGGTTGCTGTAACCAGAGCCGTTCTGCGGATTATCCCCATTCACGTTCGTACGCCAGTACCAGTTGAGGTAGATCTCGGGATCACCCGTGTTAGCGGTCGTAATGTTGGAAATCAGCAGATCATACTCACCGTTGATGCCCATCTTGTCAATGAGGTTGTAGTCGACCGGTTTGATCTTGACATCGATGCCGACCTTCTTTCCATCTGCCTGCACTGCCTCTGCATAGATCGGCAGCTCAGCACGGCTGTTGTAGATAACAAAGTCAACGGAAAGCGGCTTGCCGTCCTTGTCGCGAATGCCGTCGCCGTCCGTATCCTTCCAGCCCGCCTCGTCGAGGAGCTGCTTTGCACGGTCGACATTGTACGCATTCGGATCAGTCAGCTGATCGAAACCGTAATCAAGAGACGGCGGAATCGGAGCCTTGCCCGGAATAAAGGTCCCCTTGAGGATAACCTCATTGTACGCCTTGCGGTCCGTCATCGAGATGAGTGCCGCACGTACCTTCGGGTCGCCAAGGACTCCCTTCTGATTGATGCGTGCAACCACAGTGCGAAGCGATGCAATGCGATCAATGTGGAACTTCGACGTGTCGTTGAAGAGCCCTATGTCGCCTGCGGCAATGTTGACCGCCATATCAACCTCACCCGACTGCAGTGCCATCGCGCGTGTATTCGGATCGTCGATGGACGGGATCTCCACCGTCTCATACGGAACCTCACCACCCCAGTAGTTTGGGTTCTTCTTCATGACGGCCTTTTCCTTCACGAAGGACTCGCATACGTACGGTCCTGTGCAGATCGGCCCCTGCTTTGCAAAGTCGCGCTCCCCTTCACTCGATACATCCACGATAAGGAAGAGAGGATCTGCAAGGAACCCCGGCATCGTAGGCACCGGTTTCTCCGTCGTAATCATCAGCTTCTGTCCGTCAGCCTTCATCTCCGTGTATTTGAAGAAGGTCTCTGCACGGTTGTTCTTCGCAAAGGAGCGCTCGAGCGATGCCTTAACTGCCTCTGCCGTCAGCGGCTTGCCGTTTGAAAACTTAACGTTGTCGCGGATCTTGAACGTCCATGTCAGCTTGTCGTTGCTGATCTCCCAACTTTCAGCAAGCCACGGAGACGTATTCATCTTCTCGTCGAACTTGACAAGCGTCTCGCCCATGCCGTAACGCATGACGACCCAGCCGAAATAATTCTCGGTCGGCTCAAGCGTATCTGCAAAGTTCGTGACGCCAACCTTCAGCGTCGTCTTGTCGCCTGCGGACTGCCCGCCGCCGCAGCCCGTCAGAAGCGCCGCTGCCATGCAGCCTGTCAGAAGCGCCGCAAGCCATCTTTTTTTCTTTCCCATTTGTTCCTCCTTCAATTTGCCTTGTGCGGGTCCATAATATCCCGCAGACTATCTCCCCATAGATTAAAGATTGCAACCACCGAAGCAATTGCAAGTCCCGGGAAAATCATAAGCCAGGGGGCCGTCTGAATCAGCTGACGCCCCTCATTCAGCATGAGTCCCCACTCCGGTGTCGGCGGCTGTGCGCCGAATCCGAGGAAGGAAAGCCCTGCAAGCTCCATCATGAGCGCCCCAATATCAAGGGCTGCCGTCACAATGATGATCGGTATGATATTTGGCAGGATATGCCGCCGAATCATCGCAATCGGACGTGTTCCGCTCGTAATCGCTGCAGAGAGATAGTCCTGCTGCTTCACCTTGAGGGTCAGACTGCGTGCAAGACGCGCATACTTTGTCCACCCCACAATAACGACGGCGAGAACCGCATTGACGGCGCTGCCGCCGAGCACACCCGCAATCGCAATCGCAAGCACAATGCCCGGAAATGCCAGAAAAACATCGGTCAGACGCATGATGGCATTGTCCACCTTTCCGCCGATATAGGCGGAGATCACACCAATCAAAGTGCCAATCCCCGACGAGATAATCACAACAATGAGCGCCATCGTAATTGAGATGCGTGCACCATAGAGAATACGTGTGAAGATGTCGCGTCCAAGCTTGTCTGTGCCGAAGTAATGTTCAGCGGACGGCGGCAGCAGGGAGTTCTGAATCTGAGATTCATATGGATCATACGACGAGATCAGCGGCGCACAAATGGCGACAAGCACAATCAGGAGGATGATACCTGTATAGATACGAAACAGCAGCTGGTCCCGTGTCATGCCTTCGCCCCCTTCCGCAGTCTCGGATCAAGATATGTATAGGATATATCAACAATAAGATTGACAAACATATAAAGTGTCGCAATCCAGAGCACGAAGCCCTGCAGGAGCGGATAGTCGCGCATCTCAATCGCGCGTACAGCAACACGTCCGATGCCCGGCCATGAGAATACAATCTCGATGACGGCAACGCCGCCAAGCAGCCAGCCAATGGCAAGACCGAGCAGTGTGATGAGCGGCAGAAATGCATTCGGCAGAACGTGCCGCCAGAGGATGCGCTGCATCGACATGCCGCGCGCCTTCAGCCCCGTCACATAGTCCTGTCCGAGTTCCTCAAGCACCGCCGTGCGCACCTGCCGCGTATACTTCGACGAGAGCAGAATAGCGAGCGTAAAGGCAGGAAGAATAAGACGGTCCAGGCTGACCTCACCGCCCGCAATCGGGAAAAGGCCCAGCTTCAAACCAAAGACGTAGAGCAAAATGAGTCCCACCCAGAAGCTCGGCATTGAGACACCGAGAAAGGTGAAGACGCGGATGACCTGATCGGGCCAGCGGTTGCGGTAGAGCGCCGACACAACACCCGCCGGAATAGAAATCAGCAGCATCATAATAACTGCTGTTCCTGCCAAGAGCAGCGTCCCCGGCAAGTTTTGCAGAAGTTTTTCCTGCACCGGCATCTTAGCAGAATAGGACATGCCCATGTCGCCGTGTACCACACCATTCAGCCAGCGGATGTACTGTTCATGAAACGGCAGATCCAGCCCAAGCTCATGACGTGTCCGCTCAATCGTTTCCTGCGAAACAATTGTGTCACCTGTCTCCAGGATCGCATCCACAGGATCCCCCGGCGCAATGAATGTCAAGCTGAAGGTCAAAAAACTGACGCCCAGCAGAGTAATGACCATTTGCGCCAGGCGCATTAGAATTGCTTTCGCACTCAACTCCACAACTCCTTTTTTATAATTGCATATTAAAACCGCTTATCCCATAAGAGAAAGCGGCACAAACAATCTGCAATAACATGCTTCTATGCAAAGCATATCACTGTCTTATTCATCTTCCCATCTCTCGTGAGTCCAGCAATGAATCCTATTGCGAGCAGGCTTTCCGGCTCATAGATCAGCGCGTTCCTCCGCCTTCCCGGTTTACACCAGTGACTTTACGGGCACAGGCTCTGCGCCTGTGGAAGAACACTCCCTATTTACGGCTGCGGGACAGCACGGGCATTTCACCCGTTTTCCTCTCATCGCACGGCAAATCTCCGCATAATACGTCGATTGCAGACACTCGCAACGTACTCTATGCAATTTTAATAGAATGTTAGTCGTAGTATATCCGTATCAGACATTCTTGTCAAGATATTCATTTCAGATTATTCTTCATTTATCAGACATAAGTCCCGTTTTCTTAAAGTTATTCTTAGATAACTTCCCTTATGGATACCGCTTTCGCAAAAAATATGGCACAGCCAGTCCGTAAAACCGACTATGCCTGTTCGTTTTCCGCATCCAAAGTCCGAGCGTTGAACTCTCCAATGCAGTTCCACACGATGACGATTTTCTGTGTGCGTTTGCCGTCCGCCACTTCCGGATGGAAGATGTACACCTTCTCGATGAACTCACGGACGATTTCTGAGGTAAGCTCCGGGATGTCCGTATACTTCCTGACGATGGAAAGGAAGCCGTTCACATTGGCTGCGGTTTCCGATTCCTTGGCGACCACAGCTTGCAATTCCTTCATCCGTGCAGTCAAGACGCTCTGCTCATTCTCATAAGTGGCGGTCAGTTTGGTGAAACGCTCATCGGAAACCTTTCCGTCCACATTGTCCTCGTAAAGCCGCTGAATCAGCAGATCCAGTTTCCGCATACGCTTGCCTGCCTGTTCCATTTCCCGTTTGGCATCACGCAGAGCCTTGTCCGCCGCTTTTCTTGATTTCTTGACAATCAAGGTGATGAACTCGTCCTCATGCGCACGGGCAAAGTCTGTAACGCGCCGAATGGCATGAAGGAGAATCCCCTCGATTTTATTGATGCGGATCGTGTGGCTTCTGCCGTCGCAGAGTTTTTGCGCTTTCTTCCTGCGATAGTTGTCGCACACATAATGGTCGAGTTCCCTTCGACGATTGCCCTGCCGAACCGCTCCCATCTTTTCCTTGCAGTCCGCACAATAGAGAATCCCCGAAAGCATATCGGGAATACCGAGGAATGTCTTTTTCCGTCGTCCCTCACGAATGCGCTGCACAATATCGAAGGTCTCTTGGTCGATAATCGGCTCCTGCGTATTTTCAAAAATCACCCACTCCGAAGGATCGTTCAGATATACGCCTCTTGTGCGATAGGATTTTTTGTACGTCTTGAAATTGACCGTATGCCCCAAATAATCCGGGCGTCTTAAAATATCGGCCACATAAGTCGAACTCCACACAAAAGCGTTCGGCATGGCTTCCGCTTCCTGCCTTGAAATTTTCCCGTCCCTGACCTTGGCATGAAGAATCGGATTTAAAACCTTCTGCTCCCTGAGTTCCCGGGCAATCCATCCGGGACCAAATCCCTGCATACACTTGCGGAACATAGCTTTCACCAAGGGAGCGGCAATTTCATCAGGAATCCAACGCTCCTTGTTTTGCGGGTCTTTCATGTAGCCATAAGGCGCCCGGTTTGCCATGTGCCGCCCGGATTCCCCCTTCGCCTTAAAAACAGCCTTGATTTTCTTGCTGGTGTCCTTGGCATACCATTCGTTGATGATATTGATGAAGGGCGTAAAATCGCTGTCCTGCTGATTGGCACTGTCCACGCCGTTGTTGACGGCAATGAAGCGTATGCCCGCATCCGGGAAAAACATCTCCGTATAATAGCCCACCCGGAGATAGTTGCGCCCCAAACGGCTCATGTCCTTCACGATGACCGTCCCTACTTGCCCGCGCTCCGCCTTTGCTATGAGTCGCTGCCAGTCGGGGCGGTCGAAATTCGTCCCGCTGTATCCGTCATCCACGAAGAACTCGCGATTCCGAAACCCGTTGTCAACAGCGTATTTTTCGAGGATGGCTTTCTGATTGCGGATGCTGTTGGAATCGCCCTGCATCTCATCGTCCCGCGAGAGACGGCAATACAAGGCTGTGATTTTTTCACCGTTCTCCACGGCAGTTTGTGATTGTCTGCCCATGATATCCTCCTTTCCGACAATCTTCAAGTGGTACTTCATATTCCCGTACTGCTGTGAAGAAGTCAAGCGGATTACGGCGAAATCGCCGAATCTTTCGCTAAATCCTCCGCATCCCGCAGGATGAGTTTTTGCACCTTGTCCATTACGGTTTCCTTGGCCGTGTCGCTGATAATATCTTCTACAATATAGACGGTGTCCTGCGGATTGCGCTCTCTTGACTGTGTATTTGTCATTGCTTCCCCTCCCTTCCTTATTTGTGATAGCATCAAGGGTGTCACGTTTCGCTACGTCCTCTGACGACGCCCCCAGGGGGCGGTCAAATCTCTACAATCTTTTGCCGTGGTGACCGGCGCTGGGTCACGCGCACAAAAACGACAATTCAAACGGGGGATTAACCCGTCATAGAGATAAATAGCGGCTGTTGGAACGCAATACGGCGCAGTGCTGTCTCATATAAATCAAAGCCCTATCCTTCCTACCTGCCGAAAACAGATACAGCGGAGCAAATCGCTCCGCCGTACCCATAACCCCTTTATGCAGTTATCTTGAGTGCCTTGACAGCCTCCCTGCGCATGAGTCTGCCATCCACGAATTCCATGGCGAGATAACCGACTTGTCCGTGAAGCGCAAATTTCTCCTTGAGGGAGCGCACACGAACGGGAGAGCGATGAATCATCCAGTAGTAGCTGAAATCTCCGAAAAGCACAGGAAATTTCCCGCTCTCGGCGTTTGGCATCCCCTCACCGATAACCACAGGCTTGCCGAGAATGGTGGCCTTATCGCTGTTCCAGAGATAGGCTCCGCTATCATCCTTCATCGTGCGAAGGAAAAGAGCCGTATCATCATTCATCAGCCATGTGCCTTTGCTGCGGTACTCCGGTTTCACCGATGCATACAGCTTGATAAACTCATCGAAGGACAGCTTCTTGGCAGTCGCACCGACTTCCGCTCCTTTTTCGGCATGGAGAAGTCCTGTGGGCTTATTTGCCCCGTCACCGTTCAGAAAAGCATCGTCCTCGGCTTTGGCGAAGTTCTTGGCAAAGCGACGGGTAAGATGCTCCTCCATGTCGAAAGCGGCATCATGCACGAATTCCTCGGTCAATTTGACGAACACGGCAAGTTTATGGGAGTCCACCGGGTATCTGGTAAAGTCATTCAAGCCGTCATAGAGCGGGATGACACTTCCTTCCGGTACCCAGTTAGCAAAATCGGCGCAGTCATGGGCAAAGATGCGGCTTGCCCCACCATAGAACTTCACCGTGGTGCAGAGGTTCTGCGAAATGCTCTCCTGCTTGATGAAATCGTCCATAGAGGAAGCGTCTTCGGCGGGAAGCGTATACGCCGATACAGGTTTCCCCTCCGCATGGTCGAGAACCATGCAGTTGTACGGCTCTTGGCGCATGGCGTTCCAGAAATTTTTACGGTAGTCGGACGTACCGATGATATTGAAATTTGCAGACATAATCAAAATCCTCCCTTTTTCTTATCGCATACCCGGCAGGCATACAGCCCCAGTTCATGATCGTTCAGACAATGTCCCACCTGCTTCAAGAGATTGCCGCACTTGGGGCATTCAATGTCATAAACCAATGCCATATCCAGTGTGTGGGAATTCTTGGCATGAAGACGATAGAAGCCGCGCACCTCGTTATACTCGTTGCGCACCAATTCACGCGTCATATAGAGATCGTAGATGCTGCGTGTGTGCTCCTCCGAGCAAAGATTGTTCTGCGGATGAAGGCGAGTGCCGTTCTTGACGGTAGGGATAAGGGGATAGTTTTGAGCGTGATGGAACATACAGTTCCTCCTTCCTGCTGCAAGCAAGGCAGCAATACAGCGGCAGACGCTTCTCATCTGTCGCGTTGACATTCGACTTATGATCTTGCTGTGGCGTTCCTGCCACACATTTCCGGATGAAGCATTTGAAAGAGCGTGTCTCTGTCCCCCTTCCCGGAGCGAATCAGCTCCTCGGAATAGCGGAGAAGTTCCTCTGCTACATCCCCGATGCTTCCGCGAGGAACATCGGAAACGGTCTTCACAATGAGGCAAGCCGGCGCACTGTTTCCGTGCCACAGATAGAGCGTTGCCCTCTTGTTTTCCTTGCTCGTATGCACGCCGCTGATTTCCACATGGAAGCCGTTGCCGAAATCGCGGTAAATGACCCGCTCAAGGTCAATGGTGGCGATAATGTAATTCTTGCCCAAGGACTTGCACAAGTCCCGAAGCATACGGTCTCGTTTTGACATATATACAGCCTCCCTTAAGGGAATCGCTGATAAAATGAAGTCTGTCAGATTGGCGTAGATTTTTTCGTCCGAACAAGGAGGCAAACCGGACGCATAGCCAAAGCTATGTGGAGGATTTGCCGACAAAGTTCGGGCAAAAAAGATGCGTCAAGATGATGCGGCTGAATTTATCAGTGCTTCCTTAAGATTTTCACTAGCGAAAATGCAGGTTTTCTCCGGCATGACAGCAGTCGGTGATTTGTTGTGACGGCGTGATTCTTCCCGTGCTTGCTGCGTGACAATGAAAAACACGCGCAACGGCTTATCCCGCAGGGCTTTACAGATTTTCACGACATCCGTGACAGAACCTCCCCCGTTCTTTTCATATCTTTTATATCTTTATACTTCATATCTATATCTTCCTAACGTTTTCAAATCCCCCCAAGAAGTTTGAAAAACTGTCACACCGTTCACAGGTTGACTTAATCCCTTGAGATGATTGGCTTCCTCGTGTGATTCCTATGGTTTCAGACCGTCACAGAGGAATCACGGAGCATAGGCAAAAACAGCGCAATTCCTGCATTCACGGGCAGTCATAGAACTGTCACGTTCAGGCGAGAAAGTCCTCCGAAAAGTCGCCTGCCGCATAGAAATCAAAGGTTTTTCGGTAGTGCATCATCACTTCCTGCGTGAGCGTGAACTTCCTGTAATATGTGCCTGTGCGCGTGTGGAGCGAGATGTCCTTGAAGGTGCTGCCCACGTGAGCCGCAAGTTCGTCACGAAACTCCTTCGCCGTCTTGGAGAAGCCATGGTTGTTGTCCTGACACCAAGCCTTGTACACATTGTAGATTCTCCCCGTAGTAGCGCCATCGGTGTATTTCGACTCCTCTCGTTCCTCCATGCATTCCTCGAAGAAGCAGATAACCGTATTATTCTCTCTGCGGTAGGTCTCACGAATCACATGAATAGATTCCGGCTCGGAGAACCGATAGCCGTTGGCGATGACCGTCTGCAAGGCCGTCACAGCCTTGTAGACAATGCCCTCCCGCTCGGCATACATCTTCTCGAGAAGCAGCTTGTCCTGCGCATCCTTCGGAATTGGATTGGGGCAGTTCACTGCCATGATGCGGTTATACACCCACTTCCCATCATCCCCGCCGAATTTTGGCAGACGGTTCATACAGAACCAGAGGAGACCGCCGTAGGTAAATTCAAATCCCTGCTGTCCTTTGAACTCGGCAAAAAGGCTGTCCCCACCTGTGATTTTCTTGAAGGTCTTCAATTCCGCAACGGTAAGGAAGCTCATATCGGAACTTCCCGCAAGACGTGTGCCGTAGAGTGTTCCCGTTCCGAATCGCGCCTCAATCTCCGCGAGGTCAATGCCGATGTAGTTTCCTGTGCCCAACAGCCGCTCCACGAGGCTCTTTAACTGTGACTTTCCCGTATCTCCCTCCCCCACGAGGAAAAGTGCTTTTTTCATGCGCCATCCCTTCACATTGGAGATACACGCTCCCATGAATTCAAGGAGGAGCTGCCGAATGGCTGCATCACCGCCCGTCAGTATATGCATATAGCGGTCAAATACAGGCGTCGGCGTTTCCTTCCCCGTCCAGTTGCAGGGAATTTGAATGGTAGACATCGCCTTGGGAGAGTGCGGATGGAGCACGGCTTCCGCAGCGGACACATAGAGCAGGCCGTTCCGAAAGTTGATAAGACGCTCATCGGCGTCGAGCTTTTCCTGCGGCACATAGTCGAGGTCGGTCGCTAGAAGCTGAAATGCCTCGTTGATCGGCTTGATGCGCACCAGTTCCTCGTCATAATCGGCGATGAATTTCTTGATGACGCCCTTCATCATGTCGTCGGCATAGATGCGGTAAGCGCCCCGCTCGTATACGTACTTGATCATTCCCTGCTTCCCGCTGTTCCGAACGAGGATGTAATCCAGATGTTCCCGCACATACTTGGCAAGCATGGAAGGCTCCACATACGGTGCGCCCGTCTTCTCATGAAAGCGGATAAAATAGGGATGCTCCATCTTAGAGCGATGGAACACGCCTTGACAGGCTTCAATCCCGACCGCGATGGTCGCCTCCCGATAATCCTCCCGTTCCCACTTCTCACGATAGAGCGCGGATTGACGGAAAATGGCATCGATCATCTCGGCATCCGCACCGGTACGAAAGGCAATCAAGGCACAGAGGGCGGCATCCGCCTCCGATGGAGAGCCGTAGCCCGTGATGTCCCCACGGTCAAAGAGCGCGGCGAACTTCTCGCCGTTCTTCTGCTCCCGTAGCTTGGAGATGGTGTTGTAGATATTCCTGTCCCCATCCCGCTTGGCACTGTACTTCTGCTTCTTGGAGCGGCGCATATCCTTATCCAACGTGGTAAGAACGGCTGCCGTGCAGTCTTTGAGCGGCTTGTCGCTTATGACGTTTCCCGTAAAGACGGCGAAGCGATTGGTCATACCACCGACATACAGTTCGATTTTGGTTTTGGGATGCTTGGTGTAGTATGTCTTGTCGAGTTTCCGCTGACCTTTGCCGTCAATATAGGAGGGGATCTTCTCCCGATCGCATTTTCCGTAGAAGTGTATGCCCTCGCCACTGACAGAATGCTCGGCGTACGTATCGAACCTTCGGAGCATGGTCTGCACCAGAGGATCATCCAAACCTCTGTGGTCGATGTCGAGGAATACATATCCTTCGGGAATAATGAATCCAATGCCGTCAAAGTGCTTCTCCTTGGAGGCCGTCAGAGCCTCATCATACGTTACCCAAGAATGTCGATGCGGTGCATCCGTTCCCGTTGCCGTTCCATAAGCCGAGAACGGCTTTTTCGTCCTGTTCCCTTTGACCATGGTGTATCGCCAACACACCCATATCTTCTGTGCTTTCAGCTCCTGCAAAATATCACCTCCTTTGCAAAATCAGTCATACATTACGCTTTGGGGCTTGCTTCCTTGACAAGCCACGTATGGAACGCCTCGACGGGAATGAGGATTCTCGCTCCCACCCGGATGCTCGGAAAGTCTACACGGCGAGTCAGGTCGTATGCCATCGGCAGACTGATGCCCATCCGCTCCGCCAATTCCCGCACGCTCATGGTCGTTTTCTCCATATACACCTACCTCCCTTAAAAATGGGCAAACAAAAACCACTCGAATATTCGAGCGGCGCGTATGCGTCCTATTCTGTTATGCCAGCTTGAGCGTTGCTTGTCGCCCAATCCGTATTCGTTGGACGGCATTGTAGGCGGTCATGTCCTTGACACCGAAGATGTTTTTCTTCTCAAGCCCCTCCTCTCGATGCTTCCTTCGCCGATTCTCCCGTTGTCGTTTTCTGTCCTTCACGGTGGATCTCCTCTCAAAACAAAAAGACTCCTCCCTTGATACGGGAAACCGCCGTTTCCGGCTGACATCCGCTGACGATTGGGAACGTGTTTTATTTTCTTGAAAAAATTTTTTTCACATCCTCTTGTATTTATCTCTATTCTACTATAAACTATAACCGTAATCAACACATTCACACTCACGCTTATACTTACTCTAACGCTTACTATCAAATGATTGGTGTGATAATGATGGGATATAGACGAACCAACGCCGGCATGAGAGCCAACAAGCAGACGGATATGCTCGGTTTTGGAGAAGTCGGCGGCGTGGGACAGCTTGTCTACCACAGCTTTCGCTTTGCCGATTATGAGATTGATTATTTGAAGGACGGCACTTGGGCTGCCATCCCCGTATGCGACGCTCATCATCCCCCGGATGTAACGCAAAAGGATTACATTTCGGGAGGATACATACTTTCTACCTTGTGCAATCTGGCAAAAAAAATAAATGACCTCCCAAAAGAGAAGCCATTCACGGATTTGATTTTGGACTGGTGCAAGGATGTGATGCACCCTTATCATATAGATGAAGTCTACGGCGAATTGACGGATGAGCAATTCGACCTTGGCGATATGACAGCGGAGCTTGCTGTCCGTGATGCCACCTTCTCCCTTCATACCTTTATGGAAGAACTCGGGAAACTCTATGATACTGCCCGTTTCTACACGGCTCTCATGCGGATTTGCGAGGGAGATTCCGATGAAACCTACGATATGTACGATGAAGATAAACGCTTCCCGGGGCTGCCGTACTTGGAGCGGTACAAACACAGTATGCGCGCACCAAAAAATATAGATGTGAGTGCCGCCAAGGGGGACTTGCTCAAGGAAATGCAAATCGAGTGCGCGTATATGGAAGCGCACCCTTCTGAGCAGCCCAAAGAGGGAGATTACGCCGCAGAGCCTTTCGATGACTACGATCGGCTGCGGGATTTGCTCATGGAAAGCGTCCCGGATTTCCGTCTGCGGCTCAAGCTAAGTCCGAAAACAGGACGTATGACCTTTGCCGTGGATGTGGATTCGGTCTTTGAGATTGCTTGGCTCACCCTTGCCCACATGATGTCAGAAGATCCCATCGAGGAACACCACGGCGGTTCTCACGAAGGATTGACGGGCGTTATGATGACCTGCCGCCACTGTGGGGACTTCTTCATTCGCAGAAACAATCGGCAGGAATACTGCGACAAGGAAAAATGCCAGAAAGCACGGAATGCCAAAAATCAGCGAGAATTTCGCAATCGCAAGAGAATGTTAAAGGCGGGAAAGAAAATGCAAACGGAGGAGAATTACAATGGCAAAGCTTGAATATCAAGAAAAAGATGGCAAGGTATTTTGCCCATTAGCAAATAAGTGGCTTGTTGCAAAACCGGAGGAAAAGGTTAGGCAGAGATATGTCTGTACTCTTGTGAATGACTATGGGTACTCTTTAGACCAGATGGCGCAAGAGTTAAAAGTCAATAATTCGCAGCGTGGGCAAGGCAAGGCTCGTGCAGATATTGTAATATGGAAAAGCAAAAAAGATAAAGATGATAAAAAAACAGCTTTTATAGTTATAGAATGCAAAGCTGAAAATGTAAAAATCCGCGTAGAGGACTACTATCAAGGCTTCAACTATGCCGCTTGGGCACACGCTGATTTCTTTGTTACTACAAACGAGAAGGAAACAAAGTTCTTTAATGTTGATCCGGCATTTCTTCCACAAAAACTGGAGGAAGTTGTAGCCATACCTACTGCTAAGGACATCGACGACGCTAAGAAAATTGAGCAAATCAAGAATCAGACAAAGACATTCACACGTGAGGAATTTACAAAAACTTTACAGGCTTGCCATAACATCATCCGCAATAATGATAAATTATCACCAGAGGCGGCATTTGACGAAATCAGCAAACTACTTTTTATGAAAATCAGATATGAGCGTCAGCAAAGAGGCACAAAAGTATTTACCAAAGCGGAATATCTGTCTCAAGCTGATAATTACGAAAAAAATATGCGTCCCGGGTTAAAAGCGAGAGGTATTGACCAAGCTTATATGCAGAACCTATTCGACACCACAAAAATCGAATTTAAAGAAGACCATCTGTTCGAGGATAATGATGAAATTAAAATCAGAGAGAACAGCTTTGTGCAGATTTTGGAGAAGCTGGAAAATTACAATTTGTCTGATACACAGGATGATGTAAAAGGCATCGCTTTTGAGCAATTTCTCGGTACAACTTTTCGCGGTGAACTTGGACAATTCTTTACGCCGAGAACAATTGTGGATTTTATGACGGAGATACTCGATCCTCAGGAAGGGGAAGTTATCTGCGATCCAACTTGCGGCTCTGGGGGGTTTCTCATCAAAGCATTTGAATATGTGCGTGAGAAAATAGAGGCTGATGTCAGATTACAGAAAGAAAAACTGAGAGCTTCTCTTGAAGGAAATGACTTTGACAGCAAGCTGGAAGAAGAACAGATAGAAATCAGCGATAAAATAGATGCGATGCAAACTGCACTGAATACTGAACTAGATACTTCTATCAAGGAGAGTCGAATGTATCAGCTTTCCCGCAATTGTATTTATGGAACGGATGCAAATCCTCGTATGGCACGAACATCCAAAATGAACATGATTATGCATGGTGATGGTCACGGCGGCGTACATCATCACGATGGTCTGCTCAATGTCAACGGTATATTCGAGGAAAGATTTGATGTAATTCTGACAAATCCGCCATTTGGTCAGAATGTTGACCGTAATCAGCTCATTTCCGAGGCTGATCGCTTTACTGATGAGGAGATGAAAAGAAAATACAAACAAAAATATGGGAAATCCTATGATGAAGCTCTTAAACAGGTTGATGACCACATCGGTGCATCCCTACTCTCGCTTTACGACCTTGGCAACACAAGTACCCTTACGGAAGTTCTTTTTATGGAGCGGTGTCTTCGTTTGCTCAAAAAAGGTGGAAGGATGGGCATGGTTCTCCCCGAAGGCGTACTTAACAATAAAAACCTTGCCACAGTCAGAGAATACTTTGAAGGACGTGCAAAACTTATACTCATTTGCTCGATCCCCCAAGATGTGTTCATCGCAGCAGGAGCAACAGTAAAGCCGTCCCTCGTCTTTATGCGCAAGTTTACAGATGAGGAAGAGCAAGAATATGCTCGTTGTAAAAAAACTGCGCTCGATGAAGTAACCGCACTTCATCAACCCGAAATCGACGACCTGAATACCACTATCGCCGAATGTAGCTCCAATACAGATATCTTAAAAAAAGATTTGAAGGATGCTCGTATTCGAATGAAACAGGCAAAAAAAGCAAAAGATGCGGATTTCTCTGCAATTGAGAAAGAGGTCGAAGCCATTCAGCTGGAACAGAAAGAAAACAGAGACTCGAAGAAGTCTGCAGAGAAGGCTCTCAAAGACCTGCAGAAACAGATCGCGGATGAGACCAAACCCGTCGTAAAGAAAAAATTTGACTACGATGTGCCGATTGCAAAGATCGATGATGCAGGAATCACTACCACCGGAGCGGCATCAGAAGGCAATCAGTTACCTGCCTTGGTGAATGAATATCGGGATTATCGAATTCAGAACCACTTATGGTATTCAGAAAAAATCAATGTCGAATACAGTCTTAATGCAGACGGATTTTATTGCAGAAACAGCCATGAAAAGGAGGTTGTATTAAATGAACAATAAGTCGGCCATCCTTTCCAATGTTTTGTTTTCTTCACTTGGGCAGTGGGATGTAAAGCAGTTTCTGCTAAACAAGATAAAGTCAATCTATCCAGTAGAGCCATTAGGAAAGCATTTAATTCATCAAACAGAAAAGATTCAGCTATCCGATTACCCTGATGAGGATTGCACTATTCTTGGCGTTTCCAATAAGGTCGGAATGTTTGATGCCGGTGTTAAAAAGGGTAAGAAGATAAAGCAGAAATACCACAGGGTAGAAAGCGGTTGGCTTGCTTATAACCCGTACAGGATCAATGTCGGCTCTATAGGCATTAAAACAGCCGATTTAAAAGGTGACTACATCAGTCCCGCATATGTCGTTTTCAGCTGCATGGAAACTCTAATTCCACAATTCTTATGGTTGATGATGAGGAGCGAATACTTCAACACTTTAATCAAAGATTCAACCACAGGTTCGGTTAGACAAACGTTGAGTTATGAAAAATTAGCAGCTATTGAGGCACCTATTCCGCCAATCCCGGAACAAGAACAGATCCTAAAGGTATATCACGCCACGATTGCGGCGGCCGAAAAAAGTATGTCTGACGGGGACGATTTCAGCAGTGGCTTACTATTCGATATCCAGTCTACAGTTTCAGATTTGAAGGAGCAGGATGTGTCGACAGCGACAACATCATCGATTCTTCAAATCATATCTTATTCATCCGTATCACGCTGGGAAGTTGCGTTTGGTTTAAAAGAAGGCAAATTGGACAAGGTCTATAACAGTTTCAAATCCCCCATACACACAATTGCGGAACTTACAAAGGAGTCGCTTTTCGGGCTGTCGATAAAGGCATCTCCCACACAGAAAACGGGTATGATACCAATGCTGCGAATGCCTAACATCGTCGATGGGGCGCTTGATTTAGACGATTTAAAGTACTTACCACGCAAAACTGCGACTACGGCAAGGGAGCCGGATAAATGGTTATTACGTAAAGGCGACTTCCTGATTAACAGAACAAACAGCAAAGAGCTCGTTGGGAAATCAGCAGTCTTTAACCTTGACGGCGATTACACCTATGCCTCATACGTCATACGGTATCGGTTTGATACTTCTATAGTTTTGCCAGAATATGTGAACATCCTATTCATGCTTCCATTGGTACGATTTCAAATCGATACTATGAGCAGACAAACAGCAGGACAGTGTAATATAAATAGTGACGAAATAGGTTCTATCCGTATCCCGATTCCCTCAATCTCAGAGCAAGAGGAAATCATCAAGAAATACTACTCCACAAAAGACGGAGCCGACAAGTTCTATACAAAAGCTGAAGAATTAAGGAAAAAAGCCTACACAGATTTCGAGAAGACTATATTTGCGTAAATCTGAAGGCACGGAGAAAAAATCTTTCCGTGCCTTTCCTCAACTCCTCATCTTTTTACTGTTGATGGCTTGACTTTTTATTTGCAGCCTTCATACTTCGGAATTCGTCCACTTCAGGAATAAGGCTTAGGGATGAGCCATTTTGCCAGCGCACCAAAATGCTTCCAGCATCGTCTACTCCCCAAACCGTCCCCAATGTCCCGGCAGGAGGCGCTTGGGTATCTTCTATCGAGATAATCTCGACCACCGTCCCCGCGGGGTACTTTTTGCGGAACATTTCGATGTGTTCTTTACTGGGAAATTTCATTATAAGCAGTCTCCTTTGCGATGTCCGCATTTGAATGCACTGTTCCCCCAAAGATTCTGAAGGAGAATTTTCCGGGTGGTCTTATACTTATTTCCAATCAACCCCAATCGCAAAAGGAAGCAGCGGAATGCGTACTTGGGGTTGTCCACTTTCTTTTCTTTGGCAAGTACACGCTTCTGCCGCTGTGCCATATCGCACAGCTTGCTGATGAAATCAGCGTAGGCACGATACGCCTCCGGCGTGAGTGTTCCGTGAAACCATGCGAAAGTAATCCGCTCCTCTGTCAGCGTATAGTTTACCTCCTCGATGTCGAACGCCGCCTTGATGAGATTCCCTTTGCTTTTGAGCAAGGCATCTAAATTTGCCAATGCAGTGTCGGAGAAATTTTCCCTCGGCATACTGATAGAAAGATTGACGATATCCTCCTGTGACTCAATGGGGGCAGATTCCTCCATGATGTGTTCCTCGACTGTCTGCGCCATCGCTTCAATCTCCGTAATCTGTGTACCCTCCTCCTGCAGAGTGTCCTTGGCCTCTTCCATACTGCTGTCAGTGAGAACATCCCCTTCGGACTGCTCTGCCATGAATCCTGCTGCTTCAATGGCTGCGAGGACGTTTGCCGTCTGCTCATCCTTCTCGAAAATCAGCACGCCGTGCTTAGTGACCTCGTAACTGCCAATCTGAAAGGCAAAGCTCGGTGTCCCCATATACTTTGGTCTGATTCCCAAAGCATCTCCGATAGTCTTGACTAGGCGCTTGCGGTCTGCTCCGCTCACGTTGTAATTGCGTTCCATGATGTTGTCCTCCTTTGTAATGGTGTGGTTTTCCATGTCTATCTATCACTCGCCGAGGCAGAAATTGCAAGTACTTTTTGAGATATACTCTCATAAAGCAACGACCATGCAGGATTTTTGCATCCACATGGTCGTCTTCCTCTTGAAGATTGTCGATAAAACTACGTTGATTATGTATCCCTAAGAAAACTCATCTTTTGTTAATATTGTCCCACCCCATTATACGAATACTTTTTTTGATAAGCAGAACACAAGAGTATTGTTGCACAAACAGCTCTTATTATCTGATCAAGAGCAAGGGAAAGCCATGCTCCTTCAAGTCCCATATGCAGTTTATAGAGAAACAGATAGGTGATGATAGGACGCAATACAGTAATGCTGATAAAGGAGTACACAGCGACTTGTATTGTCCTGCCGCTGGCACGCAAAATCCCCGCACAAACCATCTGGTGTGCTTCAGGAAAGCTCACTACTGCTACATAGGCAATAATAAGGCTGCCGAGTGGAATCAGTGCGGCATTGTGTGTGTAAATAGAGAAAATCTCCGTGCGTAATACAAAGGTTGCCAGGAACACCACTGTAGAAAAAAGCAAACTCCATCGTATGCCTGTCCATACGTAGCGCCGCCATATATCGCGTTTCTCGTCATCTCGATTATGACCTGCGAGTACTGTGCTTGCCTTGCCGAGCCCGGCGCTGAAACTGTAGTAGAAATCGCAGAAATTCATGGCAATCGCATGGATAGCATAAGGAATCGTTCCAAGTTCCGCAACCATGCGCGTATAAACGACCATACCGATGCGCTCAAAGCCCTGCTCACTGAAGATGCCGCCAAACACACCAAAAAACTCGCGCAGATATGTCCGCGTCATGCGATAGCTGCCCTGCCGGAAGATGCCCCATGAGAGCAGGACACGCACACTCATGACAAACGACCAAACAGCGCCTCCTACTGTGCCGAGTGCAGCACCAAGAACGCCAAGCGCCGGAAAGGGACCAAGTCCGAAGATGAAGAGTGCGTTCAAGATGACATTGACAATATTACCTTGTATGTTGATCGAGAGTACGCTCATGGACTCCGCACGACCGAACATCACCGCCTGCATGAGTGTTGTGACCGACGTGATAAAAACAGCCGGCAGGGTCCAAGTACCATAAATCATAGCATCCGGAAGATAATCCCACTGCGCACCCATCCAGAGGAGAATATCATTAAGAAAAACAAAAAAGAAAATATGCGCAACTCCGAGAACGATACCGACCAGAACTATTGTTTTTTTGAGGATATCCCCATACGTATCATGTCGATCCTGCCCGAATCGCTCTGCAATCAGAATAGTCACGGCTGCTGCCATCGAACGTGCTATCGTCAGGAGCATCATGCGGGGCTGCGTAAAAATACTGACGGCTGCAATTGCGCCTGTTCCGAGCGTGCCAACCATGATAATGTCGGCATTGCTCAAAAAAATCATAAGGACGCCCTCAAGCGCTGCGGGCAGTCCAATTCTAAGATAAGTTCTATCATAGGAGGTCAGCAATCTATCATCTCCCCACAACGCTTCTCGCATTTCCCTAAACAAGCTATCATAGAATAATAATACTTGTCAACAATATACGAATATGAATTGACTTTCTCCATCAAATCATGTAGGTTTAGCCCATATGAGTTTATAAGTGTACGTGAAGGAATAATATCATCCATGAAAATAGCTTTCAGTGACTATGACGGCACACTCTCCGTTTCAGACACAGGCGTCACGGCAGAGACCATCGAGGCCATCCATGCGTGGCGCAGCTCCGGAAATAAGTTCGGCATTGTGACCGGGAGGAGTTACGACCTCATCGCTATGGAAACAAACAGCCATAAAATTCCAGTCGACTTTTACATCTGTTGCAACGGCGCGGCAATTCATGAACCGAACGGAAAGCCGATCACATCGACGTGCCTCCTGCACGAAGCGATGGCTCAGCTCTTCGACTCATCACATATTCGTACGTATGAGGGCGGCATGCTCTTCTTTACGCCGGAGCGCTCATATAGCTATGGTCTCCGTGAGGATATTCCTGCCCCCTTCCTTACACCGATTCAAAACATTGAGGATGTTCTATGTTTGAATGATGTCATCCAAATGGGCATGATGTTTTGCGATCGTGAAGCAGCCGTCGCAGCCTTTTCCTCAATTGATTCGGATTTCCCCAATATGTTTACAGGGAATATAAATCGTCAGTTTCTCGATCTCAATCATGCCGGAGTGAACAAGAGTACGGGCATTGCTTCTCTTGTTCATGAGAGAGGCTGGGAAGAGCGAGAGCTGCTCATTATTGGAGATGACCGCAACGATCTCACGATGATTAAGGCATATAAAGGCTTTACGGTCAGTCATGCAGAGCACTTTATGCATGACGCGGCATATGCTGTTTATGATTCTGTCGGCGCCATGCTGCGCGATTATCTCTAAGCAAATAAAAATATCGGGCCTGCCGAAATATCTCGGCAAGCCCGATATTTTTTTAACGATTCAACGCACGATGCGCAATATCTTTGCGATGATATTCACCTTTGAAAGAGATCTGATCTACTGCGTCATAGGCAGATTGAACCGCCGAAGCAATATCCTTTCCCATACCGACGACGCCGAGTACGCGCCCTCCGTTCGTTACAATTTTCCCATTCTTCTTTGCTGTTCCGGCATGGAATACAAGAGCACCAAGCTTTTCGGCATTTCCTATTCCATAAATCTCGTTTCCTTTTTCATAAGAAGCCGGATATCCTCCCGCTGACAGCACGACACAGACCGCTGCACCGTCTTTCCATCGAATGGGAACATCGGCAAGAGTCCCGTCTGCACAAGCGTGCATAATCTGGACCAGATCCCCATCGAGAAGAGGAAGAACCACCTGCGTCTCCGGATCGCCGAACCGCGCATTAAACTCCACAACCTTGGGTCCGTCTGCCGTAATCATCAGGCCGAGGTAAAGGCAGCCACGATATGCCCGCCCTTCCTTTTCCATGGCGGAGATTGTCGGCTTTAGTATCTCCTCCACGGCACGCTCCGTCAGCTCCGGCGTCATGACTGGTGCTGGCGCATAGGTTCCCATTCCCCCTGTATTCGGACCCTTGTCCCCATCAAAGGCACGCTTATGGTCCTGTGCACTGATCATAGGGCGAATTACCGTTCCGTCTGTAAAAGCAAGAAGAGAGGCCTCCTCACCTTCCATGAATTCCTCGATAACGACACGTGCTCCCGCATCGCCGAATGAGTTGTGCTCCATGATTGCATCAACGGCATCAAGTGCTTCCTGCTCTGTCATGGCGACGACGACACCCTTTCCGGCCGCAAGGCCGTCGGCTTTGACAACAATTGGGGCTCCTTCGCTGCGAATATACGCACGCGCAGCTTCCGCCTCAGCAAAGACCTCATAGCGGGCAGTTGGAATCCCGTACTTCTTCATGAGATCCTTTGCAAACGATTTCGAGCCCTCGATCTCTGCTGCGTTTGCACGGGGGCCAAAGGCAGGAATACCGGCAGCTTCGAGATCGTCTACAAGACCGTTCATCAGGGGGACTTCAGGGCCGACAACGACGAGACCGATGTCCTTCTCCTTGGCAAATTGCAGGATCGCCGCATTATCGGTGACAGCGATATCCGTCATCTCACCCATGCCCGGATTGCCGGGAATCGCATATATGCGCTCTGTTTGAGGGCTTTCGGAGAGCTTCCAAAAAAGAGCATGCTCACGACCGCCTGATCCGATTACGAGAATGTTCACGTTGCTATCCTCATTTTTCCAGCTGCTGTGCAAGATACGCATTGATCGCAGCATCATAATCTGCCGTATGCGCAAACGCCTCATAGGCAAGCCGCATCCGCGTCATGCCGTCAACTGCACCATCCTTGCGTATCTTTTCCGCAATCTCCGCATATCGTTCAGGATTTGTAATCACGGTGACAAATTTAAAATTCTTTGCCGCCGCACGAATCATCGCAGGCCCTCCGATATCAATCTGTTCAACAGCCTCTGCAAGCGTTACATTTGGATTTGCAACCGTCTCCTTAAACGGATAGAGATTGACCGCAACAAGATCAATAGGCGTGATCTTCAGCTCGCGCAGAGCTTTCTCATGGCTCTGGTTTCCTCGTACGGCAAGAATCCCTCCGTGAATAAACGGATGCAAAGTCTTGACGCGGCCGTCCATGATCTCCGGAAATCCCGTCACATCGCTGACATAGACGACGGGTATGCCGGCCTCACGCAGCGCTCTCATCGTTCCGCCCGTGGAGACGATCTCTACCCCTGCCGCATGCAGCACACGCGCAAACTCCACAACGCCGGTCTTGTCGGATACGCTGATCAGGGCACGCTTTATCTTCATAATGCTCCTCCTTCACCGGCGGGCAGAATATGCACCTGCCGCCCGTCCGTATGCAGTCTTCCTTCAATATAGAGTTTGATTGCCTCGGGGAATATCCGATGCTCCTGCTCGAGAACCCGGGCGGCAAGGGTCTTCTCTGTATCGCCCTCCAGAACGGGAACCGATGCCTGAAGTATAATGGGACCGGAGTCCGTGCCCTCGTCCACGAAATGCACGGTACATCCGCTGACCTTCACCCCGTAGGCGAGTGCGTCACGATGCGCGTGCGCCCCAGGGAAGCTGGGCAGAAGCGCCGGATGGATGTTCAGGATACGGTCCGTGTAGGCATGTACAAAAAGCGGCGACAGGATACGCATAAATCCCGCAAGCACAACCAAGGTCACACCGTGCGCATGCAGCTGCTCCAGAAGCGCACGTTCAAACGCATCGCGCTCCGCATAGTCCCTGCGGGCCACAGCAATGGCGGGAATTTCCTTCTCCCGTGCACGTTCGAGCGCATAGGCATCTGCCTTATCAGCGATGACCACGGCAATCTCCGCGTGTATACTGCCATCCTCAATAGCGGCGATAATAGAGGCAAGATTGGAGCCGCGGCCCGAACAGAGAACGCCCAGTTTCTCCTCACGCATCAAAGACACCGCCCTTGATGACGACTTCATGTCCGCCTTCTGTCACACGGCCGATCCGATAAACAACCTCATTATGGGCCTGCAGATGCCCCTCAATGCGCGTCGCCTCCTCCGGCGAAGCAATGAGGACCATGCCGATGCCCATGTTAAACGTACGGTACATCTCCGGCCAGTCCACATTGCCCCATTCCTGGAGCAGACGGAATATAGCGGGCATCTCCCATGCTGCACCGTCCACCTCTGCTCCCATGTCCTCCGGCAGGGCACGCGGAATATTCTCGTAGAATCCGCCGCCTGTAATGTGCACCATGCCGTGGATGTCAAACATACGGATGAGCGGAAGACAGATGCGCGGATAGAGCCGCGTCGGCGTCAGGAGTTCCTCGCCGATCGTTCGGCCGAGTTCCTCCATGTACTCATTCCCCTGGAAGCCCTTGTGCTCAAAGACAATTTTACGCACCAGCGAGTAGCCGTTGGAGTGGACCCCCGAGGAGGGCAAACCGAGCAATACATCACCGGCCTGCACACGCGCACTTGTAATAAGTTTTGACCGTTCCGCAACGCCGACGGAGAACCCTGCGATATCGTATTCGCCCGCGGGATAGAACCCCGCCATCTCTGCCGTCTCACCGCCAATCAGGGCACAGCCGGACTCCCTGCAGGCACGGGCAACACCCGTGACTACTGCAGTGACCTGATCTGGTTCGAGTTTTCCAACAGCAAGATAGTCGAGGAAAAAGAGCGGCTCTGCCCCTTGTACGAGAATGTCATTGACGCACATCGCAACCGCATCCTGCCCAATTGTATCATGCTTATTCAGCATAAAGGCAAGGCGCAGCTTTGTGCCGACCCCATCCGTACCGGATACGAGAACCGGTTCTTTATATTCCTTCGTATTAAGGGCAAACAGTCCGCCGAAGCCGCCAAGATCCCCCAGCACCTCGGAACGATAAGTCGCGCGTACGCAGTCCTTGATCATGGATACGGATTTATTTCCCGCATCAATATCGACGCCTGCACCGCGGTAGGTCATTTTCTCCATCGGTTCTCAGAGCTCCCTTTCACGCTGTGCAATCTGCCGCCGTTCCAAAATAATCTTATCGTCTTCGTCGAGCTCGGCATCCTCTTCGGGAACCGGGTATTTATTATTGAAGCATGCATAACACATATGATCCGGATTGAGTGCGGAAACACACTGCCGCAGCCCATCAATCGAGATAAAATGCAGAGAATCTGCTCCGATAAAAGAACAGATTTCATCGACACTCTTGGTTGCTGAGATGAGTTCCTTGCGGACAGATGTATCGATTCCGTAGTAACAGGGGTCCGTAATGGGCGGACTGCTGATGCATACATGGATCTCACGCGCTCCGGCATTCCGCAGGAGGCGTACGATTTTGCCGCTCGTCGTTCCGCGCACGATGGAGTCATCGACCATGATGACGGATTTCCCTGCAACGACGGAACGCACCGGACTAAGCTTGAGCTTGACCGCTGCATCACGCTGTTTCTGCGTCGGCTGAATGAAGGTACGCCCAATGTAACGGTTCTTGATGAGGCCTTCGGCAAACGGAATCCCAGCCTCATAGGAGAATCCAGTCGCTGCCGTCGTCCCGGAATCCGGTACAGAAATAACGACATCCCCGCGAAAACCGGATTCGCGCGCCAAAACACGCCCCATCTCAAAACGCGCTGCATGGACGCTCTGTCCGTCAATGATAGAGTCGGGACGTGCAAAATAAATGTATTCAAAGATACAAGAGGCCACATCCTTGCCGTTAGAAAAACGATAGGATTTAAGACCGTCGCTGTCCATAACAACCATCTCACCCGGCAGAACATCGCGCACAAACTCTGCGCCATTGACATCAAGGGCGCAGGTTTCAGAGGACAGAACCCATCCGCCGTCCGGTGTCCGGCCGATGCAAAGAGGGCGAAACCCCTGCGGGTCGCGCACACCGATGAGTTTATCCTCCGTCATGATGGAGAGACAGAAGGCCCCGCGCACAACACTGACCGCCTCAAGAATTCGTTCCTCGACGGACGGCTTTTGTGAATGTGCAATAAGATGGACAAATACCTCTGTGTCAATTGTCGTCTGAAATACCGTGCCCTTAGACTCAAGATCGCGGCGAATCAGCGCGGCATTCGTAAGATCGCCGTTATGAGCCAGCGCGAGAGCGCCGCCCGCATAGTTAACACGCAGCGGCTGGGCATTCGCCGCGAGGCTGAACCCCGTTGTTGCATAGCGCACATGACCGATAGCAATTTTTGCGTTGTCAAGACGCGGAAGCTGCTCGCGAAAAACTTCGCTGACCAACCCCATGCCTTTTTTCACATCAATCCAATCGCCATCGGTGAGCGCAATGCCTGCACTCTCCTGTCCGCGGTGCTGGAGCGCAAAGAGGCCGAGGTACGTCATCTCAGAGACATCTTCCGTTGGGGAATATACCCCATAGATGCCGCACTCTTCCTTCCACTTTGGCACTTTTTCGTACATCGTGCTTATGCTTCTCCCGTCAGCCTGTGGAGCATCTCCTTATAGGCATCCTCGACGTTGCCAAGATCGCGGCGGAAACGGTCCTTATCCAACTTTTCCTTCGTATCACTGTCCCAGAAGCGACAGTTATCCGGTGAAATCTCATCGGCAAGGATGATATTTCCGCTGGCATCTTTACCGAATTCAAGCTTAAAATCAATGAGGTCTACGCGCTTCGTCTTGAGGAACTTTGTCAGAATATCGTTGATCTTCAGTGACATGCGCTCGATCTCATCAAGATCTTCGTCTGTAGCAATCTTCATGGCACGAATATGATAGCGGTTGAGCATCGGGTCACCGAGATCATCGTTCTTGTAACAATATTCGATGATGGGGAACGGCATAGGTACGCCCTCCTCCAAACCAAGGCGCTGAGCGAGCGACCCTGCCGCAACATTGCGGATAATGACCTCAAGCGGGATAATCGTAAGTTTTTTTACAATCATCTCGCGATCATTAGGCATAGAGATGTAGTGGTGACGAATGCCTTCCTTTGCCAATAGGTCAAAGAAAAATGCTGTCATCTTGTTGTTCATGACGCCCTTGTCTGCAATCGTTCCGCGCTTTGCTCCATTTCCAGCGGTCGCGTCATCCTTATAGTAGACAAGGTATTCATCCGGATTTTCCGTCGCATAGATAATCTTTGCCTTACCCTCATAAAGAGCTTCTTTCCGCTCCATCACAAGCCTTCCTTTCATTCTGTTTCAATATAAATTTTACCATAATAGCGCAATCAATCAGAGCTGTGCGGCCACACGGTCTGCCTTGACCTCAACCTCAAGCACCATCTTCTCCCGATAGTCCATCAATGCTTCTGCAATTGATGCATCATATACGGCAAGAATCTCCGCCGCAAATATGGCAGCATTTTTTGCTCCATTGATCGCCATAGATGCTACGGGTACTCCCGAAGGCATCTGTACGGTGCTGAGCAGCGCATCCATACCATTCAGAGGAGTCGCGTTGACCGGAATGCCGATAACCGGTTTGATCGTATAGCTTGCAACAACACCTGCCAGATGTGCCGCGGCACCTGCTGCGACAATGAATGCCGCGAAGGCCTTGTTGTGATCCGCTTCCATAACGAAATCACGAACATTTGACGGGGTACGATGTGCAGATGCAACCTTGACCACAGGTTCAATGCCAAACTGCTTTAAGAGCTCAACTGCAGGCTTCAAGATTGGCCAGTCGGAATCGCTTCCCATGAGGACCGCTACCTTCATTTTACCATCTCCTTGGTCTCTATGATAACGAGATTTTGGAGTCGTGTCAATAGAACGAAAAAGGACTGCTGCAGTACATGCAGCAGTCCTCCAAACAAGAGAAGATATTAAGGTTTATTTGTATCATCGTGCAGCGGTGCACCGAATGTCAATGTATCCAAGAGGTTGATCAGCTGATTGATCTCCGGCTTCGAAACCTGCCCCGACGCCCCGAGGCTGTCCCCCTTTCGCCTCATCTCCTCACTGATAAGAGAGGAAAAGAGGACGAGTGGAACATCGCTGAGACGGTCATCCTCGCGCACGAGCTTCAGCAGGCGATGGCCGTCCATCTTCGGCATCTCGATGTCTGAGATGATAATGCGTACATGATTTTCGATCGGGCCGTTTTTGCGGGAAAGATCCTGCAAATAGTCCCACGCGTCCTGACCATTGCCAAAGTCGCGAATGAATTTATAACCTGCCTCATGAAGCGTTGAGACCAGGAGATCACGCAGCATCTTTGAATCCTCCGCCACAACGACATGTGCTGCGCCGCGGCGCGTCTTGGCATCCTGCGGAGCCTCTGCTACCGTCGTAAGCTTTTGATTGATTTCAGGATTGATCTCTGCAATGATCGTCTCAAAGTCAAGCAGGAGAACTATGCGGTCCTCCATCTTGATGATGCCGACCACACGCGAACCTTCGCCGACATTCGGTGCAGGCTCCATGTTTTTCCATGAGATACGATGAATGCGATAGACATTCCCGACGAGGAATCCGATGTCGTAGTTATTGATCTCCGTGACGATAATGTTCTGAAGCTCATCCGTCGTCTGGAGATTGAGACAGCGCGCCATATTAACAAGAGGCATCGCTTTTCCACGCAAGGTAAACAAGCCGTCAACATAGGGATGTGCCTCGGGCATTGTTGTCACTGGTGTCCGCGTAATGACCTCGCGCACCTTTGCAACATTGATGCCGTAGTTCACCTTCCCTATGCTGAACTCGACAATCTCAAATTCGTTTGTCCCCGTCTCAAGCAGGATTCCCTTTTTTTCTTCGATGACCGTATCTGCCATTTATCTCTCTCCCCCTACTCGTAAACATTGTTTGCTATGCTCTCTATTCGCCCTTTGGGAAAAAATTCCTTCCTATCTTTAAAAAAAATTAAGAGTTTTTCTTGCGCTCCAGTAAATATGTCCATCCATTGCGCTGCTCAATACGTCCTTCTTTAATGAGTCTGCCAAGCGCACGCTTGAATGCCGCTTTGCTGATATGGAAGCGGTCCTGGATAATTAAAGGAGAGGTAGCGTCAGTATAGGGAATTTTCCCATCATGTGCATCTAAAAGTGCAAGAATGATCTCAGCATCCTCTATCCGTGCTGTTTCCTTCGGCGGGCGCAGCGAAGCGTTGAGCCGGCCGTCCTCACGCAGATAGGTCACACGCATCTCGACCGTCTCACCGACACGCGGACGACGCGGTGCTTCACGGTGATCTATGAAGACGATATACCGCTCCTCTGTAAAGGCAAAAACTCCGCGCTCCGTGATATTGTAGATTGATCCCTTCAAGCGGTCTCCCACACGCACTCCCTCGGCAGGACGGGATGCACGCCGGAGTTCGTCCTCGACCTCCATTGTCACAGCAAGACGCCCGGACTTGTCCGTATAGAGCTTCGCCCATACGGTCTCTCCGACCTGAGGCCGCCCGCGCATGCCCGCATATGGCAGGAAGATACCGCGTTCGGCACCGACATCGAGAAAGGCCCCCTCCTTCGTGACATTGATCACGCGCAGGCGGGCAACCTGTCCTTCCTTCATGCGCGGTGTGCGCATACTCGCAGTGAGGCGGCGCTTCGGATCGAGATAGAGGAACACGCGGACGCGGTCGCCGATCTTCACGGGCGCTGTCTGCTGAACTGTATGCAGAAGAATATCGTCACTCGTATTCCCTGTCTCCGCATCAAGAAAGACGCCCAGTTCACTCGCGCGGACGGCAGTGAGTTCCGCCACCTGGCTCGGCCCGTATTTGCGCGGGAGTTGTTCCGGCCTGCGCGTTCGCTCCTGCATCAATTAGGACTCCTCGTAGGGAGTAAGCTTCGCATCCCCCCACAAGCGCTCCAAGGCGTAATATTCACGCGCCTCCTGCTGAAATATGTGCGCAACGGTGTCGCCGTAGTCGAGCAGCACCCACTCACCCTCACGATAGCCTTCCTTGTGCAGGAACGAAATACCGGCCTCCTCCATTTTTTCCTCAATATTGTCTGCGATGGCGCGCACCTGCGTTGCCGTATTTGCAGAGCAGATCACAAAATAATCGTTCGTCGACATAAGTCCGATCATATCCATCTGCACGATATCGCGCGCCTTCTTCTCATCTGCCGCACTGCAAATCGCACGGCATTTTTCCTTCTCTGTCAATTCTGCCCCTCCTGGTTCTCTGTACCCGCCTCCGGCGGGAAAAGTTCATGAATAATTTCGTCCGCAGCCGTGCGGTCCATGATCCAAACGGTATCATCATCCCGCGAGAAATCTCCCGGGAGCATGATTGTACGCGGCGGTTCAATGCTCAATTTCCGAATGACGTTGCCGATGTGCACCGAGTCAAAGAGTTCCGCACTGGTCGTGACATTATGCTTCAGGATATCTGCAATCGCAGGAATCTTGGGCAGTGTATCCACGCGCAGCAGCTTCGCATAGAATGCCTTGACAAACTTTTGCTGGCGCTGCGTGCGCCCGAGATCACCAAGATCATCGCTGCGGTAGCGGAGGTAATGCTCTGCTGCAACACCGTCCAAATGACGGTACCCCTGGCGCATATGGATGGAAAGCCCTGCTTCTGGATCGTCGTAGTCCATATTCCGCTCAACGTAGAGATCAATCCCGCCGATGGCATCGACAATCTGCCCGAATGTTGCAAGATCAATCACCACGTACTGATGAATCGAGATATCAAACATCTGATTGATTGTCCGAACCATCAGCGGCGCTCCGCCGACGGCATAGACATTTGCGAGACGCGTCTCCCCCTTGTTCTGCGCCATCGGTGCCCACGTATCACGAGGGATGTTGAGGATGCGCACCTTGCCCGTTGCGTTCTCCATGCTGATAAGCAGGATTGCATCGGCACGCGTTTCCTCCACATTGTCCATATTGACGGAATTATCGAGGCCGAGCACCAGCACATTGGTATAGCCGTCAAAGCGCACATCGACCGCGCCGCGGTTTTCCTCCTGGCGGATCAGATATGCCTCGTACATGTCCCGTACATCACGGTATGCCTGAACGCTCCACCCGATCAGATAGTATCCCGCAACACTGACGCTGACAAGGAGGACAATCGTAGAGATCAGCCGAAAAAGGCCGCGGAGAAATGCCCTGCGGCGGCGGCGCGTGCGCTGGCTGCGCCGTTTTTTAATATTTTCACGCGAATTCTCGCTTGCCAGCTGTGCGGCAAGTTCCTCCGCATCGTATTCCGACATGATCTCCCCCTTCCTCCCATGTGTTCCGATGCTGCACTCATGCGGGTCGATTATTTGATGCGTACGCCGCTGAAAATCAGCTCATTTCGCGCCGTAACGGTATCCGGATGGATGAGCCCGCCTTTCTGTATCACAAATCGTATAGACTCCGTCAGCGCAGCCAGCATCATCTCATCGAGCGAAACCGTGCGTGCGAGCTCACGCAGATACTCTGCCTCCGGATACACCCGCGACGGCTCGATCATATCGGCGTAGTAGACAATCTTATCAAGCGCGGTCATGTTGGCCCCCCCGACCGTATGCCGCCAGACTGCCTGTGCAATTGCCGCATCATCCACGCCGTAGACCTCATAGATGAGATAGGCCCCAACATAGGCATGAAGGAGAAGCGGCATCACGGACTCAATCCTGCCGATGGGAATCCCGCGCCGCCGCGCCTCCGCCGGAAGTGCAGCCGTCTCATAGGCGCGGCCGCAGTCATGCAGGAGTCCCGCTGTGCGCGCCCGTTCCTCATTCATCCCGAACCGCCGTGCCATCGCTGCCGCAGTCTCCGCAACGCCGAGCGAATGTCGATACCGCCCGGGGGCGAGGTTCTGCTCCAGAAGGAGCCGCATCTCTTCATACGTTTTTGTCATCGGCACGATACAGCCCCCTCTCCCTAATATACTCCTCTACGGTGCGCGGCACAAGATGCCGAATGGAAAGGCCGGCACGAACACGTGCACGAATCACTGTTGAGGAAATCTCTAAGTGCGGTGTCGGAAGCACCTGTATGTGGCTGCGCTCCTCTGCAGTAAATTTTTCAGCAATGAGCAGCTCATCCAGAGGAGCTCCCTGCCGCGTCGCAACGATGAAGCGGCAGGAGCGCAGAAGACGCTCCGGCTCATGCCAGCGATAGAGATCGTTCATCGCATCCGCCCCTGTGATAAAGAAGAGCTCTGCACCCGCAAGCTGGGCCTGAAGTTCTGTAATCGTATCTACCGTATAGGACGGTCCTTCTCGGCGCAGTTCAATATCTGAAACAAAAAAATGCGGATTTTCGCGTACGCCGTACTCTGTCATAGCAAGCCGGTCCTGCATGGACGCAGCGTGTGCAGCGTCCTTGTGCGGTGGACGTGCCGCAGGAACAAAGAGCACAGCATCCAGGGGGGCCGCAGAACGCACCATTTCCGCTGTAATAAGATGCCCCATATGGATGGGATCAAAGGTGCCTCCCATAATCCCGATTCGTCTCTCCATGCCGGCTCACCTCACGATGCAGAGAATCATGAACACAAGCGCGGTCAGCACGAGGAATATGCCAACTGCACGCAGATCATCGAGCATATCATGCCGCCCCTTCGGCGTCGCCGCATATTGGCGCAAGGTACGAAGATAGGCAGTCAAACGCCGCATTCGTGTATTTTCTGTGCAGCGGGCACAGCCTCCCGCACCTGTCCCTCGCCGTAGACAAGATACTTCGTACTCGTCAGCGCGTCAAGCCCCATTGGTCCCCGCACATGGAGCTTCTGCGTACTGATGCCGATCTCTGCGCCGAAACCGAACTCAAATCCGTCTGTGAATCGCGTTGATGCATTGACATAGATGGTCGAAGCATCCGCCCTCTGTTGGAAGTCATGGGCCGCCCGAATGTCGTTCGTGACAATCGCCTCAGAGTGCCCGGTGTTATAGCGATTGATATGTGCAAGCGCCGCATCTATATCCTTCACCGTCCGGATTGCGAGGATGAGATCACCGTATTCTGCCGCCCAGTCCTCCTCTGATGCCGCAGCGATGCCTGTGAGAATCGCACGCGTCTGTTCGCAGCCGCGCAGCTTCACGCCATCCGCACGAAGCAGATCAGCGATCTGCGGCAGGAACTCCTCCGCAATGGCCTCATGAACGAGCAGTGTCTCTGCCGCATTGCAGACCGATGGACGCGATACCTTCGCATTGCGCACGATCTGCAATGCCATCGGAACGTCCGCCGACCGATCCACATAGACGTGGCAGACCCCTGCTCCCGTCTCGATCACCGGAACGCTGCTGTTCTCGACAATCCGCCGAATGAGTCCGGCTCCGCCGCGCGGAATCAGCACATCGATCAGGCCCGTCAGATGCGTCATGACATCAACGGCGGACCGATCCTTCATCGCGAGCAGCTGAACCGCCCCGGAGGGAATGCCCACAGCGTATGCGGCACGCGAGAGCACCTCTGCAATCGCCCGGTTGGATCGAAGGGCATCTGAACCGCCGCGCAGAACCACAGCATTTCCGGATTTCAGACAAAGCCCGATGGCATCTGCGGTGACATTCGGCCGGGCTTCATAGATCATGCCGATCACGCCGAGCGGCACACGCATACGCCGAATCTCGAGACCATTCGGACGACGCACGGAGTAGTCTTCTCTGCCGAGAGGATCCGGCAGCGCCGCCGTCAGGCGAAGCCCCTCTGCCATCAAGGCAACACGCTCTGCATCAAGGTGCAGGCGATCGATATACGATGCGCGCATCCCAGCTTCCTTGGCCTCGGATACATCCGCCGCATTCTCATGCAGTATGGCATCCGTATGCTCCATGAGGGCATCGGCCATCGCTTCGAGTGCCGCATTGCGCACATCCGTCCGCCGCGCCGCCAGCGCGTAGGATGCTGCCTTTGCGGCCTCTGCCTGTGTACGAATCTCCTGCTCTATCATACGCAACGCCCCCATTATACCATCAGAACCATATTATCCCGATGGATGATTTCCTCATGTGACGCTCCTTCTACGAGGGTCTGAAAATCCGCACTCTGGTGCCCCATAAGGCTTACAATATCTGCAGCATCATATGCAGCAATGCCGCGTGCAACCTCCTGTCCCGCCAGGCTCAGAACACGCACAGTATCACCCGCCGAGAAGGCTCCGTAGACGTCCGTCACGCCGACCGCAAGGATACTTGCTCCGCGCCGCATCGCATCAATGCATCCGGCATCGACAACAATCTCGCCGGCAAGTTTCTTCCCGAAAGCAAGCCAGCTTTTGCGGGTTCGAAGATGTGCCTCGCGCGCAGGGAACAGTGTTCCGATTTCCTCGCCGCGCAGAATGCCGCGTATGATGCCGTCCTCATCGCCGCGTGCAATCACCATCGTCACGCCTGCATTCTGGGCAATCTTTGCCGCCTCGATCTTCGTCTGCATTCCGCCCGTCCCCTGCGCCGATCCTGCACCGCCGGCGAGGCGTTCAGTCTCCGGCGTAATCTCCGGAATCTCAGAAATCAAACAGGCCGCTGCATCCGTCCGCGGATTCGCTGTATAGACCCCGTCGATATCGGAGAGAATAATGAGCGCATCTGCATCGACGAGCGCCGCAACGACCGCGGACAGATTGTCATTGTCGCCGATCTTGATCTCGTCGACAGCAACCGCGTCATTTTCATTGATGACTGGAATAACGTTCATCCCAAGGAGGGCAAGAAGAGCATTGCGTGAGTTCATATACTGATGATGACGCGCGGCATTCTCCTTTGTAAGGAGTACCTGCGCCATCGTGCGCCCGTACTCGTGAAAAAACTTCTCATAGATGTGCAGCAGCGCCCCCTGCCCGATCGCAGCCAGTGCCTGCCGCTCCGGCACACCCGCGGGGCGTTCCTTGAGACCAAGCGTATTCATCCCCGCCGCAATCGCACCGGAGGAGACGAGCAGAACTTCCTTGCCCTGATTTGCCTCATCGATCAGTTCGCGCACGAGATGCTCGATCCGATGGAGATTCATCCCGCCCGACGCGTGCGTGAGCGTACTTGTCCCAACCTTGACGACAATGCGTCTTGCATCGCGCAGACGGTCCCGCGCACTCATAGCTCGATCCTGGGCTTGTCGAAGTTCCGCCGGAAGAGCAGACCGTTCCTGCCAATCACCTGGACGAGGTTGGCGTCTGCCCGCTCTGCAAGAACGGTAATAGCATCCTCCGGCTCATCCGGCGCATTTTGCAGGACACGCACCTTGATGAGTTCGCGCTTTTTGATGGCCTCACGCGCCGATGCAACAACAGCGGGCGTCACCCCTTCCTTGCCAATCATGACGACGGCTTCCTCCGTCATGCCGAGTGAGCGCAGCTTCCGCACCTGCTTACTGGTCAGCGAATTTCGCAGCAAAGTCTTTCCTCCATTACTCCTTAATCCTGATAGTCGAACGCCATATCTCCGATGTGAACGGTCATGCCCTCTTTGATGCCGCGTGCACGAAGCTTCTCATCCAGCCCCTTGAGGCGCCAGATATACTGAAAACGGCGTACCGCCTCATCATTGTTGAAGTTCGTCATTGCAACGAGTTTTTCAATCGCCTTGCCTGAGACAATGAAGTCTCCCGCATCGTTGCGCGAGATCGTCACCTTCTCATCATCTGCTGCATTCTGATCGTATACCGCGACATTATCTTCTTCTGCCTCAGGCTCGGGAACATACGCATCCAGCCATGCCCCGACATGATCAATCAACTCCTGCACCCCTGCACGCGTTGCCGCCGAGATTGCAAAGAACTCCATGCCCTCTTTCTGAGCAAGTTCTTTCAGGCGCGGCAGATGTTCCTCGGCAGGCGGCAGATCAATCTTGTTCGCCACAAGAATCTGCGTACGCCGAGCAATCTTCTCGCTGTACCGCGCCAGCTCCCTGTTGATCGTGTAGTAATCCTCCACCGGATCACGCCCCTCGATGCCCGATGCATCCACGATATGCAGAATGAGGCGCGTGCGTTCCACATGGCGCAGGAAATCATGTCCGAGGCCGACCCCATCGGCAGCCCCCTCGATCAGTCCCGGAATATCTGCCATGACGAAGCTCTTTTCATAGTCCGTCTGTACAACACCGAGCACTGGGGTCAGCGTTGTAAAATGGTAGTCTGCAATCTCGGGGCGTGCTGCCGAACACGAGGCAACGAGGCTCGATTTCCCGACGCTCGGATACCCGACAAGACCGACATCAGCGAGAAGCTTGAGCTCCAGACGCAGCTTGCGGCTCTCCCCCGGTTCACCGAACTCGGCAAAGGATGGTGCACGATTGGCCGCATTCGCAAATTTTGCATTGCCGCGGCCCCCGCGTCCCCCGCGGGCAATCACTGCCTCGGCACCGACTTCGGTAAGGTCGGCAAGCACCTCTCCCGTCGTTTCATCGGCAACGATCGTCCCCGGTGGCACATCAACGTAGAGCGGCTGCGCATTTTTCCCATACTGATTTTTGTGTTCGCCGTTCTCCCCATTTTTCGCCATGAACTTGCGATGAAAGCGGAAGGAAAGGAGCGTATTCAGATTGCGGTCAGCGCGGAAGATAACGTCTCCGCCGCGCCCGCCGTCACCGCCCGACGGGCCGCCCTTGGGCATAAACTTCTCATGGCGGAAGGCTGATTTGCCATGTCCCCCGTCTCCCGCCTTCACCGTGATCTGCGCGCGGTCAATGAACTGCATACGTCCCCCTATAGTAAGAAGCTGCTCCCACAAGCGGCACATTTCACCTGTGAAAACAGCTTTCTAAAAGAGCCTGCACCGCAAGGTACAGGCATCTTCATATAACAAACTTAAACAGCAGTCTCCGCAAGCGGATACACACTGATCTGGCGCTGATGACGCCCCTTGCGCTCGAAGGCAACCTTGCCGTCAATCTTCGCAAAGATCGTATCATCCTTGCCGATGCCGACGTTGTGCCCCGGGTGGAAATGCGTGCCGCGCTGACGGACAATGATGCTGCCCGCCGTCACGTGCGTGCCGGCCTGCTCCTTCACGCCAAGGCGCTTGGAATGGCTGTCACGGCCGTTGCGCGTAGAGCTGACGCCCTTCTTATGTGCAAAAAGCTGCAAATCAAACGAGAACAATCTGTTCACCCCTTTACTTCCTGAATACGAATACCCTTCGGACTGATCTTCTCAATCTCCGCAAGTCCCATATACATGGTACGGAGAATCGCTTCGGTGCAATCATCCGGCGGCTCTTGCAGCCGGATTTCGAGATTTCCGCTCGCAATGTCATAGGTGACGGCGCGATGCAGGTGCTCCATGATGCCAAGAAGCGCGGACTGGGTCAGTGCAGATACGCCGGCGCAGACAATATCCTCTCCGCGCTCCGCCGTTCCGCTGTGTCCTGCGACACGACAGCCCGTGATCATCCCGTATTCATTCGTGACGATCTCAACCGAAATCACAAATTACGCCTCGATCTTCTCGATAACGACCTTCGTGAACGGCTGACGATGGCCCTGACGCTTGCGGTAGTTGGACTTCGCCTTGTACTTGAAGACGAGAATCTTCTTGCCCTTGCCGTGCGCCATCACCTTGCCCGTCACCTTCGCGCCGTCCACCATCGGACGACCGACCTTGACGCTGGCATCGTTCACAACAGTCAGGACCTGATCAAAAACGACGGTCTCGCCCTCGCCTGCCTCAAGCTTCTCCACAAAAATGGTATCGCCCTCAGCGACCTTGTACTGCTTACCGCCTGTCTTTACGATTGCATACATGAAAACACCTCCCTATATCGTTACTCGCCGGCTGCGGTTCGGCAGTGCCGATTGTAGTGACCTCGCCGTGCGGTTGGGAATGGGCCTATGCCCAAACAGAGGCTATACGCCTACGTTAGAGGATAATAGCATATTCATAAGATGCTGTCAAGCTTGACTGATAGGCTGATTCGCCATTTTTATCTTCAAAACTTTAATTCCCAAAATAAGAGTATTCCATAATCAAAAATAATGTTTTTTCATTATATCATTACTCTTTCATAACATTTTTTAACTCTTCTATATACTTTGATGTGTATTTATGAAGTATTTTTCTAAGAAGAAATACTTTTATATCATTATCATTGATCACATAGCGTACTTGACTGTTGAAAAGGGCATTTTGTGCAATTGAATCTGCTTCTTCTTCTGTCCATGTGTTAATCTCCTTCATTTCAGCTATGATTTTATGTGTCTGTTCAAATGATCTACTGGCCTCCAATGCCAATATAAGATCTGTTTTCTTCTTATCTTCCAATTTTCTACCGCTATCATGCTGTATTAGCTCATTTTGACAAGAATAATATTTTCTTTCCAGTTTCTCATTGATCGCGGTTCTAGTAATAATATCCTTTACCAGTCTATCCAATTCTTTTCCAACCGAATAATCTGCCGGAACAAAATACTTAATTCTTTCATCACGCATCATTTTATATACTTTACTCTTGTCGCTAGTTTCCGAATTATAGACACCAATAGAATATCCACCATAGGAGTTAACTAATTTCATACATGGAATATCTGTATCACTATCCCCGATATAAATCATATTTCTAAAAGGAACACGAAGCTGATCTGGAGCAAAGTGATCATTGACCTCTTGATTATTGACATCTAAAATCCCTTTTTCTATACGAAACAAGAACTGCGTTTTGTTCGTATAATTAACTACAAGTGCAGGCCATATAGCAACATCAGTTTCTTTATCAAATAAAAAGGAGCTAGCAAATATTCCTTCAAATTCATTTGCTATAGCCGTCCCCTCAATCATTTCTCGTAGCCCAGAAGAAATAATATAATGTTCAACTTTTACGCCTTCATCTACCCCATATTTCTTTATACGCTTGAACCAATCTTCTACTCCTGGAAACAACTTTACTTTTGAACCATAATCCTTTAATGCCGTTCGAGTAAATAGTGTTTTCCCTTCCGAACGTTTCTTCATCTCATACATCCATGCAAGATTCTGATCCATATTGTTTTCCTTAGCAAGACTATTGGATTCATCCCAGAATTCCGGTATATCATATCCAACTGATTGAATAAAACCTTGTGCCTGCATATCATTTGGCGATAACGTCTTGTCAAAATCGTAACAAATTGCTACAACAGGCTGTTTTGTTTCCATATCCATAATCTCATTTCTCCTTCTTGCTGATGTTTGATTACATTCAATGAATAACAAGCATACTCGATTCTCAACCCCATATATTTACAAAGTACTTTGCCATCAGCAGAGCAAGAATTCCAAACACAACGCTCAAGACAATATAGAGTACAGCAATGACAAACTTTCCTTCTTCAAGAAGAGACACTGTCTCAAAGGAAAATGTTGAGAACGTCGTAAAACCGCCGCATATCCCTGTCTGCAGGAAGAGTACAAGGCGCGGACCAAGCCCACTGTTCCTGCCCACAAAGCCAACGATCGCTCCGATCATAAAGCAGCCGATTAAATTGACAGAAAATGTGCCAAACGGGAAACCGCTTCCAAGCTTCGGTATAAATTGTCCAAGAAAATAACGGCACAGCGCTCCTATCGCACCGCCCAGACCAACAGCAAAAATATTCATTCTCCAATCCCTGAGCTCAAATGTGAGGTATCGTTCATAAGAGAAACAACGGCAAATCCGTCATCTTCAAATCGGATGCGATTGACCGCTGTATTGAGCTGAGAGATATGCCAGATCGAACGAATCGGCATAGCAAGAATATCGGCGAACAGGATCCGGATGGACGCTCCATGCGAAACGATAATGACACGCTTGCCGCAATGCTCTTCCGCAATCCCACGCACACGTCCCGCGACGCGCTTCTGAAAATCGGTAAAGTTCTCACTGTCTGGAATATCAGCCAGTTCGGGATCATTGTAAAAATTCTTCATTGCACCCGGATACTCTGCATTGACATCATGAAAGTTGCGCCCTTCCCACGCACCGAAATTCAACTCCCGCAGAGCAGCATCCGGAATGACTTCTAACCCGAAACGCTTCGCAAGAGGCGCAGCCGTCTCCATAGCTCTCGTAAGATCGCTTGCATAAATCGCGTCCACATCGTCAACGGCGAGATTTCGTCCCAATGCCGCTGCCTGCGCACGTCCCTCCTGTGAAAGAGCTATATCTGAATGTCCCTGAAATCGTCCCGTCTTATTCCACTCGGTTTCCCCATGCCGAATGATGATGATTTCTGTCATATCCCCCTGCCCCTTTCATTGCTCAGGCTCTGATCTCGCATACGACACCGCCGGAGATCAGCCGTGCATTCTGCATATAGGTGTAGGCACCGTCAAATGCCTCCGCAAGCTCCTGCGTGCGCGCCTCCATATCTGCTGCACGCATATCCGATGCCCAGAGCGCTCCTACAACGGTTCCGCTGTGTGCAACGAGAACGCCAAGAGCCCCCTTCTCCTCAGCAGCAGCGATAAAATCATCCAGTCGTGCCTTGGGCAGATGTTCCTGGTTGAGGCGTGCGCTTTCCGTGGCCGTCTCTCCAAGGAGCCGTTCCTGTTCCCGTCCATCCGCTTGAAATGCCCGGCTGACGGTATCAAGCAGGCGGCGGTATGTCTCATCTTGATTGCCGGAGTTTCCTTTGCTCCGATAGTATGCAATCGTGTCTACTTCTCCGCCCACATCAAAGATGGAAATGCCGAGAAGAGGCACATTCCGATACTGTCCAAAGAGTTCCCCCGTTGTATGGCTGACATGGGAGAGCCCCGCAAAGGAAATGCCGTCGCTCGGCTCAATCGCAATGGCAATGTCCATGATCTCACGTCCTGTAAGCACACGACCGAATGCCCGTGCCGCAGCATAGGAAACCGCCGCAATATCCGCGCTGGAGGAGGCCATCCCCTTGCCCTGCGGGATATGCGATGCAAGGCGTATGCCGAAGGGAAAGTGTTTCTGCCCGATATAGACTAATGTCCGCTCAAGTGCCTCCTGCGCTTTTATTCCAAGGCCGTGCATGCCCGTAAATGCATCCGACACCGTCGCTGTCGCATACATACTGATCGGCGCGGTCACAAGAAACGGCGTCCCTTCCAGGACGCCTTCGAGGAGTTCACCGCAGGATGCCGGTGCTTTTGCAATTATTTCCATAAGAGCCCCCAAACATTAGGTTGTGTTGATGCAAGAGAATAGACAAAAAGGACAAGCGTCTCCGTGAGAACTGTAGCTGCACCGTAAACGTCGCCGGTCACACCGCCCAATACATGCGTGATCAGCCGGCAGAAGAGAAGCGCAAATACGGTTCCCAGCACAAGCGCCAGTGCCGCCAGCCCCCCCCACGGCAGGACTAGGATCATTGTTATGAGGGCAGCAATTACAATTGTCTTGCGGTCCGCCATATCTGCAAACGTCTTCCCCATCCCATCCTCACGTGCATAAGGGAAGCAGGCAACGGAAAGCACCATTGCAAATCTGCCGATCACGGGCATAACGAAGAGCGCAGGAATCAGCAGCAGCGGGTGCATATCGGAGATCAGCGCATACTGAACGAACATGAGCATCACGAAGGAAACCACACCGAACGCGCCGACCCTGCTGTCCTTCATAATCTCGAGTTTTCGTTCACGATCGCGTCCAGAGAACACACCGTCCGCCGTGTCCATAAAACCGTCTGCATGCAGGCCGCCTGTCAGGAGAAGAGGAAGGACCAGCAGGAGCGCTGCCGTGAGTGCGCGCATTCCGACTGCATAAAGCAGCAGCCATGCAAAGAGCGCATAGCATATGCCGAGAACGAGACCGACCAGAGGAAAAAAACGCGTACTGCGCCCGAAATCCTCTGCCGTCCATTCCGTCTGGCGCACGAGTCGAATCCGTGTAAGAAATTGAAGTCCAATGAGAAAAGAATGCATAAAGCGCCTCTATTTGTAGAGAGAAATCAAATAGTAAAAGAGCAGAAAGAGTACCGCAGCCGTATACATAAGCCGGATGGCACCTATAATGTGCTTCGCGGATATATCCATATGGGGGTCTCCCATATAGGCGCGAAAATGCCGCTCGCCAAAGTAGTAATTCACGCCGCCGAGCTGGATATGCAGAGCTCCGGCAACAGGAGCCTCTGCATGTCCGCCGTTCGGACTTGGATGCCCGGCGGCATCGCGCACGAGAATGTTCAGCGCATTCCGGCCGTCATAGCCGAGCAGAAATGCCGCCATAACAAAGAGTATGCCCGTGATGCGTGCCGGGACAAAGTTCAGCACATCATCCACACGCGCGGCCATGCGGCCGAAGTAGAGATAGCGTCTGTTCTTATACCCGAGCATCGAGTCCATTGTATTTGCTGCACGATAGAGCACGGCGAGCGGAGCTCCGCCCAATGCAAAGAAGAAGAGCGGTGCTACGACACCGTCCACAGTGTTCTCCGCAACAGTCTCAATCGTCGCACGTGCAGCATCTGATTCATCCAGCTGTGCCGTATCACGCCCGACAATATAGCCGACGTGCTCCCGCGCCGCCGAAAGGTCTCCCTTGACAATCAGCGCATAGATGTCCTGCCCTGCCTTTGCCAGTGTACGCGGCGAAATGCAAAAGTAGAGCAGTATGATGCCGGCAGCATCCGTCCCCCACTCTATGGGCAGCTGGCGCACCGCCATAAGAAGTCCCTCTGCAAATGCATAAGAAATGCAGAGCACCAGCAGCGTAAGCACGGCTCCCATGGCAAACTTTCGCTGATCGCTTCCGTACTCCGGATACAGCAGCCGATCAAGCCAGCCGATGAAACGTCCGAGAACAGCAACAGGATGCCACCGTGTCTGCGGGTCACCAAGCGCCGTATCCAGGAAAAACGCAGCCATAGCAGCGATGGAGGCAGGGATCATCTGAGCGCCTCCACGCCGGCAATCTTCATGAGTTTCTCCATATCAAGACTCGTGCGCACTGTCTCAGCAAGGCGATCATAGGCACGTTCCTTCGCCGCACGGTAGCGGTACTGCACGGGGAGCTCCTCCCATCCTCGCCGGACACGCAGACGGTTGAGCACAGTCCGCCGGAACGCATCATCATCAAAGATGCCGTGGATATACGTCCCTGCGACGAGGCCGTCATGCGAGAGGGCTCCGTCGAGCAGATCTGCTGCTGCATTGCCGGCCCGCACAATACGGAACGGGCGGTGAATATCCTCCGTGAACTGCGTTTCCCCCATATGAATCTCATAGCCGGGAAGTCCGCTGCCTGAAATCGGCGTGCCCATGAAGGGGAAATCTGCACACTCTGCCGTGACCTGGCGCAGTCGTTTCTTCGCAGCAAAGGTCGTCTCGATGGGGAGATAGCCAAAGCCCTCCGTCTCGTCATGTTCGGATTCTGTATGATGCGGATCGCGAACAACGCGGCCAAGCATCTGATAACCGCCGCAGATGCCGAAGAGCGGCGTGCCGCTCGACACGCAACGGCGGATCGCGGCCTCCAGACCGCTCTCGCGGATGTAGAGCAGATCCTCCGTCGTATTCTTCGAGCCCGGCAGCAGAATGAGGTCGGGTGTCCCCAATTCTGCAGGCGAGCTCACATAGTAGAGTGCTGCATCCGGCTCATTTGCCAGCGCGTCAAAATCCGTAAAGTTCGAAAGCTTCGGCGTGCGGATGACAGCAATGCGCAGCTGATCTGCACCTGCAGCCGCATCGCCGTAATGCTTTTCATCCAGGGAAACAGAATCCTCCTCATCAATGCCAAGCTGTTCGATATGCGGAACAACGCCAAGTACGGGCTTGCCCGTCTTCTCCTCAAGAAAGGTCAGTGCGGGCGCAAGCAGTGTCACATCACCGCGGAATTTATTGATGACAAGCCCCTTGACAAGCGCACGCTCCTCCTCGTCGAGCAGTTCCAGCGTGCCCACGAGAGAAGCAAGTGCTCCGCCGCGGTCGATGTCCGCAATGAGCAGGACAGGCGCCTGCAAATGCTTTGCCACACGCATGTTTACAATATCGTTCGCTTTGAGGTTGATCTCTGCGGGACTGCCTGCTCCCTCGATAACGAGCATGTCATACTCTTCCTGCAGACGCTCCAGAGCCTCTTCGACGGCTCCCCACGCCTTGAGAGAATACCCCTTGTGATACTCACGAGCGCTCATGTTGCCGACCGGTTCCCCCATAATGATGACCTGGGACTGAGCGTTTCCGGTCGGCTTCAGGAGGACGGGATTCATATCAACCATCGGAGCAAGCCCTGCCGCCTCCGCCTGTGCGACCTGCGCGCGCCCCATCTCACGCCCGTCCAGCGTGACATAGGAGTTCAGCGCCATATTCTGCGCCTTGAACGGTACGGCACGGCAGCCCTCCTGCCGAAATATGCGGCAGAGCGCCGTTGTAAGAATACTCTTGCCTACATGAGAGCTCGTCCCCATCAGCATGATGCTCTTTGCCATTCAGATGTCCTCCGCCAGTTTCTTGATGTTCACGGGAATACCGCAGGTGACAAGATAAACCTCCTCTGCATGGGAGGCAATCTGCTGATTCGCAAGGCCCGCCATATCCCGATAAAGGCGCCCGAGGCGATGCTCCGGAACAATCCCCGCCCCCACCTCATTCGTCACAAAGACTGTGGTCGCCGAAACCTCCAGCGCCGCAGAAACAAGCGCCCCTATGCGCTCTCCGACATGGACAGCGAAATCATCGCGCTCCTGTTCCTCCTCCGGATACTGAAGCATGTCGTTGCTTAGGAACATGGTAATGCAGTCAAAAAGGATGACACCGTGCGACGCTCCCGCCGCACGGATGGCATCCTCTGTATGGAAAGGCGCTTCATAGGTGGACCAATCCGCCGGACGGCGGTTTTGGTGAAGATCGACACGTTGGCGCATCTCCTCATCGTAGACCTGCGCAGTTGCAATATAGGCAACCTGCGCTCCCGTCTGTGCGGCGCAGCGCACTGCATAACGTTCAGCAAATGCCGATTTTCCGGAGCGTACACCGCCCGTGACAAGAACTATTTTCCCCATCCGCTGCATGCCTCCACAAAGCGCTCTGCTGCATCCGGGCAGCCTGCAAAATGCAAGTGCAGATAGCTGCCAAGCGTATTTTTATAAATGCATCCTGCCGGATACTGCGCGCCGCTGCGCAGCTTGGTAAAACGGAACGGGCGTACAGTCTCCGCCTCATCCGCAGCTTCCTCTACAGAGAAGTGGAACTCATGCCCGTGCAGGACAAGCCCCGCCGGACCAAATACCGTATCTTCCGTCTGCTCCGCTTCAACATAGCCGACCATCTGCAGTTTCTCCGTCATCTTCGCCTGTGCGGGGAAGACACCGGCCATCTCGTGAACAGCACCGGAAAAATCAGCTAATGACTGCATTAGATACATATATCCCCCGCACTCGGCATAGATGGGCATGCCGGCATCTGCCGCCGCACGAATGGAGGAGCGCATGGATACATTGGCAGCAAGTTCTCCCGCGAACATCTCCGGGAAGCCTCCGCCGATGATGATCCCGTCCGCATCCGGAACGGCAGCATCACGCAGAGGACTAAACTCTATGATTTCGGCACCGCATACCTCAAGCACAGCGAGGCTCGCCGCATAGTAAAACGAAAATGCGTCATCTCGTGCAACCGCAATGCGGCATCTTCGTGCAGCGCGCTGCACAGGATTCTGCGGAAGGGGAAGAGCTGCTGCACTCTTGGCAAGTTCCAGTATATCTGCAATTGCAAGCCCTGCCTCGACCCTCTCTCCGACAGCACGAATCGTCTCCGATGCCGCATGCTCCTCCACCGGGGTGAGTCCAAGGTGCCGCTCCGGCAGAGCAAGTACATCGTCACGGCGAAGTGCGCCGTATACCGGCATATCAATGCCTGCCATCGCCTCGCGCACCATCTCCTCGTGCGTCTCGCTCCCAAGACGGTTGATGAGAACGCCTGCAAGGTTCAGTTCCGAGTCATAGGAGCGAAACCCGAGTGCAGTTGCTGCGACAGAGGCTCCTGCAGATTTTGCATCAATGACGAGGAGTACAGGAGCCCTCAGCAGCTTCGCAACCGCAGCAGTTGAACTGACGCCGCGCCGCCCGCCGTCATAGAGTCCCATAACGCCCTCAATCACCGCGATATCCGCCCCTGCGCATTCGCGCGCAAAGATTTCCGTCAGGCGGTCCTCCGGCACGAGCCAGGTATCCAGATTATGCCCTGTGCGGCCGCCGGCGATCCGGTGATATCCGAGATCGATATAATCCGGCCCCACCTTAAATGACTGCACACTAAGACCGCGTGCCCGCAATGCCGCCAGAAGCCCCGCAACAAGCGTCGTCTTTCCTGCGCCCGACTGCGTTGCGGCAATGACAATGCGCGGAATATTCCACTGCATGAACCGATCTCTCCTTAGGGGCGCGTATTGTCAATCAGATACATCAAGGCATTGACTGCAGCGGCCGCAATCGGACTGCCGCCCTTCGTGCCCTCAACGGTGATATACGGCACAATGCCGTTCTCCGCGAGCTCTGCCTTAGACTCTGCCGCGCCGACAAAGCCGACGGGAATACCGACGATGCAAGCGGGGCGAATCCCCTCCTCGCGCACCATGCGAAGCACCTCAAAGAGCGCCGTCGGTGCATTTCCAATCGCAACAATACTGCCATCCAGCGCCTTGCCGAACTGGCGCATCGCGACCATCGAACGCGTAATGCCGAGTTCCTTTGCGCGAACGGCGACATCAGCATCGGCAACGAGACAGTGCACCTCTCCGCCGAACGAGGCCAGCTTCTTCTTGTTGATGCCTGTGCGGACCATCTCCACATCCGTATAGATGTGCGCGCCGCTCTTGAGCGCCTCAATCGCACGATCAATCGCCTCCGGATGAACGCGCGTGATCGGCGCATAGCCGACGTCGCCCGATGCATGAATCAGGCGCGAATAGACTTTCGTTGCACGCTCATCGAGGTTAAGCCCCTCCAGGTGCGGTGCAATCAGCTCCATGCTGCGGTTTTCAATTGCCATCGGCTCCTTAATAAAATCCATATTTATACCCCTTCTTTTACAATTTACTCATTGATTCAACAAATGTCTGTATTTCCTCAAATGTGTGCGCCATGTGCGGATAGTCAAGGACAGGACGGTCAATGACAACCACAGGCAGGCCCAAATCCTCGGCCGCCTGGAATTTTTCATCGGTACCGCCGATCGTCCCGCTGTTCTTTGTCACAATGACATCGGCATGATACTTCTCATACATGGAACGGTTCAGCTCCCGCGAGAAGGGCCCCTGCATCGCAATGATCTGTGCCGGCGTCAGCCCGAGCCCCTCACAGAGCGCAATGACCTCTGCCGTCGGCAGAACACGCGCAATCAGTGTGGCGTCCACGAGCGGCGGTGCCTTGACAAAGCGCTCCAGATTCCGGCTTCCTGTCGTCAGGAATACCGTTTTCCCAAGACGCGATGAGACCTCAGCCGCCTCCTCATAGGAGTGGACGAGATGCACATTGCGGCAGGATATATCGGTCATGTTGCGTTCGTATCGAATGTAGGGGATCTTCTCCTCTGCCGCTGCTTTCATTGCATTCCGCGATACATTCACTGCATAGGGATGCGTTGCATCGACAAAGAGGTGAACCCCATGCTCTTTGAAAAATGCATGGAGGCCGTCTTCATCAAGCGGCGTATCGTTGATCAGAAGCTTCCCGCCGCCCGCTTCGCGCTGCTCTGAGAGAAGCTGCTCGCCATAGGAGCTGACCACAGATGCGGCCACATCGTATCCTGCAGCGCATAATCGGCGCACAATTTCCCGTCCGTCTTGCGTGCCTGCTGCTACGAAAATCAAAGTCCCGGCTCCCTCTTCTGATAACCGCGCGGCGTAATCATCCAGTCTCCTACACGTCGTGTCTTAGAGTTGCCGATGATAACGAGTGAGAACATATTGATATCTTCTTTTGTAAATGTACCAAGTGTTGAAATTAGAGTTGTTTCATCAGCACGACTTGCGCCTGTCACAATGCCGACTGGTGTCTCAGGCATACGATGATGGAGGAAGATTTCCTGTACGGCTTTGATCTGGCCCACGCGCTTATTGCTGCGCGGATTGTAAAGCGCCGTGACAAAATCGCCCTTCGCCGCGAGCTCTGCGCGATCCTGAATGACCTCCCACGGCGTAAGGAGATCAGACAGGCTAATCACGACAAAATCATGCATAATAGGCGCTCCGAGAAGCCCCGCTGCAGCGCTCATCGCTGAGACCCCTGGAATGACGCCGCCGAACTCCGGCCGCTCCGTTTCCTCCATCTTCACGAGAAGCTCAAGGACAAGCCCTGCCATCCCGTAGATACCCGCATCGCCGCTTGAGATGACAACAACCGTCTCCCCATCCGATGCCGCTTTGAGCGCCGCCCGGCAGCGATCAATCTCCTGCGTCATACCCGTGTCGAGTACTTGTTTCCCTTCAACGAGTTCGGCAATGAGCTCAACATAACGCTTGTATCCGACGACTGTCGTCGCTTCTTCGATCGTGCGTCGTGCACGATAAGTCATATCGTCCAAACTGCCGGGGCCAATGCCCACAACGCTTATTTTTCCCATAAGAGTGCCACCGTCACTTTCCCAAATCCTGTTTTTCCGAGCGCCATGCGCCCTCCTTCTTTTCCCGCCGCACAGAGCGCCGCCGCTTCGGAAACATTCCCAACGCCGATGGTCTGCCGGACAAAATCGGACTCTGTCAGTCCATATTGATCAATCATATGTGCAAGGGCCTCGTTTGGAAAGAATTGAATCTCCCGGCCAAGCGTCCGCACTGCTGCGAGGAGACCTGCCTCATCGCGCTTGACCTCTGTACTGGCAAACGCATCAATGAAAGAGGGGCTCCGTCCAATCATGCTGCATGCCTCTGTGAGTGCCCGCAGAATCTTTGCCTCGGGTACGCCCGCGCGGCATCCGACCCCTGCAATCAGGCGCCGAGGCGTCAGATAGAGTGTGCGCGGCGGCATTGCAGACATCTCCGGAACTGCTTCTGCCCGCGTAATAATCACATGGTATTCGTCCTCTCCCACCGGAGGCAGCACCCCGCAAAAGAGCCTCGGCTGTATTTCCTCTGCGCGCAGATGCGCTTCATAGAACGCCGCATGCGGGAGGTCTGAATCGATGAAGTAGGATGCGGTCCTGCCCTCGACCAGCGCCGTATTTAGTACCTGTATCCCGCTCTTTGGAACAGGGCGCAGCGCCAGCTGCGCTGCAATGCTGTCAGGCGCGAGAATGCCCGTCACATCCGTCGCCGTCGTAATGACGGGATCGGCACCCACAGCTGCACAAAGCCGCCGCGTAAGTTCATTTGCACCGCCGATATGACCTGACAGGAGGCTGATGCCGTGTTTCCCCTGCTCATCAAAGACAAGAACCGCGGGGTCATAGAGCTTGCTATCGGCATAGGGGGCAATCATGCGCACGACAATGCCGGTCGCCATGATGCAGACAAGTGCATCATAGCGTGTGAATGCAGTTTTCATCACATCTGCCAGACGCGAAAAATATACTGTTTCATATCCTTCCGAAATGTTGCCGCGCAGGCGTTCCGGGATATGAATTACGGTACTGCCGTTCACTGCATCTGCAAGACGGACAGCAAGCTGTACACCTCCGGCGGTCAGGGCAAAGAGTGCTGTTCTCACTGCTTCGCATCCCGGAACATATGCGAGAATCCGGGCGCATACAGCTGCGAGAGTTCGTAGTCTGCATCCAGACATTCGCCAACAACGATCATCGCTGTGCGATCGATCTCCTCCGCCTTTACCTGCTCTGCAATCGTCTCAAGCGTGCCGCGCAGAATCTTCTGCTCCGGCCACGTTGCGCGCTGTACAATAGCGATCGGTGTTGTTTTCTCATAGCCGCCGGCAACAAGTTCCGCCACAACCTCCTCGATCATCGAAATCGAAAGGAAGATACACATCGTCGCATGATGCGCGGCAAGGCTGCGCAGTTTCTCACGCTCCGGAACAGGCGTCCGTCCCTCGTTGCGCGTAATAATCACCGTCTGGGAGATGCCGGGCAGCGTATACTCCTGCCGGAGCGCAGCCGCCGTACCGAGGAAGGAGCTGACGCCGGGCACCACATCGTACTCGAACCCACGCTTCTTCCACGCATCCATCTGCT
>ERZ773073.63-NODE-63-length-58616-cov-6.172060_pt1 | contig 58616 bp, 50 predicted proteins | sample MGYA00580616_ERZ773073 | MGnify/ENA primary metagenome ERZ773073 (study PRJEB29015, sample SAMEA2737960) | human oral metagenome | biome: human oral; feature: human-associated habitat; material: dental | place: China | collected 2131 ...
TGGGCTGAGAAGCGGCGGCTTGGCTAGCTGCTTCGAAGGTCAGCTTAGGCAGACCATAGGTATTAGGGAAGAGGGCTGCGATAGCTTCCTGATCGCTAACGCTCTTAGTCGCTTCGCCGAGGACGACCTGTACATGGCCTTCGAGAGCCTTAGGCAGCTTGGGAGCGTACTTGCTACGCGCCTGCTGAAGTGCACTTTTATTCATCTGATTCCTTATATAATTATGGGGTAATACTTTTAGTTTTGCGCTACAAAGATCTTAAAATTTATCCATTTAACACCTTACACCCCACGCTGAAGGAGATATTCCTCCGCCAGCGAACGTTCCCCAAGTCCCCCCTAAGTAACTTAGTGCACAGGACACAGCCATCCCCCTCCGTCGTCAAGCCCCTCCCCTGGTGGTAGAAAATGTATACGTTTCGCAGTCAAAACGTATACGTCTTACGCCTAAAACGTATACGTTTCGTGACGAAAACGTATACGTTTTGCTCGGGAAAGGTATACGTCTTCTTCCCAAGACCTATACCATCCTCTTCGTAAGACTTCGCCCCCTCTAAATTCAAGGCCAGGCTTCCTTTTAAAGTAGATAAAACAATATAGATCTTGAACTTGCATCAACAAAAATTCCCGCCCTTGCTTCGCTTGGGAGACAAGGACGGGAATGAGATCAACAAAATACCTCGCAGGCTATTCTGCCAATAGATGATCGAAGGAACGGCGCCTGAGCTGGAAGTCCCTCCCTAGGTACTTCTCTCGGACGATCTCGTTTTCGGCCAGCTCTTCTGCAGTACCTTCGAAGAGAACCTTCCCCTCAAAGAGCAGATAAGCTCGGTCGGTGATGCTCAGCGTCTCATAGACATTGTGGTCGGTGATAAGGATCCCGATATTCTTATGCCGAAGCTGAGCGACGATCGCTTGGATGTCTTGGACGGCGATGGGGTCTACTCCCGCGAAGGGCTCATCAAGCATGATGAACTTCGGGTCGATAGCTAGACAGCGAGCGATCTCAGCTCGACGACGCTCTCCCCCCGAGAGGCGGTTACCAGCGTTCGTACGTACCTTCTCTAGGCGAAACTCTGCGATGAGTTCCTCCAAGCGCTCGTGCTGCTCCTGCTTCGTCCGTCCCGTGAATTCAAGTACCGAGAGGATGTTATCCTCGACGGATAGCTTCCGGTAGATCGACGCTTCCTGTGCCAAATATCCGATGCCTGCCTGTGCACGCTTGTACACAGGGTACTTCGTGATATCCTCGTCATCGAGGAAGATGCGCCCCTCATTGGGGACGACCAGACCGACCGTCATATAGAAGGTCGTCGTCTTACCCGCACCATTCGGGCCTAAGAGCCCTACGATCTCTCCCTGTCCCACTTGGATAGAGACATGGTTGACGACCGTACGAGTGCGGTAGCGCTTGACGAGATTATCCGTGCGAAGGATCATCGGTAAGGAGGAAGGCTTGGGAACAACTTACTTCTTTCCCTGACGAGCCAGGCGACCTTCAGCGAAAGCTTCGATGGCTTCGGCGCTCATACCCATGGAGCTGAAGCCACCGTCGTTGAAGAGGTTCTGCATCGTGATCTTGCGGGTAAGATCACTGAAGAGCGTGATGCAGTAGTCTGCGCAGTCATTGGCATCGGCATTGCCCAGTGGCGAGAGGTCTTCGGCGAAGTCAAGTAGGTCAGACATCCCCTTGACACCACTACCAGCCGTAGTGACCGTAGGAGACTGAGAGACGGTATTGATACGGACGCCCTTGTCACGACCATAGATATAGCCGAAGCTACGAGCAATAGACTCGAGCAGGCTCTTCGCATCGGCCATATCGCTATAGCCTACGAAGGTGCGCTGTGCAGCGATGTAAGTCAGAGCTACGACAGATCCACCCTCAGCGATAGCGTCCAGCTTCTTAGCGACCTGAAGCATCTTATGGAAGGATACAGCAGAGACATCGAAGGTCGTCTGAAGCATCTTATAGTCGAGGTCATCATAGCTACGTCCCTTACGTACGTTAGGGCTCATACCGATGGAGTGGAGGACGAAGTCTACCTTGCCGAAGGTATTGATAGCTTCCTGGAAGAGGACTTCAAGCTCTTCTTCCTTGGTAGCATCAGCGAGGACGACCTTAGCACCAAGCTTTTCGCCTAGCTCGTTGAGCTGACCCATGCGGGCAGCCATAGCAGTATTGGTGAGGATGATCTCTGCGCCTTCTTCTACGGCACGCTCAGCGACGCGCCAAGCGATGGACTGTTCGTTGAGGGCTCCGAAGATGATACCCTTCTTACCCTTGAGGAGGTTATAGCTCATAGTTGTAATTCGTTTACTTACTATTAAAGATTGTTCGTTAGCACAAAGATACGCTTTTTGTGCAAAGCACTACTTCCTATGCCCTCACGCAGGAGAGATGCTGAGAGTTCCTATAAATAGAGGAGAGGGAAGACAAACTTAACCACACGAACATGAAAGCCTTAGCTCTACCGAACTTTTACTACTTTTATCACATCCTCCTAGCTCTCCTTGTAGCTAGGGAGGAAACGAACACATTCATTCACTTACATTCAATGCACTTATGAGAAAGCTACGCATTCAATCTCTTCTCTTAGGCCTAGTAGCCCTCTGCGGGCTTTTTGCTTGCTCTGACTCTAAGGAACAACAGGAAGCTGACTTCGCTTACCTCCGTCCCACGCTACTTGGTGGTGTCTACTTCTATGCTGGCTACGGCGGTGTAGATAAGGTCTACGATATGTATCAGGGTACAGGCTACACTCGTGTAGAAGCCTATAAGGAGCTCTTCATCGATCCCTTCGAAAATGGCTCTTCGTCAGACGCACGAAATACGCTCAAGGAGGCCTGGGATATCACCGACAGCATCGGTCTCGTCAAGGAAATCGATGAGCTACGCACCCAAGAGAGCAAGCACAAGGGCTGGGATCTAGCTCGTGCCGTAAATATCGCTTGGATGGGCGTATCGGCTAAGTTCATCTCCAAGGAGACTGCCCTCGAGCAGATCAAGCCTCTCGTCCCTGTGGCACAGGCGAAGTTCGCTGACTGGAAAAGCTACTTCGAAGACTTCCTAGCAGGCCGTAAGGAGTGGGATCCCGATGGAGATCCTGAGGATCTAGCTCTCTTCACCAAGACGGTGCAAGAGCTACTTGAGAACCCCAAGTCCATCTATCAGGAGATCCCCTTGAAGTAGGCTCTCCCCCACCTCTCTACCTCAGGTAGAAAAAGCAATCCCCCGTCTACTCATCGGAGAGTAGACGGGGGATTGTGTTTTAGCTTCCGAAGCTAGCTCTCAGAGCTTAGCCTTCGATCGCTGCGATACCTGGGAGCTTCTTCCCTTCGATAGCTTCGAGGAGAGCACCACCACCGGTAGAGACATAGGAGACCTTATCTGCATAGCCGAACTTGTTCACACAAGCTACGCTATCGCCACCACCGACGAGGGAGAAGGCCCCATTAGCCGTAGCCTCTGCGATAGCCTCTGCTACAGCACGAGATCCATCGGCGAAGTTGTCCATCTCGAAGACACCCGTAGGGCCATTCCAGAGGATGGTCTTAGAGCCAAGGATCACCTCACGATAAGCCTTGATACTGTCGGGACCAATGTCCATACCGATCCAGCCAGCAGGGATGTTGTCATTCTGAGCGAAGTCAGTCTTAGCATCGTTGCTGAAGGCATCAGCGATCTTGGAGTCCGTAGAGAGGACGAGGTTAACGCCGTTAGCCTTCGCCTTAGCTACGATCTCACGAGCGAGGTCGAGCTTATCATCTTCGCAGAGGGAATTCCCGATGTTACCACCAGCAGCCTTGGCGAAGGTGTAGGTCATCGCACCCGTGAGGATGAGGTTGTCGACCTTACCGAGGAGGTTCTCGATGATGTCGATCTTCGAGGAGACCTTAGAGCCACCCATGATAGCGGTGAAGGGGCGACGGATATCCTGCATGACCTTGTTCACAGCATCCACTTCCTTACCCATGAGGTAGCCGAAGAGCTTGTGATCAGCGTCGAAGTACTCAGCGATGAGTGCCGTAGAGGCATGTGCACGGTGTGCCGTACCGAAAGCGTCATTGACATAGACGTCAGCCAGCTCAGCGAGCTTCTTCGTGAAGGCCTTCTGGCTTTCCTTGACAGCCTTCTTAGCAGCGGCCTTCTCTTCGTCGGTAGCATCTTCTGCTAGGCCACGTGGCTTACCTTCTTCCTCAGCATAGAAGCGGAGGTTCTCTAGCAGGAGGGCTTCACCTGGCTTGAGGTTCGCAGCGAGCTCACGAGCCTCGTCCCCTACACAATCAGGAGCAAACTTCACGTCCACCCCAAGGAGCTTGGAGACATGAGCGAGGATGTGACGGAGGGAGAACTTGTCCTCGACCTTCTTAGGACGACCGAGGTGAGAGCCGATGATGACCGAGCCACCATCGGAGAGGATCTTCTTGAGTGTGGGGAGGGCGGCACGGATACGTGTGTCGTCCGTGATGTTGAAGTCAGCATCCAGGGGTACATTGAAGTCCACACGTACGAATGCCTTCTTGCCTGCGAAGTTGAACTGGTCAATCGTCATAAAGCAATGGGTTGGTTATAGGATAAACGATATACTTATGCTATTGAAATGCACACAAAAGTAACTATTTGTCCGCACTTTCGCCTTCTTGAGGGCGGATAGCCAAGCGCTCCTTACGTGCCTCATAGGGCTCCTTCGGGATGTGACGCTTGAGGATCAGACGCAGGGAGCGGTCATAGGTGACATAGTTCCACAGCCAGTTCAGCAGGACGATGAGCTTATTGCGTACCGAGAGGATCGAGCGCAGGTGCACCACGAGCCATAGTACCCAAGCCGTGAAGCCACCCCACTTCATCTTCCCGATCTCTGCCACCGCCTTATTACGTCCGATGGTAGCCATAGCGCCGAGATCCTTGTAGCGGAAGGGAGCTAGAGGCTTGCCATCCTCGAGGGCTTTTAAGTTCGAAGCTAGTTGCTTAGCCTGCTGAAGAGCTACCTGAGCCATCTGAGGATGCCCATTCGGATGAGCGGGATCAGTCGTCATCAGGCTTTGGTCTCCGACAGCGAAGATCCGAGGGTGTCCTATCACCTGACTATGCTCGTCTACCAGCAGGCGCTTACCTCGACCGAGGGTATCGGCAGGCAGGCCTTCGACGGTGTTAGCGACGATACCGCTGACCCAGATCACATTCCGTGAGGGGAGCTGTGTCCCATCTTGGAGCGTAAGTACCCTCCCGTCATAGCCAGAGACGAGGGTATGCGTCCGCACCTCTACCCCCATAGACTGTAGCTCACGCAGAGCAGTCTCAGAGCTCTTCTCACTCATCGCTCCGAGGAGTCTGGGGGATGCATCGAGCAGGTAGATCGTGAAGCGTGCGGCATCGAGGTCGGGATAGTCCTTAGGCAAGACATAGCGCTTCATCTCCGCCAGCGCTCCAGCGATCTCGACTCCCGTGGGGCCTCCCCCGACGATGGCTACCGTGAGCAACGCCTGAGCCTTCATAGGGTCATCAGTCACTAGCGCCTCCTCGATATGCTGTAGTAGGACATTGCGCAGGTTCATCGACTCATAGAGCGTCTTCATCGGTAGGCTATGGCGAGCCACTTCTTCGTTCCCAAAGAAATTCGTTGTCCCCCCACACGCCAGCACAAGGTAGTCATAGTGGATCGCTCCGACCGAGGTCTCCAGGCACTGCTCCTGCTCCCGTACCCCGATGACACTCGCTAGGCGAAAGTGGAAGTTCTTACGCTTGCGGAAGGCTGATCGGAAGGGGAAGGCGATTGAGCTGGGCTCCAGCCCCGAAGAAGCGACCTGATAGATCAGGGGTGGGAACTGGTGATAATTATGATGATCAATGAGGACGACTTGGAAGCGTGAAGCATCCAAGGCTTGAGCTAGACGAAGTCCACCGAAGCCTCCGCCGGCGATGACGACACGAGGGAGCGAGGACTTAGGTACATGGAGACTCATAAAAGCAGAATTGGCGAATTAATTCAATATACGAACATCCCTACAACATCCCCTCCCCTAGGTTAGTTCAATGCCCATCAAGTGGTCTTCCTCGTCCTCCGTCCCCCTCTTCAACTCCTCCCCTAGCCCCATCCCCCAAGGCTCCTCCTCTCCCCTCCTTACATCCCCTCAAACGGAGTAACACAAAATCCAACTAGTAGGCACTACTGATGCCCCTCGGGTGGCACTACTGTTGCCTCTGGAGAGGCACTACTGTTGCCCCTTTGGTGTTACTACTGTTCCCCCTTCACCAGCTTAGTTCATCTCGAGAGGGAAGAGCGGTAGACCTGCTCCCTCCATAGCCCAGATCAAATACCCAGGCGAATGTGTGGTAAGATCTCGGGATAGCTCGTATCTTTGTGGGAGATATACTACTCATCCAAGCTATGCCTACTATCCCATCACGACGAGAACTCCTCCTGGATGCTCTTCTGATCATCGTCGGCTCTTTCCTGCTAGCTACAGGATACAGCCTCTTCCTTGCTCCCGCACACATCAGCCCAGGCGGTGTCTATGGTCTGGCACTCGTCCTGAGAGAGCTCGCTCAGCGCTTCTTCGGCCTAGAGCTGGGGCTAGGGACTATCGCCCTCTTCTTCAACGTCCCCCTCTTCCTCTTGGCTGCCCGAGAGCTAGGCAAGATCTCCGCCATCAAGACGGTCGTGACCTTCCTTCTCGTGGCGCTCTTCTCTGACCTGATCGAGCAGTGGGCAGGTGGCAAGCCTCTCGTCGAGGAGTCCATCCTATGTAGCTTCTATGGAGGTGCCTTACTCGGGATCAGCGTCTGGATGATCTTCCGTGCTCAGAGTACCTGCGCTGGGACGGACACGCTCGCCCGCGTGCTCTCCCGCATGTTCAACACCAAGGTCGGCACGCTCATCATGCTCATCGACTCGCTCATCGTCTTGATGGGGCTCTGGGTCTTCCAGGACTGGCGTGTGCCCCTCTACTCGTGGATAGCGATCTTCGTCTACAGCAAGGTCGTAGATGCCCTCCAGCCACAGAACCCGCACAAGTCCGTCTTCATCATCTCGGACAAGATGGAGGAGCTACGTAGTCTCCTCATTGGGCAGGTCGGGGTACGAGGCACATTCCTCCATGGCAAGGGCATGTACACCGGACAGGAGCGAGAAGTGCTCTTCATCATCATCGAGCGCAAGCACTTCACCACCCTCAAGAAGCTCGTCCTCGGACTTGACCCCAAGGCATTCATCACCACGGCTGACGCTTCGAATGATACTATGCCCGTACTCCCCTAGCACGACCGAATTAGATACAAATACCCTATGAAGCTCCAGCTCCTCGGCCTTCTCACAGGTCTACTCCTTTTCCTTCATCCACTGGATGCCCAAAATCGTCCTCAGGTACTCGTCGAGACCAACAAGGGGAACTTCATCATCGAGCTCTTCAATGAGACCCCGATCCACCGTGACCGCTTCCTCCAGCATGTCGATCAGCATGCGTATGACGGAGTACTCTTTCACCGTGTGATCAAGGACTTCATGGTACAGACGGGGAACCTCAACACCAAGGGGCTGACCGCTGACAAGCCTCTGGGAGATGATTCGCAGGAGCCTACCCTCCAAGGGGAATTCCATCCCGAGCTCTTCGTCCACGTGCGTGGTGCTCTGGCAGCGGCACGCCAGCCCGACGAGGAGAACCCTGAGAAGCGATCATCCTATAGCCAGTTCTATATCGTCACGGGGAAGTACTACACCGACTTTGACCTCGATGAATACGAAGTAGGACGTACGTGGAAGTACACCCCTGAGCAACGAGAAGACTACAAACACCTAGGCGGAGCAGCTCACCTCGATGGAGACTACACCGTCTTCGGACGTCTCCTCGATGGCTGGGGAACGATAGACAAGATCCAGCGAGTGGCGACTGACGATAACAACCGACCACTGAAAAACGTCCTCATCAAGCGGATGTCCCGCTACACCCCTAAGGAGAAGAAGTAAGCTCTGTGCCCCACCGCCCTGCTCGCCTCTGGGTCTTCAACCCGGGGCACGAAGAGGCCCTACTCGCACCACCGACAGGGCGCTACACTCCGTCCCGTGAGGTGCGCCAGATGCGCCATGAGCTAGCTCCCCTACTCACACTCCTAGCGAGTCCCTCGGACATCATCTATGTCCCAGCTAGCGCTGATGGCTCGATCGCAGCCTCCCTCCTACGAGGCGACGGCCAGCCAGCCACTCCACAGGAACTCCCAGCACAGCTCGAGGTCTGTCTCTGGGGACTGGAGCCTCACAGCCTAGCCGAGATCCAGCGATCCTCCCTCTTCCAGCAAACCGAGCTAGAGCTTCCCCCGATCACCCCAACCTTCCTCCAGCTAAGCCATCGACGAGCTTCGTCTGATCTCCTTACCTTCCTCATCGAGCAGGGGGAGTACCCAAGGGATCTCTTACCCCAGTGGGTCGAGGCCGAAGAGGATAGAGAGAAGACCCAAGAGCAGCTTCGCAAGGCCATCCACGAGGTCTCCCAGCGCCCTCTAGGGGATCCCACCCAACTGCTCATCAAGCGCCCCTATAGCTCCTCAGGACGAGGAGTACTACCTCTTCCCCTTCCCCTCCAGCCCAAGCACCTCGATGCCCTCGCTGGTAATTGCTTACGTGTAGGCAGTGTCAGCATAGAGCCCTTCCTTCGGGTGCGGGATAATTGGGCGATTGAGTACTACCGAGATCAGACGGGAGAAGTACACTTCTATGCCTTGTCTCACTTCGAGACCTTAGCTTCGGGAAGAGCCTATGCAGGGAACCTACTAGCCTCCCCAGAGAGCCTTTGGGAAGAGCTGTCAGGGCGTGTGGGAGAGGGACGACTTACCCACCTAATCCAGCTGCACACCACGTGGCTCAAGGATGCTCTCCAAGCCTCGTGCTACCACGGCTACATCGGTATCGACCTCTTCCTCTACGAAGAGCAAGACCAGCTCCTTCTCCATCCCTGCGTCGAGATCAATCTCCGCACCACCATGGGGGTACTTGCCCACAAAGCCTACGAGCGCTATTTCTCCGCCGGAGAGCAGGGTCGCTTCACGATTGCTTACCAGCGAGAGAGGACACCCTCCTTCATCGCCACCGTCGAGCACCATGGAGTAGAGATCATGCTTAACTAGAGGGTTACCTCGAGTAGCGAGAGACACAAGCACATTAGGTCATCAAGGCTATCCCTATATTCGACTAATTGTGTACATTTGTTCTACCAATACATAAGAAGGATATGGAAGCTAGTCGCATCAAGCGCGTCGAAGAAATGGAAGCCATCCTGAATCGATGGAATGGCCTCGCCGAAGAAGGAGAAAAGCTCCTCGAGGCGATGGAGGAAGCTATGCCAGAGCTAGAGCGCCTAGTCGCCTACTACAGCTCCCCCGACTGGAATAAGGACTACTATGCCAGTGACGCAGGAGAGTTCCCCGAAGATCTTCCACAAGGAGTACTAAGCCAAGATGCGGTCTTTGATCTCCTGACCCTACTCAGAGGTCTCGTCCTTATGGCACAGTCCATGAACCTTCGTATCGCACGCATCCCTTAGTCAGAAACGCAATAGGCTCACCTCTCCTCACGGAACAAGGTGAGCCCTTGAACGTATATCATCCCAAACAAACAACACTACATTCAACAACTATGGAGTATAATCTCAATCCCATCGTTCGTGCTATCGGTAAGAATCCTCAGGACTTCACCAAGGCAGACATCATCAAGTTCATCACGGAGAATGATATCCATCAGCTCAACTTCCGCTATACAGCAGCCGATGGACGTCTCAAGGAGCTCAACTTCATCATCCAAGACGTCGACTACCTAGACGAAGTCCTCTCCTCGGGCGAACGTGTCGACGGCTCGAGCCTCTTCCCTGGAGTCATGGAGGCTGGCTCATCTGACCTCTATGTCGTGCCTCAGTTCTCCTCTGCCTTCATGGATCCGTTTGCAGACCAGCCTACGATCTCCTTCTTCTGCGCCTATATGGACAAGGATGGGCAGCCCCTCTCATCAGCTCCCGACCAGATCCTCCGCCGTGCAGCCCAAGCCTTCCGCGAAGTCACCGGTGGCCTTGAGTTCCACGCGATGGGTGAGCTCGAGTACTACGTCATCAGTGAGAAGGAGGAAGGCTACGAAGCTGTCGACCAGAGAGGCTACCATGAGATGGCTCCCTTCAGTAAGCAGATCGCCTTCCGTACAGAGGCTATGCGCCTGATCGCAGAGTGTGGCGGACAGATCAAGTATGGTCACGGGGAAGTAGGGAACTTCAGCACTGAAGATCTGAACTACGAACAGAACGAGATCGAATTCCTTCCCGTCCCAGTAGAGCAGGCCGCTCAGCACCTACAGCTAGGTAAATGGATCCTCTTCGAGCTAGGCTGGAGAATGGGACTGAAGGTCACCTTCGCACCAAAGATCATCGTTGGCAAGGCCGGTAGCGGTATGCATATCCATACAAAGATCGTCGATAAGAACGGTATCAACCAGTATGTCGACGCCCAAGGTAACCTCACCGACACCGCACGTAAGGCTGTCGCTGGTATGATGAGTCTGGCCGCTTCGCTGACGGCCTTTGGTAATACTAACCCCACCTCGTATCTCCGTCTCGTACCTCACCAGGAAGCTCCGACGACGGTATGCTGGGGCGACCGCAACCGCTCCGCTCTCGTGCGTGTACCCCTGGGCTGGAGTGCCAAGGTCGATATGTGTAGCCTAGTCAATCCACTAGAGAAGCCAAGCGAAAAGCGCTACACGAACAAGCAGACCATCGAGTTCCGTGCCTCTGACGGCTCAGCTAATAACTACCTTCTCCTCGCCGGTATCTGTACGGCAGCACGTCATGGCTTCGAGATCGACAATGCACTCGACCTAGCTGATAAGACCTATGTCTCGGTGAACATCCACAAGGATGAGTTCGCCAGTGCAGTCGGGCATCTCGATAGCCTGCCCGCCTCCTGCGTAGCCTCTGCCGAACGCCTCCGCCAGCATCGTGCTATCTACGAAGCACGTGGTGTCTTTGACCCAGCGACCATCGACGGCATGATCCGCCACCTTGAGTCTTTCCAGGACGCTGACCTACGTGACAAGGCTCAGGCTGATCCTCAATTCCTCAAGGAGCTCGTCGATCGCTAACCCTACTGCTAGCCTTCACGAATCATCTACATTAAGCTTCCCCCGACTCATCTCGATGGTGGGTCGGGGGAAGCACTTTATTAAAGCATATAAAAGCACATCCCCGAGATCTTCACTGAAGACCTCGGGGGTGATTTCTTTCGCCCTCTCTGTCACGAGGGCGCTATGTCTGGTGGGGAAACCCTAGGCTTCCTTGTGCTTCTCGAGCTTACGCTTGAGGACATCGATACCGAGGTCGATAGCTTCCTCGAAGCTGTTTCCAACCTTTTCGACAAAGAATTCTGCTCCATCGACCTTAAGTTTGATGGAGGCTTCCTTATTATTAGCCACTTCGGGCTTAACTACCTTGAGGACGACCTCTGCACTATGCAGATCTTCGGCGAAGCGATTGAGCTTGTCAAGCTTCTTCGTGATGAACTCCTTGAGCTGGGCGGTGGCATCGAAGTGGATGGCTTGAATACGGATGTCCATAGTTGAATAGTTATTTATCCCTGCCCCTCGGGGCTAGGGAGGTGATAGGATGTGGTCTGGAAGGGGGAGCACTCCGCCGAGTGACTTCCTTCACTTCAAAAGTAGCGAAAAAGCTTTTATTCATCAAACACCCTCCCTCGCCGAAGAAGAGCTAGGCATTCGCCCCTACTTTCGCCTCTTGAGGAGGGATGGAAGTTCGACCTCCAGCGTCTACGGGGAGTATCCTCCCTAGCCCTAAGGTATAGCTCTTCGAGCGGCAAGGCATAGCTTTTCGGAGCGAAAGGTCTACCTTCTCCGAGGCCAAGGTAAACCTTAATTTATCGGAGAGAAGCCCGACTTTCTCTAGCTCTAGATCCTAACTGAAGAGGAGGAAAAAGTTCGCTCCAGCGATCGCCCAAGCCACACACACGAGCACCCGATCTTCCCCACAAAAAAGATCTGTCTCCAGCGACTAAAAATAGCGAGGGTCTTCGTATCTTTGCTCTAGGTCTCACGAGGGGATCTCCGACCCTCTCCATCAGTCCGACATAGACATACACATCAACTCAACAAACGCTATGACACGTACCTCTAGCTGTCTCATCCTCTCCCTCCTACTGGCCTCGGGGACAACGCTTACCGCCCAGCAGCTCACCTCGGGACGTAGCTACGGTGCCCACACGGTGACCCGCCCGCTACAGCTGGACTCGGTGAACAGTCACGACCAGAAGTTCTCCCTCAACGCTCTACTTAAGACCGCCTTCGATCCTAACGGACGCTCCTCTGCGATCATTAAGGCTGGCTCCAAAGGCTTCTTCGCCGTGAAGAATCAGCCTGGGAAGCTGACCCTATCGACCTACGGCTTCTCCCTCATCTCCCCGACCTACACCAAGGGTACACTCAAGCTCTACGGCCGAGCACACTATGCGGTCTATGCCGACGGCGCACTCCTTGCCTCGACGGGCGATCAGCTCGCCAGCTCTGACACCGTACCTGCCCTCACCATTCCTCTGACTCTCCAAGCCACACACAAGGACTTGATCGTCAAGAGCCTCTCTGAGGGCAAGGAGAAAGAGCTAGCCGACTTCAAGCTAATCTTTGAGCCCGAGCAGGGCCTGCCTACCTTAGACCTCCAAGCGGCGGAGAAAAACATCAGATACATCGACTGGCACTTCCTCACACACGGCAAGCGTCTCTACGGAGCCGAGGTCTCTCCGACGGGGAAGTACGTCCTCGTGACCTATGCCGAGAGAGCCCCGAAGAAGGGAGTCACCTACCAAGAGATCCGAGAGGCTAGTACGGGCAAGGTGCTACGTACGACACAGGGTCTGTATGGAGCCGAGTGGCTCCCCAAGGAGGATGTGCTCGTGATGAAGCACCAAGCACGCTCGGGGAACCAACTCCTCAAGATCGATCCCGTGACGGGCAAGACAACCGTCTGGGTAGACAAGTATCCTGCCGAGGGATTCACGATCAGCCCCGACGGACGCTCTATCTATGCCTACGAGGAGGTCAAGGGTCCTGAGAAGGACAAGCAACTCATCCGTCGCCTCTTCCCTGACGATCGTCAGCCAGGGGCACGTGATCGCCACCAGCTCTACCGCTATGATCTAGAGACAGGGATATACGAACCTGTGCTCTACGGCTACCGCTCCGCCTCACTCCTCGATCTGTCGGCCGACGGATCACAGCTCCTACTCGGGGTATACGGACAGGACTTCACCAAGAGCCCTTACTATCAGACGACCGTACTGCGCTACACTCCCGACACGGGGAAGGTCGATACGGTCTTCAAAAAGGAGTTTGAGATCGCCCAAGCGAACTTCATCCCTGGCACAGAGGATATCCTCGTCATGGGCTCACCCAATAGCTTCGATGGGATAGGCAATACCCTCCCCAAGGGACAGCTAGGCAATGGCTACGAGCACGAGCTATTTCGTCTAAACATCCCCTCCGGCAAGGTCACCCCGCTGACCAAGGATTTCGACCCCAGCGTCATCAGTCTAACCTACCATGCCAAGGGGAATGCCTTCTACTTCCTAGCAGAGAACGGCAGCCGACAGAGCATGTACCGCCTAGATCTCAAGACCAATCAGATCACCGCCCTACCTCAGCAGGAGGACGTCGTCCGCTCTATCAGCGTCGCATCACAGGGCCATACGCTCTATTACTTCGGTCAAAGCCTTAACAATGCCGATCGTCTCTACAGCCTATCCCCCTCGGGAAAGAGTCAGCTGATATGGGATCTCTCGGCCGAAAAGCTACGTGGGGTGAGCTTTACCCCAGCGAAGGACTTCGTCTATCGTACCCCCGATGGAGTAGACATCGACGGCTGGTACTACCTACCGCCTAACTTCGACCCCACGAAGAAGTACCCGATGATCGTCTACTACTACGGTGGCACGACTCCACTCACACGTAGTCTGGAGACGGTCTATAACCTTCCGATGTTTGCGGCACAGGGTTATGTCGCCTTCTCCCTAAATCCACGGGGGACGACAGGTTACGGTCAGGCATTTGCGGCCGACCATCTGAACGCTTGGGGAACGAAAACCGCCGACGACATCATAGGTGCCGTCAAGGACTTCGTAGCTAAGCACCCCTTTGTCGATGGCAAAAAGATCGGATGCACCGGCGCTAGCTACGGCGGATTCATGACGCAGTATCTGCAGACGAAGACCGATCTCTTCGCAGCGGCTGTGAGTCACGCTGGGATCAGCTCGATCTCCAGCTACTGGGCTGGAGGCTTCTGGGGCTTAGGCTATAGCTCCGTAGCCTCGGCAGGTAGCTATCCCTGGAATAACCCTGAGCTCTACACCAAGCACTCCCCGCTCTTCAATGCCGACAAGATCCATACTCCGCTTCTTCTCCTACATGGCACAGCCGACGTCAACGTACCCCCTAGCGAAAGCACAGCGCTATATAATGCACTGAAGATCCTAGGTCGCACCGTCGAGCTCGTAGAGGTCACGGGCGAGGATCATCATATCGTGGAGTCTGAGCGACAGGAGCGCTGGATGAAGACCCTACAGGCTTGGTTCGCTAAATACCTTCAGGACAAGCCACAGTGGTGGGATAGTCTCTACCCCAAGACACCACTTGACCTCTAGCATCCCTCCACCTACCTCGCTAAAGCACGGATCACGGGGAGCTCAGTCCCTCGTGATCCGTGCTTCATCCTAGGCTCACAGCGAGCACAGAGCATCGAGGGATAGATCGCTAAGCCCTATCTTTGCAGGCAGGGCGGACTACCCTTAGCCCTCCTTACATCCTATGGATCTCAAGACATCTCTAGCCTATCAGCTGGCTAAAGGGCGCCTTCGTCAGATCGACGCCTACGTCGAGCGAGCTGAAGACCTACAAAGCCACCAGCTTCGTCACCTTCTTGACCGAGCACGTCATACCGAGTTCGGGCGAAGCTATTCCCTAGACAAGACGACGACTAGCTCCGACTTTGCCTCCCGTGTACCTATCCAGGACTACGAGGGGTGCAAGGGCGACATCGAGCGTATGATACGGGGCGAGAAGGACATCCTCGTACCCGGCGTCTGCCGTTGGTACGCCAAGTCAAGCGGTACGACCAGCGACAGAAGCAAGTTCATCCCCGTCCCAGCCCTACACCTCAACGACTGCCACTACCGAGGTGGGCGAGATGCGCTATGGATCTATCTTAGGAATAACCCCAAGAGTCAGTTCTTCTCCACCAAGGGTCTCATCCTCGGGGGGAGTCACACGCCACTACCGATCGCAGGTGGCAAGGCGCACGCAGGCGACCTTAGCTCGCTCCTGGTCGAGCATATGCCCCTGCTAGGCGACCTCCTTCGGGTCCCTAGCCGAGAGACTCTCCTGATGAACGAATGGACGGCGAAGATGCAGCGGATCATCCAAGAGACGATCCCCGCACGTGTCGGGAGCCTCTCGGGTGTACCTTCGTGGATGCTTGTCCTGCTTCGGGGCGTACTAGAGCAGACGGGGCGGGAGACGATCACCGAGGTATGGCCTGACCTCGAGGTATTCTTCCACGGGGGAATTAGTTTCTCTCCCTACCGAGAGACCTACGAAGCGCTCATCCCCTCCGAGCTTATGCACTACCAAGAGACGTATAATGCGAGTGAGGGCTTCTTCGCTATCCAGGATGACCCCAACGATGCCGGCATGCTCCTCATGCTGGACTACGGGATATACTATGAGTTCATCCCGATGGACGAACTCCCTCAAGACGGAGACTACACGTCCTGTCGAGCACTACCCCTGCACGAGGTGGAGCTAGGCAAGGACTATGCCCTCGTGATCACGACCCTTGGCGGACTCTATCGCTACCTGATCGGGGACACGGTGCGCTTCACTAGTCTCGCACCCTACCGCCTCATCATCACCGGACGTACGAAGCACTTCATCAATGCCTTTGGCGAAGAGCTGATGGTCAGCAACGCTGATCGTGCCTTAGCTCAGGCTTGCCGACAGGATGGACAAGCCCGAGTAAGCGAATACACGGCTGCTCCGCTCTTCTTCCTAGAGGAAGGGAAGGGCAGACACGACTGGTTGATCGAGTTTGAGGTGCCTCCGCACGACCTACGGCAGTTCCAAGCGAACCTAGACGCCGCCCTACGTGCCCTAAACTCCGACTATGACGCCAAGCGCTACGAGGATATGACTCTCAGAGAGCTATCGATCACGATCGCTAGCCCAGGGCTCTTCCATCGCTGGCTAGAGGGTGCGGGGAAGTTGGGCGGTCAGCACAAGGTGCCACGACTAGCCAACAATCGACATTACCTCGACTCCCTGCTCGAACTGCTCCGTGCCGGCGAAGCCCAAGCCCCTGCTACCCTATGAACCGCCTCTACCTTAGGATCCTCCTACTCATCGCTTATCTCGGAGTCATCGCCTACGTTCTCTACCCCACGGGTAGCCGTCTTAGCGACGAAGAGGGACTGCGCTGGCTCCTGACGATGGGCGGGACGCTTCTCATCATCCTCGTACTCTTTCTTCTCCTTCGCTATCGCAAGCAGCGAAGAGAGCGCTACACCTACGGCTACTACGATGATCAAGGGCAGGAAGGTAAATCATCCAAACGATAGCACCTAACGAAGGCATCGCCGACGATCCTCTCCTCACCCAGCACAGATCAGCCCGATCAAGGACAAACAGTATCCTTGATCGGGCTTCTTCATAGCCTACCCTCAGGGAGAGCTATACCTTCCTCTTCACTAAGCTATACCTCTCTATCCATTAAGGTCTACCCTAGCTATGACGACGGCATAGCTCCAAAATATCAAGAGAAATCCTTCCAGCTCACCAAAGCGATCCTGATATCCAAGCAACAGCCTAGACTGAGCCCATCATCGCCCTCTTCTCTCGGGGAGAGACGAGCCTTTGTCCGCTCGATCTTCACCCTATTCTAGCGGGAAGGTCTAAGCTTCTGACAGAGAAGTGCAACAATTGTCGTATCTTTGTAGTTAGTTAGGTGTATGGTGTACAGCCCCTAGGCTGGCATCCTACACCCCTTATATTATTATTGGAGGAGGATTATCCCACTGGATCTAACGACACGGGACTCGTCAAGTCAAGTCTCCCTCCCAAGAAAGCTATGGAGCTGGCAGACCAGAGAAGAGATACCAGACCTAGGGATAGACTCCTTCGCTAGTAGTATAGCGATAACCCGAGTAGTATTACATTTAAAGCAGAAGATGAGACAGCTAAAGATTTCGAAGTCGATTACCAACCGTGAGAGCGCCTCCCTCGATCGCTATCTCCAGGAGATCGGCAGAGAAGAACTGATAACGATCGAAGAAGAGGTCGAGCTCGCCCAAGCTATCAAGCGTGGAGATAAGCGTGCTCTAGATAAAATGACCCGTGCTAACCTTCGCTTCGTCGTATCAGTAGCTAAGCAATATCAGAACCAAGGGCTGAGTCTCCCCGACCTAATCAACGAAGGGAACCTAGGTCTGATCAAGGCAGCAGAGAAGTTTGACGAGACACGAGGCTTCAAATTCATCTCCTACGCCGTATGGTGGATCCGTCAATCGATCCTCCAGGCGCTGGCAGAGCAGGCACGTATCGTCCGCCTACCTCTCAATCAGGTGGGGACACTGAATAAGATCACCAAGGCGCTCTCTAAGTTTGAGCAGGAGAACGAGCGTAAGCCTACCAGCGAAGAGCTTGCCAAAGAACTCGACCTCCCCGAGGATAAGGTCACGGATACGCTTAAGGTCTCTGGCCGTCACATCTCTGTCGATGCCCCCTTCGTCGAAGGTGAGGAGAACAGTCTGCTAGACGTCCTCACCAACGAGGACTCCCCCAACGCTGACCGAGCTCTGATGAATGAGTCGCTCAGCCGTGAGATCGATCACGTCTTGATGAACCTCTCTGAGCGTGAAGCTGAGATCGTCAAGCTCTTCTTCGGTATCGGGGGTGGCCAAGAGATGACCCTCGAAGAGATCGGACTTAAGTTCGGGCTGACTCGTGAGCGTGTCCGCCAGATCAAGGAGAAGGCGATTCGTAAACTTCGCTCGGAGGAGCACAGCAAGACCCTCAAGCCTTACCTTGGCTAAGTCCTTGCTCCCAAGCCTCCATTAGGGGAGTGCCCAGCGCCCTTCCTCTACCTCTATCACGTAGGCGACATACGGAGCACCCGTATGTCGCCTGTTGCATTACCGACACCCCACCTGACTAGACCGCCCTAGGCACTACGATTAGACCTATGAAGCGCCCTCTCTCCCTTGCTTTAGTTCATTGGCTACGGAAGCACCATCTGCTCCCTGACCGCGTAACGCTGGCCACCGAAGCCGAAGACCTGCTGAAGCAACTCCATGACCGAGCTACCGAAGCCCCCGAAAGCCTATCTCGCTTGACCTCACGAGACCTAGGAGTCAGCCCAGAGCATCTGGAGCAACTCCTCGACATCCTCGTACGTGACGGCTTCGTACATCCACATAGCCTGCGACTAACAGAGCTCGGCGAGCAGCGAGCCCTTGAGCTCATCCGTGCCCATCGTCTCTATGAGCTCTACCTCGCCGAGCACTCGGGCTACGCTCCCGCAGACTGGCACCGCATCGCCCATAGCAAGGAGCACCAGCTCACACCTGAGGAACATGAGCGAATCGCCCTGCTCCTAGGTAATCCCCTCTTCGATCCACACGGAGACCCTATACCTACCTCCTCAGGACAAGCTCCCTCTCAGCCCAATACCCTGCCCATCGAGGCACTACACGTGGGCTCCTGGTATCGTGTACTCCATGTCGAGGATGACGAAGCCGAGAGCTACCGCCTGCTAACGGATGCGGGCTTGACCCGAGACTCTGTATTCCGCCTCGACCGACTAGAGAGCGCTCGCTCGACACTCTTCTACGAAGGGGAGGAGATTGCCCTACCTACCTTTGCCCTACTAGCGCTCACGCTCCGAGAAGCCACCGAGGAAGAGCTCGCCGACTCTCATGCGATGACCGCCCAGCGTCTGACCCATCTCCCCCTAGGGGAGGAGGCTACCGTCTGCGGACTCTCGCCAGCCTGCCGAGGAGCGATGCGCCGTCGGCTTATGGACCTTGGCTTCGTCCCAGGCAGTCGCATCTCTGTCGATATGCCTAGCCCTCTAGGAAATCCGACAGCCTATATCGTCCGTGGAGCAGCCATCGCCCTTCGCCGTGATCAAGCTCGCCATATCCTTATCCAACGTCCTTGACTTAACCTATGTCACAGACTACTAATTCCTGCGCTTCGTGCTCTTCCTGCCCCGTAGGTAAAGCTTCCCTCCAGCGTCGTGGGGAGCATACCGAAGGGACACGCTTCACTATCGCCCTAGCAGGTAATCCTAATACGGGGAAGAGCACCGTCTTCAACGCCCTCACGGGACTCAAACAGCACACGGGCAACTGGCCTGGCAAGACGGTAGGGAAGGCCATGGGCTCCTTCGTCTATGGGGATGAGAGCTTCGCCATCGTAGATCTCCCGGGGACATACTCCCTGTCTTCCACCTCAGAGGATGAAGAGATCGCTCGTGACTTCATCCTCTTCGAAGCACCTGATGTGACCGTCGTCGTAGCTGATGCTACCCGCTTGGAGCGAAACATGAATCTTCTCCTTCAGGTACTTCAGATCACCGACAAGGCGATCCTCTGTGTCAATCTCCTCGACGAAGCTAAACGCAATAAGATAGACATCGATCTCCGAGGTCTCTCTCGGCGCCTAGGGATCCCAGTCGTCGGGGCAAGTGCTCGCTCAGGGCAAGGTCTCGATGAACTACTCGAGACAATGAGAGCCGTAGCGACGGGCGAACTCATCTGTAAGCCCTACCGCCAGAATGCGCTACCTGGACATACAGCTCACCAAGTCATGCGACTGCGTGAGCAAATCGAGCGTCTCTACCCAGAGACTACAAACACCGAATGGATAGCCTACCGTCTCATCGAAGATGATCCCTCGATCGTCTCCCGCTTCAATCATCCTGAGCTTCTCAAGCTAGCTAAGGAGGTGCACCTCATCATCGGGGAGAACTTCCACGATCAGCTGACCGAGGCGATCTATGCCGAGGCACACCGCATCTGCGAAGAGGTCGTTCATCAAGCCTATGCTAGTGGACGACTACCATTCGACGTGAAGCTAGACCGCATCCTCACAAGTCGCCGGTGGGGCTTCCCGATCATGCTCCTACTGCTAGGAGGGGTCTTCTGGCTTACCATCATTGGTTCAAACTATCCCTCGGCCTTCCTCTCTGATCTCCTTGTCAGTAAGCTCCACCCATTACTGCGGTCGGGGCTCGAAGCTCTTGGTAGTCCTTGGTGGGTGACAGGCTTTCTAGCCGATGGAGTGTACCTAGCCACAGCATGGGTGGTTTCGGTGATGCTTCCCCCGATGGCGATCTTCTTCCCGCTCTTCACCCTGCTAGAGGACTTCGGTTATCTACCTCGTGTGGCCTTCAATCTCGATGAACTCTTCCGCCGAAGTGGAGCACATGGCAAGCAAGCCTTGACTATGAGCATGGGCTTCGGGTGCAATGCGGCTGGTGTCGTATCTACACGTATCATCGACAGTGAGCGGGAGCGCCTCATCGCCATCATTACGAATAACTTCTCCCTCTGCAACGGGCGCTGGCCGACACAGATCCTACTAGCCTCCCTCTTCATTGGGGCAGCTGTGCCTGCGGCCTATGCTCCACTAGCTAGCATCGGTGCTGTACTGGCTATCGTCCTGCTGGGAATAGCTGTGATGTTCGCCTCTTCGTGGGTACTCTCCCACACGGTACTTCGAGGGGAAGTATCGACCTTCCACCTAGAGCTCCCACCCTATCGTCCACCACAGTTCTGGCGCACACTCTATACCTCACTTATAGATCGTACGCTAATCGTACTCTGGCGAGCTCTCGTCTTCGCTGCCCCCGCTGGTGCATTGATTTGGCTGACATGCAATATCACTCTTGGGGGCGACAGCATCGCAGCACACCTGATCCACCTCCTGGATGCTCCAGGCTGGCTCATGGGACTCAATGGGATCATCCTGCTAGCTTATCTGCTAGCTATCCCAGCTAATGAGATCGTCATACCTACGGTGCTTATGCTCACTGCGCTGATGACCGGAGCCGGAGGAGAAGGCGCAGGTGTCTTGATGGAAGGAGGGGAAGCTGAGACCTTCGCCCTCCTACAGCAAGGAGGTTGGACCCTCATGACGGGGGTCTGCGTCATGCTTTTCTGTCTACTGCATCACCCCTGCTCAACGACGATCTACACCATCTATAAGGAGACGAAGAGCGTACGCTGGACAGCCCTTTCGGTCTTCCTACCTCTAGGACTGGGGATCCTCGTGACGATCCTCGTAGCAGGCCTGTGGCGTCTCCTAGCTTAGGCTAATACTGATCCTCCACTTCAGATCTTATCTCATCATCCTCTCCAAGCTATACCGATGGATAGCTCGGAGAGGATGATGTGGTTTATAGCTATCCCATCGATACACTGCTCCAAATACACTCGTAGTTTCATTACTAATCGACCGAGATATTGATTACTAATCCATCCTTCATTTCATTAGGAATAAATACGCTGCTTCATTAGTAACCAACCTATAGGGTCGCTCAATTGGAAGAGAACGATCCTCCCAATAACGGCGATCTCTCGGGCATATCTACATCGCTCATCCAAGTACAAAGTCTCCCCAAGGAGCACCACTCGCTATGGCCAGTCATCGCTCCCATACCAGCCTTCTCTTAGGGAAAGGCAGGGCTAAAGTCTGACTTTGGCCTATCTTTGTACACATATACGCTTATGGCATAAGGGAGAAGCCTATTCTCCCCCTTTGCCCGGACACAATGATGCAAAAGACTCTCCCATCGACAGCCCTAGTCTGCACCCTCGTCCTGTTGCTGAGCTTCCTCCCGCTACGACTGCAGGCTCAGTGGACAGCAGACATCCTACCTAGCTACAGCCAGTGTACTATCCCCCTACGCTCGGATAGCCAAGGACCCGCTGTAGCTACGCTGGTTCGTCACGACAGTTTATCCCAGAGCCCCCGTGCCTTGCTGTATGTACACGGGTACAATGACTACTTCTTCCAGCGAGCACTAGGTGATAGTATCGCCCAGCATGGCTTAGCCTTCTACGCCCTCGATCTAAGGCGCTATGGTCGCTCGCTCCGCCCTCATCATGATGCCTTCTCCATAAGCAACCTCCGAGCGTACTACGAAGAGCTAAGCAAGGCCCTTCAGCAGATCCGCCAAGAGGGAGCTAAGGAGATCTTCCTCATGGCACACTCCACCGGCGGGCTCATCACCAGTCTCTATCTCCACGACACACAGAATAGAGACAGCATCGCAGGCTTTATCCTCAATAGTCCGTTCTTAGATTTCAACTTCTCGAAGGCAGAGGAGCGATACATCCTGCCGATGCTAGCGCAGGCAGGGAAGATCATCCCCTCGAAGGTCGTCGTCGGCCGATCGAAGACACCCGATCTCTATGCGCAGTCCCTTCTCAAGAAGTACCATGGCAAGTGGGACTACGACACAGAGTGGAAGAAGGACTTCGGCCATCCCATCCGTCTAGCTTGGCTGAGAGCGATCCGCTCGGGACATCAGCGTGTTCAGCGAGGTCTCCAGCTATCGATGCCGATTTTATTGATGAGCTCTGACAAGAGCCTGCGTGCCACTGGGACTTGGAGGGCCGAGTATGGTGAGGCCGATCTCGTCCTCGACGTAGAGGACATCCAGCGCTATGGGCGTCGTCTCGGCTCCCACGTAGAGGCCGTACGTATCCCTCGGGGACTGCATGACCTCTTCCTATCGACTGACAGCACGGCCTACGAGCTAGCCTATCAGCACCTGTTCTCCTTCCTGGACACCTTTGCCCACTAAGCCTATTATGCCCGATTATCCAGACTTTGATATCCGAAACCAAGCTAGTCTACCCACCGAAGAGCAGGAGATCGACCGAGCGCTTCGTCCGCTCTCCTTCGATAGTTTCCGTGGGCAAGACAAGGCGGTAGATAACCTCAAGATCTTCGTCGAAGCTGCTAAGATGCGCTCCGATGCGCTTGATCACGTCCTACTCTATGGCCCTCCAGGACTCGGGAAGACGACCCTATCCCACATCATCGCTGGAGAGCTAGGTGTAGGGATCAAGATCACCTCTGGCCCCGTCCTCGACAAGCCTGGCGATCTGGCCGGTCTACTCACATCGCTAGAGCCCAATGACGTCCTATTCATCGACGAGATCCATCGCCTAAGCCCGATCGTCGAGGAATACCTCTACTCGGCGATGGAGGACTATCGCATCGACATCATGCTAGATAAGGGACCTAGCGCTCGCTCCATACAGATCGACCTCAATCCCTTCACTCTCGTCGGGGCAACGACCCGCAGTGGTCTCTTGACAGCTCCCCTTAGAGCACGCTTCGGGATCAACCTCCACCTCGAGTACTACGATGTAGACACGCTCGGCGAGATCGTCCTACGCTCGGCGGAGATCCTAGACACCCCGTGCGCTCGGGATGCTGCCGTAGAGGTCGCCTCTCGCTCCCGTGGTACGCCCCGTATCGCCAATGCCCTACTCCGCCGTGTACGTGACTTTGCCCAGGTCAAGGGGAATGGACGTATCGACCGAGCCATCGCCTGCTATGCCCTAGAGGCACTCAATATCGACCGCTATGGGCTAGACTATATCGACAATAAGCTCCTAGGGGTGATCATCGACAAGTTCGCCGGAGGGCCTGTAGGACTGACGACGATCGCTACGGCGCTGGGCGAAGATCCCGGCACGGTCGAGGAGGTCTATGAACCCTACCTGATCAAGGAGGGCTTCCTCAAGCGTACCCCTCGTGGGCGTGAAGCCACCGACCTCGCTTATAGCCATCTAGGACGAAGCCTTCGGATCCGCCCCATCGGTGGTCTCTTCGACGAAGACTAGGTCACTCTCTCCCCAAAGATCACGATATACGTAACTGACCGATCACAATATACGTAACCGAAGGGTTAGGATATACCCAACCGAGCACTTACTATATACGTGACAGATCGCTCCCCACTCCCCCATCTCCAACTCCTCACGATAGAGGGGCTCTAGGCCCACTAGTAAGCAGGATCGAAGGATCACTTGAATAGAATAAGACGAATGAGTACACTCTCCTCCCTGATCAAGGATACCGCAGTCTATGGATTAAGCAGCATGTTCGGGCGCTTCCTGAACTGGCTCCTCACCTTCGTCTATGTACGTATCCTTGTCCCAGCCGAGTTTGGCCAGATGACGAATCTCTATGCTTGGACAGCCCTACTGATGATCATCCTCACCTACGGGATGGAGACAGCCTTCTTCCGCTATGCCAATAAGCACGAGCATCCCGAAGATGTCTACTCTACGACCCTATGGAGCTTAGGGGTGAGCTCAGTCGCCTTCGTGATCCTCGGGCTAGTCTTCCTAGATCCCTTAGCTGCGCTTCTCAGCGTCGAGTCTGGGGGAAAGACCCTGCTAGGCTATCTCCTCTTCATCGTAGCCAGCGATGCCTTCATGGCGATACCGCTGGGGTATCTACGCTACGAGCAGCGCCCCTGGTGGTTCATGACCGTGCGTATGAGCTTCGTAGGCGCCACGATCTTCTTGACCCTAGGGGCATTCTATGTCTTGCCCTACCTCGCCGAGCTCTTCCCCAGCGTCTTCGGAGGCTTGGAGCCTAGAGCCCATGCGCTCAGCTACATCTTTGGGATCAACCTCGTGAGCAATGCCCTGCAGTTCGTCCTCCTCCTACCTACCCTGCGGAAGGCTAGGGGGAAGTTCGACGGCACACTCCTACGCTCCATGCTCCGCTACGCCCTACCGATGCTCCTCCTTGGGCTGGCGGGCAACTTCAATAACCAAGCCGACAAGATCCTCTTCCCCCTCCTCTTCGAGGACAGCCGCGCGGCACACACCCAGCTCGGGATCTATGGAGCCTGCTACAAGCTCGCCGTCGTCATGGTACTCTTCACCCAAGCCTTCCGCTATGCCTATGACCCCTTTATCTTCGCAGAGAAGAAGAAGGGAGAGGAGGCCGCTCGCTCGGCCTACTCCTCGGCGATGACCTACTATGTGCTATTCACCTACTTCATCTTCCTGGTGGTGATGGCCTATATGGAGATCCTCAAGCTACTCATTGAACCCACCTATTACCCTGGACTCGTCGTGGTGCCGTGGATCATGGCTGGCCAACTGATGTTCGGCATCTACTTCAATCTCTCCCTCTGGTACAAGGTCACCGACCGCACGCATTGGGGCACCATCCTCTCGATCTTCGGGTGCGTCTTGACCGTAGCGATCATCGTCCTCTTAGCTCCCCGCTATGGCTTCATGGCCTGTGCCTGGGCCTCTGTCGTAGCTAACGGTGGGGTGATGCTCGTGTCTTACTTCTTAGGACAGCACTATTACCCCGTGCAGTATCAGCTCAAGAAACTCATAGGCTACACCCTCCTGACCGCCCTACTCTATGGGATGATGACCTTCGGGGCGACGAGCTTCGCAGGATCGCCACTCCTCCAGCTGTCGATCAATAGTCTCCTGCTCCTGCTCTTCGTGGGTATCGTCCTGCGCCTAGAGGTACCCCCCACGGCGATCAGCATGCTCCGACAGAGGCTCCTCAGACGCTAGCCCGTCTATGGCACGAAGGCTTGCTCTCCTACTCCTCCTACTTAGCGTCATCCTCCCCGCAGAGGCTCGCTGGGTACGTATCGCCATAGAGCGAACGGGGCTCTATGTGCTCACCGAGAGCCAGCTCCGAGCCTGGGGCTTTGCCGATCCGAAGCGTGTCGGCGTCTATGGCACTGGCGGAGCGATGCTCCCAGAGGATCTAAGCCTGCTCCGTGAAAGACACCTTAGCCAGACCCCGATCTATATAGCTGGAGACAAGCGTTACTTTTTCGCCCAAGGGACGACTCGCTGGGTATATCTCCCAGAGAAGGACTTCTTCAGCCACGAGACCAATCCCTACACCCGCACCGCCTACTACCTCCTCTCGGATGAGGCCGAACCTAAGGTGATGCAGGACGTTCGTCTAGCTACATCTACCTCCTCTCCCTCCCGTGAATCCAGCACCTACACTGCCTGCTACCTGCACGAAGAGGATACTTATACCCCATCCAACACAGGGCGTCATCTCTTCGGCGAAGACCTCACTCGCACACCACAGCTAACCCTATCTCTCCCACAGGATCTGCAGGCTACCGCCCTTCGGGTACGCTTAGCCTACATGGCCTATCCCCAAGCAGAGGATGCTCGACTTAGCCTTAGCCTAGGAGGAAAGCACCTCCTACAGTCAACCCTCTCGCTCGAAGAGATGCGGGAGCGTATGCCTGCTGGAGGCTACCACGTCTACGGACGCAGGAAGGTCACTGACCCAAGTACTCTCACTCCCCTCACACCCAGGGAAGCACCTCAACTGACGCTCAGCTATGAGACCCCGAAGACCCTAGCTCGCCTCGACTATCTCGAAGCTAACCTCACCGCTCCACTCACCTATAGCGGAAAGGGACAACTACTCTTCACTCGAGGGAGCACCGCAGGCAAGGGACAGAGCTTCCACCTAACCGCCCCAGCGGGGACACAAATCTTCCGAGTGGATGATCCACCGGCTACGCAGCATCTCACCGACAAGGGAACCTTCACCACCGCCCCTAGCCCAACACCTCCGCTCTTCCTAGCCCTCCAGCTCTCCGAAGCCTATAGCCCCACCTTCGTGCGAGAGGAGGAAGCTCCACACCTGCTACAAGAGCCTCCCGCCGTCGATCTCTTCATCATCACGACCGAAGCTCTTCACCTCGAAGCAGAGCGTCTAGCCTCCTACTATCGGGGCGTCGGCAAGGATGTCCTCGTAGCGACCCAACAGCAACTCTTCAATGAGCTCAATGGTGGTACTCCCGATGCCTCCATCTATCGCTTAGCCTGCTACCTCCTTTACCAGCGAGCTCGTAGCGCAGGGAAGGGGAAGGACTTCCAACTACTCCTCTTCGGGGATGGCGCTCATGATAACCGACGTCTCTCCTCGGCTTGGCAGAGCAGTGAGCTTCAGTCCACCGAGCTCCTTCTGACCTATCAGTCTCGCAATTCCCTAGACCTCGACAGCTACACGAGCGATGATTACTTCGCCATGCTTTCCCCAGAGGAAGACCGCTCGATAGCTGTAGACAGTGATGACGATCACCTCGTCAATCTCTCGATGACGATAGGCGTGGGGCGCTTCCCTGTACGCACAGCTCAGGAGGCACGAGCCCTAGTGGATAAGACGATTCGCTACGCTAAGGGGGAAGACTTAGGGCTTTGGCGCACGAGGGCGACCTTCGTAGCAGACAATGGGGACAGTAACCGCCACCTCCATCAGAGTCTCGCTGTCTCCAGTGCCCTTAGCGAAGTGGCTCCTCAGCTCTTCATCCGGCCTGTCTACCTCGCCGACTACCCCAGGAAGAGCAGTGGAGGGAAAGTCACTGTCCCTGGTGCTGAGCGAGCTCTCCGTCAGGCACTCAGCGAAGGAACTCTCCTACTCACCTATACAGGACACGGAGGGCCTCGCTCTTGGACGGACGAGCAGCTCCTGACGACAGCCGATGTCCGGCGCTTCGCTCACCGCCATCTACCCCTCTGGCTCACGGCGACCTGTGACTTCGCTCCCTTTGATGCGCCCACCACTTCTGCTGGCGAGGAGGTCGTCCTGCATCCTACCTCGGGGGGAATTGCTCTCCTCGGCACGACGCGTATCGCTTGGGACCTACCGAACCAAGCGATGGCCACCGCCGTCCTCCAAGCTCTCTTCACTCCCGATCCTTCGGGGAAGCTACGACCTCTAGGCTCTGCCGTACGGGAGGCCAAGAACAAGCTCCGCAAGCAAGCCTACCCGATCAATCGCCTGAACTTCACCCTCCTCGGCTCTCCTCTCCTTCAACTTCCCTACCCCGCAGTCTCTACGGCTCTCACCCAGCTGGGAGGAAGAGAGCTCTCGGGGCATTCTCGACTCACCCTCGCTCCTGGTGGCGTGCTTGATCTAGAGGGCGAACTAAGAGATAGCTCGGGGAAGCGAGACACTTCCTTCCAAGGACGAGCACGCATTCGTCTCTACGATAGTCCCCAGCGACAGGAGACGATCGACAACTTCAACTACGGCGACACCAACATACCTCCTGTGAGCTACTCCACCTACAAGGATCTCTTGGTCGACGAGGAAGTGAGCGTGGAGGCTGGAGGCTATCACCTCTCCACCTCCCTACCCTACGAAGTACGAGGAGACAAGCATAGTCTTCGCCTAGAGGTCTATGCTACCGATCCGACGACCAAGCGTGACGCCTATGGAGTCTTCACCGAGATCTACTGGGGGGCTGACTCAGGAGCTGATCTACAGACACCTAAGGAGCCTATCCGTATCGAGAGCTTCTCTCTCGGGGGAAAGCGAGAGCTACCCGAGCTGGGAAGTGTAGCCTCCAGCTCTCTCCTCCAAGCCGTGATCCATGCTCCCCACGGGATCAACCGCTCCGAGCAAAGCCTGGGGCACCTCCCTCGCCTAACCTTCGATGAGCAGGAAGGGCTAACCTTCGACCTACGGGAGTACCTACAGCCGATCGAAGGCAAGCCCAAGTCCTACCGACTTAGCTTCCCACTACCGCCACTGACAGAGGGAGGGCATCAGCTCCGCCTTCGTCTCTGGGATCTAGCAGGTCAGCTTACGGAGCTTACCGCCTCCTTCACCCTCCTCTCTGGCCTCCGCCCCGAGATCACTGGTGCTAGGATCTATCCCTCAGAGACATCACCTGCTAGTCCACTGACGCTCGAGATCACCAGCCCTGCAAGTACATCCGCACGAACTCTCGAAGGAGAGTGCTTTGACCTCCAAGGCCAGCTACGAGCCCAGCTTCCTCCCCTAGCACGATCCTTTGCTTCGGGCAAGGAGGCCTTCGACCTCACGACCTGGACAGCCCGCCTAGCCCCTGGGAGCTACCTCCTACGCGTACGCCTTCGTTCGGGCGAAGGAGCCTCGGACTACCAAGTCGTTCGCTTCCTCCTTCGCCCCTAGGAGCTAGTCGCTAGAGCTACGAGGCTTAGCATCACAGCTTAGTAAGCCTTAGCCTTTCTCCCCTCTTCCTTACCCCATCTGACAGGTACCCTATTTACCAACTAGTAGGCACTACTGATGCCCCTCGGGTGGCACTACTGTTGCCTCTGAGGAGGCACTACTGTTGCCCCTTTGGTATTACTACTGCTACCCCCTCGGAGGGAATACTTTTCCCTCGATTTGGTTCGTAAAGAAATATGTACTACCTTTGCAGAGCAAAAGAGATAGCGCGGAGTGGAGCAGTGGCAGCTCGTTGGGCTCATAACCCAAAGGTCGTAGGTTCGAATCCTGCCTCCGCAACAAGAAAGGAGATCACTTCCGAAAGCCTCTGCTTCACCACAAGCAGAGGCTTTTTCATTTACCACTCACTATACAGACCCCACATTCTCCTCCTCTATGGCGCAGACGACCCCTCGCTCCCTACAGGATATTGATCAGGAGCAGCTCTTAGACTTCCTACTTCGCTTTGCTACCACGCAGACGAGTGTCGGAGTGCAGACCTCGCGTATCGTCGTGAACACCACCCGCATCGCCCACGCCTATGGCTATGATGTGATGATCATGACCTTCCAGCGAAACATGACCATGACCCTCACTCCTGCAGTGAAGAACTCCCGACACTCCTATCACACCATCGACCGAGCGCACCCCATCTCTGGGATGCTACAGCATCGGCATGGTCCCCTGAACTTCTTCTTCAACGCCGAGCTGAGTCGCCTCTCGTGGTACACCTATGACCACCAGCTAAGCCTCGAGGAGCTCGAGGAGTGCTTCCAGCAGATCATCTCGACACCACCGATGAATCGCTGGCTCATGCTCTACCTCATCAGTCAGGCAAACATGGGATTCTGTCTACTCTTCGGCGGAGATCTGATCTCGGGGCTCTTCGTCTTCCTCGGCACGTTCTGTGGCTTCCTCCTTCGTCAGGAGCTCAATCGCCATCACGTCTATCACTATCTGACGGTCGTGCTATCAGCGATCGTAGCGTCCTTTGTCGTCGGTCTAGGAGCTAAATTTGGATTCATGAAGGATCCGACGACCGCCCTCAGCGCCAGCGTCCTCTACCTCATCCCAGGGGTACCGTTCATCAACGGGATGATGGATATCCTCGATGGCTATGTCCTCAACGGGATCTCTCGTCTCATGACCGCCGTGATGATCGTCGTAGCGATCACCGTAGGCCTCAGCTTCTCCCTCATGGTCCTCGACCTCTCGCTACTCTAACTACACGACACGAATGACTATGGATCTTCTACTGATCTTAGAGAAGGGCTTCTTTGCTGCTATCGCTGCTCTCGGCTTCGCTGCCGTAGGGAATCCCTCGAAGGCGGCCTTCCGCTACGTCCCCATCATCGCCTTCGTCGGGAATGCACTACGCTTCACGCTGATGCACTACGGAGGGCTGAACATCGCCATCGCGACCTTCCTCGCTGCCGTCCTAGCAGGCTTCATCGCCGTGGGCTTCGCCTACTATGCACGCTACCCGATCGAAGTCTTTGCCTTCCCCGCTCTCCTTCCGATGATCCCAGGGAAGTTCGTCTACAGCTCCCTCTTAGGGATGATCCGCTTCATGGAGTCGACACAAGAGGTGGCACAGGAGCAGTATCTCCCCATGATCATCAGCAACGCTATCACGGCTCTCTTGACGATGTTTGCCCTAGGAGTCGGTGTCGCTATCCCCCTCTTCATGTGCTACCAAGCCTCCTTCCGCATGACCCGCGGATCAGCAAAGTAGCGAACCAATATACCCTATGGAACGACTACACTTTCAGCCTATCACACTAGACTCTCGCGAAGAGATCACCCACTTTACCCTCCAGAGCAAGTCACAGATCTGTGACCTTTCATTTGCAAACCTCTATGGGTGGAGCTTGAAGTATGCGACGAGCTATGTCATCGAAGAGGATCACCTCTTCATTCGCTTCACCTCACCCGCACGCTCTCACCCAGCCTATCTTCTCCCCTTAGGTCTAGAGGGCGAATGCGTCACGAAGGCTATTGAGCGGCTTCGCTTCGAGGCAGAAGCAGGAGACCATCCCCTCGTCTTGATGGGTATCACTCCCCGCTGCCAGGAGCATCTAGAGCGTCTCTGCCCGACAGCCTTTACCTTCCTAGAGAACGAAGGAGCTGCCGACTACATCTATCTCCGAGAGAAGCTAGTCACGCTCTCTGGCAAGAGCCTTCAGTCTAAGCGCAACCATATCAATAAGTTCATCAAGCTCTACCCAGAGTACAGCTACGAGCCTATCACCGAGGGAAATCTACAGGAGTGTCTCCTGATGGAGGAGCGCTGGCTAGAGCAGCACGGAGCAGAAGAAGATGAAGCTATAGAGCGGGAGGTCATCCGCCGTCTCCTCAGAGACTTCACCGCCCTAGGGCTCTCGGGAGGCTTGCTTCGTGTGGGGGGAGAGGTCGTAGCCTTCACTCTTGGTTCGCCGATCAACGCTACGACTTTCGACGTCCACATCGAGAAGGCTAATCGAGACTACGACGGGGCCTACACGATGATCAATAAATGCTTTGCATCCACGATCCCAGAGCAGTACACCTATGTCAATCGAGAAGAAGATCTAGGGATCGAGGGACTACGCAAAGCCAAGCTCTCCTACAAGCCGGAGCTTATCCTCCCGAAGATAGCAGCTGTCCTACGTCACGACTGTCACTGACCATGCTAAGTAGGAGTAAGCAGGAGGCCGATGCTCGCCAGCTCTGGCATGAGGTCTTCGGAGATAGCCTAGAGAGTGTCTCTCGCTTCTTCGGACACATCTATCGAGAGGACGAAGCGTTCGTCACCTATGTAGATGGACAAGTAGCCTCGATGCTTCTCGCTCCTCGCCTTACGCTACGTATCGAGGAGGGCATACACCTGCCCATAGGCTACCTCTGTGGGATCGCTACCCACCCCGACCATCGAGGTAAAGGGATGAGTAGCGAGCTCATTCGGCAGGCGCTACGCAAGGAGCGAGAGCGAGGAGATATCTTCTCTACGCTGATCCCTGCCGAAGCTAGCCTCTTCGCCTTCTATGAGAAGACCGCAGGCTTCACCCCAGCCTTCAGCGAATGGATCACGACGGGACAAGAGGCTCTTATCCAAGGGCTCAACGACACCAGCCCTGGAGCCCAAATGCTAATGGACTTCCTCTCCCAAGCTGAAGGTTCCTCACCTACTCCTCTCGTCCTTCACGACGAAGCCTGGTGGCATGCAGTCCTCGAGGACTACCAGCTCAGCGAGGGCTATCGGATCTACATCCACGAGGATGGACGTGGGCTCTTCGATGGAGTACTCTTCATCATGGTACAGCCTAGGAATGAAGTCTGGGTACGAGCAGCCTTCGGACAGATCGAGGCATGCAAGGATTTACTCCAAGATCTAGCCAACCAATATCCCCAGCATACCTTCCGCTACTTCCTCCCCACTCCGCCGACAGCGACACCTCAGCCTAAGGGGATGCTCCGCCTGCTGAACCTCCATAGGCTCCTTGAACTATATCTCCAGCATCACCCCGAGGAAACACGGGCTTTCGCCTATCGAGATCCACTCTTTCCAGAAGAAGATGGCTATTACCTTCTCAAGGGAGGAAGAGTCGATAAGCATCCTCTCTTACCAACCCATCATCCGCTCAAGCAAGAGGAAATTCTTGCCCAGCTCAACCTCGATTCGCTCCGCTGGCGCCTATACCTACTCTGTGAGGGTGATCTCTGATCAAGCAACCTAGCTTTAGCTAGCGGTCGCCAATAGGGACACTTCTTCTTCGAAGCGTTTACGAAGGAAGAAACTCACGTTTTTGCGGTAACTTTGTAGAAGGGAGTAGACGTATCGGTCTGCTCCTTTTTCTACGTCATAGCCCTTTCCCTCGGGCATAAGCCTATTATAATAGATATGCAACCCTTTGTTCATCTGCACGTACACTCCCAGTTCTCTCTACTTGACGGCCAAGCCTCGGTCAAAGGCTTAGTCGATAAGGCTATACGAGACGGGATGAAAGGCATCGCCCTGACCGACCATGGAGCGATGTTTGGCATCAAGGAGTTCTTCGACTATGTGGGAAAGAAGAATGCACCCCTTCTCTCCGAGAGAAAGGCCTTACGCAAGCAAATTGATGAACTCACAGCCAAGGAATCCAAGACTGCGGAGGAGGAAGAACAACTGACGAAGCTGCACGCTGATCTAGAGGCTGCCGAAGCTCGACCACTCTTCAAGCCTATCCTCGGCTGTGAAGTCTATTGTGCTCGTCGCTCCCGCCTACAGAAAGAGGCTAATGTCTCCAATCCCTATCGTCCCAATCAATCTATCGACAATAGTGGCTGGCACCTTGTCTTGCTAGCCAAAGACCTCCAAGGCTACCGCAACCTAATCAAGATGGTCTCCCAAGCCTGGATCGATGGCTACTACTATAGACCACGTATTGACAAGGAGCTCCTTGAGCAGTACCATGAGGGCATCATCGCCACATCTGCTTGCCTTGGAGGAGAGATCCCACAGCATATCATGTATGGCAATATCGAGGAGGCCGAGAAGAGCATCCAGTGGTTCAAGGGCCTCTTCGGAGATGACTTCTACCTCGAGCTACAGCGCCATAAGACGGATAACCCTCTAGGGAATCAAGAGACCTACGAAAAGCAGCAGCAGGTGAATGCAGTCCTCCTTGAGCTAGGGAAAAAGCACGGCGTCAAGGTCATCGCCACTAACGACATCCACTTCCTCAACGAAGAGGATGCAGAGGCGCACGACCGACTCATTTGTCTTAGCACGGGGAAGGATCTCAATGATCCCAAACGCATGCGCTATAGCAAGCAAGAGTGGATGAAGACGACAGCTGAGATGAACGAACTCTTTGCTGATGTCCCCGAAGTCTTGGCAAACACTCAGGAGATCTGCGACAAGGTCTCCTTCTATAGCATTGATCAGGGTCCCTTGATGCCTGACTTCCCCATCCCCGAAGGCTTTGAAGATGAGGACGACTATCTGCGCCATCTGACTTACGAAGGAGCTAAGCGGAAGTACGGAGAAGAAGGGCTCACAGCCGAGGTCAGAGAGCGCATCGACTTCGAGCTAGCTACGATCAAGAACATGGGCTTCCCTGGGTACTTCCTCATCGTACAAGACTTCATCGCAGCAGCACGCAATATGGGAGTCTTCGTGGGACCTGGACGTGGATCGGCAGCAGGATCCGCTGTAGCCTATTGCCTTAACATCACCGACATTGACCCGATACGCTATGACCTCCTCTTCGAGCGCTTCCTCAATCCTGACCGTATCTCTATGCCCGATATTGATGTGGACTTCGATGATGATGGACGAGCAGATGTCCTACGCTGGGTCACGGAGAAATACGGCTACGAGCGAGTCGCTCACATCGTTACCTATGGCACGATGGCAGCCAAGAGTGCCATCAAGGACGTAGCACGAGTCCAAAAGCTCCCCCTCGCAGAGAGCGACCGACTAGCCAAGCTCATCCCGGACAAGATCCCCAATGTCAAGAATGTCTCCATCGAAGCTGCCATCGAGCACGTACCAGAGCTCAAGCAAGCCTCGCTAAGCTCAGAGCGTTTAGTTAGCGACACGCTGAAGTATGCTCGTATCCTCGAGGGGAACATCCGAAGTACCGGTGTGCATGCCTGCGGTATCATCATCGGGAAGATGGATATCAGTGAGGTGGTACCACTAAGTACAGCCGAAGACAAGACCACGGGGGAGAGCATGCTCGTCACCCAGTATGAAGGCTCGGTGATCGAGTCCACAGGCCTAATCAAGATGGACTTCCTTGGGCTCAAAACCCTATCTATTATCAAGGAAGCTCTACTCAACATCAAGAAGAGCCGTGGTATCGAGATCGACATTGACCATATTCCTATTGACGACGAGACGACCTACCGACTCTATGCCGAGGGACGTACGATCGGCACCTTCCAGTTTGAGTCAGCGGGGATGCAGAAGTATCTCCGAGAGCTAGAGCCTTCGACCTTCGAGGATCTCATTGCGATGAATGCGCTCTACCGTCCGGGACCTATGGACTACATCCCTGACTTCATCGATCGTAAGCATGGTCGTAAGCCGATCACTTACGACCTTCCCTGTATGGAGCGCTATCTCAAGGACACCTATGGTATCACTGTCTATCAGGAGCAGGTGATGCTACTCTCCAGAGAGATCGCAGACTTCACCCGCGGACAGAGTGACGAGCTGCGTAAGGCGATGGGGAAGAAGCTAGCCGACAAGATGGCTGCGCTGAAGGTAAAGTTCCTCTCTGGCGGGAAAGCCAAGGGATACAGCGAAGACATTCTCGAGAAGATATGGGCGGACTGGGCTAAGTTTGCTTCGTATGCCTTCAACAAGAGCCACGCCACCTGCTACAGCTGGGTAGCCTATCAGACTGCCTACCTCAAGGCGAACTACCCTGCGGAGTACATGGCAGGAGCATTGAGCCGTAACCTCAATAATATCGCCGAGATCATCAAGCTCATGGATGAGTGCCGAGCGATGAAGATCCGTGTGCTAAATCCTGACGTCAACGAGTCGGACTTCAAGTTCGCTGTCAACAAGGACGGAGATATTCGCTTCGGGCTAAATGCGATCAAGGGTGTCTCGAGTTCAGCTGTCGAAGTCATCATCCGAGAGCGTGAGGAGAACGGACCCTACAAGGATATCTACGACTTCTGCGAGCGTGTCCCCATGAATGCTAGTGGTGTCAATAGGAAGACGATGGAGAGCCTGATCTTCTCGGGAGCTTTCGATAGCTTTGGACTCCAGCGTGAGCATTACCTAGCGCCTATGGAGACGGGGAATGACGATAACTTCATGATGGCGCTGATGCGCTACGGACAAGTCCTGCAGACAGAGCAAAGCATCAACGAAAACTCCCTCTTCGGTGGAGAAGAGGAGGCGATGAAACTCCCTCGTCCTACCCCGCCCAGCACCTACCCTCAGCTCTCCGATCTAGAACGCCTGAATAAGGAGCGTGATCTCGTAGGACTCTACCTATCAGGTAACCCGCTTAATCCCTATCGCGTACTCCTCGAGTGCTATTGTCCTGTGACGGCCCTGCAGATGAATGATCTCGATGCTGTAGGAGAAGGACGCCAAGTCTCCTTTGGCGGTATGATCACCAAGGTCTATAATGGTACGACTAAGCGTGGCGATCCCTATGCTCGCATCACGATCGAGGATATGTCGGGCTCCTTCGACCTAGCGCTCTTCAGCAATAGCTATGTCAACTTTGCGCAGTACTGTCAGCAGGGACTCTTCGTATTCCTACAGGGTGTCGTGCAGAAGCATCCCTATCGAGAGCAACTAGAGTTCGTCGTCCAGCGTATCGAGCTACTCTCTCAGGTCATCGACACCTTGATTCAGTCGATCCATCTAGATATCGATGTTCGACTAATCGATGAGGAAGTAATCCAGACCCTCGGGGATCTCCTATCGAACAATCCCGGTAATGCTATGTTATCTATTCGTATCTCGGATGGTACAGGACGTCATGATGTCGAGCTGACCTATGACCAGCAGATAGCTCCGACGCCCCTCCTGCTGGACTTCTGCCAGCATACCGGCATCGAGATGACAGCCCGATAAGTAATCATAACAGCATAATTCAACTAAAGAAATTCATCATGGCACAAGAAATCAACAGCCAGAACTTCGAAGCACTCATTGCTTCCGGCCAACCCGTCGTAGTAGACTTCTGGGCTACGTGGTGTGGTCCCTGCCAAATGGTCGGTCCTTTCATCGAGGAGCTTGCTCACGAGTATGAAGGACGTGTCGTCGTCGGGAAGTGCGACGTAGACCAAGACAGCGATCTACCTGGGCAGTTCAATGTCCGTAACATCCCTACGATCCTCTTCTTCAAGGATGGTCAGCTCGCTAAGAAGCTCGTCGGAGCTCAGAGCAAGGAAGTCCTCAAGGCTGCTATCGAAGAGCTTCTCTAAGTCGCTTCGTCGCTCACAGACTTCACTACGAAGTCACTAAGCTAAGCCACCTCGATCCCTTTACGGTGATCGAGGTGGCTTGCTTTTATACATAGGGCATAGCCAGTAGCCAGCAGTCCTAGAGGCAGGACTCGGGGAAGGTAAACCTCCACATTGCTCAGCAGGGGGATTGTCGTACCTTTGCCCATATTACTTAGCACAAACGTTATGGCAAAGAAGCAGAAATGGTACGTCGTCTGGGCTGGTCACGAGCCTGGGGTCTATGACTCTTGGAGTGAGTGTCAGCGTCAAACCAATGGCTACCCCCATCCTCGCTTCAAGAGCTTCGAGACACATAGCGCAGCCCTACGAGCCTATGAAGAGGGAGCTAGTGGCTTCGCACGTCGTCAGCAAGTCCCCGAAGAGATGCGTAGCACCACCTCCTCACCTATTCCCGAAGCCATCGTCGTCGATGCCGCTTGCTCTGGGAACCCAGGCAAGATGGAGTACCGAGGCATCTATCTCCCGTCACGTAGCACGCTCTTTGAGATGGGTCCCTTCGCCATGGGGACCAATAACATCGGGGAATTCCTCGCCATCGTCCATGCTCTGGCTCTCATCGACCAGCAGAAGCTGTCGGGACTAGTCGTCTATTCGGACAGCCAGATCGCCTTGACGTGGGTTAGGAAGAAGCGCTGCAAGACCCTACTTGAGCGTACGCCCCAAAGCGAAGAGCTCTTTCAGCTCATAGCCCGTGCCGAGCAATGGCTTCAAACACATCCTTATACGACACCCGTCTATAAGTGGGATACGGTAGCCTGGGGGGAGATCCCCGCCGACTACGGGCGTAAGGGCTAGCTACGGCTCAGCTCCCGTTCGGCCAAGCCACCCCTCTCTCCCACACCAGATAAGACGCTCCGAGCACACCACCAGCACCTACTGGTGATGCGCTCGGAGCGCTCTTTTTGCTATGGTATAGCTTCCCCATCGGGGAGCTATACCTCTTCTCGGATCAAGGTTATGCTTAGCTTAGGCAAAGGTACCTGTTCGCTCGTCCCGACGTCTACCTACCTCCCCAAGAGAACTAATCCTCATCAGCACGAGGACGCAGGCTCGACAACGGACGATAGGACGGAAGCCGAAGCAAAGCACGTAGACAAGCCGAGCAGAGACGGACATCTCGAAGCCCTTTCTCTTGGTACCTCAGCGCTAGATGCGGACGTTCGTAATAGAGCTGGCCGAAGAGCTCCGAGAGGCGAGGATAGCTAGCTTCGCCCGATCGTCGCCGTTTGAAGCCAAGCGCCTTACCTCCCTCCATCGTACAGTAGCCCTCCCGACCCAAGAGCTCGGTCGTAGGAAGCCCCAAGGCCTCTAGATCAGCTGCAATCATCGCACGATGAAAGCGAAGATGATGAGCTACGAGCACCTTCGCTCGTGCAGTCACTCGCAGGAAGCGCTCCAGTACAAGCCGAGGAGCTTCACCCCCAGCTCGGAGATCCTCCTCACTCAGTCCGTGCAGGCGTGTCGCTTCGGGGGTGATCCTCCCCTCCTGCCGTAGGAGATGATACTCTTCGCTCATCAGCCGACCGTCTTCGTCCAGCACCTGCCAGGTGAGAGCGATGACGGGCGAGGGCGAAGGCAGAGCCTGAGACACAGCTTCAGCAGGTGCTTCGTCGATCGCCTCTCGGGTCTCGGTATCGAGGACGAGGAAATAAGGCTCAGCATCGAGTGGAGCAAGGAGCCTCGGAGCGTGGAAGAGCGGGTGTGTAGACAGATCGACCTCCGTAGCCCAGGGGGTGAGCCCAGGTGACGGAGGTCGATCTTGCTTGAACCTCTTACGGAGGGAAGATGCTTCCCCAAGGCGCTTTCTCAGGAGGAGCTGGGCGACAAAGAGCACCAGCGGAAGGATGAGAAGCAGCAGTGGGGCAAGCGACATAGCCTAGCTATTTCTGCTTAGGGAAGAGGAAGGAGCGACTACGCTCAGCTCCCTCCTTTGCCCAAGGTGCAGGGAGGAATTGCCAGTTCTTAGGGTCGACAGGACGAACGACCTGATGTCGGCGGAAGAACTCAGCGAGGTAGTAGCTCTGATCATGGGACGTCGACCCGACGATACGCTTGGGGAGGTCCTCCTTCGGAATGCCTGCGCCCGTGGTAAGCATACCACCGGCACCGCCAGCACGGTAGGAATTCACCGCCACGCGATAGGTACGCTCCAGGTCAAACGGCTCGCTATGCCCCGTGAGGCGAAGGATCGTCACACGCTGCCCTTCTGGCTTCGAGAGGTCGACGGTATAGTCAATCCCCTGAGCAGCGCTGTAATTGTAGGGTGGGACAAAGGTCTTGTACTTATCCGTCGGCTTCGCTCCGGGCTTGAGGCGAATGAGCTGTCCCTCGGAGGAGGTCATCTCGTTCACCCAACCAGCGTAGGAATGCTCGAGATAGCCTTGGATTTCCTTCCCTGTGAGCGCCATAGCGTAGAGGAAGTTAGAGAATGGGCAGAACTTGAATAGGTCTCTCACATAGATCTTGCCTGCAGGCAGGACAGCGGAGATCTTCAGTGGTGCAGCGAAAGAGATCTCTGCCTGCACGGCATCTAGCTGCATCCGGTGGATAACGTCCATATAAGGAGAGGTACCGAAGAGAGCATCTTCGCCTCGTACCTCTGTGGCTAGCTCACCGACCTCACTACTTAGGTAGGCCTTCACCGCTTCTTCCTCCTGCTTAAAGTGGGCTAGGAAGTCAGGATCAGGGGTGACTCCGTCAAGGGAGATAAAGCTAGGGCGAAGCTCCTTCTTGACGACCTTGCCCCCACGCTTAGTGACCGTGATCTGAATGTCCGAGACTCGGTCTAGGTGGTTCGCAGGATTGATCAAGAGGACCGAGTCCGAGCGCCCCTCGGTGGGACGTATCCACTCGAGCTCCGTGCGGTGATCGTGACCGATCAGCAGGAGGTCGATGCCAAGTCCCTTATTGGCTAGCGCACGCCCAGCATTCTCTAGGTAGTCGGGATTGTCGTTCTCTAGCCCCGAGTGCATGAGCACCACGAGGACATCTGGCTTCTCCTGCTTCTGGATCAGTGGTACCCAGTGTGCTGCAGAGGCGAGGATATCGTCAAAGTGTAGCCCCTTCCAGAGGTGCGCAGGTACCCACTGGGGAATAGCAGGGGTAGTGAATCCGAGGACGGCGATACGCAGTCCATCCCGCTGATACATCTGATAGGGCTGGAAATAGGGCTTCCCTGTAGCGTCAGAGATAATGTTTGCTCCGAGAAGGGGGAACTTACACTCCGTGCGCCACTTATCGAAGACCTGATGACCAGGCTCGATATCGTGGTTACCCATAGCTACGGCATCGTAGCGAAGGTAGTTCATCGACGTGGCGACGAGGTGCTGACTGACGGTATCGACATAGTTATAGTAGTACGTCGGAGGCTCTCCCTGGAGGAGATCCCCTGCATCGAGGAGCAGGAGGCTAGGGTCGGACTTCCGTGCTTCCTTGAGTACGGTCGAGAGACGCGCCATACTCCCCTGGCCAGGGCGATCATTCAGGAAGTCATAGGGGAAGATATTCCCATGGACATCCGTGGTGTGGATGATCCGTAGCTTATGCTCCGTGGTTCGTACGACCTTATTCTTCTGAGCAAATGCAGGGAGGACGAGGGCGAAAACAAGTACGAGCAGACTCGCCCAGCTTAGGGGGCGAGGTCTGCTCGTCTGTGTTAGGTGTATGGTCTGCATAGGATACTACTTGATCTGACTACCCGTAGCGAGCAGTTCCATCGGGGTAATGAGACGGAGAGCACCGGTGGTATAGTCTTCAGCCGATAGGATCATGCCTTGGGACTCGATACCACGGAGCTTACGAGGTGGGAGATTGGCGATGAAGCAGACCTGCTTCCCGACCAGCTCCTCAGGACTATAGTGCTGGGCAATACCAGAGACGATGGTGCGACCACCTAGGCCATCATCGATACGGAACTGCAAGAGCTTATCCGCCTTCGGCACTTTCTGACACTCAAGGACAGTACCTACACGTAGATCGAGCTTGGTGAAGTCATCGAAGGTAATATCTTCGCCCACGGCAGGAGCCTTCGCTTCGGCGGCATCGTTAGCCGCTTTCGTCGCCTGGAGCTTAGCGATCTGTGCCTCGATGACCTCGTCTTCGATCTTTTCGAAGAGCAGACTAGCCTGTCCAAGCTGGTGTCCTACGGCGAGTAGGTCACTGCGTCCGAGATCCGTCCATGCTGGAAGTGAGATCTGAAGCATACCTAAGAGCTTCTCACTGCTCTGCGGCAGGAAAGGAGCGAAGGCGATAGCGAGGTTAGCAGTTAGCTGAAGGGAGATATTGAGGATGGTCGCGACTCGATCCATGTCTGTCTTCGCTAGCTTCCAGGGCTCGGTATCTGCGAGGTACTTATTCCCTAGGCGAGCGAGATTCATAGCTTCCTTCAGCGCTTCACGGAAGTGGAAGGCGTCAAGCTCCTTCTCAATAGCGCTACGCACCTTACCTAGCTCGTCGAGAGTCTCCTTGTCAAAGTCCGTTAGCTCACCTCGTGCTGGCACCCGACCCTCGAAGTACTTGGCGGTAAGGACGAGGGCACGGTTGACGAAGTTACCGAAGACAGCCACGAGCTCATTATTATTACGAGCTTGATAGTCCTTCCAGGTGAAGTCATTGTCCTTAGTCTCGGGGGCATTCGCCGTGAGGACGTAGCGCAGGACGTCCTGCTTCCCGGGGAGGTCCTCGAGGTATTCATTGAGCCAGACAGCCCAATTGCGGGAGGTAGATATCTTGTCCCCCTCAAGATTGAGGAACTCATTAGCAGGGACGTTATCTGGTAGGATGTATGACCCTTCGGCACGAAGCATCGCAGGGAAGACGATACAGTGGAAGACGATATTATCCTTTCCGATGAAGTGTAGGAGTCGGGTGTCTTCACTCTTCCACCAAGTCTCCCAGCTGTCAGGCAGTAGCTCCTTGGTATTCGAGATGTAGCCGATCGGAGCATCAAACCAAACGTAGAGCACCTTACCCTCTGCTCCCTCGACAGGTACAGGGATCCCCCAGTCAAGGTCTCGGCTCACGGCACGTGGCTGTAGACCTCCGTCGAGCCAACTCTTACACTGCCCGTAGACATTGGTCTTCCACTCCTTGTGATCCTCTAGGATCCACTGACGGAGGAAGTCCTCGTGCTTGTTGAGCGGGAGGTACCAGTGCTTCGTCTTACGTAGCTCTGGCGTCGCTCCAGAGATAGCGCTCTTGGGATGAATGAGGTCGGTTGGGTTCAGCGTCGATCCGCAGTGCTCACACTGATCTCCGTATGCCCGGTCATATTGACAGCGGGGACAGGTACCAGTGATATAGCGGTCGGCGAGGAACTGCTTAGCTTCGGGGTCATAATACTGCTCGCTCTCCTCTTCAAGGAATTCCCCCTTGTCATAAAGGGTACGGAAGATCGCAGCAGCATGCTCCCGATGGGTCGGGCTCGTCGTACGTCCGTAGATATCAAAGGTAATCCCGAAGTCTGCGAACGACTGACGGATGATAGCATCATAGCGGTCGACGACATCCTGCGGGGTGATGCCTTCCTTCTTGGCCTTAATAGTGACGGGGACGCCATGCTCATCGCTACCGCAGACGAAGAGTACCTCTTCGCCCTTTAGACGCAGGTAGCGGGCATAGATATCTGATGGGATGTATACCCCAGCCAAGTGCCCGATATGTACGGGACCATTAGCATAGGGGAGAGCGGCGGTAATAAGAGTACGCTTGAAGTCTTTCTTCATGCTTGATAAGATGAGACGGAGCTTCTCCCTAGGTGTTAGTCCCAGTGAGAAGCTCCGTACGGATTAGTCGTTTAATTCTTGTCGGAGAGACGCTGCTGCCAAGCCCAAGCCGAGCGAAGCGTATCTCCTAGGGTCTCCTTGGCCTCCCAGCCGAGGACTTCATTGGCATGCTTGGGGTTCGCCCAGACCTGCTCGATATCTCCTTCACGTCGTCCGACGATCTTATGAGGCACAGCCACTCCCGTGACTTCCTCAAAGGTACGGATGAGCTCCAGCACACTGACGCCTCGTCCTGTACCGATGTTGAAGGTCTCCAAGCGGGGGCTATTCTTCGTATCGTCTAGCATACGAGCGATGGCGATGACGTGTGCCTTCGCTAGGTCGATGACGTTGATATAGTCACGCACACACGATCCGTCAGGCGTATTATAGTCGTCACCGAAGACACTCAGCTCCTTGCGGATGCCAGCGGCAGTCTGCGTGAGATAGGGAATGAGGTTTTGGGGGACACCATTAGGTAGCTCTCCGATCAGAGCCGAGGGGTGTGCCCCGATAGGATTGAAGTATCTCAGGCGAATAACCTTGTAGGGTGCGCCTGCATAGATAGCATCTGCTAGGATCTCCTCATTGATCTGCTTCGTGTTACCATAGGGAGAGAGCGCCTGCTGGACAGGGGCTTCCTCCGTCACAGGTAGTACTTCGGGCTGACCATAGACGGTGCATGAAGAGGAGAAGACTATCCCCTTCGTCCCATGGCGCTGCATAGCCTCGAGGAGAACGATGAGGGAGAGGAGGTTATTGCGGTAGTAAAGGAGAGGTTTCTGCACGGATTCCCCGACAGCCTTGCTAGCTGCGAAGTGGATAACACCGACGATATCGGGGTGAGCCGAGAAGATACGCTCCATGGCTGCTTCGTCATTACAGTCAGCTTCGTAGAAGGTCGGACGACGCCCCGTGATCGCTTCGATCCCCTGGAGCACGTCTGGGCTTGAGTTAGAGAAGTTGTCGATGCTGATGACGTCATAGCCAGCCTGCATGAGCTCTACCGTCGTGTGGGAGCCAATATATCCCGTACCACCAGTGACGAGGATCGTTCCTTTGCTTGCCATTATGGAGAAGATGTTTGAAGTGTAGAACCAAGTGGGGCATATCCCCCGTATATATCTGAACAAAGATACTCTATTCAGCGCACATAGCCTACCTCTTAGACCCAGAAGACGCCGAGCTAATTCCCCACTAAGACGACACCTCTTCCCCACCCTAACAGACCAAGAGAAACTCTTCGGTCAAGCACCAGCTACCCATCATCCCAAGCCACTCTCTCCAATATATGACCTCTCCCCTAGTGACCAGTAACCCTCGCCCCCAGCGAAGCTGACCCTTCGTCGAGAGAAAGCTCTATCTCTTCTCAAGAAAAGGCTAACCTCTCCCTCCTCAAAGCTCTACCTCTACCCCGAGACCACCTGACGCTCCTCTCCCGCTAGAGCTAGGCCCCCAAATGCTCACTCATCTCATTCGGGAAGCCAAGGCGGATACTTCGGGGCGACTTCCTATAATCTACCCAAATCACCTGCCTACCAAAGCTTTGAATTACTTTAAAACTTAACGAAATACAGCCTATATCCTAAAATCTGACGACATATTGCAGGACATCTTATTTTAATTACCTTTGCCCTTGGAACCTTCCGCTAACCAAGGTCGGAAGGTCTACTTTATACAGCTGGACAATAGCCAAGCAAAATGAAGAATCCATACACTACCAGCTCCGAGCACCCACTCAATGCTCTCCACCGAGAAGTGTCTAGCCCGGATACCGACAAACAAACCGTCAAGGCCCTTAAGATCGCGGCTGCCGAAGGTGATGCCGAGGCTCAGTACAAGCTCTTTGATCTCTACGCCTCAGGTCATGCTCCCGAGATGACAGTAGCCGAGGCTCGCGCCTTACTCAATCGTGCGACCGACCAGGGACATCCGGCTGCGCTCTACACCTCAGCACTCCTTCAGCTCGAGGCCAGTGGTCAACCCGTCGCCCCACCGCAGGCGCTCTTCTACCTAGAGATAGCCGGTGATCGTGGCTACTCCGATGCTTACCTCCGTCTCTATGATATCTATGCCAATGGTAAGGGCTTGCCTGCCGACAAGGAGCGTGCGCAGACCTTCCTACAGAAGGCTATGGAGCAGGGCTCAGCCAGAGCCTATCTCATCGTCGCCAAGAGCCTCCTCCCTGACGGAGCTGCACCTTCGGTAGACTATGACACGAGCTATTACTACGCAGAGCAGGCTGCCCAGCGAGGCTCACAGGAGGCTGTGTCGCTGATCATCCACCTGCTAGAGAATAATCTCGTCAATGGTGACCATACCGAGCTCCTCGCTTACTGGAAACGCCAGCTACACCCCACGTACTAATTCCCTAGGGCTTTACCCACTGATCCCATACGCCGATCCCCAGACCTCCTATGCGAAGTCTGGGGATCGGCGTATTCTTTGGGATCGGGGAGAACATCCTCAACCAAAACAACCAAGAAAGGCTGGATGCGCAAAAAAGGTCGCCCGCCCCACGAACGTCTGTTCGTGGGGCGGGCGACCTAACTAGTTTCTTACGAGAAAGCCTTAGCGGAGCATCTTACGATAGTGCTTGTCGATATCCTTACGAGCCTCCTCTGTGGGCTGGAAGGCATCCCCCTCCATAGCCTTCAGACTGCTATCGTCCTTGTCGAGCTTGGGGATATAGACATTGACGTTCACCAGTAGGTCTCCTCGACCATAGCCATTGACCGAAGGAAGCCCCTTGCCTCGCAGGCGAAGTACCTTCCCTGGCTGGGTGCCAGCTGCGATGTTGACGCGTGCCTTGCCTCCGATCGTGGGGACTTCGACAGCCCCTCCTTGAGCGGCCGTAGGGATGGAGATGAGGAGATTGTAGATCAGATCATTCCCATTACGTATGAGGTTAGGATCCTCTTCCTCCTGGATGACGACCTGAAGGTCACCTGGTACTCCTCCTCGAGGTGCAGCATTCCCCTTGCCTTGGACAGAGAATTGCATCCCTTCGGCTACACCTGCAGGGATATGGAAGGAGACGACCTCTTCGCCAATCTGAGTGCCTTGTCCCTTACAGTAGGTACATGGCTTCGTGATACGCTCACCTGTACCCTGACAATCAGGGCAGACAGACTGAGACTGCATCATACCGAAGATGCTCCGCTGAGCCGTGATCACGACCCCAGAGCCATGACAAGTGTCACACTGCTGCTTGCCATCCTTCTCCATAGTCCCGTCTCCGTGACAGTGAGTACAGGGGACTTGCTTCTTCACCTTCAGACGCTTCTCGACGCCTTTATCGATCTCTTCGAGCGAAAGGCGTACCCGCGCACGCAGGTCGGTACCTCGGAGCACCTGACGACCGCCACCTGCGCCACCGCCAAAGCCACCGAAACCGCCGAAATCAAAGCCTCCGCCACCGAAGAGGTCACCAAAGCGGCTAAAGATGTCCTCCATAGACATCCCACCGCCAAAGCCTCCAGCACCGCCACCAGCAGCACTGCTACCGACACCAGCGTGGCCAAATTGATCGTAGCGCTTTCTCTTCTCGGGGTCACTTAGGACGTCGTAAGCCTCAGCAAGCTCCTTAAACTTCTCTTCGGCTTCCTTATCTCCGGGATTCTTATCAGGATGGTACTTGATAGCCAGCTTTCGGTACGCCTTCTTCAGCTCATCAGCCGAGGCACCCTTGCTGACTCCAAGGACTTCGTAATAATCTCTTTTCGTAGCCATAATATATTTGGAATATACTACTAGTACATCTTACTGACCGACGACGACTGAAGCATGGCGTAGCACCTTGTCATGCAGACGATAGCCCTTCTTGACGCAGTCGATGATCTTACCCTTGAGCGCTTCCTCTGGTGCTGGGAAGGTAGCGATAGCCTCATGGAGCTCTTCATCAAAGGGCTGCTCTGCGGTCTCGATAGCTGTCACTCCCTGACGAGAGAGGTAGTCGACGAACTTCGAGTAGATCAGGTGCATCCCCTCCTTCAGCGCATCGAGGTCAGTCGCTTTATCTAGGTTTACCAAGGCGATGTCCAGGTCATCCACCACGGGCAATAGGTCTGTCAGCGCCTTTTCTCCGCCACTGCGGATGAGTTCGCTCTTCTCCTTGAGCGTACGCTTACGATAATTATCATACTCTGCTACGAGGCGTAGATGAGTATCCTTGAGCTTGTCCAGCTCAGCCTGCAGACGCTCCTCGGTAGAAGGTTCGCTGGCAGGCTCTTCTGCCAATTCGTCAGACGATGATACCTCTTGGTTAGTCGTCACAGAGGTCTGCTGAGCCTCTTCCTGGAGCGAAGTTTCTTGCTCTAGAGCTTCGTCCTGGGTCTTCATCTCTTCATTCATAGGTCTATTATTGTCTTTGTTTCGTTCTGTGATTGAGTAGCTTATTCCCTAAACGCATAGGTATCTAGGATCACTTGGACTACCCAAGTATCTCCTAGTGTTAGTGAAATGCCTCCCAAAGGAATGCAAAAAGGATACCAAAGTGGTCAAAATAGTCAAATAAGGACGTCAATATATCCATCGACGGCATAAAAAGAACCGAGCGAGCAGGCATCTAAGACACCTACTCGCTCGGCCATCAGAGGCTCAAAGCCTCAGAGATAAGAGCTAGATTCTAGTTCTAACGAGCAGCAAGCTCCTTGTCAAGGAAGAGCAGAGAGTGCCCTTCAGACAGACGGATGCGCTCGATGAGTGAGGTAGCGTTAGCTTCTTCCTCTACCTGCTCACGGATATACTTCCAGAAGAAGTCCTGCGAAGGCATATCCTGCTCTTCGGATGCCAGGCGAACAAGCTTCTCGATGCTCTCGGAGACATGGCACTCGTGGGCATAAGCCTTCTCTGCTACCTCGAGGGCAGAGTTATATTCGTTCTCCACTGCACCGACGGCCTTGATCTCGACCTTACCACCACGGGTGATGATATAGCGCATCATATCTTCGGCATGCTCGAGCTCCTCCTTATACTGCTGGAAATACCAGTGTGCGAAACCATCGAGGCCACGCTGAGCGAAGTAAGCGGACATAGAGAGATACGTGTTCGCAGAGAACATCTCGAGGTTGATCTGCTCATTGATAGCAGACTGCATACGTTGGGTAAACTTCATTGTCTTGAATAATTAATGATTAATATGCGAATAGTAAACCGTCTAGGTAAGTACGCTCACTAAGCGAGCGTCGTGAAATCCAGCTCAGTGACGGAGCCAAAAGCTGGGATAGCTGCATAGGCCTCGGCCAAAGGGATAGCCCCTGTGAGTGCCTGAGCGCAGTTGATGACACCTCCGTGGCAGAAGACAAGGATCTGCTGATAGCCCTGTGCCTTCTTCTCGAGGAAGAAGTCTCGGACACGATCATACTGCATCATCAGCGACTCTCCCCCCGGAGTAGGCTCGTGGATATAGCGTGCGAAGAAGTCCTCCACGCTCTGATCGATGATGAGCTCTGCCCAAGGTCTCCCCTCCCAGCTACCGAAGTTCATCTCACGTAGTCGGTCATCAAGGATGGCATCGGCGAAGCCACAATAGACAGCGAGCTTACGTGCTCGCTGCAGTGGCGAGGAGAAGACACCATCGAAGGGGATGCCGTGTAAGCGCTCCTTTGTTAGCTGAGCTTCCTCCTCGAAGGTCGGACGCACATCCACGTCGGTGGCACCATAGCAGGTCACATTGCCATCGAGTAGGACGGATGTATGACGTACGATATATACTTTCATTAATCAGGGTTAATTAGGACAAAGATACGAACTAGTCTTCGTCTCGAAAGGCACGTTTACCTCGAGTACGCTGAGAGGAGGCATGTGCAGATCGGGCACTACCTCGTCGTCCGCTCTCTCGGTGACGTATCCGACGCTCGTCGAAGGAGATCTCGTCCTCGTCCCAGCCCTCTGTGCGTAGCTTGTGGAGGCGCTTATTCTCGGGGTTATTCTTGCTGGTCTTACGCAGAGCGGCACTCTTAGGCGCAGCTTGCAGGCGTTGGCTCTCGGCTCGCTCCATGCGTCGGTCTTGCGTACGGACACGGGAGCTATCCTTCTTGATCTTAGCCTGCAGTTTCTCCTCGGCTTGGTGCTCCAGCAGGAGATCCTTGACTGGTAGGTCGACTTCATCGAAGAAGACCACATCGGTCTCATCGACGAGGTCGCTCAGCTGTGCTTTGCGTCCATTGATCTTGACACGTCCGGCACGGATGTACTCTTCAGCATCTCGGCGGGAACCTAGCCCCGCATCACTGATGAGCTTGTTGATACGTAGTTTCATTGAGGAATTATGGGGATAGTAGGTCGGAGTCTACTCATTCTCTGGGAGGAGCTGAAGGACCGCCTTCAAGAGGGTTTCAGCCGGGATAGCACGTGAGCAGGCATAGTCGGCTCCAGTGCGGCAGGTCTTGTTGTCCCCGAAGATGCTACAGGGACGATGGGGGGCATCAGCTGGCTGGACACAGTCCTCTAGATGCTGTCCGATACCAAGGAAGCCTGCTGCCGGATGCGTACAGCACCAGACCGAGATCACTCGGATACCCATGAGGGAGGCTAGGTGCATATTCGCACTATCCATACTGACCATACCATGCAGTGACCCTATGAGCAGGAGCTCATCCGATAGGTCGAGCTGTCCGGCGACAGAGCGCACACCCTCGAGTTCACTTGCCCAAGATTCCAAGGTCGCTTGCTCCCTACCTCGGCCACCGAAGAGGAAGATATCGAAGCGCCCCGTAGCGACGAGCCCTCGTAGCACCTCCTTCATCTTCTCCAGATCGTAGGTCTTGGCTTGAGAGGATGCAAAAGGAGCGATACCCAAACGAATACGCTCATGCTCGACCTTGGCCAAGCTAGGATAGCGCCGCTCGAATGCCTCCTGCTGGAGCGGATGGATAGCTATCGGAGGGATACTCTCAGGCACCTTAAGTCCAGCTAGGTGGAAGACACGAAGATACAGCTGCCACATCGGAGGCACGGCATCGGCATCACTGCGATATCCATACTGCAGTAAGTGCTTGCGCTCTCGGCGGGGCTTCTTCAGATGAAGGAAGGGTACCCCTGTAGCCCAGAGATAGGTGCGTAGGAGCTTCGAGCGAAGGACATCATGTAGATCCAGCACCGCATCGAAGTTCTCTCGATGAAGTCGACCTCCATAGCGCAGGAGCCCAAGCAAGGATCGCTCTTCCCCTCGCACATCGATAGCCATCGCCTCGACATTATCGGGCGAATTCACCAGAAGCTCCGTCATGAACGGCTGCGTGAGCAGGACGAACTCGTGCTGCTCGTTAGCCTCAGCTACGGCATAGAGTACCTGAAGGAGCATCGCCACATCGCCTAGGGCGGAGAGGCGGATGATGAGGTAGCGTGCCACGGGAGGGAGAGAGCTGAGAGCTAGAGTTCCTGCCCCTTGAGCATGGGGTTGAGCTGAGGATCGTTGTACATCTTCATCTGCTTGTAGACCTTCATGTACTTACGTCCTGCAGCGATATCTTCGAGTAGCTCATCTATCGCAGTCGATAGATCCACCTCCTGCGCCTTGAGCACATCCAGCTTCGCCTGACACTTCGCTCGAAGCTCTGCATCCGAAGCCGTCTCTACAGCCTGACTCATATAGTGGATCTTCAGCTGTAGGATAGACAGTCGGTCGATCGCCCAAGCAGGGCTCTCGGTATTGATCTTCGCTTCGGGGAGAGGCTTCACTGAGCTAAAGTAGGTGTAGAAGAAGCTATCGATCAGCTCGACGAGGTCGGTACGCTCTTGGTTGCTCCGGTCGATACGACGCTTCAGTTTGAGAGCTTCTACGGGATCGATCTCAGGGTCGCGGATCAGGTCTTCCATACCCCACTGGGCATGGTCGATCCAGTTCTTGCGGAAGAGATCGGACTCGATAGTCTGCGCTGGATAGGGATTTCCCTGACAAGGAGTATCGGGGCTACCCTTCTGGAGGTAGACTTGGATCGCTTCTTGGAAGATGCGTATAGCTAACTGACTGAACTGCTTCATATATATTCTCGGGAGCTACGGATTGTACGAAGTAGCGCCTATCAAAGATAAAGAAAATCTCTTCACCTGAGTGACTACCATCCACCTCTATCCACCAAGGGATAAACAGGGCTATGAAGCAGCACAAACGAATAAGCCTCAGGTAGGGCGTCGAGAGCGGAGTAGACTCCGCTACCGATGGTCCCTCCTGAGGCCAATCCACTAAACTATTATGTCGGCACGTGAAGCACCTATCCACCCACTTGATTTAAAAGAGTAGGTGACCTCTTTGGGGAATAAATTCCAAGCGACACCCCTAGGGGATGTCCGACCTTGTAGCTTTCCTCGAAGCATTGAATGGTATTGCAGGTCTTCTGACTCGCCTACCCTGTCTCTCCACGTGACCTTCCCAGTGACACAGAACCACCAGTGGTCGAGGCTGGCTGACCTCACCGTAGCGAGCTGTATGATAGGCACACAGCAGCGGGACTGTTCGAGACTCTCACTCGATTCCCTATTAAGTCGTTTGGGGGGCTACACACAGACAATGCCCCCGTAGACACAATACTAGGACAAAGATAATGATTTCTTTGAACCTCATCTCACCCTCCCGTCCCACGTGCACCTCCACTCAGGCCAACGAGCACGCTCGGAGCAGAAGATCCAGGCGAGAGAAACTCCCTCCTATCGCTCCTCTCGGTTACGTATATAGTGACCCCACTGCTACGTATATCGTGGCCGATCGGTTAGGTATATAGCGATGCTCGGATTAGGTATATAGTGATCCTTCGAAGCCCAAGATCTCCTCACGAGGTACAGAAAAAGCAAGCCCCGCCCATCTGCTTTAGTCAGAGCAGATGGGCGGGGCTTCACGCAGGGATCGCTCCCCTACGCCTCTAGCTGAAGAGCCAGCTCTTCCCAGCGTACGAGTAGGGCCTCCTGCTCCTGCTTCAGCTGGCTATACTGGGTGAAGAGCTCCGTATCGGTAGCATGCTCTGGCAGGGCTAACTTCTCCTCCAGAGCACGTAGCTCGTCATCGATCACCGCACTACGTTCCTCAGCCTGCTTGAGTTCACGCTCCACGGCTCGTCGAGCCTTAGCCTCCTCCTTCTGACGCTGATAATCGAGTGCGCCCGAGGAGAGCTCGCTCACCTTGGCCTCGTTCGATAGTGCAGAGGAGACTCCTCCACGAGGAGTACTCGGCGTACCATCCTCTCGATCTCGGCTAGCGAGCCAATCGTAGATCCCTCCGATGTGCTCTCGCACCTTCCCTCCACGAAACTCATACACACGTGAGACCAAGCCATCGAGGAACTCTCGGTCGTGCGACACGATGATCACCGTACCGGTGAAGCGCTGGATAGCCTCCTTGAGGACTTCCTTGGAGCGGATATCGAGGTGGTTCGTCGGTTCGTCTAAGATGAGCAAGTTCGCAGGGCGCAGGAGTAGCTTGATGAGCGCTACACGCCCACGCTCCCCACCACTGAGGACGCTGACCTTCTTCTCGGACTCTTCGCCACCGAACATGAAAGCACCCAGCAGATCATTGATCCTCGTACGTATCTCGCCGACAGCCTCCCGATCGATCGTCTCGAAGACCGTATACTGCCCCTCCAACTCCTGACTCTGCGTCTGGGCGAAGTAACCTACTTCGACATTGTGTCCAAGACGGAGCGAACCAGTATAATCCGCTATCTCTCCGAGGATACACTTGATCAAGGTGGACTTCCCCGAACCATTCTTCCCGACGAAGGCCACCTTCTCTCCTCGCTCGATGGTCATATTCACATCGGCGAAGACGGTATGATCACCGTACTTCTTCGTCAGCCCCTCGATGATCACGGGGTAAGCTCCCGAAGTGATGGCTGGGAGGAAAGAGAAGTGCATCGCCTTACGATCTATCTCTTCGATCTCGATACGCTCGATCTTCTCCAGCTGTTTGATCCGACTCTGCACCTGGTCGCTCTTGGTAGGCTTGTAGCGGAAGCGCTCGATGAAACTCTCGAGATCCTGGATCTGCTTCTGCTGATTCTCATAGGCTCGGCGCTGCTGCTCGAGGCGCTCTTCACGAAGCTGGAGATAGTGGGTATAGTTGGTCTTATAGTCATGCAGACGTCCTAGCTCGATCTCTAGCGTACGCTGGGTCGTGGCATCGATGAAGGCACGGTCATGAGAGATCAGCACCAGCGCTGCCGAGCTAGAGACAATGAAGCGCTCCAGCCAACGGATGGACTCAATATCTAGGTGGTTCGTCGGCTCATCGAGTAGGAGAATATCGGGTCGCTGTAGGAGGATCTTCGCTAGCTCGATACGCATACGCCACCCGCCAGAGAACTCTGCCGTGGGACGATCAAAATCACTGCGCTCAAAGCCAAGGCCTAGAAGTGTCTTCTCGATCGCTCCATCCATGTTGCCCGCATTCTGCATCAGTAGCAGGTCGGTACGCTGACCATGTCGCTCGATGAGCTCCATATAGTCTGCGCTGTCGTAGTCTGTACGTGTAGCGAGCTCTTCGGTCAGTCGCTCGACCTCCTGCTCTAGCTCGGTGATATGGCTAAAGACCTGCTGGCATTCGCCGAGGACCGTACGCTCATCACTGACGGCCATGACCTGCGGGAGATAGCCGATACGTAGTCCCTTGGGGCGGCTGATGGTACCCTCCGTAGGTGTCCCTATGCCTGCTAGGAGCTTGAGGAGCGTAGACTTCCCAGCTCCATTCTTGCCTACTAGGGCGATACGCTCCTTAGAAGAGATGACGAAGGAAAGATCCTGAAAGAGAGGCTTGGTGCCGAAGTATACCGCTACGTTATTAACGCTTATCATGGATTCGTGAAGTCTCGGGAGACGGGAGAGTGAGTGTTTCAGTAAAGATGAAGTGCGCCGAAGGAGCCAAAGACTGCAGGAGCATCAGGAGCTGATGCTCTGCCTGCTTCTTTGCCTCCGGTAGATAGCGAGGATTCGTGCGGATCTCCTGCTCTGCATCCTCACGGATACGCTGATTAAGACGTCGGATCATCACTCGATCGGCACTTGGAGCACCTGCCCTTCCCCCTTGATCCAGATAGTAGCGTATATCGTGCGCTCCACCAGGCCTACGTCCTAACTCGATCTCTGGATCAGGCAGGACGAGGAAGAAGGTATCCCTTCCCTGAGGCGTGATCTGCAGTGTCTCGAGATCATACTTGACATAGGCGACGAGATCAGCGGTGCCGATGGCGTGCTGCCCCTCCATATAGAGATCCACGTCCTGTCGGTAGGTGATCTCCTTCGTGATAAGACGGAGTCGCTGGAGTGCCTGCACGCGGAGTACCTCAGGCGCTACCGTAGGAGGAGTAGTCTCGCGGACACAGAAATAATAGTAGCCTGCTATCCCTAGGACAAGCCCTAGGAGTAGCAGGAGTAAGGGACGAAGGAGCTTCGACATAAGTATTCAGAGGAGAAACCTTAAACTAAGGCCGGAGGAAGCGCTCGTCTTCTGGATCGAGATGTAGACGTACCCGAAGACGGAGCTGAGAGAAGATGGGGAGCAAGCGCTGAGTCAGCGTCCCATAGGCTGTACGTATCAGCTCGGGACGAAAGCGCTCTAGCGCACTATCGAAGCGCTGATCGATGACGGATTGCTTAGAGGCCAGGAGCTCATTGAGTTCGTTTGTCGAGATACGGCGACGCAGTCCTGTAGGCTCCTGTAGCACCTGCTGATCAATATCGTCTAGCTCTCGTCGGATCTCCAGGCGGGGTAGAGTCAGATCGAGCGTGCTATCCGCCTGCTGGTGGATGTTTGCCTCGGTGAGTAGGCGCAGGTCACAGTAGACGGAGGCCTGCGAACGGAGCTCCACACGTGTCTCCTTCGAGCCGAAGAGCTTCTTAAATCCGAAGAGCCCATCCCGATGTGGATCGATACGCACGGCGACCTTCATACGCACCGTGGCTAGTTCCAGACGCGATAGCCCCTGAGCTTGGGTCAGGAGAAGCTGTATGGACGAGGGAGAAGAGGCCTCTGCCTGCGTCTCTGCAGGCTTCTTCTTACAGGCAAGACCACCTAGGAGAAATGCTCCTAAGATAAGGCTGGAGTAAAGGTAACTGGATAGCTTCTTCATCGTATCATAGATTGCTCTTCTCGGCACGACTAACGTAGACGGAAGAGATAGTTCATCGTAAGGCCAAAACGCATCTCACTCGACTGCACATAGGCTGAGGTGCGCTCGGTGCTAAAGATATTGCCAAGTCCATAGACGAAGCGCCCCTCAAGCTCGATACGCTGTCTCCTCCCTAAGGGAATGCTTATCCCAGGCCCTCCGCCCAGCCCCCAAAAGAAGGGGTAGCGTGTAGTCAGCTCGTGGCGGAGCTTGTCCTGAGCTCCCATAAGGGATTCCCCCGTAAGCTGTGAAGACTCACGTAGCTGGTAGCCAACGAAGGGGCCGGCATTCAGAAAGACCTTGGCACCTCCCAAATCCAGGTAGAGATGCGTCAGGATAGGTAGATCTAGATAGTCGAGATCACGGCTGTAGCTCACCTCAGAGGCATCATATCGCTCCCGCCAACCTGTGCGCTGGTAGTTGACTTCGACCTGGAGTGAAGCTCCTCGCTCTATATCATAGCGCACCTGAAGGCCACCGAGGTAGCCGAGGTGGGTATGCTGTCGCACCGACGGAGTGAAGCCGAAGCGACTCGCCACGACGCCTCCATGGGCACCGATCCACAGCCCCTGACGGAAGGACGGACGTCCATCGACTGACTGAGCACCTAGGCTACCTACCCCTAGCAGACAGCCAAGGAGCGAGAGAGCTAAGAGACTAATGCGCTTCACGTACGGTAGCCCCTGAGGGGAGATAGTTGACGAAGTAGAAGCGGTTATTGGCATACAAGTTCCCACTACCTAGACGCTGGAGGTAGAGGTCGAGCTGTAGCCCATCAGAGGGTAGCGACGCCATGCTCTGGACGTAGTTATTTCCGTAGAGAGAATGAGCTCGGATGAAGTAACGGGCAAGATCGTAGCCGAGGACGCTATACTTCGGATAGCTATTGCTAATCTTATGGCTAAACCAGCGGTTGAATTCGGTCAAGAACTCCTTAGCATCGGTCTGCGTAGGATCAAAGAAGAAGGTGGAGTAGATCGTCGTATTGTAGCGATGAAGCGCTTGTTGGAACTGCGTACCATAGGCCTGCCACTGGGGATAGCCGAAGAGACTCACTCCTGCGGGCTGTCTCGTCAGCGCATTCATCGTAGCTTGGGCAAGGCTTCTATCAGGCGAAGCGGGCACGACGACTGTATTGGTCCCGAAGGAAGGTTGTCCTTGGGTAGGATCGATCGTACCATAGCTACGACCAGCCTGCTGTAGTGCGGAGCGCAGAGCAGTAGCGAAGTGATCCTCTTGGTCTGTCGAGCGTCGAGCGAAGACGACATCTCCACTCGGATACTTATGTAGGAAGGCCGAGACAGCACGCTCGATGATGAGCGAAGAGGGGGCATTCGTCAGGACCACACGTCCATCGCCCGTCTCTAGGCTATTTGTCTTGCCGAAGGGGATGATATAGGAGCCATATCCAGAGGCCGAAGCGATGGCACGGATCTGCCCCTCGGTGACGCCACCGAAGACTAGATCCTTGCCCTGCAGACGTCCCTGTTCGATGTGGGTACGCAGGGCTTGGTCATTAGGCACCTCGAGCGTCGTGAGCTGGATAGAGATCCCTTGCTTCTTCAAGTCATACATCCCGAGTAGGAAACCCTCGAAGAACTCGAGGTACTGCTTATCCTTCCGCTCCAGAGGGAGAAGCATCAGCACACGAGTCTGCGCTACTGCCACGGGCGAGGGGGTGACGGTCTCGGGGGTAGTGACCGTGGAAGGTGTCTCAGGAGCCTTCGTCACGGGGCTATCCGCCTGAGCTGTAGCTGCCGGGATAGTGATCTCCTGCCCTACTTGGATATTGGAGGAGGTCACTCCGGGGTTAGCTCTCAGTAGCAGAGCGAGGTCGATCCCATAGGACCGGCTAATGCTATAGAGTGTCTCACCTGCCTCGATGCGGTGCTTACGCCCCTTCTGCGAGGTCAGAGTCTGGGAGCTACTCGTCGCTGTAGCCGTGGGGATGAGGAGCTTATCCCCAACCTTGATCTGCTGACGAGCCCAAGGATTGAGCTCGTAGATCTTGTCGATCGAAGCGCCATAGCGCTTGGCTATGCTGTAGACGGTCTCCTCTCGCTGCACCTCATGCTCACGAATACGGCGATTCTGGGCTAGGAGGCTGGTAGAGAAGGTTACGGCTAGGAGGAACGTAGCCAGCCAACGGCGGGCTGGAGCTAGGCGAGGCTTCTGAATATTATCTAAAAGCATGATCATTTACTACTATCTATTTGCTAGCAAAGGTACGGAAAACCACGTGTTGGGCGACTGCCTTCCTCTCACATATGAACAATGCCCCACTCTCAGGACTTCTGTCCTAAAGTCTCCACCTATACATTATGGTATAATCCTTCACCCTCCTCTCACCTATGTCACGTAAAGAGTACCTCCAGGCCAATCGTGCCTGGCTCGCCCAAAAGGCTACCGAAAAGGATGTCCTCCCTCTACCTAAGGGGATCTATTATCGTATCCTCTCCTCTGGATCCCCCGACAGCCCGACACCGACCCCACGCAGTATCGTCACCGCACACTATACTGGGCGGACGATCGACGGTAAGGTCTTCGACTCCTCCGTAGGGGGTGTCCCGCCCGCCTTCCGCCTTAGCGACCTCATCGAGGGATGGACGATCGCCCTACAGCAGATGCGCCCAGGGGATAAGTGGGAGCTCTATCTCCCTGCCGAGGTAGCTTACGGCAAGTTTGCCCAGCCAGGCATCCCAGCAGGATCGACCTTGATCTTTGAGATCGAACTCGTCAGCATCGCCTAAGCGCTATGTTTTCTCTTCCCTTCGACGTCGCTCTCTGGGGATACCTCATCCTCATGAACCTCATCGCCTTCGCTCTCTACGGCATAGACAAGCGTCGGGCGAAACAAGGAGCATGGCGCATCTCCGAATACACCCTACTCCTCGTTGCCCTCCTAGGGGGAAGTCTCGGCGCACTCCTAGGTATGCGCTACTTTCGCCATAAGACACGGCATAGGAAGTTCCGCTATGGTGTTCCGTTGATCCTCCTTCTCCAGCTTGGACTCGGGCTGTACCTCTTCCTTCTCCTGCTCCAAGCCCTAGAGCAAGCCTGAGTCTCGATCGCCCAAGGAAGGAGAATATCGCCACTTAGAGCGACCTACTCGGGAGAATGGTGAAATTGTATTACCTTTGTCGCCGTACCGTAAGCCCAGATGGCGGAATCGGTAGACGCGTTGGTCTCAAACACCAATGGACGAAAGTTCGTGCCGGTTCGATCCCGGCTCTGGGTACAATGAAGCGATCCCCACTATGATCACCAGACCATAGTGGGGATCGCTCTTTTAGCTGTAGGTCCGTGGTGCTTTTATACGTTCTATTACCCCAAAAGTGAAGAAAATCATTCGCTGATAGGGGGAGCAGCGGACGAAAAAGGGAGGGATTCGGTACTCTTTTTTGCTGCTCAAGAAAAATTTTCTGTGCTCATTTGTGAAGGTATTATCTCCTCGTATGGAGATGGCTTTGCCTTATTCTTCTGATGCAATCTGTTGATATACAAAGCGTAGTCTCTATATGTGCACGTGAAGAATGCGCTATCTCTACACGGGAATAGTAGCCCTTCACCAAAGAAGTTTAATCAATTTTATAGATTTATTTGGTAGTATAAAAAAATGTCGTACCTTTGTAGTGTGTTTTTCATGGTATTAGATTTAAGGTTAACAGAGAGTAGGGGCT
>ERZ773073.64-NODE-64-length-58369-cov-3.835374_pt1 | contig 58369 bp, 52 predicted proteins | sample MGYA00580616_ERZ773073 | MGnify/ENA primary metagenome ERZ773073 (study PRJEB29015, sample SAMEA2737960) | human oral metagenome | biome: human oral; feature: human-associated habitat; material: dental | place: China | collected 2131 ...
GGCTCGCCGCCTTTGCCGGCTTTCCGCGCGCACTGCTGATGACGACCGGCTACATGGCCAACATCGGCATGGTGACTGCACTGGCTGGGCGTGGAGACGCCATTTTTGCCGACCGTCTCAACCATGCTTCCTTGATCGACGCCGTGCAGCTCGCCAAAGCGCAAGGCGCGGAAAGCCACCGTTATCCGCACGGCGATCTTGCCGCGCTGGAGCGCCTGCTCGCGGCCAACCCGGCCCGGCCCGGCCAGCGCAGGCTGATCCTGACCGACGCCGTTTTCAGCATGGACGGCGATCTCGCGCCCCTGCCCGGTCTGCTCGAACTGGCCGAACGTTTCGATGCCTGGCTGCTGGTCGATGATGCCCACGGTTTCGGCGTGCTCGGCCCGCAAGGGCGCGGCAGTCTGGCGCACTTTGGGCTAGATATCGGCCTGAGCGGGCAAGCGCGCGCCGAACGGCTCGTTTATATGGGCACGCTCGGCAAGGCTGCCGGCGCTTCGGGCGCTTTCGTCGCCGCGTCGGAAACCGTGATCGAATGGCTGATCAGCCGCGCGCGCACCTACATTTTCACCACCGGCGCCAGCCCGATCATGGCCTGTGCGCTGCTCGCCAGCCTGGATCTGATCGAACAGGGCGACGCGCGGCGCGCGCATCTGCAAAGGCTGATCGCCCGCCTGCGCGACGGGCTGTCCGCCACGCAATGGCGGCTGATCCCTTCGCCGACGGCCATCCAGCCCATCATCATCGGCGACAACCACGCGGCATTGCGCGTGGCCGCCGCGCTCTACGAGAAGGGAATCTGGGCGCCTGCCATCCGCCCGCCGACGGTGCCGGCAGGCACGGCGCGGCTGCGCGTTTCGCTGTCGGCCACGCATCGCGTCGAGCAGATCGACCGCCTGGTCGATGCCTTGAAGGATTGCGCATGAGCAGGCCGTCGCTGGCGTTGATTCACGGCTGGGGCTTGGGGCGGCAAGCCTGGGCGCCGGTCATTCCCGCACTGTCGGCACACCTGGATATTCATCTCGTCGACCTGCCCGGTTACGCAAGCGCGCCGCCCGATTCCGGACGCTTTGCCGACGCCGCCCGCCGGATTGCCTGCCGCCTGCCCGCGGGCAGCCTGCTGTGCGGCTGGTCACTGGGCGCGCTGCTGGCGCTGGAAATCGCCACGCAGCAGGCACATCCGCAGGCAGAGCAGCCGCCAACGCATTTCAGCGGGCTGATCCTCGTCGGCGCAACGCCGTGCTTCACACAACGCGACGACTGGCCGCACGCACAAACGCCGCAACTGCTGGAGCGTTTTACCCAGGCGGTGGCCGATGCGCCGGCCGAAACACTGCGCCATTTCATTGCGCTGCTCAATCAGGGCGACGCACAGGCGCGCGCCCATACCCGCAGCCAGCAGCGCGCATTGTCGGCCATGCCCGCGCCCGATCCGGCCAGCCTGCAACAAGGTCTCGACTGGCTGGGGAACGTCGATTTGCGCGCGGCCGTCACGGCGATTACCATGCCGACTTTGCTGATTCACGGCGACCGCGACCCGCTCATGCCGCTACCCGCCGCACGCTGGCTATCCGCGGCGCTGCCGAACGCGCGGCTCGCGTGTATCGAGGGTGCGGCACATGCGCCGTTCCTCAGCGCGTCGGAACGTTTTGCCGAACTTGTCATCGAACACTGTCATGTCTGCCGCATCACCCCACACGCCCCGACCAGCGAACGCTGAACCGCTTAAACAGCGCGTATGCGCCGCCTTTGATCGGGCCGCCGCGACGTATGACGAAGCCGCCATCGTCCAGCGCCATGCCTGCCATGCACTGCTCGCGCACCTGGCGCCGGAAACCGACCCGGCGCATATTCTCGACGCAGGCTGCGGCACCGGCTTCGGCGCGCGCATCCTGCGCCAGCGCTGGCCGCAGGCGCACATTACCGGCGTCGACTTTGCGCCGACCATGGTCGAGCGGGCGCGCCCGGTGATGGACGAATGTTTCACCGCCGACATCGAAGCCCTGCCGCTGCCCGCGCAGCAGTTCGATCTGTGGTGGTCAAACATGAGCATCCAATGGTGCAACGCCGCCGCCGTATTCGCCGAAGCCCGGCGCACGCTGCGCCCCGGCGGCCGGCTGGCCGCCAGCACCTTGGGGCCGGAGACTTTCCATGAAATGCGGGAAGCTTTTTCCGGCATCGACGCCTATCGCCACACGCTGCATTTCAACGAACCCGACGCGATCATCCGTGCGCTCGACGCCGCCGGGTTTAGGCAAATCGAACTCTGGCGCGAGCAGCGCCCGATCTACTACCCTGACCTGAAAACCCTGCTGCGCGCCATCAAGGCCATCGGCGCGCAAAATGTTGGCGGCGGCGGCCGCAGCAGCCTGATGGGTCGTGCCGCCTGGCAGAAAGTGGAGGCGGCTTACGAACGCTTCCGCACCGCCGAGGGGCTACCTGCCACTTACGACATCATTTTTGCCTGCGCCGCTACGATATGAACACGCATTCAACGCCCACTTCTCCGATTTCGCCCGTTCCATCTACTTCCCCCGTTCCAGCGCCGGCAAGCGCCTGGTTCATCACCGGCACCGATACCGAAGTCGGCAAAACCTTTTCCACCTGTACGCTGCTGCACGTGCTGAAACAGCGGGGAATCCGCGCCGTCGGCATGAAGCCCGTCGCCGCCGGCATCGACGCTGACGGCAAAAACGATGATGTCGAATCGCTAATTGCCGCTTCCGGCGTCGAAGCGCCGCGCCCGCTCGTCAATCCCTACCTGTTCGCACCGCCGATCGCGCCGCATATCGCTGCCCAGGAAACCGGCGAGCACATCGATATCGAGCGCATCGCCACCGCCTTTGACGCGCTGCGCACGCTGGCGGACGCCGTGTTGGTCGAAGGCGTCGGCGGTTTCCGTGTGCCGCTCGATGCAGAGCATGACGCCGGCGATCTGGCAAAACGGCTGGGACTACCGGTCATCCTCGTCGTCGGCATGCGCCTGGGCTGCATCAACCATGCGCTGCTTACCGCCGAATCGGTTGCCGCCACTGGGCTGCCGTTAGCTGGCTGGATCGCCAACCGGATCGACCCGGCCATGTCGCGCTGGGAAGGCAATCTGGCAGCGCTGCAGGCGCGCCTGCCCGTACCGTTGCTCGGCATCATCCCGCCGTACAGTACGCCGGAGACCGCCGCCCGCCTGCTGCATCTGCCGGGAGAGTAAGCGCGTAAAACCATTCGGAGCCATCAGGGGCCACCCGATAGATTCTGCGGATTGTCGAGGCGCCCGCCTGCATGCGCCGTACCGGCCGGCTCATTGGGACTTTCCCATCCCATCATCGATCATTATTGCAGCCGCTTTATCTTCCTTTATCTTCCCTTATTTCCTCCTGTCGGCGCGCTTCCGCCCTGATGGGGGCGCCGATGATTGCATCGGCGATCGTCCCAGTGGGCAGCAAGGCGCAAAAAAGCGCATCCGCTATAATCCGCCGCATACGCTGTTCCTGACTCACGAACCTCCGTACTCCTCTGACCTGTCGCCCGTCTTGCCCATGAATTTTCTCTTCGATCTGTTCCCTGTCATCCTGTTCTTTGCTGCTTTCAAGCTGGCCGATATCTACGTCGCCACGGCCGTGACCATTGCCGCAACCTTCGTCCAGATCGCCTGGACCTGGCTGCGCACGCGCAAGGTCAGCGGCATGCTCTGGACGAGCTTCGCCATCGTCACCCTCTTTGGCGGCATGACCCTGTTTCTGCGCGACGAAACGTTCATCAAATGGAAGCCAACCGTGCTCTACTGGGCGCTGTCCTCAGCCTTCATCATCGGACGGCTGTGCGGCAAGAATCTGATCCGCGGGCTGCTCGGCGCCCAGCTTACCTTGCCCGAGGCCGTCTGGAACCGCCTCAACTGGGCATGGACCGGTTTCTTTGCTTTTATGGGGCTAGCCAATCTGGCAGTGGCATTCTTCATGGGGCTGTCCACCGCCGCCTGGGTAAATTTCAAGCTGTTCGGCAGCATGGGCATGACGCTGGCTTTCGTGCTGGCGCAAGGTTTCATGCTGGCCAAATACATCGAAAACGATGAAAAGCAGCCCTGATAGCGAAACACCGATGCGATATGCCCTCATCGCCGAGGACCGCGCCAATTCCCTGGCAGTGCGCCGAGCCGACCGTTCGGAATACCTTGAACGCCAGCGCGCCTTGCAGGATGAAGGACGGCAGCGGCTCGCCGGCGCCTGCCCGGCCATCAATGCGCCTACCCCCGATCCGGGCGGCTTCCGCGGCAGCCTGATCGCCGCCGAATTTTACTCGTGCGCAGCCGCGCAGCGCTGGGCCAAGCGCGACTCTTATGCCCTTGCCGGAAATTACGCCCGGCTGACCGTCAAACCTTTCTGCCAAGTCCTGCCAGCATGAGCGTCGACATCGCCGTCACGGGCACTGAAACGATGGGCTTGCTGCGCGAGCGCCTGAAAAGTCTCTCGCCGCAATCGCTCGAAATCATCGACGAATCGGCGCAGCACGCCGGCCATGCCGGAACGCGGAACGGCGGGCATTATCGCCTGTACATCGTCTCACCGGCTTTCGCCGGCAAGACGATGCTTGCACGGCACCGTCTTGTCCATGAAACCTTGGGCGAACTGATGCATGGTAGAATTCATGCGCTAGGCATTACGGCGCTCGCGCCGGAAGAGTGCCGACCTGGTTGAAATTCGCAGACCTGCGCAAAAAAGGCTTCGGACAATTCAATCAATTTATCAAGCCAATTTTCCCAATCCAACTTCTGACCTCACGGAACCTTCGAAAGGAATCCTCGCATGAAAAAACTGACCCAATGCGCCGCTGCCCTGCTCATCGGCACCCTGCTTTCGGCTTCGGCCGGTGCCGCTGAGAAAACGCTTGTCACCGTCAACGGCAGCGCCATCCCGCAAAGTACGGCAGACCTCTTCATCGCCGAACAAACCGCACAGGGCGCCACTGACAACGCTGAACTGAGAAATGCTGTGCGCGAAGAGCTGATCCGCCGCGAATTGCTGGTGCAGGAAGCCCAGAAGGCGGGGATCGATAAAAAATCGGACGTCATCGCGCAGATCAACGCCATGCGCCAATCGGTTCTCATCCGTGCCTTTCTCCAAGATTACGCCAAGAAGCATCCTGTCAGCGACGCCCAGCTTAAGTCCCTGTACGAAACGATCAAATCGCAGATGAGCGGCACCGAGTACAAGGCGCGCCATGTGCTGGTCAAGGATGAAGCCGAAGCCAAGGCCATCATCGAGAAGCTGAAGAAAGGCGAAAAGTTTGCCGACCTGGCCAAACAGTCCATCGATACCGGCACCAAGGACAACGGCGGCGAACTGGGCTGGGCAACGCCGGCCAATTTCGTCAAGCCGTTTGCCGATGCGCTTACCGGCCTGAGCAAGGGTAAATTTACGGAAACGCCGGTCAAAACCGACTTTGGCTACCACGTCATCCTGCTTGAAGACAGCCGCCCGCAAACCATCCCTTCGTTCGACGAACTCAAGCCGCGCCTCCAGCAACAGGCACAGGCCGAGCAAATCAGCAAGATGGTCGAGGATCTGCGCGCCAAGGCAAAACTTAAATAAGCACGCACGCGGATCGCCGGCAGCGCCCCGCTGCCGCTCTGTAGCACTGTGCACAACGCCAAAACGCCGTACCGCTAGCGGGCGGCGTTTTGTTTTACGTTTTTTGTTTTACCTTTCATGAGGGTGCCGAAAACTTGACACAAAGCCCCTCGTCCCTTGCTTTAACCCGTCTCCAGGCACGCCTGGCATTCCGCTCCCGCAGTCCGCTTGCTTATCTGGATTATCCGGACAACGCTTTCCGGCACAGCCCTCGCATCTCGCACCACTGGCAGACGCTGTCTATACCGTTCGCCGGCAGCGGCGCACCGGCATGCATGGCGTTGAACACGGAAACCAGGCGCTGGCCCTGCGCTTGAGCCAGCGCCGCCAGATCATCGCCGCCGGCAGGGACAGCGCTGACCGCCTCGTCATCGAGCGCGAGGTAAGCCGCCTCGGCAGCCTCATGCAGCAGGGCGTAGCTGGAAAGCTGCACATCACCATCCTGTTGCTGCATCTTTTTGATCGATGCCGCCCGCTGCGTTTTGTAATCGAGCAGCGCAGCCTCACCCGCTGCTTCATCACCACGCTGGTCAATGCGGTCAATGCGGCCATACAGCTCGACACGGCTATCCCCTGCGTCGCCAGATAGCGGAAACACACGGCTGACCGGCGTTTCAGCCTGCGCCCAGCGCCAGCCTTTAGCTTCCCAGCGGCGCTGCCAGTCGAGGTACGACGGCAAACGTTTTTCCCAACGCTGGCGCCAGGCAATCGCCAGAAAATCGTCCGCCACCGCGGGCGCAAAAACCGTGTCCACGCATTCAAGCAAGCAGGCCAGCGCTTCATTGGCAGGCCGTTCGGAGACACACGGACAACGCGAATGAAATTCCTGCAAGCTGCGATGCACGAGGGTGCCGTAGTCGCGTTTTTCCATCGCCTCGCGCACCTCGTCCATCTCCCCCAGCTGCAGGACATGGCTGGCGAAAAAACGGTATGGGCAGGCAACGAGGCGGGCGTAGGCGCTGACGGAAAGGCGTTCAGGCAACCGCTTTGCCGGCACAGAAATCGCCGTGCGTTCTGCTGCTGCCAGCGCTGCACATGGCGCGTCGGATGCGAAGATCGTTGCGTTTTCCGCATCGTCGGCAGGAGGTGGCAACGGCGAGCGCTGGAGGTCATCCCCCCAAGCCAGCGTGTGCAGCGTCGAGAGCAGCAAGAATTCCGGCGCGAGCAAATTACTTTCGCCATCCTGTATCGACTGCCAGGTGACAACGACGCGCGGGACAATGGCTAGCAGCAACTCGAGGTCGCGGCGCAATTCACGTTCGCCATCGGCATGGGTGCGCAGCCCCAGCTCGCGGCGCACCGCCTGATTGAAAAAAGCGCCATGTCCTGCCGGCACCAACTGGCGCGCATCGCCGCCGATCAGGATTGCTGCCTCGAAACGGCGCAAGGAAGCGGCATTCAGCGGCGTCAACACAATCGGGCTGACAACACGATCATCGCGGAAGCTTGTCGATTCAAATTCATGCCGTAGCCAGTCGCGCCACGCGCTGAACGAAAAGCGGCCGGCATCGCCCACCAGTTCCTCCTGACGGGCTGTCAGCATCGCGAGCAGTGCCTTGCCGGCGATGTCATCCACCAATACATCCTGCATTCCCAGCATCACCAGCGCTTCATGCAGGCGGGCAAGCCAATGCACCAGCGGGGCGTGCTGCGCATCGAACAGTGCCTGCGCCGCCGCCAGGCGTTCAAGCGCGGCAAGCGCCTGTTCTTTGCCCACGGTGTCGCTGTGCGCCAGTGCCCGCCGGATAGCCGCCAGTCCGCCGTCGACAGAAGCGCTGCGAATGACCGTTTCAAGCGTGAACACGGCTGTTTGGCGCAGCTCTTCCGACCAGTCGGCGCAGAAGAACGGCGTTTTGCACATATCGAGCAGATCGCGGTATCGGGTATTTCCGGCGACAGTTTCGAGCAACGCATCCACCGCAGCCGCAGCGCGTGAGGTCGACAGCAGCCAGCCGGTTTCATCGCTGACCCATACGCGCTCGCGTTCGAGCAAGGCGCGCACGCGCCGCGCCGTCAGGCGGTCCTGCGCAATCAGCGCTATACGCCGCACGCCAGCCTGCAACCATGCGCCAACCTGAGCGACGACAGCCTGCGCTTCCGGCTCACGTCCGGCCGTCGGTACCAGCGCCAGGCGGCCAGCCAGCGGACTATGCGGATGGCGCTGCGCCACGGCGCCCGCCCGTTCCGCCATCGGCGGCGGTGCAGCAGCGCTGGTCGTCATTGAGGCCGCATTAATGACGGAAGTGGCAGGCAGCCAAGCTGCGGCCAATGTATCCAGCAGCGGCGTTTTCTCCGGGGACGCCGACTCGCGCGGCAGCGGATAGACCATATGCACCGACTGATACGCGGCATAACGCTGGTAAAAATCGTATTCGGCAGCGGGCAGCGCTTCCTTCGGCGCAGCGTCAAGCACAACAAATACGGGCGCAGACTGCGGCGGTAAGGCCTGAGCCTGCTGCGCCAGTCCGCTTAGCTGCAGGCGATACGCTGCGGCTGCGTCAGGCTCCCCAGAAATTGCCAGCGCACGCCACAGTTCGTGGATGATGCGCGCCTCAAACACAAGCGGCTGCGAAGCGCGCAGGGCATAGGCGTTTTCCAGTTGCACGGCGAGCGCTTCGGCGTTATCGGGCAATGACACCGAAGCCTCGCTCAATTCGTCGAATAGCGCCGCCATTTCACTGACGATGCCCCACAGTACGGATTCGGCCCCCTTGAAGCACGCCCAGCCGCGCGTGCGCAGCGCTTCGTACAACAACGCCAGCCGTCGACTCGATGACAACGGCGCCACCGGCAAGGGGACGGTTTGCGCCCATTGGCGCAGCGTCGCGAAAACAGGCAACAAGGCCGCGCCGGGCAAGCGCCGGACCAGCGCCGCCCGTAGTTCGGCGGCAATGGGCAGAGACGGGGCGAGCACACGCAACGATGAAAAATCGTGATGCGTCGCTGCGCAAGAATGGTGGGCGACCAGACGTGCCGCCAGCGCGTCAAAAAACGCCTCATCAGGCGGCAGTCCCACAATATTCATTCTGAGCCTTTCTGTTTTTCCGCGTTCGCCGTCTCGCCAGCGATCCGTACAATGTTCCGCACCTGAAACGGCACCAGAGACGAAAGCCATAGCACACCGGCAGCACACGACCCGTTCAAAGAAAAAACTGGCGGCACGCCGGCAGGCTGGATAGAACGCCTACATGTTGCGGCAAACCCGCTCGATTTTCCCCGCGCTGCCGCTTTTTTGCTAGCATTACACCCGCTGCCAGAATCGCTACCAGAATACTTCCCGTGTGTTGTCCATTCTCCGATTTTCAGATCATTCTCCTTCGGCAGCGTACCTACCAAATTCCACATTCCGGATTTTCAATATTTTAATTTTCCCTGAAAGTGACTCCATGAGCGAACATATTTCCTACGTTACCGATGCCACCTTTCCCACCGATGTTCTGCAAGCACAAGGCCCGGTACTGCTTGATTTCTGGGCCGAATGGTGCGGCCCGTGCAAGATGCTGGCACCCGTTCTCGACCAGATCGCCGAGGAATACGCCGGCCGTTTAAAAGTAGCCAAGCTCAACATCGATGAGAATCCGGGCACCCCCGCCAATTTTGGCGTGCGCGGCATTCCGACGCTGATGCTCTTCAAAAACGGCAACCTCGAAGCCACCAAAGTCGGCGCGCTCTCCAAGTCGCAATTGGCTGCGTTCATTGACAGCCACCTGTAAAATCGCTAATCTTCGCGCCTGAAAGCACGCAGCCACGCGACCTGAGTACAGAACAAAGCCTGCCTGCGGCTTTCGGCGGATTTATTGGTTTTCCGCGTATCTGGCAAGAATTCGAGGCTTTTGATTTTGCCGGCCAGCGCCAGTAAATGCCAGAAAACATTTTCGCAGTTTCCTGTTTCCCACAAATCTTCTGTTTTTTGCATCTTCCGGTAACCTGCCGGATATTCGTGCATATTCTTTTCCGACCTTTTTCGCACGCTCATGCATCTATCTGAACTCAAAGCGCTGCACGTCAGCCAATTGCTCGATATGGCCGTCGCTAACGGCATCGAAGGCGCCAACCGGCTGCGCAAACATGAACTGATCTTCGCACTACTCAAAAACCAAGCCAAAAAGAACGAAACCATTTTTGGCGACGGCACGCTGGAAACTCTGCCCGACGGCTTCGGCTTCCTGCGTTCGCCCGATACGTCGTATCTCGCCAACACCGATGATATCTACGTCAGCCCGAGCCAGATCCGTCGCTTCAATCTGCGCAATGGCGATACGATTGAAGGCGAAATCCGCACGCCGAAAGATGGGGAACGCTATTTCGCACTGGTCAAGGTCGATCGTATCAACGGCGATCCGCCTGAGGCGTCAAAAAACAAGATCATGTTCGAGAACCTGACGCCGCTCCATCCCGATGAGCACATCCGGCTCGAACGCGACATGCGCGGCGAAGAGAACATCACCAGCCGCATCGTCGATATCATCGCCCCAATCGGCAAAGGACAGCGCGGTCTGCTCGTCGCCAGCCCAAAGAGCGGCAAGACGGTGATGATGCAGCACATCGCACATGCCATCACCGCCAATCACCCCAACATCCATCTGATCGTCCTGCTGATCGACGAACGCCCGGAAGAAGTCACCGAGATGATGCGTTCGGTCAAGGGCGAAGTCATCGCATCAACCTTTGACGAACCGGCAACACGTCATGTACAGGTTGCCGAAATGGTCATCGACAAGGCCAAGCGCCTGGTCGAGCATAAAAAAGATGTCGTCATCCTGCTCGACTCGATCACCCGTCTCGCACGCGCCTATAACACAGTCCAACCAGCCTCTGGCAAAGTACTGACCGGCGGGGTCGACGCCAATGCGCTACAAAAACCCAAGCGCTTCTTCGGCGCAGCGCGCAATATCGAGGAAGGCGGGTCGCTGACCATCATTGCCACCGCCCTGATCGAAACCGGCAGCCGCATGGACGATGTCATCTATGAAGAATTCAAAGGCACCGGCAATATGGAGATTCACCTTGACCGCCGTATGGCCGAAAAACGCGTTTACCCGGCAATCAACGTCAACCGCTCCGGTACGCGCCGCGAGGAGTTGCTGCTGATGCCCGACGTACTGCAAAAAATGTGGATTCTGCGCAAGTTGCTGTACAACATGGACGACCTTGAAGCGATGGAATTTTTGCTCGATAAGATTAAGGCAACGAAGAACAACGCCGAGTTCTTCGAGTCGATGCGCCGCTAGCAGTATCTCATTCACACCATTCACCTTGCCCGCCGTATCCATCCGCCAGCCATTGCCAAGTCAGGCAGAAATCCGGATAATAGCGGCCTTTCTAAAGCCGGCCACCGAGAACCCCCGTTTTTTCGAGTCGGTATGATTTGACCCGAGGAATTTCCAAGATGAAATCCGATATCCATCCTGAATACAAAGAAATCGAAGTCACGTGTTCCTGCGGCAACACGTTCAAGACCCAATCGACGTTGGGCAAACCCTTGCACGTCGAAGTCTGCTCTGCCTGCCATCCGTTCTATACGGGCAAACAGAAGATCATCGATACGGCAGGCCGCGTCGAGAAATTCAACAAAAAATACGGCACCCGCGCCAGAGCATCCTGATATCCACGACTGGCACCCACGGTCATCTGCTAGATGCAGCAGATACGAGTTCGTTCGAGCTCGCGAAAAAGGCAGCCGCCGTGCTGCCTTTTTTGTTGATGACCTGGTGACGAATCACTTGCGCCGATACGCATGCATATCTTTGCGGACAACTCACGCTTCAAAGGAATTACGCTACCGCCCAGCGGGCTGGCATTGGCCGTCCTGCTGCTGCTCTACATTTTTATTGGGCTGATCGGCCACGACCCCTGGAAACACGACGATGCCATTACGATCGGCATCGTATACGACATGGCAAGCCATGGGCACTGGCTGCTCCCACACTTAGCCGGTCAATCTTATCCGGATGCTCCACTGTACTACTGGCTCGGCACCGGCTTTGTCAAAGCGTTCTCCTGGCTCCTACCGCTGCATGACGCCGTACGCCTGGCCTCCGGCCTGTGCACGTTACTGGCGCTGTCACTGATCTTGCAGGCTGCGCGCGAGCTATACGGCAAACCCTTCGCCGCGGCAGCGCCGCTGATTCTGGCGGGTAGCCTTGGTTTCCTTTTCCATGCGCACGAAGCGCAACCGATGCTGGCTGCGCTGACAGCGCATACGGCCGCATATTGGTCGCTGTTACTGCTGCCACGCCGCCCCGGACTGGCAACGCCGGTTTTTGCTTTTTCCCTGACCGCAGCGTTCCTCGCCAACGGCCTGCTGCCCACACTCACCTTGTTGCCTGCCATTGTGCTGACGCTCTGTTTTTCCGCAAACCGCCGCCGTGACGCCGGATTACTGCTGCTTGGCATGGTCACGGCGGCAATCCTCTGCGCTGGCTGGCTATGGCCGCTGTACCACACCGCACCCGATGCCGCAGCGGCCTTCCTCGCCAACGAACTGGCGCAACTTACCTTTGATCGGCCGATGTCCATCAATCTGATGGACTATCTCAACATGCTTCCCTGGTATGCCTGGCCAGCGCTGCCGCTGGCAGGCTGGACCCTCTGGACCAAGCGCCGCACACTGACCGGACGCACGCTGCTGTTGCCGCTGCTCGCGTTTCTGGCAACACTTCTAATGCTTTCTGTACTGGCTCAAGCCCGCAGCGCATCCGCCCTGCTATTGCTGCCACCACTCGTTTTATTGGCCGTGCCAGGCGTATTTTCCCTGCGGCGTGGTGCGGCCAATGCCTTTGATTGGTTCAGCATGGTGACATTTTCCCTGTTTGCGGCAGTGGCATGGATCGCCTGGAGTGCGCTGGTGTTCGGCTGGCCGGAACGGCTCGCCCGTCAGGCCGTGCGCCTGGAGCCGGGTTTTGTCGGCCATTTCGACGGGATGGCTTTTATCTTTGCGCTCATTCTGACCATTGCCTGGTTCTGGCTGATCGTCACCAGCCCGCGTTCGCCCGTGCGCGGCATCATGCACTGGATGTCCGGTCTAACGCTGTTCTGGATTTTGGTTGCCGTGCTTTGGATGCCCTGGATTGACTACGGCAAGTCTTACCGTCCGGTGTCCGCCTCGCTGGCGCGCGTATTGCCTACCGCGCGTTCCGCCCATCAATTCCATTGCATCGCCAACGCCAACCTGCCGCCTGCCCTGCTCGCCTCCCTCGACTATTTTGATGGCATCCAGACGCAGACGCTGGAAAGCAAGAACGGCCGCCGCTGCGATCTGCTGCTGCTGCGGGGCCAGCCACGCGATCCGGATTTCATTACTGCGGCCGGCTGGCGGATGATTTGGGAAGGCTATCGCCCGAGCGATCGCCGCGATCACGAAAAACTGAGGCTGTATCAGCGCGGGCGACGCGCCAAACCGACCGCGGCACTTTCAGACATCGCCAGTCCGGAAACAGCAGATGATCGTAGCGGTGGCGGCCGCATTCTCAGCATTCCATAGCCATTCAACGATGTGGTGACAAGCGATGGTGCACTTATCCAAAAAAACGGAAACCAGAGGCGGCTATCCCCAAATGGATTCCGGCAAGCCGTAAATGGCGCTATAGTGACGCCTTTTCCACGGCCTCCGCATACAACACCGACCCCTACTCTTCACGGGAGAACAGCAATGAAAAAATTCCTGAAAATCGGCATGCTCACCTGCCTCAGCCTTGCTGGCCTGACATGCGCCAACGCCTGGGCGCAAACCAAAGTGACCATCGGCATGAACGGCTGGACAGGCTACGCGCCGCTTTCTCTGGCGCTCAAGGAAGGCATCTTCAAGAAAAATGGTCTGGACGTGACCATCAAGCTGATCCCGCAAAAGGATCGCCACCTGGCGCTCGCCTCGGGCGACCTGCAATGCGCCACGACCGCCGTGCAGACACATCTGATGTGGACGCAGAACGGCGTGCCCATCACGCAAATCTTCCTGATGGACAAATCAGCGGGCGCCGATGGACTGGTGGTGCGCGGCAACATCAAGGGCTTTGCCGATCTCAAGGGTAAAACCATCGCCGTCGATGCAGCGGGGACCACGCCTCACTTCATGCTCGCTTGGATGCTGCAAAGCAACGGCCTGAGCCTGAAGGACGTCAAACTCGCCAACCTCTCACCGCAAGCCGCCGCACAAGCCTTCGTCGCCGGTCAGAACGAAGCCGCCATCACCTACGAACCGTACCTGAGCAGCATTCGCCAAAACCCGAACGCGGGCAAAATTCTCGTCACCACCAACGATTACCCGATCATTATCGACACCTTTGGCTGTGACCCGAAATGGCTGAAAGCCAACCCAAAGGTTGCCCAGGCGATTACCGACAGCTACTTTGAAGCGCTTGAGCTGATCAAAACCAACCCCAAACACGCTTACGCCGTGATGGGCGCAGAAGTCAAACAAAGCGGCGAAGATTTTGCCAAATCGGCCAGCTACCTCAAGTGGCAGGATAAAGCGGCCAACCGCGAATTTTTTGCCAACGAAATCATTCCCTTCATGAAAAAAGCCGCCAAGGTAAACATCGAAAGCGGCGTCATGAAAACAGAACCGGCCGATTACAAAGCGTTGATCGATACATCGTTCATTCAATAACCCCGGACGATACCGTCCATGACCACAGACCGGCATGCAAAGCTTTACATGCCGGTTTTTCCTGCCTAGACATACAGACGCCGCCCAGACGCCCGCATGACACAATTACGCTCTTCGCCGTTCAGCCGCATTCTGCGCCCGCTACGTCCGGTATCACCCTTTGCTCGTGTCGTGTTGGGCACATCATTTTTTGTCATTTTTGTCGTTTTCTGGGGCCTCATCACCCATCTTGGCCTCGTCTCCCCGACCTTTCTCGCCAGCCCGGCAACCATGCTGCGCGAAGGATGGCTGCTCTTTACCGAATACGGCTTTGCCAAAGATATCGGGATGACCGTCTGGCGTGTGCTGGCTGGATTTCTTCTGGCAACGCTTATCGCCGTACCGCTCGGCATCAGTATGGGCGCCTACAAGCCCATCGAAGCCTTTTTTGAGCCTTTCGTATCTTTCTGCCGCTATTTGCCTGCCTCCGCATTCATTCCCCTGCTCATTCTCTGGACCGGCATCGGCGAGTTGCAGAAAATTCTCGTCATCTTCATCGGCGCCGTCTTTCAGATTACCCTGATGGTCGCCGTCATCGTCGGCAGTGCGCGGTGTGATCTTGTTGAGGCTGCCTACACGCTGGGTGCGCGCAAACACGGCATCGTCCGCCGCGTCCTCATTCCCGGCGCGGCGCCGGAGATTGCCGAGGCGCTCCGCCTCGTGCTCGGCTGGGCGTGGACATACGTCATCGTCGCCGAACTGATCGGCGCCTCCTCCGGCATCGGCCATATGATCATCGAGAGCCAGACGCTGCTCAATACCGGGCAAATCATCTTCGGCATCATCGTCATCGGCATCATCGGCCTGATTTCCGACCTGGCTTTTAAATACGCCAACCGCCGCCTGTTCGTCTGGAGCACGCTGTGAGTCAGGAAGCCGCACAACCTGCCGCCGCTCCCGTGATTCTGCGTATCGAAGGCGTGACGCGTACCTTTTGCGGCGTGCATGGCGGTTCCGCGACGCAAGCGCTCAGCCCGATCAATTTCAGCGTCATGGAAAATGATTTTGTCACCATTCTCGGACCTTCCGGTTGCGGCAAATCAACGCTGCTGCGAATTATCGCTGGCCTCGACCATCCGAGTGGCGGTCAGGTTTTTCTGGATGGGCAGCCCGTCGTCGGTCCCGGGCCGGAACGCGGTATGGTGTTCCAAAGCTATACGCTGTTTCCGTGGCTGACAGTGGAAGAAAATATCCGCTTTGGCCTGCGCGAGCGCGGCATTCCGGAAACCGTGCAGAAAGAACGCAGCGATTATTTCATCGCCCGCGTCGGCCTGCGCGGCTTCGAGCGGCATTACCCCAAGCAGCTTTCCGGCGGCATGCAACAACGCACGGCGATTGCCCGCGCACTGGCTAACGATCCGCGCATCCTGCTGCTCGACGAGCCCTTCGGCGCGCTCGACAATCAGACGCGCGCACAGATGCAGGAACTCCTGCTCGGCATCTGGGAAACATCACAAAAAACCGTGCTCTTCGTCACCCACGACATCGACGAAGCCATCTTTATGGCCAGCCGCATCGTCGTTATGAGCGCGCGCCCCGGCCGCTTCAAGACCGAACTGGCAGTCGACATGCCTCATCCGCGCCACTACACGCTGAAGACGACGGCACCCTTCATAGCGCTCAAAGCACGCCTGGCTGAAGAAATCCGCGCGGAAATTCCCCCGCTCGGCCAGTAAAATCAGGAACCGCCACAGTCCGCGTAAACAGGGCGTTCCCAAGGAGGTTTCTGAAACCCGCATGGACAGGGTATTTCCGGGCCCCCCTCTGAAACCCTTATAGATAGGGCCTCTCAGGGCATACCCCTCTGAGAGGCCCTGTTTACGCGGGGTTGCGAGGAGGTGTTCTGAATCCCTTATATAGCGGCTCGGCTTTGCCAAAAAACAAGGCGGCAAGCCGCAAACAGTACGGTAAAGGCAAGGCCAAGGCCGTATTGTGTTGTGCAAAGGAAACCGCTATCGGGCGATGAAGTGTTGCCGGTAGTACCTCAGTTCATCGATCGACTCGCGGATGTCGGCCAGCGCCGTATGCGCGGAACGCTTGACAAATCCCTTGGCCACCTCAGGTTTCCAGCGCTTGCACAATTCCTTGAGCGTACTGACATCGAGATTCCGGTAGTGGAACCAGCTTTCCAGCCGCGGCATGTAACGCACCATAAAACGGCGATCCTGGCCGATGGTATTACCGCACAGCGGGCTGGCGCCCTTGGGTACATACTGACGCACGAAGTCAAGCGCCAGCGTTTCAGCAGCGGCCTCATCCAGCGTCGATGCACGCACGCGCTCGATGAGGCCGGAGCGGCCGTGTGTTCCTTTGTTCCAGGCATCCATTGCATCCAGCAGTGCCTCGGATTGATGAACCGCCCAGGAGGGCGATTCAGCGAGAACATTCAGTTCACTATCCGTCACGATCATCGCCAATTCAATGATGCGTTCGCGTTCGGGATCCAGGCCGGTCATTTCCATATCCAGCCAGACGAGATGATTGGTGTTCTGTGCCATATAATTTCAGACTCTGAATGAGTCTGTTATTTTCTCATAGCCCGATGACAAATAGTTTTACGCTGGTCTTTATTGTTGCCCTCACCCTCACGGTTTGCCTGCGCGTCTGGCTGGCCTGGCGTCAAATCCGCCATGTCCGGCGACATCGCGACCATGTTCCACTCCAGTTTGCCGACCGCATCACGCTGGCTGCGCACCAGAAGGCCGCCGATTACTGCATGGCGCGCACGCGCATCGGCTTTATTGCACTGACGATTGAAATCGCGCTGTTGCTCGCCTGGACCTTGGGCGGCGGTCTGCAATATTTGTATGAATTCTGGTCAGCGCGGCTTGGTGACGGCCAGTCGGGCGGCCTCGCCTTGATTTTCAGCGTGACAGCAATTTCCGGCCTCGTCGATCTGCCGTTATCGCTCTATCTGCAATTCGTCGTCGAAGAACGTTTCGGCTTCAACCGCATGACGCTGAAACTGTTTTTTGCTGACCTCGCCAAGCAAACCGTACTCGGCCTTGTCATCGGCACTCCCGTACTGCTCGCCGTGCTCTGGCTGATGGCGCGCATGGGTGCGCTGTGGTGGCTTTATGTTTGGCTGTTCTGGTGCGCGTTCAACCTGCTCATCCTGTTTATCTATCCCACCTGGATTGCGCCGCTATTCAACAAATTTTCACCGCTCGACGATGCGCCGCTACGCGCGCGCATCGAAGCCCTGCTGGCCCGCTGCGGCTTTGCCGTTTCCGGCCTGTTCGTCATGGATGGCTCAAAACGTTCCAGCCACGGCAATGCCTATTTCACCGGCTTTGGCAAAACCAAGCGCATCGTTTTCTTCGATACACTGCTTACCCGCTTGCAGGCCGAGGAAATCGAAGCCGTGCTCGCGCATGAACTGGGACATTTCAAGCATCACCACGTCATCCAACGCATCGTCCTGATGTTCGGCCTGTCGCTCGGCTTCCTCGCACTGCTCGGGCAATTGATCGACGCCGACTGGTTTTATCGCGGTCTCGGTGTCGAAGCGCACAGTACGGCGCTGGCGCTGATTTTGTTCTTCCTCATCACTCCAGTGTTCACTTTCCTGCTAACACCGTTGTTGAACAGTCTGTCGCGCCGGCACGAATTTGAAGCCGACCGCTACGCTGCCCGACAGTCCTCGGCCGACGAGCTGGTTAAAGCGCTGGTCAAGCTTTATGAAGACAACGCCGCCACACTGACGCCGGACCCGCTGCACTCGCTGTTTTACGATTCGCACCCGCCGGCAGCGCTGCGCATCGCCCATCTTTCACCGACTTCATCCGCCGCATCTTGAACGCTTCTGGCACCGTTGTCGCCGCGCACGGGCGGCAATACCGCGTAGAACTCGATGGCGGGGAAACCCTCAGCTGCTTTACGCGCGGCAAAAAGAGTGAACTTGCCTGCGGCGACCGGGTGAGCATTCGATACAGCGATAGCAACCAGGGCGTCATCGAGGCCATTGCGCCACGTCGTTCGCTGCTCTACCGTTCCAATGCGTTCCGGGAAAAGCTAATCGCCGCCAATGTCAGCCAGATCATTATCGTCGTCGCCACCGAACCTTCTTTTTCCGACGAACTGGTCACGCGCTGCCTGGTTGCCGCCGAAAGCCAGAACCTGCGCGCACTGATCGTCCTCAACAAATGCGACCTCACGGACCGTTTGCCCGCGGCGGAAGCGGCGCTGACACCTTTCGCGCATATCGGCTACCCACTGCTCAGGCTGTCTGCACGGACCGACGCCAGCGCGCTACGGCCTTTTTTGTCCGGGCAGACCAGCGTGCTGGTCGGCCAGTCAGGCATGGGCAAATCGACGCTGATCAACGCCCTGTTGCCGGGAGTACAAGCCGCCACACGCGAAATTTCGACCGCTCTCGATACCGGCAAGCACACGACGACGCATGCAACGCTGTACCGGCTTGATGCGCAGTCGGCATTGATCGACTCGCCGGGCCTGCAAGCCTTTGGGCTACATCATCTCGCGCCGGCAGCCATCGAGCGCGCTTTTCCCGAATTACGCCCATTCCTCGGCCAATGCCGCTTTCGGGATTGCCGCCACGCACGCGAACCGGATTGCGCTGTCCGCGCCGCATCAACACGCGGCGAACTCGATTCACGCCGCTACGCCGTCTTTCAGCGGCTGCTCTCGGAAACAGGCTGAAGCAAACGGTGTATTGCCAACCCCCGGCATTGCTGAAAAATCTGCCCGATACAAATCATTTCGGAATACGAACATGATAAGCTGGCGCCCATCTCATCCAATTCATTCCGAATCTCACGCATGGACACACCCAAGGACGCAGCGCCCTCGCTTTCCCCCGCCGAGCGGGCACGCCAGCTACTCAAGCAGCTTCAGGACAGCTATCCGGTTTTTGCCAACTACTCACCGCTGGCCATCGGTATCGACAAGCAGATCCTGGCCCAGCGGCCGGAAACGGAGCGCAAGCTTCTGCGTCTGGCGCTCGGCATGCATACGCACTCGACGCGCTATCTCAGAACCTTTGAAAAGGCGACGCACCGTTTCGGTCTTGACGGCCAGCAAAGCGTCGAAATCAGTGATGAACACCGTCAGCACGCCACGGATATTTTGCGCGAACGCCTGCGCAAAGCGGCTGAACGCAAAAAGGCTCTGCGCGCGGCCGAAGCCGAAGCTCAGCGGCGGACGGAAAAACTCAGCCAGCTCGTCGCCAAATTCGGCAAAGACCGCTAAGCGTGCGCGGGCAAGCCATCGGCGTCCTTGCCTTTTTAACCACCTCGGAACCCCGTGTAAATAGGGCTTCTCCAGGCACCTCCTCTGAAATACCCTATTTATAAGGGTTTCCAGGCACCCCCCTCGGAGATGCCCGATCCACGCGGACTTGCGCCCCCACTGCCCTTCCGGCTACGCACCGCCAGCGGCGGCATCGGCCTTACTGAGGGTTTTGCCCGTCAGGCCGAAAATCAGCGTCAGGAATAGACACAAGTAACAAAAAAATGCGTAGGGCAGGTAATGCAGCACCGGCACGCCCAACACGCCGCTGATAAAGACGCCGCAGACGCCCCAAGGCACCAGCGGATTAATGACGGTGCCCGCATCTTCCACGGTCCGCGCAATGTTGCGCGGGTGCAGGCCAAGGCGTTCATAGACGGGGCGGAATGTCTGCCCCGCCAGCAACAGGCTCAGGTACTGCTCGCCAATCAACACGTTCACCCCCAGCGACGTCGCAGCAACGCTAAAGGTGGCGCGTGCAGCATTCGTCAGCATATGGCTCACCCCCGCCAGCAAGGCGGGCAAGATACCCAGCGCGCTCAACAGCCCGCCCAGGCTCAGCGCCAGAATGACAATCGTCTGGGTAAAAAACATGCTTTCAATACCGCCGCGCGTCACCAGTTTGCTCACATCCCCCAGATCGACGCCCTCGGCGGGCGCATAGCCCTTGAAAAACCAGCCGCCCAGCTGCCCGATACTGGGACTGCTGTGCAGGTAGGTAATGAACAAGGCCACGGTGATGGTAATCACGATCGTGTAAATGGTCGCCACTTTACGCATCGCCAGAACCAGCAGCACGGCAAAAGGCAGCAGCGCAACCCCTCGTACCAGTCCGCTGGCCATCAGCCAGGTTTTGAACATTTCGATATCCGCCAGCTCAGCGCTCTTCATATGCCCAGGCAAAAGCCACAACAGCAATACCGTGATCAGCCAGGCCGGCACGGTGGTATACATCATGTTGCGGATATGGTCGAACAGATCGATACCCACTACCGACGCGGCAATGGCCGTGGTATCCGACAGCGGCGACATCTTATCGCCGAAAAACGCCCCGGAAACCACCGCCCCGGCAACGATGGCAGGGTTAGCGTCAAATGCCGCGCCCATGCCGATGAACGCCACCCCCACCGTGGCGCAGGTTGTCAGGCTGCTGCCAATCGCCACACCCACGACCGACGACAGCGCAAATGCCGAGACATAAAAGAACCTGGGAGAGATGACGTCCAGCCCGTAGTACATCAGCGTAGGAATGGCGCCGGACATCATCAAGGCCGACACCAGCAGACCGATGAAGAAAAAGAGATAAATGGCGCCGATTCCGGACATCACGCCGCTGGCCATGCCTTGCTGCATCTGCCGGAAGCTCAAGCCCTTGCACCGCCCCAAGGCCAGCAATGCACACAGCACCAAAATAATGGACAAATGCGGCACCCAGCCAAAACCGATCATGGTCACGCTCATCGCGGCAACTGCGATGACGGCAATCAGCACGGCTTCTCCCGATCTCATATTCAATAACGGCGCTTGCACGATTCCTCCCGAAATTTTGAAATATGCCTATTCCCTATTCAGACCCTATCCAGACCTATCCAGATTCCAAATATTGGTAAGGATTTCTTCAACCAGCCATCTATGGCCTGCCCCTGTTTTTCACATTCTCTTGGCAGCACTGACGCGCGCATTATTCCATAAATCCCCTCGACTGAGCCGTTCGGCCCGCCGGCTCCCCACTACAGGAACAGACCTGTCGCCAGCGCCTTTACCCAAACCTGCGCCGAAGCTATAGCCAAACAACAACGATAGCGGTATAAGTAATAATAAGAAAACCGAGTACGCTGAATATCTCCGTGTCAACGTAAGCACAAATTGCTATGAACACTGAAAATCTAGGAACAGACATAGCGAACGATGCCGGTCAGAACGACGAACAAATCGGCGTCGATGACTTACGCATCGGCATGTTCGTCTCATCGCTGGATCGCCCGTGGCTAGGCACGCCGTTTTTGCTGCAAGGCTTCCTGGTTGAGAGCGAGAAAGAACTCGCCCAGCTTCGCCAGCTCTGTCAGCATGTTTTCATCGACCGACGGCGCTCGATTGGCGAACACTTCTCCGAGCGGCCGCGCACGCCGGTAAGTCTTAAAACTGACGGTACATCAACGCGCACGGTTTCATACACGACAGCCGGCGCAGATCCGGAGCAGAGCAATTTCTTTGCCTTCATCCGCAAATTGCGTAAACGCCGGCCTGACAAACCAGCGGATGCTGAACAGGCTGCAATACAGCGACGCAGCCTGCCGCCGGCTCCGGGCAGCACGCTGGAAGAAGAAATGGTGTATGCGGCGCCCATCGTCGATGACGCTCACCGCACCTTGGTGGCTGTCGAACAAGCGACCGACGCTTCAGGATTCGTCGAACTCGATAAAGTGCATGGCCTGATCGAGGAAATGGCGGCCAGCGTCGAACGCAACCCGGATGCCCTGCTCTGGCTGACCCGCCTGCGCACCACCGATCAGTATTCTTACGACCATGCTGTCGACGTCTCAGTCCATCTAATGGTGTTCGGCCGCTTCCTCGGCTTGGGGCGGCGGAATATCGAGATGCTCGGCCAAGCCGGGCTGATGCAGGACATCGGCAAGGTCCGCCTCCCGCCCAACCTCCTCGGCAAAACGCCGCCGTTGAGCGAGGTGGAAAGCGAGCAGCTGCGCGCCCACGTCGGGTATTCGGTCGAAATGTTGCGCGACAGCGGAAATTTTCCTCCGGAAGTCATTGAAACCGTCAAAGGACACCATGAGCGCTATGACGGCAGCGGTTATCCAAAAGGGCTGCGCGGCGACAACATCGGCATGGATGCGGAACTGGCCGGGCTGATCGATACATATTGCGCAATGACGCGCCGCCGCGTTTTTCGTCCCGCCGTATCGAGCCAGAAAGCGCTGGAAACGCTTTCCCGTCTGCGGGACACGCAATTTCGTGCGGCCATCGTCGATCAGTTCGTACAGTGCGTCGGACTGTATCCGATCGGCTCACTCGTCGAACTCAACTCGGGCGAAGTCGCCATCGTTATCCAGCAAAATCAGGTGCGCCGCCTCAAACCGCGTCTGTTGGTACTGCTGGCGCCGAACAAATCCGTCGAACGGCACCCGCGCAATCTCGATCTGATCTATGAACCGTCGACGCCGACCGGCGAACCGTACCGCATCATCAAAGCCCTGCCGCTCAATGCCTACGGCATCGATCCGACAGAATTTTTCCTGAGCTGATACCTTCACTCAGCTTTTCCCGACGCTTCCCAACGCTTTCCGGCGCCTTTCCTGATGTACTCAAACGTAACCGACGCTTCCGCCGAATACTTTCTTCCCGCCGAACTGACCACGGCGCTGCTCGACATCCCGGAGCTGGCGCGCCAGTCACAGACGGCTTCGCTGGGCGTCATCGTGCTCGCCCTCGAGCCGGATACGGCGTTCTACCGGCTTCAGCCGGAATCGCTGCAACGATTTCAGCATGAAATCGCCGGCCGCCTGCGCGACATCAAACGCCCGCAGGATCTGCTCTACCTCATCACGCCGCGCGAATGGCTGCTGGTTCTACCCGACCTGCGCAGCAGCGCTACCCTGACGATGGCCATGATCAAACTGCATCGGATGTTCGACGCCTATCTGCTGAACATCGACAGCATAGCCTTGCGGCTGGCGGCGACCTGCGGCGGCGCCATGTATCCCGAAGACGGCAAGGATGCCCTGTACCTCGTGCAATCGGCGCGAATCGCCTCGATACACGCCAGAAACAACGAAGAAGGCCAGGCGCTCTACCATGCGGATATGGAAAAGCTGGACGACCGCCTGAAATCGTTTGACCAGGAAATCCGTCAGGCTTTCCAGTCGGAAAGCGGACTTCAGCTTTACCTGCAACCACAGGTCGAAGCCGTCGGTGGCGCCTGCATCGGCGCCGAATGCCTATTGCGTTGGCAGCGTGAAAGCGGCCAATGGGTTTCTCCGCCGGAGCTGCTCGCCATCATTGTCCGACTCGGTCTGCGCCAGCTTTTCAACCGCTGGCTTTTCCAGCGCCTTGGCCATATTTGTAAAGAACTGGCGGCGCACCACATCGCCCTGCGCCTGTCGGTCAACCTCTCGGCCAACGATCTGCTCGACCTGGAAATGCCTGATCTGTTCGGGCAGGCGCTGGCGACCTGGCATATCGATCCGTCGATGGTGCTGCTGGAAATTACCGAGACCAGCATGGTTCAATACACCGAGCATGTCGCCGATGTGCTGGAACGGTTCCGTCAGCTTGGCACGCAGCTGTCGATCGACGATTTCGGTACGGGTTTTTCGGGCATGTCCAACCTGAAAAATCTGCCAGTGCATGAAGTCAAAATCGACAAGAGTTTTGTCCGCAATATCGCCACATCGCAGCGCGACCGTGAAATCACGGCATCGATCATCGGCCTATCGCACCGGCTGGGCCTGCGCGTCATCGCCGAAGGCGTCGAAACGCGCGAATCGGCGCAGATTCTCGCGGAGATGGGATGCGACCACCTGCAAGGTTTTCTGTTCGCGCCCGGATTGCCGCCAGACAAGTTCATCGACTGGTACCAGAAACGGCTGGAAAAGCCAGCCTGAACGCCTGCAAATCCATTACAATTCACCATTTTTCTAGCCTTCCTGGGCCTTCCCGATTTTCCTGATTTTTACGACCTGCCATGCTCGTTTTCCGTGGCTTTTGCGGCTCCCGTGACTTTTTTCGACGATCTCCAGCGCCCACGGCGCTGGGTATCGGCAATTTCGACGGCGTACACCTGGGGCATCAGGCACTGCTTGGCCGGATCAAAGTCGCCGCAAACGCCCGCTCGCTGAGTCCGGCGGTGTTGACCTTCGAGCCGCATCCGCGTGAATTTCTTGCGCCGCACACCGCACCGACTCGTTTATCCACGCTGCGCGAGAAACTGGAACGCATCGCCAGCCAAGGCATCGAATGCGCGTATGTCTGCCGTTTCGGCGCCGCACTGGCCGCTTGTCCGGCTGAAAATTTCGTCAAGGATATTCTGGTCGATAGGCTACGTGTCGCGCATCTCGTCGTTGGCGACGACTTCCGCTTTGGCGCACAACGCACCGGAGACATCGCGCTACTCCAGCGCCTGGGCCAACAGCATGGTTTCACGGTCGAAACGCTGTCCGGCGTGGCCTGTGCCGGGGAACGGGTTTCCAGTTCGCTGGTACGCCAGGCACTGGAGGCCGGTGATATGGAAGCTGCCGCCCAGCTTCTCGGCCAACCCTATGCGATCAGCGGCCGCATCGTGCCAGGGCGGCAACTGGGCCGGCGACTGGGCGTACCGACGGCCAACATCCGTGTCAAACACCACAAACCGCCACTGAGCGGCGTCTTCGCCGTCGAAGTGGACGGTCTGCCGGCAGGGCGCCGTACGGGCGTCGCCAACCTTGGCCTGCGCCCAAGCCTTGGCGGCGAAATGGCGCCGACACTGGAAGTCCATCTATTCGATTTTTCCGGCGACCTCTACGGCGCCCACATTTGCGTCCGCTTTCTGCATAAGCTGCGCGATGAGCAGGTATTTGCCAGCCTCGATGCGCTCCAGCAGCAGATTGCCCAGGACATCGTTTCCGCAAAACACTATTTTTCGCACTGAGTGACCACCATGTCCGATTACAAGCACACCCTGAACCTGACCGATACACCCTTCCCGATGCGCGGCGACCTCGCCAAACGCGAGCCGCAGTGGGTTAAGGAATGGCAGGAGAAAAAGCTTTACCAGAAGATCCGCCAGCAGGCGAAAGGCCGCCCGCGTTTCGTACTCCACGACGGCCCCCCCTACGCCAACGGCGACATCCATATCGGTCACGCCGTCAACAAGATTCTCAAGGACATCATCATTCGCTCGAAAACGCTGGCCGGATTCGATGCCCCTTACATCCCCGGCTGGGACTGCCACGGCCTGCCGATCGAGCACCAGATCGAAAAACTACACGGCAAACACATTCCCGCCGACAAAGTGCGCACGCTGTGCCGTGCCTTCGCCAACGAACAGGTGGCACGTCAGAAGCAAGACTTCATCCGCCTGGGCGTATTGGGCGATTGGGACAACCCTTACCTGACGCTGGCCTTCAAAACCGAAGCGGACGAAATCCGCGCGCTCGGCAAAATCCTGGAGAAAGGCTATCTCTATCAAGGACTGAAGCCGGTCAACTGGTGTCTGGATTGCGCCTCGGCGCTGGCCGAGGCCGAGGTCGATTACGAAGATAAAACGTCGGACGCCATCGATGTCGCCTTCGAGGTTGCCGCAGACGATGCCGGTAAGCTGGCCGCTGCGTTTGGCCTCGACACGCTACCCACATCGACTTCCGCCGTCATCTGGACGACAACGCCCTGGACGCTGCCCGCCAACGTTGCGATCAGCGCCCATCCGGATTTCGTTTACGACCTTATCGAAACGCCGAAAGGCGCCCTGATCCTCGTCCGCGAACTGGCCGAAAGCTGCCTGCAACGCTATGCCCTGACCGGTAAAACACTCGCCTCGGCCTCCGGCAAGGCGCTGGAGAACATCCGCTTCCAGCACCCGTTCTACGCGCGTCACGTACCCATCATTTGCGGCACACATGTGACGAACGATGCGGGTACCGGCTTTGTTCATACCGCACCAGCGCATGGCGCCGACGACTATCTGATCGGCAAGGTTTACGGTCTACCCGTAGACAATCCGGTCGGCGACGATGGCTGCTTTCTGCCCAGCACGCTCCCGCTTTCGGTCGCACCGCTGGTCGGCAAGACCGTCTGGGAAGCCAACCCGCTCGTCCTGCAAGAACTCCAGGCACGCGGCCGCCTGCTGCACAGCGAAAAAATCCAGCACAGCTACCCGCATTGCTGGCGGCACAAAACGCCGATCATCTTCCGCGCCACAACGCAATGGTTCATCGGCATGGAACATTGCGCACACGCAGGCGAACCTTCGCTGCGCACGATTGCGGAGCGCGCCGTCGATGCAACGCAGTTTTTCCCCGCCTGGGGGCGCGCCCGTCTGGAAGCCATGATCCAGACCCGCCCGGACTGGTGCGTCTCGCGCCAGCGTAACTGGGGCGTGCCGATCCCATTCTTCCTGCACAAGGAAACCGGCGCATTGCATCCGCGCACGCCCGAACTGATCGAACAGGTCGCCCGACGCGTCGAACAGTCGGGCATCGAAGCCTGGTTTTCGCTTGATGCCAGAGAACTGCTCGGCGACGAAGCCGATCAGTACCGCAAGATGAAAGATACGCTCGATGTCTGGTTCGACTCGGGCACAACGCACCTGTCCGTCATGCGCGGCTCACACGAGAGCGACTGCAAATATCCGGCCGACATGTACCTCGAAGGTTCCGACCAGCATCGCGGCTGGTTCCAGAGTTCGCTACTGACCGGCTGCGCCATCGACGGACGCGCGCCCTATCAGTCGCTGCTGACGCACGGTTTCGTCGTCGACGGCAAGGGGCGCAAAATGTCCAAGTCCATGGGCAACGTCATCGCGCCACAAAAGGTTTCCGATACCCTTGGCGCTGAAATCCTGCGGCTATGGACCGCCGCTACCGACTACTCGGGCGAACTGTCGATTTCGGATGAAATTCTCAAGCGCGTCGTCGAAGCCTATCGCCGCATCCGCAACACCCTGCGTTTTCTGCTGGCGAATACCTCCGACTTCGATGCCGACACGCACATGCTGCCGCCAGCCGAATGGCTGGAAATCGACAGCTACGCGCTGGCCATGACGCGCCGCCTGCAAGCGCAATGCGCAGAGGACTACAGCAAGTACGAATTCCACCGCGTTGTCCAGGCGCTGCAAACTTTCTGCTCGGAAGACCTGGGCGGTTTTTACCTCGACATCCTCAAGGATCGCCTCTATACCGCCGCGGCAGATTCCAGGGCGCGCCGTTCGGCGCAAAGCGCGCTGTGGCACATCACACACAGTTTCGTCAAACTGATGGCGCCCATCCTCTCCTTCACCGCCGAAGAAGTCTGGCGGATCATAAGCGGCAATGCCGAGGATTCGGTCATGCTGCACACCTGGCAGGCGCTGCCGGCTATCGACGACGAGGCTGCATTGCTCGACAAATGGAGCAAGCTCCGCGCTTACCGCGCCGAGGTGACCAAAGCGCTTGAAGACCTGCGTATCGCCGGCAAGATCGGATCGTCGCTGCAAGCCGAGGTCATCGTGCACGCCGATGGCGACAAATACGATCTTCTGGCTTCGCTGGGCGATGACCTGCGCTTCGTCCTCATCTGCTCGAAGACGACGCTGGTGCGCGACGCCGAGGAGAAAATCCTCTGCGCGCCGCTCGCCTATGCAAAATGCGAGCGCTGCTGGCATGTACGCGAGGATGTCGGCGCCGACCCGGCGCATCCGGAAATCTGCGGGCGCTGCGTCAGCAATCTATACGGTGACGGCGAGCCCCGTGCCTGCGCATAAGCAATCTATGGCGCAGCGCCGGAGGAATACCGGCTGCAGCTGGTCAGCCTGGCTTGGCCTGGCTGGACTGATTATTTTGTTCGATCAGGCCAGCAAATGGGTAGTGCTCGACGTACTACGCATCGGTGAAACGCGTTATTTTGCGCCGTTCTGGAACTGGGTACTGACGTTCAATCCGGGCGCAGCGTTCAGCTTTCTTTCCAGTGCGGGCGGCTGGCAGCGCTGGTTCTTCACTTTTCTTTCACTGGCGGTATCCGCCTGGATCATTGTGCTGCTCCGCCGGCACGCCGGCGAATACCGCCTGGCCTTGGCGCTCACGCTTGTATTGGGCGGGGCGCTGGGCAATGTCATCGACCGCGTCCGCTTTGGCGCCGTCGTCGATTTCATTCAGTGGCATGCTGCCGGCTATTACTGGCCCGCTTTCAATCTCGCTGATTCGGCGATTACACTGGGCGCTGCGCTGCTTATCTGGGACCAGTTGTTTGGAAAACCGGAAAACGATCGCCGTGTCGACTCCGATACCGATTCCTGACACGCCGCCACACATGCAGATCATCCTCGCCAACCCGCGCGGCTTTTGTGCCGGCGTCGAGCGGGCAATCGCCATCGTCGAACGGGCATTGGAAAAATTCGGCGCGCCGATCTACGTCCGGCATGAAGTCGTGCATAACCGCTTTGTCTGTGACGGCCTGCGCGCCAAAGGCGCCATTTTCGTCGAGGAGCTGAGCGAAGTCCCGCCGGGAGAAACCGTTATTTTCAGCGCCCACGGCGTCTCTTTGGCCGTGCGCGAAGAAGCCAGGCGGCGTAACCTCCGCGTCTTTGACGCCACCTGCCCGCTCGTCACCAAGGTACACGCCGAGGTGACCCGCATGCGTCAAGAAGGGCGCGAAATCGTCATGATTGGCCACAAGGGCCATCCGGAAGTCGAAGGCACGATGGGGCAAAGTCCGCAAGGCATTTATCTCGTCGAAACCGCAGCCGACGTCGCCTCGCTGCACATCCATGCTCCGGACAGGCTGGCGTATGTGACCCAAACAACCCTCTCGGTCGACGATGCCGCACAGGTCATCGCGGCGCTGAAGCAACGCTTCCCCAATATTACCGGCCCCCGGAAAGACGACATCTGCTACGCAACGCAGAACCGGCAGGATGCCGTCAAGACGCTGGCCGGCACAACCGACATCGTGCTCGTCGTCGGATCGAAAAACAGCTCGAACTCAAACCGCCTGCGCGAAGTCGCCGAAACACGGGGCACGCACGCTTATCTGATCGATGACGCCAGCCAGATCAACCCGGCTTGGCTTAAGGGCGCGGCAAACATCGGCGTCACAGCCGGGGCATCGGCGCCGGAAGTTTTGGTCAAAGAGGTCGTCGACGCGCTTACGCATGACAATGCCGCTCCGGTCAGTCAGATCGATGGGGCGGAAGAAGGCATCACCTTCATCCTGCCCAAAGATTTGCAAACTCCGCAGGAAGACTCATAAACCGCATAAGCACAGCCTTACGCCGTACCTTCCCGTAGCAGCGGGCACTGATAGCGCCTAACAAAAGTAACCAACAGCGATAAAACAAACATCGTTCATCGCTTCACAAGGTTCTCTTTAATTCCCCAACCACTAAAACAGCCGTCACCACACTTAACTTTTAAGTATCACTTTTCACCGCGGCGCAAGCATCACAAAAATTACTGGCCGGAATAATGGATAGCCGACATGGCCTTGAATAAAGGCCCAAGCAATGTTCGAGTACGCTTTAGAACAGAAAACCCGTGTGGGCTTTACTTTGCAAAATTTATCGGAATTTTTGACAAGTGATTTCCGGTCAGCTCCGATAATCGGCATTGATCTTGACGTATTCGTATGAAAGATCACTGGTGTAAACCACACCGCGTGCCTGGCCACGGCCAAGATCGATACGCACGGTAATTTCCACCGACTGCATGATGCGGGCGCCGTCTTCTTCGCAATAGGATGTAGCGCGGCCGCCCTTTTCAGCAACTAGCGTTTCTTCGCCCGTATTAGCGAGCCATACGCGTACTTTATCGACATCCAGGCTGTCGATTCCGGCATAACCAATTGCGGCAAGAATACGGCCAAGGTTGGGATCGGAGGCAAAAAACGCCGTTTTGACCAGCGGTGAATGCGCCACGGCATAGCCAACTGTTTTGCATTCCTCGCGGTGGCGACCATTTTCGACTGCAACGGTAATGAATTTGGTCGCGCCCTCACCATCACGAACGATAGCCTGCGCCAATTCACGGGCAACGCCGATGACCGCGGCACGCAGTTCCGCATAGCCTGCGGCATTCGCTGCCGTAAAATCCACGCCCGACCGGCCGCTGGCAATGAGGATGAACGAGTCGTTGGTCGAAGTATCGCCATCAATGGTGATGCAGTTGAAGGATTCGTCGGCTGCTTCTTTAACCAGCGCATCCAGCAGCGGCTCTGCAATACCGGCGTCGGTGGCGATAAAGCCGAGCATCGTCGCCATATTGGGCCGGATCATGCCTGCGCCTTTGCTCATGCCCGTCACCGTGACTGTCTTGCCGTTAATCATCACCTGCCGTGAAGCGGCCTTAGCGACGGTGTCGGTCGTCATGATCGCGTGAGCCGCTTCAAACCAATGATCGTCTGCCAGCTCGGCCTGACAGCGCGGCAGGCCGGCGACCAGCCGTTCTACAGGCAGCGGTTCAAGAATCACGCCTGTCGAAAACGGTAACACCTGAGAGGCATTAACGTTCAGCAAACGCGCGACCGCTTCACACGTTGCCCGTGCTGTCTGCATTCCCTGTTCGCCCGTGCCGGCATTGGCAATGCCGGTATTGATGACCAGCGCACGAATTTCCTCACTACCGGACAAATGTTTGCGGCACAGATGCACCGGTGCGGCGCAGAACCGGTTTTGAGTGAACACACCGCTGACACTGCAACCGATATCCAGTGCAATTAGGGTCAAATCCTGGCGATCGGCTTTACGGATGCCGGCCTCAGCCGTCCCCAGGCGGACACCTGCAACGGGGTAAAGTTGTTCGGCTGCGGGGGTTGTGTAGTTAACGGTCATGGCGGTCATCCTGTAGAAAAACTGCGGACAAAGAACTGTGAGACAAGCGAAATACTAAAGAAGATAGAGCGCTCTCATGAAAGGACAAAGGACGATTCAAAAACGGAAATGCTGCCCGCATCGTCTTGTATGTGCGTTCTGGCCGTCAGTTCAGCTTACCATGGCACTGCTTGTATTTTTTACCGGAGCCGCACGGACAGGGGTCATTCCGACCGACCTTCGCTGCGGTTTGCTGCGTCGGCAACGGTGTTTCCTCGGCAGCCGTCGCAGCAACACCGAGCGCTTCATCGTAATCAGCATGATGGTACTGGACATTGTGCACTTCGGCCGGCGCCGGCGCGGCCTCCTCAGCGTTTTCGGCACGCACCTGCACCGTCATCAAAATTCGCGTCACTTCAAAGCGAACGGCATCCAGTAAGCGCTCAAACAGTTCAAAGGCTTCACGTTTGTATTCCTGCTTAGGATTTTTCTGCGCATAGCCGCGCAGATGAATCCCTTGACGCAAATGGTCAAGCGCCGCCAGATGTTCGCGCCACTGTGCGTCAAGAATCTGAAGCATGACACTGCGTTCAAATGGGTGAAAATACTCGGCGCCAGCAAGCGCTACCTTGGCCTGGTATTCCGTATCGGCCTGTTCGATGATGCGTTCGAGCATCGTATCGCTGGATAGCGTCGGTTCGTTCTTGAACCATTCGTTAATTGGCGCGCGCAATTGCAACGTCGATTCGAGTTCTTTTTCTAACGCCGGTAGTTCCCACTGCTCTTCGACGCTGTCGACCGGCACATAGCGATGGAAAGTGTCCTGCAAAACACCGTGACGCATGGATGTCACCGTTTCGGAAATATCCTCGCTTTCGAGCAATTCATTGCGCTGTGCATAGATAACCTTACGCTGGTCGTTGGCGACATCATCATATTCCAGGAGCTGCTTGCGGATATCGAAGTTTCGCCCTTCGACTTTGCGCTGCGCAGACTCAAGCGAACGCGAGACCATCGGGTGCTCAATCGGTTCGCCCTCCGGCATTTTCAGACGTTCCATGATCGCTTTCAGCCGGTCGCCGGCAAAAATGCGTAGCAGAGGATCTTCGAGAGAGAGATAAAAGCGGGAAGAACCGGGGTCGCCCTGACGTCCGGAACGACCACGCAGCTGGTTGTCGATGCGGCGCGATTCGTGCCGCTCGGAACCGATGATATGCAAACCACCGGCGGCAACCACCTGTTCATGGAGCTTTTGCCAGTCGGCACGAATTTCATCAATGCGTGCTTTTTTGCTTGCTTCGTCGAGCGATTCGTCAGCATTGACGGTGGCGATCCGTTTGCTGGGATTACCGCCCAGCACGATATCCGTTCCCCGTCCGGCCATATTGGTAGCGATGGTAATCATGCCGGGACTGCCCGCCTGAGCGACGATTTCGGCTTCGTGCGCATGCTGCTTGGCATTGAGCACCTGATGCGACAGTTTTTCCTTGTCGAGCAGTTGCGACAGGACTTCTGAATTTTCGATGGATGTCGTCCCTACCAGCACTGGCTGACCACGTTGCTGACAGCCGCGGATGTCGGCAATAATCGCGGCGTGTTTTTCTTCCGCCGTACGATAGATCTGGTCGTTGCGATCCTCACGGACCATCGGCAAGTTGGTCGGAATGACTACGGTTTCCAGCCCATAAATCTGCTGGAACTCATAGGCTTCCGTATCGGCCGTACCGGTCATACCGGCAAGCTTGCTGTACATGCGGAAATAGTTCTGGAAGGTGATCGAGGCCAGCGTCTGGTTTTCATTCTGGATCGCCACACCTTCCTTAGCTTCGACCGCCTGGTGCAACCCTTCCGACCAGCGGCGGCCGGCCATCAAGCGTCCCGTGAATTCATCGACGATGACGACCTCGCCATCCTGAACGACGTAGTGCTGATCGCGCAAAAAGAGGTTATGGGCACGCAGCGCCGCATATAAATGGTGCATCAACAGGATATTGCCGGCATCGTAAAGACTGCTGCCCTGCGTAAGCAGCCCTGCTTCCGTCAGTATTTGCTCGGCGTGTTCATAGCCGGCTTCGCTGATCAAAATCTGATGTGCCTTTTCGTCAACCCAGTAGTCGCCGGGGCCTTCCTCTTCCTGCGCACGAATGAGCAAAGGCGCAACCTGATTCATGCGTACATAGAGATCGGTGTGATCCTCGGCTTGTCCGGAAATGATCAGCGGCGTACGCGCTTCGTCGATCAGGATCGAGTCGACCTCGTCGACAATAGCGTAGGCAAGTTTGCGCTGCACACGCTCGTCGGCGCTATAAACCATGTTGTCGCGCAAATAATCAAAGCCGAATTCGTTATTGGTGCCGTAGGTAATGTCACAGGCGAACGCTGCTTGCTTGTCGGCATGCGACATCTGCGACAGATTGACACCTACGGTCAGCCCCAGGAAACGGTGCAGCTCGCCCATCCACTCGGCGTCGCGTTGCGCCAGATAGTCATTGACGGTAACGATATGCACGCCTTGCCCGGTCAACGCATTGAGATAGGCCGGCAGCGTGGATACCAGCGTTTTGCCTTCGCCAGTACGCATTTCGGCAATTTTTCCATGGTGAAGCACCATGCCGCCGATCAGCTGCACATCGAAGTGACGCATGCCCAGCGCGCGCTTCCCGGCCTCGCGGACGACAGCAAACGCCTCCGGCAACAGAGCATCAAGCGTTTCGCCGTTGGCAAGCCGGTTCTTGAACTCATCCGTCTTCGCACGCAATGCTTCATCGGAAAGCGCGGCAAGACCAGCTTCCAGTGCATTGATCTGGCGAACGACCGCCATGTATTGCCGGATCAGCCGGTCATTACGGCTGCCGAAAATTTTTTTGAGTATGCCGGAAATCATCGGAGTTTTTTTGGTAGACGGAAAATTGCGATTCTAGCATGCCGTGCAACGCAGCCATACCTGGAACCTTATGCAAACATCGGTATGCAGGCTGACTGCGGCAAGGTTACGACTTATTTTCGAAGCGTTGATGAATACGCGTTTCGCCGTCGTTCTCTGTCCGTGCGGAAGGCTTGACCCCGTTTGTTTTCTTTTTGCCCCTGGCAGACTTGCCCAAGCGTTTTTCATCTGCTTCCGCATTCGGTTTAAGTAGATCCAGCTTATCCAGATGCTGCGCCAGTTGCGTATCTCCGCCCATTTTCAAAAAGCGCGCCGGATCCTGGGCAACGCCGCGATAGCGCACTTCAAAATGCAAATGCGGCCCGGTCGAGCGCCCGGTATTACCGCTCAGGGCAATCGCTTGCCCACGCTTGACAATCTGGCCGACTACCACGTCGATTTGCGACAAATGCGCATAGCGCGAAGAAAAGTCATTACCATGATCGATCTCAACCAGATTACCGTAAGCCGAATGACGCTCGGCCATCGTCACCACGCCGCCTGCCGCCGCGACGACGCGTGTCCCTGATGGTGCAGAAAAATCCATGCCTTCGTGCATGGCACTGACACCGAGAATAGGATCGGTACGCAGACCGAAAGGCGAACCGATACGCGCGTTACTGATGGGTTGCAACGTCGGCAACAGCGTTGTTTTAACCCGCCGCTCCATGAGCTGCGACTCCAGCGCCGTCAGGCTTTCGAGACGCTCCGCGAGCGCCGTCGCCAAGCGATCCAGTTCAATCTGCAATCCGGTGAGCGTTGGCTGCCGATGTACACCGACCAGCGGTCCGCCTGTCCCATCATCCGTTTTTTTTTCCGGTTTGGGCGCGCTTTGCGACGGCTTGGTCAGCGTCTCATTTCTCGGCAGCGGAATACCTGTCTGTTTAGAAATACGCTCACCAAGAAGATCCAGCCGCACAAGCTCCGCCTGCATCTCGCCCATTTTGGCGGCCATCGTCTTGATATTGTCGCGCAGGTATTCCTCGGCCTTGAAATCATGCCTTTGCTGGGCGGATTCGCCCTCGCCGCCGACAAACGACAAAAGATTAAAACGCCCGCCCGCCCAAGCAAGCAGAGCGGCAACCGAGCAGATCAGAAAAATCAATAAAACGGCAACAAAAAAAACTTTTTGTGGCGTCAAGGTCAGCGTCCTGGCAGTTGCCAGTCGGTCAGGGACAAGAATAATATGCACGCTGTCTTTTCCTCAAATTTGGCGACGCCCAATTCATACCTTTCAAACAATGCCCGACACTACCGATTCCCTGAAATATTACCTCGAAGCAGCAGACGGTGCCGGCAAACTCATGGCGCATGCGCATCTGCTTATTCGGCTCAGGCACGCCTATCAGGAAATCGCGCCAACCTACCTACAGCAGGCCAGCATGCTGGCCAATTATAAAAATGTGGCATCGGATAAAATCGTCGTCATCCATGCCCACAGCGGAACGATTGCGGCCAAGCTGCGGCAGATTGCGCCTAGGCTCGCCGAGGGGTTCTGCCAAAGAGGGTTTGAGTGTAACGAGGTTCGGATCAAAGTACAAGTTCCTAAAACCTCATCTGAGCGGCCGCCCCCACGGCAAAAACCGCTGAGTGCCAATACCTATGGGGTCTTAGCGCAATTGCGCGAGCGCCTGCCAGAAAACAGCGCGTTACAGCATTCGCTATCCCACTTGCTGGCGCGCTGCATGCTGAAGCATTAAATGGGGGCTACAGCGCAATCACGGCGAAGCGTTCGAGAATCAGCAGGCCGAAAATAGCCAAGGCGACGCCGATTGCGTAACGCGCGAGCTGAAAGGAAAAACGCAGATATTTATGGTTGCCGCTCAAAAAATACGCACCGACACCGCCGGCAACACCAATCAGGGTCAGAATCGCCAACAGCCGCAAAAGCCACATTGCAACCGCCGTTTAGATCGTCGCTACGGGCGGTGCAAGCCAGCGCAGCAGGGTGGGCGGCACGTTGGCCTGATCGGCGAAAGAAACCAACTCCCAGGCTTCCGGATGCGCCAACAGTTCGCGCGCCAACCTATTATTCAGCGCATGCCCTGATTTGTATGCGGTAAATGCGGCAAGCAAGGGGTGTCCCAGCAGATACAGATCACCAATGGCGTCAAGCGTCTTGTGCCTGACGAATTCATCGGCATAACGCAGGCCGTCGCCATTGAGCACTCGGTATTCATCAAGCACTACGGCATTATCGAGACCGCCGCCAAGCGCCAGTCCGTTTTCACGCATCCATTCGACTTCCTGGGTAAAGCCAAAAGTGCGGGCGCGTGCAATTTCGCGGGCATAGGACTGCTCTGCAAAATCAAAGTGTACCGACTGCCCGGTTCGGTCAATAGCGGGATGGTTGAACGCGATGGAAAAATCCAGCCGGAAGCCGTCGTAAGGTTCAAAACGCGCCCATTTCTCGCCGGACTGATCAGTCTCGCGTACCGCGACGGGTCGCCGCACACGAATAAATTTCTTGGCGGCAGGCTGCTCCTCAATCCCTACCGACTGGATCAGAAAAACGAAAGGCGAAGCCGAGCCATCAAAAATCGGGATTTCCGCTGCATCGAGATCGACAAAGGCATTATCGATCCCCAGCCCCGCCAGCGCTGACATCAGGTGCTCCACCGTCCCGACTTTGGCACCGCCTATCTCAACGCATGAACACAAGCGCGTGTCGTGCACCAGCTCGGCGCGCGCTGGCAGGTCGACGACCGGTTCGAGGTCGATGCGACGAAAAATGATGCCCGTATCCGGAGCGGCTGGACGCAGCGTTATATTGACCTTGACGCCCGAATGCAGGCCGATGCCGGAGGCGCTGACCAGTGACTTGAGGGTGCGTTGCCTGAGCATGTGCGCAAAAACGAAAACGTTGGAAAAAAGAAAAAGGGAGGGACGGGCGCAATTCTAACACGCCCGCCGATGCCTCCCTGAAGGAGAAACAATGCCATACATCCAGAACATAGGCGGATCACCGGAACTGGGTGAGCGCACACTGGCCTCAACCTTAAACAACCCCAACCCCGGCACCGCTCACGAACTGCATCGTCTGCCCAACGCTCCGGTCAGTCGGCCTGTTTGCGCAGAAACGCCGGAATATCGTAGCGATCCATGCCATTATTGACCATCGCTTCGACGGTCGTTGCACTACTGCGACCACTGCGCATATTGTTGCGGAACACGGCTGGGATGCCATCGAGCGCAGCGTAGTCAATCGCGTCGGCATGCATGGCATAGGCATCATTCGTTCCGGTCGCCTGCGCCACCGGCGTATCGATGACGGTAAATCCCTGACGGCGCACTTGCGCTTGCCCCAGGCCCGTCGCCACAACGGTGACGCGAATTTCATCGGCCATCGACTCATCGTAAACCGCGCCGAAAATAATATGCGCGTCTTCGGCGGCAAATTCACGCACCGTGCTCATTACTTCGTTGACTTCCTTCATCTTCAGGCCGCGGGTTGCCGTAATATTGACCAGCACGCCCTTGGCGCCCGAAAGATTAACGCCTTCGAGCAACGGCGAAGCAACGGCCTGTTCGGCGGCAATGCGGGCGCGATCGACGCCAGCGGCACTGGCCGACCCCATCATCGCCATTCCCATCTCGCTCATGACCGTGCGCACGTCTTCAAAGTCGACATTGACGAGGCCAGGATAATTGATGATCTCGGCGATACCGCCGACCGCATTGCGCAGTACGTTGTCGGCAGCCTTGAACGCATCTTCCATCGAAACATCATCACCGAGCACATCCATCAACTTGTCGTTGAGGATTACGATCAGCGAATCAACGTTTTTCTGCAACTCAACCAGACCGGTCTCAGCCACTTTGGCGCGCTTGCCTTCAAAGGCAAACGGCTTGGTCACGACGGCGACCGTCAGGATCCCCATTTCACGCGCAACCTCGGCGATGATCGGCGCGGCGCCCGTGCCGGTGCCGCCGCCCATACCAGCGGTAATGAAAACCATATTGGCGCCTCGCAGCGTCTCGGCAATCTGCTCGCGTTCTTCCAGCGCCGCATTACGGCCGACTTCCGGTTTGGCGCCTGCTCCCAGGCCGGATTTGCCAAGACGAATTTTGCGATGCGCGACAGAGCGCTTGAGCGCCTGCGCATCTGTGTTGGCAGCGACAAAATCAACCCCCATGACGCCTTCGCGGATCATATGATCGACGGCGTTGCCGCCTGCCCCACCGACACCAACAACCTTGATAATGGTTTCCGTATCGCTCGCGTTTTCTTCTTTGTCGATGATTTCAAACATGGCCATAGCGTTTCTCCTTCGCAAAAAAAACATTAATAAATACGCACAAACAACGACGTCTCAGCATTTCCTCAAAAATTCTTTTCAAACCACGAACGCATCCGCCCCAAAACCTGCCGGGCATTGCTGGTCTCGCGCACCTTCAATCCACGCTTGCGCTGCGCCTGCGCCTCCATGAGCAAGCCGCAGGCCGTGGCAAAGCGCGGGTTCTGAACGACATCGGCCAGTGCGCCGTAATACTTTGGGATGCCCAGCCGCACCGGCATGTGGAAGACCTCTTCGCCCAGCTCGATCATGCCCGGCATGATTGACGCGCCGCCGGTCAGTACGATGCCGGACGAGAGCACTTCCTCAAAGCCGGCACGGCGCAATTCGGCCTGAATCAATTCATACAATTCCTCAACGCGCGGTTGAATCACATCGGCCAGCGCGCGCTGCGACAGCCGCCGCGATGGACGATCGTCGACCCCGGCCACATCGAGCGCATCTTCCGGATCGGCCAGATCGGACAGTGCACAGCCAAACTTGCGCTTGATATCCTCCGCCTCACGCGTCGGCGTGCGCAGCGCCATGGCAATATCGTTGGTCACCTGATCGCCCGCGATCGGGATCACGGCCGTATGGCGGATCGCCCCCTGCGTCCACACGGCAAGATCGGTTGTCCCGCCGCCAATGTCGACGAGGCAGACGCCGAGATCCTTTTCATCTTCCGACAACACGGCATAGCTCGATGCCAGCGGCTGCAAAACCAGATCACAGACCTCCAGACCGCAGCGGCGCACGCATTTGACGATGTTCTGCGCCGCCGAAACGGCGCCCGTGACGATATGCACCTTCACCTCGAGACGAAAGCCGCTCATGCCGATCGGCTCGCGGATGCCATCCTGATCATCGATGATGAATTCCTGCGTCAGGATATGCAGAATTTCCTGATCGGCAGGAATCGGCATGGCGCGCGCAGTTTCGATGACGCGCTCGATATCGGCCGGCGTCACCTCCTTGTCCTTGATCGCCACCATACCGTTTGAGTTAAAGCTGCGGATATGGCTGCCCGCAATCCCGGTATACACGTCCTTTATCCTGCAATCGGCCATCAGCTCGACTTCCTGCATGACGCGCGAAATCGTTGCGACCGTCTCTTCAATATTGACGACAACCCCTTTGCGCAGGCCGCGAGAATCCTGCGACCCCATGCCGATGATATTGAGGCCGCCTTCCGGAGTAATTTCGGCAACCAGTGCGACGACTTTGGTCGTGCCGATATCAAGACCGACAATGAATTCCTTATTTTCCCTACTCATGGTCTTCCTTTACTTTCAGTAGCCGCCACCGCGCCGACACGCAGCGCAAACCCGTTCGGATAACGCATATCGACAGCCGCTGGCGGCTGCCCGGCCGCCGTCAGCACGCTCGGATAATGCTCGACAAAACGCTCGATCCGTTGCTTGATCGGCGCTTTTTCCTGCTGCCGGCCCAGCTCGACGACCATGCCGTCATCGAGCGTCAGGCGCAGTGCCAGGCGCGGCGAAACATCGAGTGCCTTCGGCCAGCGTTTGACCGATGCCAGCAAGGTTTCCGCCTGGCGGAAATAGTCGAGCATTTCTTGCGCCATCTCGATCGGCCCGGTCAGTACCGGCAAACGCTGCGGCATATCCGTGACATCGGCAAAAAATAGTTCGCCATATGAATTAACAAGCTGTCCGCCGGAAGTCCCCCATAGAGCCGCCGGCAGGTGCTCCTCGACATCCACCTCAATGCGTCCCGGCCACTGCCGGCGCACTTGCGCGTGACGCACCCAAGGCAACTCTTCAATTGTCTGCTGCAGACGATCAAGGTCGATACTGAAAAAATTTCCATGCAAGCGTTCCGTCAAAATCTGTTCGACATCGTCCATTCGCACATGCTGAAGTTCGCGCTGGAAGACGACCTCGCGCAGCGGAAAAAACGGCAGACGCATCCCCCAAATCACCGCGGCAACCAGCAACGCAGCCGCACCGATCACAAAAAGTAGATCAGCAACGGCCATCATCAGTCGCGGACGATTCCACATCACTCACCCCAGCCTAGCCTGTTCCAGCACACGCCAGACAAGCTGCTCGTAAGAAATTCCTGCCGCCCGAGCCGCCATTGGCACAAGGGAATGATCCGTCATTCCTGGAGACGTATTGATTTCGAGCAAATAGGCTGCGCCACGCTCATCCATCAGAAAATCGACCCGCCCCCATCCCCGGCAGCCAAGAATGCGAAAAGCTTCCAGAGCCTGCGCGCGCATTTCTCGCTCACGCGCCTCCGGCAAACCGCACGGGCATAAATATTGGGTATCGTTGCGAAGATACTTGGCCTCGTAGTCGTAAAACTCGGTTGCCGGAACAATACGGACGACAGGCAGCGCCTCGTCGCCCAGAACGGCCACCGTATACTCGCCGCCCGAAATTGCCTGCTCGGCGATAACCAAGGTATCGTGCTTTGCCGCTTCGCGGTAAGCAGCCTGCAATTGCCCCGCCCGACTGACGCGGGTAATGCCGATTGACGAGCCTTCACACGCCGGTTTGACGAAAATCGGCAGCCCCAGATGCCGTTCAACCGCCTCAAAATCGCAGTTTTCGTCCAGCATGATGAAATTCGGCATCGGCAAACCGGCTGCGCGCCAGATCAGCTTGGTGCGCCATTTATCCATGCCAACCGCCGAAGCCATCACACCGCTGCCGGTATAAGGCACGCCCATCAATTCAAGCACGCCCTGAATCGTGCCATCCTCGCCATAACGCCCGTGCAGCGCAATAAAGGCGCGGTCGAACGCCGCCAGATCACTTAACGGCTGTTCTGCCGGATCGAACGCCTGCGCATCGACGCCTTGCCGTTGCAGCGCTGCCAATACCCGCGAACCGCTGTCGAGCGAAATATCACGCTCCGCCGAGCGCCCGCCCATCAGCACGGCAACCTTACCGAACGGACTCATGCGCACCGCCTATATCGCTTGTTCTTGCCAAAAATGTCACCTCTAGGCTCATTCCATTCATCCTTTACGAAGCCGCACCGATCAACCCGGCAACCAGTTTTCCCGGTACGCTGCCAATCGATCCGGCGCCCATCGTCATGACGACATCGCCGTCACGCGCCGCATCGATGATTGCCGCCGGCATCGCCGCAACGTCCTCGACAAAAACCGGTTCGATTTTTCCTGCCACGCGCAGCGCGCGGGCCAGCGAACGCCCGTCCGCTGCCACGATCGGTGCCTCGCCCGCGGCATAGACTTCGCCCAGCACCAAAGCATCGACACTGGAGAGCACGCTGACGAAATCCTCAAAACAGTCGCGCATACGCGAGTAACGGTGTGGCTGGAACGCCAATAACAGACGGCGACCCGGAAAAGCGCCGCGTGCCGCAGCAATCGTCGCACGCATTTCCGCCGGATGATGGCCATAATCATCAATCAGCGTAAACGCGCCGCCGCCCGGCAAAGCCACCTCGCCATAGCGCTGGAAGCGCCGGCCGACGCCCTTAAATTCAGCCAGCGCCCTGACAATCGCCGCATCGGGTGCGCTCAGCTCACTGGCCACGGCAATCGCCGCCAGCGCATTGAGTACGTTGTGAACACCCGGCAGATTGAGCGTGACCGGTAGACGCGACACGCCACCGTTCGTACGCACACAGTCAAACCGCATCTGCCCATGATCCGTGACGATGTTCTCGGCGCGCACGTTTGCGGCCGGATCGAGGCCATAGCTGACGATCTGCTTCGTCACCGCCGGCATGATTTCGCGCACGTTGGCGTCATCAGTGCAAAGTACCGCCACGCCATAAAACGGTAGGCGTTGCAGAAAATCGATGAATGTCTGTTTGAGCCGGCCAAAATCATGCCCATAAGTTTCCATATGGTCGGCGTCGATGTTGGTGACAATAGAAATCACCGGCGATAAATAGAGGAAAGAGGCATCCGACTCATCGGCTTCGGCGACGATAAACTCGCCTGCGCCGAGCCGCGCATTGGCGCCAGCGGCATTGAGCCGGCCGCCGATAACGAAGGTTGGGTCCATGCCACTTTCACCCAGAATCGAGGCGACCAGGCTAGTCGTCGTCGTTTTGCCGTGCGCACCGGCGACGGCAATGCCTCGCCTCAGGCGCATCAGCTCAGCGAGCATTTGCGCACGCGGTACGACGGGAATTTTTCGCTCACGGGCCGCCGTGATTTCGGGATTATCCGCATGCACCGCCGTTGATACGACCACGGCATCGGCGCCCGCAATATTCGCAGCGGCATGGCCGACGGCAACACGGATACCGATGCTCGCCAGACGACGTGTCGTCGCACTGTCGGCCAGATCAGAACCGCTGACCGTAAAGCCCAGATTGGCGAGCACTTCCGCGATGCCACTCATCCCGGAACCACCGATGCCAACAAAATGAATGTGTTTAACCTTATGCCGCATGCTGTTCTCCGCCGCCGCTGGCCGGTCTGACCAGCACTTCGCAAATCTGCGCCACCGTTTCGGCGGCTTCCGGTTTGGCCAGCGCACGCGCGCGTTCGGCCATCTGCAACAATTGTCCGCGCGTATAGTTGCGGATCAGGCTGACCGACTCCGGCGTCATCTCGGCCTGCGGCAACAGGATGGCGCCCCCTGCCGCGGTAAGAAAACGGGCGTTGGCCGTTTGATGGTCATCCACAGCATATGGATAAGGCACGAGAATGCTCGCCACGCCCGCTGCGGCTAGTTCGGCGACGGTCAGCGCCCCGGCACGGCACAACACCAGGTCGGCCCAGGCATAGGCGCCGGCCATATCTTCGATAAAATCGACGCATTCGGCGCGCACGCCGGCTGCGGCATAATTTGCCTGCAACTGCGCCAGATGCTTTGCGCCCGCCTGATGCACGATCTGCGGGCGTTCCGCCTCGGGAATCAGCCCCAAACCGCGCGGCACAATATCGTTGAGCGCCGCGGCGCCCAGGCTGCCGCCCAGTACTAACAGACGGATCGGCGCCCCGGCTGGACGGTCAGCGAAACGCTCGGCCGGCGGCGGCAGATACGCGATTTCGGCGCGCACCGGATTGCCCGCCCAGACGCTGTTGCGCAACGCATCCGGAAAACCGCAGACGATGCGTTTGGCTACACCGGCGAGGACACGATTGGCCAGCCCGGCAATGGAATTTTGTTCATGAATCACGAGCGGGCGGCCGGATAACGCGGCCATCATGCCGCCCGGAAAGCTGATATACCCACCCATGCCAAGCACAACGTCCGGCTGGATACGGCGGATTTCGCGCCGCGCCTGACAAAAACCGGACAGCAGACTGAACGGTAGCAGCAGTTTGCGCAGCAATCCTTTACCGCGCAATGCGCCGAATTTCACCCAGGCCATTTCGTAACCGCGCGCCGGTACGGTGCGCGCCTCGAAACTGTCCGGATTCCCCATCCAGATGACGTTCCAGCCGCGCGCATGCAGAAGATCAGCCACCGCCAGACCGGGAAACACATGGCCGCCGGTACCGCCAGCCATGACCAGAAGCGTCAATGTTGCGGGCCTCATAATTTGGCGCCTCGCATCAATTGCCGGTTTTCCCAATCGACGCGCAGGACGATCGCCAGCGCGACGCAATTGATCAGGATGCCCGATCCGCCGAAGCTCATCAGCGGCAGCGTCAGACCTTTGGTCGGCAGCACGCCCATATTCACGCCCATGTTGATAAACCCCTGCACACCGATCCAGATGCCGATGCCCTGCGCCACCAGCGCCGGATAAAGGCGGTCAAGCGTGACGGCCTGGCGACCGATGGCAAACGCCCGCTGGATAAGCAGCCCAAACAGAACGACCACCAGCGTAACGCCGACAAAACCCAGCTCTTCGGCAATCACCGCCAGCAGAAAATCGGTATGTGCCTCGGGCAGGTAGAACAGCTTCTCGACACTGGCGCCCAGCCCGACGCCAAAGAATTCGCCGCGCCCGAAAGCGATCAGCGCATGCGAAAGCTGATAACCGCGCCCAAACGCATCGGCCCACGGATCCATGAAACCGAAAATGCGGTCGCGCCGGTACGGCGAAGTAATGATCAGCGCGGTAAATGCGGCCAGCAGCACGATGATCAGCACGGCAAACAAGCGTGCCCGCATCCCGCCAAGGAAAAGGATGCCCATGGCAATCGAGATCACAACGACAAAGGCGCCGAAATCCGGTTCCTTGAGCAACAGCACGCCGACGGCAATCATCGCGCACGCCATCGGCAGAAAGGCCTTTTTCAGGTTATGCATGTACGGCATCTTGCGCACCGTATAGTCGGCGGCATAGAGCACGGCAAACAACTTCATCAGTTCCGACGGCTGGAGATTGACGACACCCAGCGGCAGCCAGCGGCGCGCACCATTGACTTCGCGCCCGATTCCCGGAATCAATACCAGCGCCAGCAGCACGCAGCCGGCAACGAAAAGCCAGGGCGCAATCCGCTCCCATGTTGTCATCGGAATCTGAAAAGCCACCGCCGCCGCGCTTAAGCCAATGGCCAGAAAAATGCCGTGACGCACCAGATAGTACGCCGGATGATTGCCGGTATAGCGGTCGGCCTCAGCAATAGCCGCCGAGGCCGAATACACCATGACCATGCCCAGAAGCAGCAAAAACAGGGCGCTCCACAGCAGCGTCAGATCGACTTCGGCAGGCAGACGGCGCGGCGTGTCAAAGGATGGGATCATCGCACGGATCCTTTAACTGAATTTTCTACCGCCGTATGCGCCACCGTATCTTTTAGCTCACGCTGCAGTGCATGTACGGCGGCAACGAACACTTCGGCGCGATGGGCGTAATTACGGAACATATCGAAGCTGGCACAGGCCGGCGAAAGCAGCACGGCATCTCCCGGCTGCGCCTGGGCGGCGCACCAGCGCGTTGCCTGCGGCAGATCGGCGCAGAAATGCACGTGAACGCCCACCTCGCCAATCGCTTCGGCAATCAGGCGGGCATCACGGCCAATCAGCGCCACAGCGCGTGCATGTGCGGTCAATGCAGGCCGCAGCAGAGAAAAATCCTGATCCTTGCCTTCACCGCCGAGAATGATTGCGACCTTGCGTCCCAAACCTTGCAGCGCAGCCTGCGTCGCACCGACATTGGTGCCTTTGGAATCATCGAAATAAGCAACTCCGCCGATTTCCGCCACTTTCTCAACACGATGCGGCAGGCCGGAAAACGTCGCCAGTCCGGCCAGCAGGCGTTGCGGCGAAATGCCATTTTCTTTGTCAAACACCTCGCCGAGCGCCAACGCCGCCATGATATTGGCAGCATTGTGCAGACCTGTCAGCGGCAAATCCGCCAGGGCCACCAGGCGCGTTTCGCCGCGCACGATCCAACCGTCGGCAATACCGTACTCCCCGGCGCGCGACGGTCGATCCAGACCAAAACTGATGCGGCGCGGCGGCGCCCATTGTTCGCCCGCCCAGGCCGCTACACACGTATCGTCGCGATTGACAACCATCGTCCGGCAGCCTGTAAATATGCGGGCCTTGGCCGCTGCATAAGCGTCCATGTCGGCATAGCGGTCGAGATGGTCTTCGCTGATGTTGAGCACCGTTGCTGCTGCGGCATTCAGTGAACGGGTCGTTTCCAGCTGGAAGCTCGATAATTCAAGCACCCAGACCTTCGGCAGCGTACCGTCCGCCAGCGCCTGCATCAGCGCATCAAGCGCCGAAGGCGAAATATTGCCGCAGGCAACAGCGGGCACGCCAGCCGCTGAAAGCAGATGCGCCGTCAGCGCCGTCGTCGTCGTTTTGCCGTTGCTACCGGTAATGGCGATGATCTTTGAATGCGGCGCATATTTGCGCACACCCCAGGCAAACAGTTCGATTTCTGAGATAAGCGGCAAACCGCCAGCCACGGCAGCGGCAACTGCGTGCGTCTGTACCGGCACACCGGGAGAAATCGCCAGCAGATCAACCCCCGCAAACGCCGCTTCAGGAAAACCACCGAAAAACAGTTCAGCGTCCGGAACGGATGCGCGCAGTGCATCTGCATTCGGCGGCGCAGCACGGCTATCGGCCACGCGAACGCGCGCGCCTTCGCGCGCCAGCCAGCGTGCCATCGCCAGGCCGCTTTCTCCCAGCCCGAGCGTCAGAACGCGTTTTCCCTGCAATGCCTTATCTGCGGGCATTGTTTGCGGTGTCTCTGGGAGCATTTTTTCGGTCTGCATTTCAACGGATCTTCAGCGTAGACAGTCCGATCAGCACCAGGATAATGGTGATGATCCAGAAACGAACAACGACCTGGGTTTCTTTCCAGCCACCCAGCTCATAGTGGTGATGCAGCGGCGCCATCCGGAAAATGCGCTTGCCGCCTGTTAGCCGGAAATAGAGCACCTGCGCTGCGACCGACAGCGTTTCGGCAACGAAAATACCGCCCATGATCGCCAGCACAATTTCCTGACGGACGATCACGGCCACGGTACCTAGCGCGCCGCCCAGCGCCAGCGCGCCCACATCGCCCATAAAAACTTCCGCCGGATAGACGTTGAACCACAAAAATCCCAGTCCTGCGCCCGTCAATGCGCCAAGAAAAACGGCCAGCTCGCCTGCGCCGGGGATATATGGCATCAGCAGATAACGGGCAAAAACGGCATTGCCGGCCACGTAGGCAAAAATCGCCAGCGCCGCCGCGACCATCACTGCCGGCATGATCGCCAGACCATCGAGACCATCGGTCAGATTGACGGCGTTGCTGGTGCCGACAATGACCAGATAGGTAAGAATGACAAAACCGGCGATACCGAGCGGATACGCCACCGTTTTGAAAAACGGCACGATCAGTTGCGTTTGCGCCGGCAGCGTCGAAGTCATCGCCAGATAGAGGGCGACGAGTAGCCCGATCACCGACTGCCAGAAATATTTCCAGCGGCTCGCCAATCCTTTGGGGTCACGGTAGACGACTTTTTTCCAGTCGTCGTACCAGCCGATCGCGCCAAAACCCAGCGTCACGATCAGAATCACCCAGATATAGCGATTCGTCAGATCGCTCCAAAGCAGTGTCGTAACGGCGATCGAAATCAGAACCAGCACGCCGCCCATGGTCGGTGTTCCCGATTTGGAAAGATGCGTTTGCGGACCGTTCTGACGCACGGCCTGGCCGATTTTTTTGGCCGCCAACCAGCGAATTACCGAGGGCCCGGCAATAAAGGAAATCGTCAGCGCCGTCAGCGCCGCCAGGACCGCGCGCAGGGTGATGTAAGCGAATACATTAAATCCGCTGATGCTTTGCGACAGCCATTGCGCCAGAGCCAACAGCATTATGCTTTCTCTCCTGTCAATTGCGGCTTTGCGGGCTGTTCTGCCTGCTCCGCCCGCTCCGCTTGCTCCGCACATCCCGCCGGTTTTTTGGGCGCATCCTTCGGCGGGGCGCCGGTATTTTCTTGAGGCGTTGCCAGCAAGGCTTCGATCACCCGTTCCATGTGCATGAAGTGCGAGCCTTTGACCAGCACGGTCGTTCCGGGCTGCATCTCCTGCCGCAGCGCGGCCACCAGAGATTCCAGCCGACGAAAATGTTCGCCGCCCGCACCGAAATTGCGCACCGCCAGCAGGCTCGTCTCGCCTAGCGCCAGCAGGCGGTCAATCCCCTGGCTCTTGGCATAGCCGCCCACCTCGTCGTGATACTGGCCGCTCATGTCACCGATTTCGCCCATGTCGCCGAGCACCAGAATTCTGCGTCCGGGGATTGCCGCCAGCACATCAATGCCGGCCCGCACGGAATCGGGATTGGCGTTATACGTATCGTCGAGCAGTAACGCGCCATTCGGCCCAGCCAGCCGCTGCAAACGCCCTTTGACGCCGGCAAAAGCCCCCAGGCCGGCGCAAATGGCGTCCAGCCCAAGCCCCGCCGCCCATGCCGCCGCCGCCGCACCCAGCGCATTATGGGCGTTATGAATACCGGGCGCCGCCAGGGCGACCTCCGCCTCACCCGCAGGCGTCGACAAATACAGGCGGGATTCCAGCCCATGCCCCGCATAACGGCCGCGCACACTGGCGGGAGATTCAAAAGCAAAATCGACAATACGTCGGCCGGCTGCCTGCGCACGCCACCGCTCGGCCCACGGATCGTCGGCATTGATCACGGCGACGCCGGACTCGTCCAGCTCGCCGAAAAGACTGCCTTTTTCGGCAGCGACGTTTTCCAGCGATCCCATGCCGGACAGATGGGCACGCTGTGCATTGGTGACAATCGCCACGGTTGGCCGCGCCAGACGCGCCAGCGCAATAATTTCGCCGGGCCGGTTCATGCCGATTTCGACAACAGCCGCGCGGTGTCGCGCCTCAAGCCGCAGCAGGGTCAGCGGTAGCCCGATATCGTTATTGAAGTTGCCCTGCGTTGCCAGAACGGCATCGCCAAAAGCAGCACGCAGGATGCTGGCGATCATTTCCTTGGTCGTCGTTTTGCCGTTGCTCCCCGTCACGGCGATCAGCGGCAGGAAAAAACGCGAACGTCGCCAGCCGGCCAGCAAACCCAGTGCGTGCCGCGTATCAGCTACGACAATCAGTGGCAGACCGGGAACATCGACTTTCTGCACGGCGTGTCCGTCGATAACCGCCGCCGCGGCGCCCGCTGCCTGGGCGGCGGCAAGAAAATCATGACCGTCGAAACGTTCGCCGCGCAAGGCAATAAAAAGCTCGCCCGGGGCAATCTGCCGGCTGTCGCAGGAAACGCCGGCCAACAACCGGTCACGCCCTTCCTCCGCCCGGCCGTCGAGCAAATAACCGCCCATCGCCTGAATGGCTTCCTGAAAGCGTATCGCGCTCATGAACGCACCTCCCGGCGTACGGCCAGCGCCGCCCGCACTTCAGCAACATCCGAGAACGGGCGGCGTTCGCCGGCGATTTCCTGATAAGGCTCATGCCCTTTGCCCGCCAGCAGAATGACCTCTGTCGACGACACGGCCAGCACGGTACGACGAATCGCCGCAGCACGATCGACAATGAACTCCGCATCGGGCGCGCCGACGCGAATGGCTTCAACAATCCGTTCCGGATCTTCACTGCGCGGATTGTCGCTGGTGATCACGACACGATCGGCCAGCCGCGCGGCGACTTCACCCATCAAAGGACGCTTACCGGCATCACGGTCACCGCCACAGCCGAAAATGACCGTCAACCCGCCGCCGCGCGCCTCAGCCAGGCCACGCAAGGCGATCAGCGCATTTTCCAGCGCGTCCGGCGTATGTGCGTAATCGACGGCAATCAGCGGATCATCAGCGCCGCCAATTTTTTCCAGCCGCCCCGGCGGCGGCGTCAGCGCATGCAGACGTCCGGCGATTTCGCGCGGCGTCATCCCGGCATCAGCCAGTACAGCCGCCACGGCCAACAGATTTGAAACGTTATAACGCCCCAGTAGGCCAGTCTCGATTTTGGCGCGGCCGTGCGGCCAATCCGGCATGTCATGAATTTCCGGAATGACCAGCCAGAAAGACATGCCTTCGGCGGTTTCCTGAATCGATTCGGCGCGCAGGGCATTCGCACAGCTGACGCCCTTGTCGGGTTGGGTGGCATATCCCACCGTCCGGCAAGCCGTTGTTTGTCTAGCGAGTTCGGCGCCAAACGGATCGTCGACGTTGATGACGGCCAGTCGCAGATCCGGCCAGTCGAACAAACGCTTCTTGGCGGCCGCATAGGCTTCCATCGTGCCGTGATAGTCGAGATGGTCGCGTGTCAGATTGGTAAAGATCGCCACATCGACATGAGCGCCATCGAGCCGCCCTTCCTCAATACCGATCGAGCTGGCCTCCAGGGCGCAGGCCTGCGCTCCCGCATTGGCAAACCGGCGCAGACAGCGCGCTAACGTCGTCGCTTCCGGCGTCGTCAACCCGGTTGTTTCCAGCATATTGCGAAATTCCGCGCCCAGTGTGCCGATCGACGCGCAGGGCCGCGGATGCGCCTGCGCCAGCCAGTGGCTAATCGAGGTCTTACCATTGGTGCCGGTTACGGCAATCAACGATAACCGTTCGCTGGGCTGCCCGAAAATGGCATGCGCTAGCGGTCCGCACAGGGCGCGCACACCTTGCGCCGGCAGGTTGGCCAGACGCCATTCCGGCTGCCAGGAGAAGGCATCGCCATCCTCCCACAACACGGCCGCCGCGCCGCGCGCAACAGCATCAGCGATATGCGTGCGGCCATCGGCAGAATCGCCCGGATAGGCCATGAACAGATCGCCCCGCTGAAGCTGACGGCTATCGTCGGTAACGCCCAGCGGATCGGCGCCCTGCGCGCGCAACTGCGTCAGGACATCAGCCGCGGAAAGTGAGGGCGGAACATTCGGCCGACTCATAATGACTCCTTCGCAGGCGAGCTGATATTTTTTCCACTTCTGCCGGCGACGCGCACCGGCGTATTGGATTTTTCCACTCCAGCCGTCCGCAGCACGGGCTTTTCCGGCGTACCCAGCGGCGCATCGGGCGGGACGCCCAGCGTGCGCAGAGCGCTGCCCATGATGCCGGAAAACACCGGCCCGGCAACATCACCGCCGTAATAGCGCCCGGCGCCCGGCTCGTCGATCATGACCGCCACTACGAGACGCGGATTGGAAACCGGCGCAAAACCGACGAATGAGGCAATGTATTTTTTGACATATTGCCCGCCCTCGATCTTGTAAGCCGTCCCCGTTTTACCAGCGACGCGGTAACCGGCCACCTGCGCTTTGCGCGCCGTGCCGCCCGACTGAACCGCCATTTCCAGCATAGTGCGCACTGCCCGTGCCGTTTTAGGCGTAAAGATTGACTGGGTGCCTTCCGGCGTCGCATCGACATCCTCGGATTTGGTGAGCGTCAATGGGATCAGCTCACCGTCACGTGCAAATACCGTGTAGGCGCGCGCCATCTGCATTAGCGAAACGGAAATACCGTGCCCATACGACATGGTTGCCTGCTCGACGGGACGCCACTGCTTCCACGGCCGTAGCCGGCCGCTCACTTCGCCCGGAAAACCAAGCTGCGGCGTACGGCCAAAACCGACCGTGTTGAACATTTCCCACATCTGGCGCGGCGAGAGCATAGCGGCAATCTTTGCCGTACCGATATTGGACGATTTCTGGATCACCTGCGCCACCGTCAGGTCGCCATGCGGATGCGCATCAGAAATCGTTGCCGGGCCAATTTTCATGCGGCCGGGCGCGCAATTGATGACCGTATTGAAATTCACCTTGCCGTGATCCATCGCCAGTGCGATGGGGAAAGGCTTCATGACCGAACCGGGTTCATAGGTATCGGTCAGCGCACGATTGCGCAGCTGCGCCCCGGACAGGCGCGCACGGTTGTTTGGGTTATACGTCGGCCAGTTGGCCAGCGCCAGAATTTCGCCCGTGCGGGTATCAATGACGACGGCGCCGCCCGCTTTAGCCTTGTGCTCGGTAACGGCCTGCTTGAGCTGGCTGTAAGCGAGATACTGAATTTTCGAATCGAGCGCCAGACGGATATCGCTGCCATCCTGAGGAGGTTTGATCGAACCCACGTCTTCAATGATCTGACCTCGTCGGTCACGGATCACGCTGCGGCTGCCCGCACGACCGATCAGCTGATCCTGAAAAGCCAGTTCGACGCCTTCTAGCCCTTTGTCATCGACGCCGGTAAAACCGACGATATGCGCCGTCATTTCACCGGCGGGGTAATAGCGCCGATACTCCTGGTCCTGCCCGATGCCCGGCAGCCCTAGCGCCGCGACGCGCTCACCGACTTCCGGCGGCAGCTGCCGCTGCAGGAAGACAAAAGACTTTCCACTCGCCAACTTCTTCTTCAGATCGGCGGGCTTCATTTCCAGCAGCGAGGCCAGCTGCTTCGTCTGCTGCGGTGACAACTTCGCTTCCGCCGGCACCGCCCAGATGGATTTCATCGGCGTTGAGATGGCGAGAATGTCGCCGTTACGGTCGGCGATGCGGCCGCGCAATGCATTGATTTGCAGATCACGACGGTAGCGCGATTCACCTTTCCCCTGCAAAAACTCATCATTCAGCATTTGCAGATAGAAAGCGCGCACAATCAACACGCCAAAGCCAAACAAAATCAACAGGCCGATCAGCCGCGAACGCCAGGCCGGCAGGCGCAGCTTAAGCACCGGACTTTCGGCGAATCGATGCGCACGCGGACTAAAACGCATCATCTTGCAACACCCCCTGTCGATGCCGTCAGCACCCTACCGGCTTCCGGTGTGTGCATCTTCAGTTTTTCCCGGGCAATTTTTTCAATGCGCGGCGACGTCGCCCAGGTCGATAACTCGAGCTGCAACTGGTCAAATTCAACATCCAGTTTTTCAGCGTGCCGCTGTTCGGCCTCCAGCGCCTGAAAAAGTTTGCGCGCCTTGTGCTGCGAGGTCACGATACCCAGCGCGCAAAATACGGCGGCCAGCAGCAGAAACATATTAATGCGGATCATCAAGCGGCCTCCGCTATCGTCAGATCACCCAGTCGTTCCGCCACGCGCATCACGGCACTGCGCGCACGTGGGTTGGCGGCAACTTCAGCCGCACCCGCACGCACCGGCTTACCGACCAGGCGCAAACACGGTTTCGGCAACTCAGCCGCCCGCAGCGGCAGATGCTTCGGCAGCCTGTCCGCCGACGATTGTTCGCGCATGAAACGCTTGACGACGCGATCTTCGAGTGAATGAAAACTGATCACGACCAGCCGGCCGCCATGCCTAAGCGCATTCACGGCCTGCGGCAGTACTAGCGCGAGCTGATCGAGTTCCCGATTGACGTGAATCCGTAGAGCCTGAAAGGTCCGCGTCGCCGGATCCTGGCCGGGCTCACGGGTCCGCACGGCCGCGCGTACCAGCGCGGCGAGCTGGCCGGTGGTTGCAAGCGGCTGCTCGCGCCGAGCAGCCACAATCTTCTTTGCAATCTGGAAAGCAAACCGTTCTTCGCCATAATTTCTAATGACCTCCGTAATTTCCCCGATATCGGCGCTTGCCAGAAATGCCGCAGCCGTTTCACCTTGAGTCGTATCCATACGCATATCGAGCGGCGCGTCGAAACGAAAACTAAAACCGCGCGATCCATCGTCAATTTGCGGGGAAGACACGCCCACGTCGAGCAGCACGCCATCCACCGCAGCGATGCCCGCATCCCGCAACGCCTTGGACAAATCACCAAAATTGCAATGCCGCACCGTCAGACGGGCATCCTGAATGGCCTCTGCCGCTGCCACCGCCTGCGGATCACGGTCGAACGCCAGCAGACGGCCGCCGTCACTCAGACGTTCGAGAATCGCCCGGCTATGACCGCCACGACCGAACGTACCATCGACATAAATTCCGCAAGGTTTCACTGCCAATGCCTCGACGGCTTCTTTCAACAGAACTGTTTGATGCATCAAGCGTTCGCTCACAGCGCCAAACCTTCCAGATCGGAAGGCAAAGTCTGATCGCCGATGCCCGTAAAGACTTCCATCTGCCGCTGCCAGTTGGCATCCGACCAGATTTCAAAATGCGTTCCCTGCCCAACCAGCCAAACCTGTTTTTCCAGCTGAGCGAACTGACGCAACTCCGGCGCAACCAGCAACCTCCCGGCCGCATCAACGCCCTCGTCGCGCGCATTACCGACAAGCAAACGCTTGATTGCCGCCGATTGTGGATTGAGGCTCGAGGCCGCCAGCACTTTGTCACGAATCGGCGCCCAGGCCGGCTCGGGATACAGCAAGAGACAGCGATGCGGATGCGCGGTCAGCACTACGTGCCCCCCCGAAGCCGCGGCGAGCGGCTCCCGATGGCGCGCCGGAATGGCTAACCGACCTTTGGCATCGAGATTGAGCGCAGTTGCACCCTGAAACATCAAACCTGACCTCTTGCGAAAAATTAGAGAAAGATTTTCCACTTCTCACCACTTTCTCCCACTTTAAGGCAAAGATTAAAGCAATGCAAGCGTTTTTCCGGATTTTTTCAATCCGTACAATGACTTACACAGGTTTTAAATAAATTTTATGAAAAATTTTTCCTTAAAAAACAATGGGAAAAATTTATAACTTAAAGTCGTTTATTACGAATAGCCAGCAGCAAACGGATCTGAGCAGGATTTGTGCTCTCAAAGCGCGCGCATACATACCGCTTTTGCCGCGGCGCCTACCGGCTCTTTGTTCATAGGGGGTTTTAGAAAAGACGCCCTGTAGTCCTTGTATTTAGGGCATCTCCGGGCGCCCGGCCCGCCAGCCCTTTATTGATAAGGGTTTCAGAGGCGCCTGCCCGGAGCTCCTCTATCCATGCGGGTTTTGAAAGTGCATGCCCGCAAACGCCCTATCCACGCGGAATTCAGAGGGTTAATCAGGCACGGCGTTCCAGTTTATGTTTTTTGATGCCGTAAGGCCCTTGTATTTAGGGGGCTTCCGAGCATTTTATGTTTTCTGCCTTATTCACGCAGATCTCAGAGAAGTGCCCTAAAAGCTTAATAGCGGCTTGACTTTGCCAAAAGACAAGACGGCAAACCGCTGTGTTTTAGGCGGCGCAGAAAGGATGCCCGCAAACCCGCGTAAACAGTGAATCTCAGAGCACCTCCCCTGAAGCCCTTTATTTATAAAGGTTCCAGAGGTGTGCCGGGAAACGCCCTGTTTACGCGGACTCCAGCGCTGCCTTTCGGCAAACACCCTTTCCGGCGGCGAAGCCCAGCGCTTCAAACTCGCCCCCGAAATCTCCAAACGCGACACCGGCAGAACGCTCTACATCCTCGACGAACCCACCGGCCTGCACTTCGCCGACATCGCCCTGCTGCTGGAAGTCATAGGTCGTCTGAAAGGCAAAGGCAACTCGATTGCGATTATCAAGCATAATCTGGACGTGATTAAAACTGCGGATTAGATTGTGGACTTAGGGCTGGAAGGCGGCGATGGCGGGGGGAGGATTATTGCGGAAGGTAGTCCCGAGCAAATAGCTGATTTGGCGGAAATTAGTTATACTGCTAAATATTTGAAACAGGTTTTGGAATAACTTTAAGGCAACTTTGGACTATATAGAATCAAATCTGTTATTTGAACTGAGGCTTTTAGATGAAATTTCCAAAATATATAGAGGGTTATGGCATTTGGTACTCTACCATTTTAGAGGAAATTAAAAAGAAATCGCACGAACCATTGCAACCTCTATTCGAGGCTTTTACTAATGCTATAGAGTCTATTCGTATTTTAAACTTTCAAGACCCTTCTAAGAAAACCAGAGATACTGAAATCATTATCTCCATATATTTAACTAGTGGATTATTATCTCAAGAAGATGGGAAATACGAATTTCAAAAATTTATTGTTAAAGATACAGGAGTTGGTTTTAATGATACTGAATGGAATAGATTTATTACATTGAAAGATAATAGGAAAAATTTTAATAATAAAGGGACTGGGCGTATTCAATATCTTCATTTCTTTGATAATACTAAAATTATTAGCCAATACAAGAACAACAATTATTTTTTTGAGAGAGTAATCACATTATCTAAACGTAATGAATTTTTAAATAAAAATGCCATTATTCGTCTAGATAAACAAGAAAGAATTAATAATATAGATGCTACGGGTAGCGAAGTAGTTTTTGAGAAACCATTAATGGAAAAGGATGGAGACTATTATAGTCAATTATCTTCAAAATCTCTTAAAAATGATTTGATTCATCATTACTTAGTATGGTTTTGCGAAAATAGAAATAATTTGCCAAGAATTGGCATACAGTTATTTCATGATGGCAAAATGACTAGTACAGATATTATTTCGGATATTGATATTCCAAAGCCAGACAAGCAAACCGATATACAAGTGTTTTATCGACAATTAAATACAGATAATTTGGAAAAAGCAATAAATAGTGAAAATTTTATAATGCGAATTTTTAAAATTTCAGATAAGGAGTTAGTACAAAACCAATTATACTTAACCAGCAAAGGAGAAATTGCCCAAAATATTGATTTTTACTCTCTAAATCCTAAAGAGTCTATTGAGAATAATAAATTCCTATGCTTACTATCGAGCTCATACATTGATGCACGGGATAGTGATGTTCGTGGCAATATATGCATTCCCCTTTTAAAAGAATTGAAAAGAAAAGGTTTTTCTTCGGAGTTATTTGAAGATGAGATTGTTGTATTAGATGATATCAAATCTGAAGCTAATAATAAATTATGCCAACTATATCCTGAAATAAGTGTGCTAAAACAAAAAAAAATTGATAATTTAAAAAAATTAAAAGAAATGTTTTTACTAAATCAACATACACTAGAAAAGTTGAAAGGTAAAATTAATATTGATTCAACAGATGAAGAAATTTTGAAAAAAATTTATCAATATGATGCTGAAACTCTTGCTGAAAAAGATGCTGAGCTAAAAAAAGTTGTGGAACAAGTAGAACACTTAAACCCAAAAGATAAAACTTATCAAGATTCTCTTTTACGCACAGTGGATGATTTTGTAAAAACTATTCCTTTGCAAAACAGAACGGCTTTAACTCAATATGTGGCAAGAAGAAAATTAGTCATTGACATTTTTCAGAAAATACTTGATAGGGAATTAGATAATCTTAAGATCGGAGGTCGAATTGATGAAGATTTATTACATAATCTAATTTTTCAGCAATCATCAAATAATATTGAAAATAGCGATTTATGGCTGATAAATGAAGAATTTATTTATTTTAAAGGCTGCTCTGAAAGTAAACTAGAAAAAGTTACTATTAATGGTGAGTTAATTTTTAAAGAGGATTTTTCTGATAAGGAAAAGGAGATTCTTTATGAAAACAATAAGAATAGATTGATTAAACGACCAGACATTTTGCTTTTCCCTGATGAAGGAAAATGTATTATTATTGAATTTAAAGCTCCTGATGTTGATGTTTCAGATTATTTATCTCAAATTAATAAATATGCTGGTTTAATAAGAAATTTTACTAAAGATAAATTTCAAATTACTACTTTTTATGGTTATTTGATTGGTGAAGATATTAGTGACATAGATATTCAAATGGCGGATGCTGATTTTATTCATTCTTATCACTTTGATTTTTGGTTTAGACCATCTAAAGCGGTTCCTTCTTTTTTTGATAACAGGGGAAAAGGTAATATTTATATGGAAATAATTAAATTTTCTACCTTATTGAAGAGAGCTAAGTTAAGAAATCAAATCTTTATTGAAAAGTTAGAGAATTTAGGAGGTAAATAATAGTAAGCCCTAGTCTGCACCCCAACCGACCGAATGCGTGGCTATGCCACACACACTACCTATGAGTCAAGCGAAATTCAAAACCAACACGTAGGGTGTGTGCGGTACGCACGCACGCGGTTGTTTGATTTTGCAGTTTTGCAGTTGCCAAATTTTAACTCTGTTGAAGCTGCCGCTTTTCAGACGGCATCAGAGGCCGTCTGAAAAATCAACAGCCTCAAATATAGATACAGCCTCCCCATCAATAAAGGCTACCTGAAAGCGTCAGCTTCAACGAAGTTAAAACGAACGAAGTAAGTTTCCGCGAAGCTAAAATAATTCGCTTCAATCAGCAGAAATATTTTTCAGGCAGCCTTTTATATCTGGCGGCTCAAAAATCCCGTCAATCTCTTTCATCACGCACCAAACAACGCCGCTTTGCCTTCCGCGCCGGAAACATCCAGCACTTCGATTCCTTCCCCGTCCAGCACAGCCTGCGTCAGCATGACCACGCCGCCGGAGGAGCCGATTTCCAAAATCCGCCGCACGCCCAGCGCGGCCATCCTGCGGCATTCGGCTACCCAGTCCACCGGATCCATCAGAATATTGTGCGCGATGCCGCGCGCCTGTTCCACGTCCAAACCGTAGGCTGCCGCCCATTCGGCCACTTGCGCTACGGCGGGCAGCATGGCGGGGTGGAAGCCGACTTCCACGTCCAGCCGCCACAGCAGGTTTTCGGGCGTTTGGCCGTTGGCGTCTTTCACCATGTCCGACAATACGCCGCACACGCGCGCCACCGATTCGGGCTTGCCGCTGACGACAAAACCGTCCGCGCTGTTCTGCAAGCCGATACACGGGCGGTTTGCCGGATAGGTAAGCACGGAGCGCCCTAATCCCCTTAGGCGCAGCCGCAGGCGCGGGGCGGCTTGGCGGGAACAAGGGCTTGATTGTTTGAGCGTAAGCGAGTTATCAAGCCCGCCGCCAAGCAACCCGCGACAAGGAATCTTCTGCGCCTCGGGGTCGCGTTTCTTTGCTGACTTTCTTTGGCGAGGCAAAGAAAGTCAGCGGGGCGCGCTGCCG
>ERZ773073.67-NODE-67-length-57202-cov-10.384412_pt1 | contig 57202 bp, 30 predicted proteins | sample MGYA00580616_ERZ773073 | MGnify/ENA primary metagenome ERZ773073 (study PRJEB29015, sample SAMEA2737960) | human oral metagenome | biome: human oral; feature: human-associated habitat; material: dental | place: China | collected 2131 ...
CGCAGCACAGTGTGGTCGGGTTCGACGCGCTGGGCGGTCACGGACAGCCCGAGACAGTCCAGACAGCAGAACGTATCAAGGCACGGTGGGGTAGCGTTTCACACAAGGACCCTTGGGTTTTCAGATGGGCGTAGACACCCTCATCCTGCCAACCCGAGGGCCCGCCCCACGTCACCAGGCCCGTCCGAACTCCAGCCCCATCACCCACCGCCTCCTGTGAAGAGCCACCATACTTAACATTGCAAATGGAATGGGCTGCACAGGTGATGGCGACGCGAATGGTCTTGCCTTTCTGGCCCCTGCGGGCGACAGGGCCGGTGAGATCGCTCGGCCGGGCCGCGTATCGGGCACCGTCGGTCATGTTCGCGTGGATAACCGCACGACACCTCCTCAAAGGCGACGTCGCCTTCGCTTGCGGAGGTCGGTATGTGCAGATGGCCGCACACGACGGCTTTGATCGGGAACCGGACGAGCCATGACTCGGTCGCCTCGGTCCAGCGCCAGAGGGGTAGGTGTTCGGACCCCATAACGCGCGCGTGCCGTTGCAATACCGGGTAGTGGTTGAGCAGGGTGATCGGCCGGTCCGCGGGCAACCGGCTCAGTCTCTCCTCGGTGAAACGCGCCCGCTGCCGAGTCCAGTCGGCTACCGACGGATACAGGTCCCGATGCAGCCGGTAGTCGTCCACGAAGACGTGCCCCACCTCCCGGGCGAGGGCCAGCGCGTCCTCCGCGCTGGCTGCCCCGCCGCGAAACGTGAAGTCGTACAACAACAGGCAGGGCACCACCGCGAACGGCTGTTCGGTTCCCTGCCATGTCGGATAGGGGGCCTCCGGAGTGAGGACGTCCCGGTGCCGGCGCCCGTGAATCAGGTGTTCGTATCGCTCCAGTCCCCTCCGATCGTCACGATCGAGCGGGTGGGTCCAGAGTCCCGTGATTCCCCGGCACCCAGATCACACGGGCGAAACGCTGTCGAAGCGCCGCCAACACGTCCAGAACGCCCCGGCTCTCCTCGGCCACGTCACCCGCGACGAGGAGCCAGTCGCCGGGGTGTGCCGACCGCAGCCTGCTCACGATGTCCGCGTTCCCCTGATGTGCGACTTGGAGACCACTGACAGCGAGCAGGCGCGGGTGTTCCTGAGAACGGCAGTGATGGGTGATCATGACCGAGAAGTGCGACTCCGGAGGACAGGCGTGCCGGGACTCAGTCGCGGCTCACCAGGGCGCGGATGCTGAAGATCACGCCGAAGGCTGTCCATGCGCTGAGGACGAGGACGTCCTGCACGTCAACCGGGTAGGTGTCCGACAACAGCCCTGCCCGGATGAGGTCGCCGGCCGGCCGGAAGGGCAGCACGTCGTGCAGCGCCTGGAACCAACCCGGAAGCTGCGAGGCCGGGAAGGTGACCGGCGAGAACAGCATGACGAAGAAGACCAGCACCTGGCTGATGAGCTGGGCCAGCTGCGGTGACAGGAGCACTGCGAGCGCGTAGCCGACCGAGGTTGCCATGACCGTGACCAGGAGCCATCCGCCGATCAGCGGCAACCAGGCGAAGCTGTAGTCGAACCCGTAGCGCAGGTGTGCTACCAGGACGGTGACCGGGATGGCCGGCGCCGCAATCAGGGCCCAGACGACCAGGTCGGAGATGAACAGCAGCAGCCGGGGCACCGGCAGTGAACGCAGGTAGGTGAACTGGCCGCTGGTGCGTGCGTGCGCGACGCCCTGGGGACACAGGACCAGGCCGATGACCATGATCATGACCGTGGGTGCGCCCGCGGAGAGGAACTGGGCCGTGGGCACGTCGATGCTCGGGATCAGGAACCCGAACCCGACGATGACGGCGCCGGCGACCAGGGCCTGCACCAGGGTGAACAGCGGAAGCATCGCCCCGTTCTGGGCGAGATTCCAGCGGAAGAGGACGTCGTTGATGGTCCAGTGGCTGACCGGCTCGGGGACCGGTCGGACTACTCGGCTGGTTGGCTGGGTCGTCAGCTCAGACATTCGCGAACTCCTGGTTCGAAGCGGTGGCAGTCACTGTGAGGTAGGCGTCTTCCAGGGTCACGGGGGTGAGGGCGTAGCCCTCGATGTAGTCGCGCGAACGCAGCTCGTTGGCCCAGGACACAGCCCGTGCTGCGTCGTCGGCGGAGACGTTGAGCATCACGCGCCGCCCGATGCGGACGCGACGGCTCACGGCGAAGGGGGTGGAATCCTCGGTGGGGTCGATGCCGTCGGGGTTGAGGGAGACCTCGAGGCGCAGATCGGCGTCGATGCTGGCGCGCAGCGACGTCGGCGACCCGGCGGCCACGACACGGCCACGCTCGAGGATGACGAGTTCGTCGACGACGCGCTCCGCCTCGACGACGTTGTGGGTGACGAGCAGGACGCCGGCCCCCTCGTCACCGAGGCGGCGGACCATGTCCCACAGGCGGCGACGGCGCGATGCGTCGACATCGTTGGTCGGCTCGTCGAGGATGACGAGGGGGACTTCGCTGACGGCCGCCATGGCGAACGCGGTGAGTCGACGCACACCACCGGAGAGACCGCCGCCCTCGGGCAGCGCTCGGCGCTTGAACCACTCACGGATGTCGAGTTCGTCCGCGAGGCGCTCGGCCTTGGCGCGGGCATCCGCGCGGGACATGCCTCGAAGCTCACCGGCGATCTCGATGGCCGACTTCGGCGTGAGACCGTCGAGAGGCGCTTGGGCCTGCGCCTGGAGGGCGACACAGCGTCGCACCGTGGCTGGGTGTGCCACGGCGTCCACTCCGGCGACCCGGATGCTTCCGCTGTCCGGGCGAAGAAGGCCGACTACCTGCGAGACGAGGGTCGTCTTGCCTGCGCCGTTATGGCCCAGCAGCCCGACGACCTCGCCGGCACGAACCCGGAGGTCGACCTGGTCGTTGGCCACGACATCGCCGAAACGCCGCGTCAAGCCGTCGACCTCTAGTACTACATCGCTCATGATGACTCCTGTATAGTGCCCCGACCAACGGCCCTCGGAATACATACCGTCGGTATCGTGATTCCGACGGTATGCCACATACCGCCGGTATGTCAAGGGATCGACGACACTCACGTAGAGTCCCGCGTAGATTAGGGGCCGTACCTCACGCAGTTTTCCCCGGGAAACGGTGGGATGGGGCCACGATGGGGTGTGGAGGTTGAAGAGAGTCTGTCGATGGCAGCCAGGATCGAGCTCACTAAGAAGTACGCCCGGGCCTATGCCGAGGCACCGGAGAAGGGCAAGACCCAGATCCTGGATCAGGTGGTCGAGGTCACGGGCTTGGAACCGGGACCATGCCCGCCAGCAGCTGGTCGCCTGGTTGAAGCAGGCCCCAGCTCAGGCAGTGGCTACGGTCGCGGTGATCGACCGCTGCAAGACGCGAGGCTTGAAGTGCTCATACGACGCGTGTTGCAGAAGGTGTGGGCCGCTTCAAGGTGGTAGCTGCGGGCAGTAAGTATCTTGCACCAGTCATGGCCGACTGGCTCGGCACGATGGAAGTCGAGGGGGCGCTACTGCCGGGCGAGGGCTGTTGCAGCGCCGGGGTTCGTGCCGGACTCGTAGCGATGTTGGCAACCACGATCGACCGGTATCTGGCAGCGGTGGAGCAGCGTGACCCGGCCCGTGGGAAGGCCGTCACGAATCCTGGTGAGCTGCTGCGTAACTCGATCACGCTACGCAAGGCCGGTAACGAGGTCGAAGCCGAACCCGGGTTCTTCGAGGTCGATACCCTCGCTCACCGCTGCCCTACCCTGAAGGGCGAGTTCTGCCGAAGCGTGAACTTCACCGATGTCCATACCGGCTAGGTGTTCACCCGCTCGATCCGTAACAACGCCCTCATCGGCTGGGTAGACGGCCTAGACATCTACTTCACCCGAGCCTGCCCTTACAAGAAGAACGACCAAGTCACCATCGAATCGAAGAACAACCACCTCGTACGTCGCTACGGCTACTACCACCGCTACCACGCCTCCGCCCAAGAAGCCGAACTCGCCGCCGCCAAGGCCACCTTGAAACCCATCGCGACACAACACCGCATCAGCGAGATCCAGCAAGAACTCACCCGCCTCCCCGCACGCAAGACCACCCACCTCGAGCAACAACTCACCTGGAAAGCCCCCGACCCCACAGCCCTGAGAACCAAAAGCCAGCTGGCCCAAGCTACCCGAGGAAACTACATGAGGTAAGGCCCCGTTTCACGGGGACTTGACAGTGAGATACTACGTGAGTGATTGCCCTCCCCCCCCGACGGACCCGCGCCGAGCAGAAGCAGCAGACCAGAGACGCTTTGATCGCAGGCGCTCTGGTCGCGTTCAGTCGTGACGGCTACAACCGCGCCAGCCTCGACTCCGTGGCTGGTCAGGCGGGCTTCTCCAAGGGAGCTGTCTACTCCAACTTCGGCAGCAAGGCCGAGTTGTTCCTCGCGGTCATGGACTACAACCTGGGCGCGCTGCGCGGCGAGGACTGGGACCCGTTCGAGTCTGCCGTCCGGGCCACCGGCGCGCAGATCGACGAGTCCATCTCCATGGACCCCGCCGAGTTGGTCCGTGGTTTCGGTCTGGCAACCCTCGAGTTCATCACGACTGCCGCCCGTGACCCCTCCCTGACCAGCGCCCTCGGCGAGCGAATGCGCGCCCTCCTGGACGCCTACGGCCGCCTCGCCGACCGACGCCGCAGCGAGGGCGAGACCCTCACCTCCCGCCAGATCGGCTACCTCATGGCCGCTCTCGATCAGGGGGCCACGCTCCTGTTCCTGAGTGGCGTCTCCGACGTGGACGGCCCGCTGCTGCGAGACGGCCTCCGCCGGCTGCTCCTCGACACGAGCGGGCCGGCCCCCGATGGTGCTCACTCCACTCCGCTGGCCGACGTGGACCGGATCATGAACCTGCTCGACGAGCCGCCGCACGACTGAGCGGGGCAGGTCGATCTGTCGGCGGATGCGTCGTTCCTCGAGCATCACCGGACCCCACCGCGTCAACGGCTGCGCCGAGCAACTCCTGCTGAGGAACCAACTCGACAGCGACGTCGCTGCCGTCCCCCCCGCAGTAGGCGATGGAATATCCCTCCCCGTGGGGGATCTGACGCAGGAACGGTGTCCGTCCGTCCACCCCACGCAGCAGCCGTGAACGCTGTCCCTCGGCCGAGACTGAGTAGGCGTCCAGGGCCACCGCGAGTCCCCGCCCGAGAAACTTCACGTAACTCTCCTTGAGGGTCCACACCTCGGTGAACCGTTCGGTGCGTTCCTCGGGACAGGCTCCCCCATGGATGTAGGCGAACTCCTCGGGTGCGAAACGGCGGGCCACGTCGATGGCATCCGGGCTGCACCGTTCGACATCAACGCCGAGCTCCTCCGGGCCGACCGCGCACACCACCCAGTCACCGGAGTGCGACACGTTGAAGTGCAGGTCGGGGCGATGGATCAGATACGGCTTGCCGTGGGTGTTCTCCGCCAGCTCGATCTCTCTACGAGTCACCCCGTGCCTGGCGAGAACGTGGGCCAGCAGCTCCCCGGCGGCCAGACAGCGCCGCTGGTCCGCCTCGAAGACGAACCGACTGGCCCGTTCCCGGCGTCGCTCGGAGGCCGTGGCCCACAGACTGACCATCTCCGCGGCTCCGATACGTCGGAGGTGCACCGCATAGACCACACTCATGACGTCACTGGGCCAGACGTGCAGCCATCTGCGCCAGCACCTCGGGGGTGTCCGCGTCACCGGCGGGGCCCATCCCGCGCAACTGCCACTCCAACTGCAGACGCGCGGTCATTCGCGACGACATGGCGACCCGGTGCTCGTCGAGGAAGAAATGCCCTCCGTCGAACTCCGTGATCGACACCGGGCCGTCAATGTACCGCGGCCAGCCCTCAACGTTGGCCGTGTCATCGCGCCCCACCATCACCGCAGCGGGGCACCGGAGCTTCTCGAACGTCGTCTCCTGATAACCGCCCAGAAGTCGCAGGTCGGCCTCGATCACCGGCGAGAAGAACTTGACGAAGTCGGGGTCCTCGAGGTTCTCGCTGGTGAGTCCCCCGTAACGCAGCAACACGTCTCGGAGACCCTCCGGGGAGTCGAGATCGGCGACCCTCTTGAAACGGGACTCACAGGGCGCCGATGCACCCGAACTGAAGAATACCAGCGGCGGATTGTCGAGCCTGTTCTGGCACCGACGCGCCACTTCGTAGCCGATGGTGCTACCCATGCTGTGACCCCAGATCGCGTATGTGCCACGGAAGGCATCGGCGTACGTGTCGAAGATCTCGTCAGCCAATTCTCCGACGGTATCGGGCATGGGGTCGCGCATCCGGTGTTCCCGCAGTGGATACTGCACGATCTGCAGGTCCACTTCGTCGCCGAACAGGGAGCGCCATTTCGTGTAGTACATTCGCCCTGCGCCGGCGTGCGGGAAGCACACCAGTGACACTGACTGCATTGACTCCTCCTAAAGTATTACTATTCCGAGACGGACACGGCCCAGGTCAGGGCACGAGAACCGTCGAATCGGCGGCGAGGTGGGCGATCTCCTCGTCCAGCAGATCGGTGATCTGCGCGGCCTCGTCGACCCATTTTGTGAGGATCACGATGTCGAGCCGGTCTCCGGTCACCTTCGAGACGCAGTAACAGTCCGCATAGTCGAGGGCATCCTGCTCCTGGGAGAGCAGTTCCAAGGTCATGTCCCAGATCTCGTCGTACTCGTCTTCCATATTTCCACCGTAGTTCAACATGCACGACGGGCGGAAGGACTTACCTCGCGCCTCCTTGGTCCGGGAATAGACCTTGCCGTACGTGAGCGCCGAACGGACACCCGTGACCAGGCTGGAGAAATTGACGTTGTGTAAATTCATCAGGCGCAACTTCTCCCTGATGAGTGCCTCGAGATCGTTGCGGGCACCACGTTCTCCAGACACGATCACGGGCAGGATGTCGGCCACCATGCCGAGCACGTTGGAGTAATCCACGTCCTCGTAGACGCGGGACTGGAAGACCAGGTCGAGGGCGACTTTGTCGACACCGACCAGTCGAGACACGAGCCGGGCGTAAAGGTGAACGACCAGGGCGAACGACTCGATGCCCTCACCCTCGGAGTCTTCACCGCGACCGACGGCGGTGAGGTCGACCGAGTAGCGGGCCTGCGTCAGGGGCCGGTCCTCGAAAGACGCGGTATTGGTGCGGATCTGTTGACCGTACCTCGCCCAGGCGTCGATGTCGAACCTGTCGATGATCTCGTTCGCGCTGATCGCGACCGGGCCCTTCTGCATCTGGTCGCACAGGTCACGGTAACTGAGGGCCCGCGGCATCGCCCGCGTGGACCCGGCGCACAACTCCTGATACCGCTTGAGCAGGTCGCCACGGAACACCTGTCCTGAGGCCGCGTCGATGATCGAGTGGTCGAACTGAAACAGCAGGTCGTACTTTCTCTCGTTGTACTTGAGGATGACACCCTGATACATGAGCTGGTCGACCTTGAGGTCGACACTCCATTCCCGGCGCACGAGCCTGCTGCTAACCTCTGCCTGCTCCTCCTCACTGAGCGCGGACAGGTCGATGACAGGCAGTTCGAAGGTGGCCGGTGGCTCGTATTCACGCCACCGCCGCTGGCCGAGGCTCGACACGAGGAAACTGCGCAACAGGCCGTGCCGCCCGACGACATCGCGCATGGCGTGCTGCAGTTTCTCGATGTCGACCAGTTCCCGCATGTGCACCAGGTACAGCTGCGGCTTCGCCCCCCGCTTGAAGTACACCTTCTGCGTTCCGCTGATCGGATACGTGCACCGAACCTGTTGCGAGGCCACCGCCCGCTGAACCGTGTCCTGGAGTGAATCGATCCGTGCGAAGAGCTTCTCCATTCCCGCGTCGCGAAGGTCCACGTCTCTACTCAGCCCGAGGGACTCGAAGCACGGGTTCGCTAGGAACCTCTCCTCCGCGGTGGCCGGGAGGATGTAGTGCGGCAGGAACTCGGTACGCAGGTGCAGGTCGTTGATCTGCTGTGGGAGGCGGGCGCGCATCTCTTCGTCGAGATCCTCGACGAAGAGCACCACTCGGTTCTCCTGGTCCTCGACCGCGAACTCGTGCAGGGTGCAGGTGAGCCCGAGCACCCCGGAGAGAGCCTGCGCCGCGGACTCGAGGGAATCGCTTTCCTCGTCGATGCGTTTCGCCCCAGAATGGATGAAGCGCGCCAGGCCGGCCACAGTCGGGTTGTTGTGCACATCGCCCGAGAGGACCTTGAAACCCTGCCGTTCGAGTCCACGGGTGAACTGCACGAGCTTCACCGAATCGAGGCCGAGGTCGAACATGTCCTGACGCGGGCCGATGTCCTCATGGCCGAGCAGACGCTTCAGCTCTCCGGCGACCACCTGGGCGATGGATGCCCGATCGTCCGGGCCACCCGTGGTCGCATCGTCGTTCGCGATCCGCTTGCCGTCGGCCTGGAGTTGCAGCAGGTCAGCGCCGTAGAAGGCGGTGTTGATCCCCGAAACGGACATCTCGTCCAGCACGTCGAACAGGCAACGCCCGTCGGGGGTGGGGTCGCCGAAGGAGTACAACCTGACGTTCTGGTCTCCAAGTGTTCCACCACCGGACAGGTGCGCACTGTGGTCGGCACCCCAGGCATGCACGTCCAGCCGCGGTCGCGACACCACGTGGCAGGGGACACTGCGGTGCGCTGCCTGTTCACGAAGTCTCGTGAACAGGCAGCGGCGTGCCTCGAGCTCCTCCGCCAGGGGTTCCTCCTCCTGCGTGGGGGTCCAGACATCCCACAGGACCAACTGGTCGATCCCGGCGAGATCCTGGACCCGGCCCGCGACGTTGGCGATGACGGCGTGCCGGTTGGGGCCGACCGTGGTCGGCAGCACGGTGACGGACCGGCCGCGCATGTCGGAGCTGCCGCCGTTGCGGAACGGACCGACCTCGTAGGGCAGGACGTCGACACGACGGCTGCTGGTCGTCCCGACCATGCTCGCGCAGACATCGTCGACGTCCTGCGACCGGCACACGACGACGGTTCGCGAGGTGTCCATCACGGGATCGCTGCCCCGCCTGCCATGCAGCTGCGTCATGAGGGGGACCAAACGCGAGCTACCCTCGTAGCTCACCGCCACATCCTCGGTGGCCGCCTGGATCTCGGTGACCAGATGGCTGCGCCATTGGGTGCGTCCTTCGGCCGTACTCAGGTCGCTTCTGCAGTAGATCTCCTGGATCCGCAGACCGGGGAACTCGAGGTTGAGTCCGATCGTGCTCCACAGGTCGGCGCCGATGCCGGTCACCTGGCCACCCGTGCGCAGCACGATGACGTCCTTCTGCTCCTGGTCACGCATGCCGTCCAGGGCACCACACAGGTTGCGGGACAACACGCTGGAGTCACCTCGGTGGTGAACGACGAAGGTGTCACCGACGAGGGCGTGCTTCTCGAGATCGGCGACCAGGCGCTTCATGTCCTCCGGCGCGTCCGGGCGGACGACGCCGCCCGTGGGGCCGTCGAAGCGGTACTCCTGCCCCAGGGAGACGTACATGACCGTCCACTCCCGGACTCCGTCGAGCACCTCCCGGAGCGCGGGAACGTCGCCGGAGATGGCGATGAGGACCCGAGGAGCAGGGCGCACCGGCACATCCGGAACGAGGGAGCGGGCCCAGTTTAGACCGAGCATCGCGGGGGGTGCCTGGACGCGCTGGACCACCGGCTCTCGCGAGGTGGGACGCGCCGCGGAGTCGTCAAGAAGGCGCTGCTCGCCGAGGAGGCGGTGGAACTCGGAGACGTCGACCGGGAACTCGGTCCGTTCGAACGGGTAGAGCGGCAGGTGCTCCTTGCGAGGCGCTCGACCTTCGTGGAAGGCCTTCCAATCCAGGGCCACCCCGGACTCCCACAGCTTCTTCAAGGCGGTGGCCAGGTGTTCGCCGTCGCTGATCTCCTCCATGCGGTGCCGCAACATGTTCACCGCCGTGGTCGAGGTACCACGCGCGACCCCGCGCACGAACGAGGCGAGCGACTTGCCGGGCCCAACCTCAACGAAGAGGGCATCCCCTCGCCCGAGGATCGTCTGGACCCCTTCCATGAACCGGACGGTCCCGCTCAGGTGCGCGCAGTAGTAGTCGGGGTCGGCGGCCTGCTCGGGCGTAATCCACGTCCCGGTCACGTTCGACAGGTAGGGGATGGTCGGCCGGTGGAAGGTCAGCGTGTCGAGCAGTTCGCGGAACCGGTCGTGGACGCAGTTCATCGCGTCAGAGTGGTAGGCGTTGACCGCGCCGACCGACCGATAGTCGATGCCGACCTCGGTGCACGTACGCTCGAAGGCTTCGACGGCCTCCACCGTTCCCGTGACGGTCGTGTCCTCCGGGCTGTTCAGCGCGGCGAAAGACAACCCTTCGCGCAGATACGGACGGAGCTCGTCCTCACCCGCCTTGACCGAGGACATCCGCCCTGGCGGCGTGTCGTGCAGAAGGGTGCCGCGCTTGTGCAGCAGGCGGACGGCGTCCTCCAGGGAGAACACCCCGGAGATGCACGCGGCCACCAGCTCTCCCGTGCTGTGCCCGATCATCCCCTTCGGGGTGAGCCCCCAGGCGATGAGCGTCCGCGCCATCGCGTTCTCGACGAGGAGCAACATGACCTTGGTGGTCTCGATGTGGGCAAGCTTGCGGGCCGCTTCGTCGTCGTCGGCGAAGAAGACCTCCCTGGGCTCGGTGATGCCGAGCGAGGCACAGATCTCGAAGCCCTCGTCCATGTGGGACCGGAAGACCGCCTCGGTATCGTACAGTCCCCGTCCCATCGACAGGTGCTGCGCGCCGAGGCCGCTGAACAGGAAGTAGACGTCGCGGCGGGTGCTGCGTGGCTCGTGCGTGGGCGGTTCCTCGAGATCGAGCGATTCCTCGAGACGCTCGGCCAGGTCTGCCGCGTCACGGAAGCCCACCGCGTACCGATAGGGCAGGTCACGCTGACGGTTCTGCATCGTCCACGCCAGATCGGCGCCGTCGATCTCAGGGTGGTCGCGCAGATGAGAGACGAACCGCTGCTTGATCAGCCGCACGGCCTCCTCGGAGGCGGCGGCGACACAGAAGGTGTTGAATTCGCGCCCGGCCGCACCATCCCGTTGCTGCGCAGCGGGAGGCTCCTCGATGACGAGATGGGCATTGGTGCCCCCGATCCCGAACGCACTCACGGCGGCGCGCAGCGGCTTCAGCTTGTCGGTGCCGTCCTGTTTGCGCTTCATGGGCTGGGTTTCCGCCACGACGTGGAACGGACCGAGCCGTACGTTGGGGTTGATTTCGGTGAAGTTGAGCGTCTTCGGTGCTGTGGCCTGCTCGACGACCTTGCAGGCCTTGATGAACGACGCGACGCCGGCCGCGGTGTCGAGGTGCCCGATGCTCGCCTTGACCGAGCCGAGCCCACACGACTCGGGCTCCCCGCCGCCGAAAGCCTGGGTCAGGGCTTCGACCTCGATGGGGTCGCCCAGGGCCGTGCCGGTGCCGTGCGTCTCCACGTAGGAGATGTCCTGGGGTGAGACCCCCGCCATGCGGTAGGCCTTGCGGATCACCTCGGTCTGCCCCTCAATGCTGGGGGCGGTGTACCCGACCTTGCGGTTTCCGTCGTTGTTGGTCGCCGACCCCTTGATCGTGGCGTAGATGTGGTCACCGTCCCGCAGCGCCGTCTCCAGACGCTTGAGAACGACGACGCCCACACCGTTGCCCTCGACCGTGCCCCCGGCGGAACTGTCGAACGGCCGGCAGTGCCCGTCCGGGGAGTAGACGAGGTTCTCCTGGTACAGGTACCCGCGCTTATGCGGCAGAGTCAGGCCGCTGCCGCCGGCTAGAGCGATCTGACAGGAACCCGTCCAGATGTTGCGGCAGGCCATGTCGATGGCCACCAGGGAAGTGGAACAGGCGGTGTGCAGGGTGAAGGCCGGCCCGGTGAGACCCAGCGAGTACGCGATACGGGTCGCCGCGAAGTCCTTGTCGTTGAGCTGGATGCCGGTGAAGACGACACCGGTCTGCTCGATGTGGCGGCGCAGAGTGTGCGTCTCCCAGGCAAGGTTATTGGTGGCGCCGAGGAACAGGCCGATCGCCTCGCTGCGCCGCTCCGCGGAATATCCGGCGTCCTCCAGGGCGTGGTACACCTCCTCGTGCAGCGCGCGCACCTGCGGGTCGAGAATCGTCGCGTCCGCAGGGGTGTAGCCGAAGAACGCGGCGTCGAAGTACTCGATGCCGGGGAAGACCCCTTTGGAGCGGACGTAGCGGGAATCGCTCAACAACTCCTGCGAGACGCCCGTGGCCAGGAGTTCGTCATCGTCGAAGTGCGAGATGCCCTCCACCCCGGCCACCAGGTTGTCCCAGAAGTCGTCCACCGACTCGGCCGAGGGGAACCGACCAGCCATGCCGATGACGGCGATCTCGAGCCCTGAGTACTGTCGGTCGATGGTCTTGTCAGTCATCCTCGGTTTCCCTTCGTCACTCATCGTCGAACGCCCCCATCAACTTGCCGATCATCACGGTCGACTCCTGCTCGGCTTCCACGTCGATCTCCGCCACGGCGGGGGTCGAGGACCCGGCACTGTCGAGGTGAGAGGCCAACGTGCTGATCGAGGTGTGTTCGAAGTAGTCCGTCAGCGGCACCTCGCGTTCCAGGGCCTTGCGCAGCCGGTTGTTGACCGCCAACAGGCTGAGGGAGGTGAGACCGACGTCGAAGAAATTGCGGTGGACGTCGACGGTCGGCAGGGACAGGACGTCGGCCACAATGTCGTGCAGGAGCTCCTCGGTGGAGGGGAGCCCGGAGGAGGACGGTGCCACCGGGGGGGTCACCGTCTCCGGCCTGAATTCGGCCAGGGCGGAGCGGTCCACCTTGCCGTTGCGCGTCAGAGGGAGTGACTCGAGCCGGGTCAGCGTGGAGGGCACCAGATACCCGGCGACCGTGGCGGCCATGCCGCCTCGGACGCAGTCCGGGCTGATGCCGGAGGCCACGTAGTACCCGTGCAGGACGAGGCTGCCCTGGTGGTCCACGGCCACGACCGCCGCGTCCTCGACGCCGGGCACAGCCGAGAGGGCCTTCTCGACCTCACCGATCTCGACGCGGAAGCCGTTGATCTTGACCTGATCGTCGCGACGACCGATGTAGAGAAACGCACCGTCGGGACGTCTGCGGACCAGGTCGCCGGTCCGGTAGAGACGCTCACCGGGCAGGTCGTGCAGGGTGATGAACCGCTCGGCCGTCAGCTCCGGACGGTCGTGGTAGCCGTCCGCAACTCCTTCACCGCCGACCAGGAGCTCACCCACGGCGCCCGCCGGCAGCGGCTGCAAACCCGTGTCGACGACGTACGCCGAGGCGTGCGCGATGGGACGGCCGATCGGGATGTTGCTCCCCTGCAGGTCCTCGGCCTGGATCTCGTGCGTCGTGGAGAAGGTCGTGTTCTCCGTCGGGCCGTACCCGTTGGTGATACGCAGCGACGGGCACGCCTGGTGGACCTTGGCGACATGGCGCACCGACAGGGCGCTGCCACCGACCATGAGGTGGCCCAGCCCGGCGAAAATGGCCGGGTCCTGGTCACAGAGCTGGTTGAACAGCGGTGCCGTCAACCACATGGTGGTGACGCCGTGGCGCTGCACCATCTGCCGCATCCGGTCCCCGTCGAGGATGTCGATCTCGTCGGGGATCACCAGTGTCCCGCCGAACAGCATGGTTCCCCACAGCTCGAGAGTCAGGGCGTCGAAGGCCGGTGAGCTCGTCAGGAGGAAGACCTGCCGGTCGTCGAAGGTCGCGTAGTCCTGGTCGAGGACGAGCCGGAGGATGTTGCGGTGCGTGATGCGGCATCCCTTGGGCAGGCCGGTCGACCCCGACGTGTACATGAGTGCTGCCCTGTCGTCGGCCTGGGCGGGATGCCACTCGGTGACCTCGTGCGCGGTGTCGGCGTTCTCCGCCTGATTACCGTCTTCGTCCAGGAGCACCCGCGCCATGTCCTCGGGCAGCAGATGGGTGAACTCCGCCACCGTCAGGACGACGGCGGCCCCGGAGTCCTCCAGGATTCCGGCGATCCGGGGCGCGGCGTCCTTGATGTCCATCGGTACGACGGAATTGCCGTTGCTCAATGTGCCGAGGATTGCCGCCACGAGCGCGGGACGTCGGTCGAGCAGGACCGCGACGGTCACTCCCGGTTCGAGGTCGAGCTGCACCAAGGCGTCCCGGACGTCCCCGGCCCAGCGGTCCACATGCCGGTAGGTGTACTCGCGGTCGTGGTGCACGAGCGCGACCTCGCCGGCGTGCTTCTGCACCGCCGCCTGGAAGAGTCCGCCGAGGGACACTCCGTCGGGGATGGGCGTCGACCGCTCTGCGGGGAAGTCGGCGACCGCTATGTCCCGGATGCACCTACGCGGGTCGCGGGCCACCGCCTCGAGCAGTCGCACCAGGGCCGTCCCGACCGTCGTGATCGCCTCCTGGTCGTAGACCTCCGCGTTGTAGGTGAGGCTCACCCGATAAGACGTCCCGGGATTGACGACCACGTGCAGGTCGTAGTTCGTCCGTTCGAACACGTCAACGCCGTCGATGTGCAGTCCGTCCTCGTCGGCACCGAAGGTCTGCAACTGTTCCGACATGGGGTAGTTCTCGAACGCGACGACGTGATCGAGCAGCCGGTTCTTCAGGGAGGAGACGCTCTGCACGTCGTACAGGGGGAACCCCTCGAAGGGTCCGGTGAGCACCGAGGCCTCCTGGACCTGCGCACACAGGTCGGCGAAGGAGGTGTCCTTCGCGGGGGCCGTCAGGCGGATGGGTTGGGTGTTGGCGAAGAGGCCGACCATGTCCTCGACACCGGGAACGTCGACGCCACGACCGGACACCACGCTGCCGAAGACCACGTCGTCCGCGTAGGTGAACTTCTGCAACAGCAGCCCCCACGCCGCCAGGAACAGCGTGCTCTCGGTGACCCGGAGATCGCGCGCGACGGCAGCCAGGCGCTCACGCACCTTGGCCGTGAGCAGCCAGCTCTGCTGCCCGGTGGTGTAGTCCTCCGACTCCCGGCTGCGCGGCAGGCCGACGGCACGTTCGTACCCCTCCAGTGCTCTGCTCCAGTACTCACGTGCCGACGCGTCGCCCTGCCGCTCGTACCAGCCGATGTACTCGTCGTAGGAATGCGCTTCGTGGCGCTGGACGAACTCGCCACGCCCCAGCTCCTCGTAGTATCCGAACCAGGTCCGGAACAGCGGACCGAGTGACCAGCCGTCCAGGATGATGTGGTGGAAGGTGAGGACCAGGTGCCACCGGTCCCCACCCACGTCCACCAGGGTGGCGCGGAACAACGGGTCGGCCGACAGGTCGAAACCACGCGCCCGATCACCGGTCTTGAATGCCTCGACGGCGGCCTCGGGGTCGGGGTCGCGACTCAGGTCGAGCGTGTCCAGCGGCAGCTTACGGTTCTTCAGGACGATCTGGTAAGGGGAGTCGGTGTTCTTGAACGAGAAGGTCGTCCGAAGTACCCCGTAGTGACGTCCGGTCGCGTCGAGGGCGTCCCGAAGACGCTGCACGTCCACCGGTCCGGACCCGGTGAAGTCGAACTGCTCGACGTACGCCTCCGTCTCGGCGTCCAGGGCATAGCTGAAGAACATGCTCTTCTGCATGGCCGCCAGTCCGGTGACTGCCTGGATGTTCTCTCGGTCGGTCATGAAACCTCTCGCTTTCGGTCTGTCCTGCGAAGCGTTGATCTAGTTCTCATCAGCCATCTGCCAAGCCCAGGAGGATGTCGTCGAGGGCGTCTTCAGCCACCGAGGCGGAGGTCCGGAACCCGCGCCGGTCTGCGGCCGTGGCCAGGTCGTGGAACTCCTCGAAGGCGCTCTGGATAGCCTGAACCAGCCCGTCGACGCGCGTGCCCGACCAGGCGCGCGGGTGACGGACCTCCACCAGCAGTTCTCCTTCGTCCCGCGACACGACGAAATCGAGGACGTGGCGCGATCGGTGTGCGGGGTCGACGACGAGGTCACCGGACAGGTGCGTCACCTCGAGATCCCCGGCCGGCCGGCCCTGTTCACCGAGGTAGTTGAAGCTGATCTGAGGGCTCACCTGGGCGCCGTCGGCGCTCAGCTCGCCGGAGTACCACCGCAGCGGGCCGTACCCGAATCCATTGCCGGGCAACCTGTCGAAGGAACCGCGCACCGCATCCAGCGTCGAGCGCGCGTCCCGACCGGACTCCACGACGTGCGGGAAGGCACTGGTGAACCATCCGACGGTGCGGGTGAGGTCGTGTTCCTCCGCGAACGTCTCCCGCCCGTGCCCTTCGAGGGTGCAGACGATCTCGTCCCTGCCCGACCATCGCGCGATCCCGTGACAGACGACGGCCAGCGCGGCTCTGCCCTGATCCAGCCCGTGTGTGCCGCGCACGTGCTCGAACACCTCGTCGACGACGTCCTCCGGGAGTCGCATGAGCCGAGTCGTCGTCTCTTCGCGCCGGATCTCCTCCTCGGCGAACAGGGGCAGAACGGCGCGGGCGCGATCCTGGATCTGCTTCCAATAGGGGAGCTGGTCATGCAGACCGCCCGCGTGCACGTGATCACGCAGTTCCCGGGTCCATTGTGGGAAGGGCACTGAGGTGGGCAACAGGTCCTCGCCACGTACCGCCGTCGCGAGGTCCTCGAGGATGATGCCCCACGAGACCACGTCGACGGCAACGTGGTGGGCGGCCACGACGAACCGGGTCATGCCCTCCGGGGCCGGCATATCGATCCCGACCGCGACGATCGGCCCGCGACGGGCGTCGGTGCCGGCCTGCACCTCACCGAGGAAAGCGGTGATCTCCTCCTCGGACCCGCCGGCGGGTGCCCCCAGGACGCCAAGGCCGGACCCCTCCTCCGGGGCCAGAACCGTCAACCCGGGCTCGCCGTCGTCGTCGCAGACCCGGACGCGCAACATGTCGTGATGCGCCATGACCTTCTCCAGGGCGTCGCCGAGCTCCCCGGCCGTCACCGTCCCGGGCATCGTGACAACGAGCGACTGGGTGTAGACGCCGTCGATGTCGCCCGCGGCGAGGTAGGCCGCCTGGATGGGACCGGCGACCACCGGACCACACATCGGGGCCTGGTCGTAGGTGCGAGTCGTGACCGACGTGGCCGCCGCCCGCGCGCTCAAGTCCCCGACCGTCTGACATTCCAGCATGTCGGCCACGGTGACCTGGAGTCCGTGTCCCTTGAGGCCGGCCACGATCTGGATGGCCTTGATCGAGTCACCGCCCAGGGTGAAGAAGTCGGCGTCGGCACTGTCCACCGGCACGCCGAGGACCTTGGTCCACACCTGGGCCACGACGGCCTCAGCGCCTTCGAGGGCGGATCCCGTGCCGGCGTCGATGGATACCTGGGTGGGTGAGGGCAGCGCTGCGGCGTCCAGTTTGCCGTTGCGCGTGAGGGGCACCTCGTCCGTGGGGACGATGAACGACGGGATCATGTAACTGGGTAGTTTGCGACGCAGGGCCGATCGGAGCCTGGTGTCGTCAGACCCGCCTTCACCGAACCTCACCCACAGGCACAGGTTCTTGACACCGTCCTGCTCATGGACGGCCGCATGCGCCCACAGCACCTCCGGTTCGTCCAAAGCGACCTGCACGATCTCGGCCGTCTCGATGCGGTAGCCCCGGAACTTCACCTGCTGATCGAGCCGGCCGGAGTAGTAGACCAGGCCGTTGCTCTTGACCGTGACCAGGTCCCCGGTGCGGTACAACCGTTCTCCCGGCACGTCCGGAGACGTGACGAACCGTTCGTCCGTGAGTTCCGGCAGGTGCAGGTACCCGTCGGCGAGGCCCCCGCCGCCGATGAACAGCTCACCGCTGGCACCGATCGGGGCAAGGCGCCGGTCGGCGTCCAGGACCCACAGAGATGTGTCGTTGATGGGACGCCCGATCGGGATCGCGTCCCGTTCGACGACGTCGTGAACCACGTGCACCGCCGCGAAGACGGTCGTCTCCGTCGGACCGTACCCGTTGGCGATCCGCCCCGGGCCCAGGATGTCGAACGCCCGCTTGACGTGGACCGGGGAAGCCGCCTCGCCTCCGAAGAGCAGACACCTGACGCTGCCGAGAACCTGCGGGCACGAATCGATCAGGGCGTTGAACATGGCCGCGGTGATGAAGAAGCTGGTCACCCCGTTGTCCCGGATGGCAGCGCCGAGACGGTCCAGTTCGAGGACGTCGGCCTTGTCGACGATGACGAGTGTGCTGCCGTTGAGCAGGGCGCCGAACATATCGTAGACGGAGCCGTCGAAGGAGTAGTCCGACATGAGGAGGAACACGTCCTGCGGGCCGGCCTCGTAGAACGAGGAGTGCCGCACGACGCGCATGACGCTGCGCTGGCGGATCACCGAGCCCTTCGGCAGGCCGGTGGTTCCCGAGGTGTACATGACGTAGGCGGGGTCGGCACTGCTGCCGGGAATCCCGGCAAACTGTTCCTCCGGGCCGTCCGCGGCGCCCACTTCGGCGCACTGAGCGACGGTGTGCACCACGTCCATGTCCAGGCCCAGGGTCCCGGCATGCTGGAGGCATTCGTCGGAGGTCAGGAGGAACTTGGCGCCGGAGTCGGCCAGGACATGCCGGAGACGTTCCTCCGGGAACTCTGGGTTGAGCGGAACGTAGTAGCACCCCGCCCGGAGCACGCTCATGATGGCGGCAACCATGTCGGTGCTGCGGTGGAACAGCAACGCCACGGGTTGCCCGGGCGTGACGCCGAGGCGGAGGATGCCGCGAGCGATCTCGGTCACACGAGCGTCGAAGGCTCCGTACGACACCCGCTCGGCACCGTGGATGAGGGCCGTCTGCTCAGGATCCTCGGCGACCCGGGCCGCGAACAGCCCCGCGATCCCGATGCTCTCCGTCGCCGGGGAGGGCGTGGTCGCCAGGCGGCGGATCAGGTCGACCTCGGCGGCCGGCAGCAGGCGCAGCTCGGACACCGGCTCCTGCGGTGCCGAGGCGATCAGGGAGGTCAGTAGTTGGACGTACCGGTCGGCGTACAACCGGATGGTCTCCTCGCGGAACAGATCCGTCGAGTACTCCCATTCGAGCAGCAGGCGTCCACCGGACTCACGGGTGCTCAACGTGATGTCGTATTTGGCGCTGCCGTCGTCGAAGGACAGAACTTCGTCGCCGCCGGTCTCCAGACCCATGTCCGTGTTCTGATGCACGAAACAGACGTCGAAGAGGGGACGTCGACCGGGCTCCCGCCGGACCTCGACGTCCTGGAGGAACAGCTCGAGCGGGCAGTCCTGGTGTGCGAACGCCTCCAGCACCGTGGCGCGAACCTCCTCGAGGAACCCGGCCACGGGCGTCGCCGGATCGGTCCGCAACCGGATGGGGAGGGTGTTGACGAACATGCCGACCAGGTCGGCGTAGTCGGTGCCGGGCCGGCCCATCACGGGGGACCCGATGACGACGTCGTGCTGACCACTCATCCGGGACAGAAGCTGCCCGAAGGTGGCGAGCAGGACCATGAACGGGGTCAGATCGTTGTCCCGGGCGAACTGCCTGAGGCGCTGGGAGGTCTCGGCGTCGATCTCGGTGAACAAGGTTGCCCCTGCGCCGCTGACGACATCGGGACGGTGCCAGTCGGTGACCAGCTGCAGGACGGGGACGTCATCGGCGAACCTCTTACTCCAGTACCTGCGGTGGGCCCGCATCGCCTCGCCGGACTCCCGCTCCACGAGCGTCCCCACGGCCGCTCGGTAGCCGCGTGCGAGGGGAGCCGGACGGGTGCCGCCCATGACCGTCTCGAGGTCACCGAACAGAATGCCCATCGAGGTGCCATCGGTGATGATGTGGTGGAAATCGGTGGCGATGCACGTCACTCCGTCGGCGAACTCGAGGTGGCCGATCCGGAACAGCGGCCCCTCCTCGAGGTTGAACGGGCGCACGAAGCCGGACATCTTGCGACGGGCAAGTTCCTCGTGCGTCTCCCCTGCGGCGGGGGCCGCGAGCTGGTGCCGCTCGATGGTCACCGGCATCTCGGCGTGGATCCGCTGGACAGGCACGCCGTTCGACATGTGGAAGGTCGCCCGCAGGCTGTCGTGCCGGCGGGTCATCGCCCGCACGCCGTCCTCGAGAGCCGCGACGTCCACGCCGGCCCGCGAGATCGTCAGACCGCTGACGTTGTAGGCGACCGAGTCTTCGTCGAGCCGGGCGGACAGGTACATACTGCGCTGGGGCGCGGTCAGGGCAAGCTCGTACTCCTCGGGCTCGCAGGCGTGATCGTGACGGGGCGCAGCGGCGAGTGCGCCGTCGGCGGCGCGCCGGATCCGGTCCTCGTCCACCCCCAGACCGATCAGGGCGACCGCAAACTCGTCCACGGTCGGATGGGCCAGGAGCAGGGGCGCAGGGATCTCGAGTCCGAGACCGTCGGACAACGCCTGGACAATCTTGATCGAGGAGACCGAGTCACCGCCCAGCCCGAAGAAGTCGTCCTCGGCCCGCAGCTGCGGGTATCCGAGCACGTCGCACCATACGTGGGCGACGATCGAAGGTACGGATCCCGGCGTTCCCCCTTCGAGCCGGGACGGGCCTGCGACGGCTTCGGCGACCCAGTCGTCGGCCGCGTCAACAGGCTGGGACGTCGTCTGCCGCCGGTGCACGGTCTCGTCCCAGTACCGGGCGTGGTCGAAGCGCTGGACCGGCAGGGAGACGCGCCGCGCCGAACCCTCCGAGGAGAAAGGTCGGGGTGCGCCGTCGAGGAACGCGCGGACCGGTGCCAGGAGAGCGCCGAAACGAGTGAGCGCGTCACCCTCGAGCGGGTCGCCGTTCCGCACGACGAAGGCCGTGTTGAGGTCGGCCTCGGCGCCGTCCGCGGCCTCCAGGGCGCGCAGGCCGGCCAGCAGCCCGGCGCGGTCCTCGCAGAAGATCACCGCTCGCTCGTCGAGGTGCTCACGCCCCACCTGCATGGTGAAGCACACGTCGTCGAGACGGAGTCCCGGGGAGTCCTCAAGCGCACGGGCGAGCCGCCCGGCGGTCTCGCGGAGCAGGTCGGGGGTGCGACCGGACAGGGGGCAGCAGAACGGCCCCTCGTCGACCTCACGCGGCGGCAGGACCGGCGCCTCCTCGAGGACGACATGGGCGTTGGTGCCCGCGAGGCTGAAGCAGCTGACACCGGCCCGTCGGGGCGCCTCTCCGCGACGCCAGGAGGTGAGCTGGTCGACCATGTAGACGGGAGAGTCCACCAGGTCCAAGTAGGAGTTCGGCACCTCGAAGTTGAGGGAGGCGGGGATAGCCTCCCGATCGAGGCACAGCAGCGTCTTGACGAGGGAAACGAGCCCGGCCGCGCCCACGGTGTGGCCGACGTTGGTCTTCACCGACCCGAGTCCGCAGAACTGCCGGCGCTGGGTGAACTGGCCGAAGGCGGACTTGAGGCCGCTGATCTCGATCGGGTCACCCAGGACTGTCCCGGTTCCGTGGGCCTCAATGTACCCAATCGTCTCGGGGTCGATCCGGGCCCGCTTCCACGCCTCGAGCAGCAGATCCTTCTGTGCCTTGGCGTTGGGAGCGGTGATGCCGTTGCTGCGGCCGTCGCTGTTCACGGCGTGCCCGGTGATGAGGCCGTAGACGTGGTCCCGGTCCGCGACGGCCTGGGACAAGGGCTTGATGTAGACCGCTGCCAGACCCTCGCTCCACACGGTGCCGTGGGCGTCCGCGTCGAAGGCCCGCACCTGGCAGTCGGCGGACTCCGTCTCACTGCCGAGGCTGCCGGGGTTGAGGAAGAGGTTGACGGCCGCCACCAGGGCGCCGCTGCAGTCACCGGCCCGGATGGCCTTGATGGCGCTGTCCAGGGCCAGCAGCCCCGAGGAGCAGCCGGTGTCGGTGACCATGGCTGGTCCTCGCAGGTCGAAGTGGTAGGACAGGCGGCCGGCCAGGAGGCCCGGCCAGGAGCCGGACATCGCCGAGAAGTCGACCTCCGGCAGGAACGGCAGGTACGACATGTTCAGGCGATGCGAATTGTCGGTGCCCACGAAGACGCCGGTGCGGGACCCTTCCAGGCTCGACCGCGGGTGGCCCGCATCCTCCATCGTCTCGACGAGGAGCTCCATTACCATGCGGTGGTACGGGTCGAGTTCGACCGCCGCCTGGGGCGTGATCCCGAAGTACTCGGGGTCGAACTCGTCGACCCGGTCGAGGTATCCACCCTTCGTCTGACGGCCGGGGTCGGCGACGCGGCGAAGGTCGTCGAGTCGCTCCTCGGGGAAGTCCCCGATCGATTCGCGACCCGCCACCAGGTTGGCCCAGAAGGTGTCCTTGTCGTCGGCTCCCGGTAGGCGCCCGGCGACACCCACCACGGCGATCGGCTCGGTGGAGCTGCCGCCCTCCTCGATCGTCCTGATGAACGCCTTGGCGGTGTCCACGTCCAGCGCGTTCTGCTTGACCTGCAGCAGGAGGAACCGCATCAGGTCCTTGCGACTGCCGCTGACGCTCATCGTGCCTGCTCCGTCTTGCTGAAGAGAGCCGTCAGCTCGCTGTCGCCGATCTCGTCGAGCACGTCGTCGAGTGCACCCGAGTCGGCGGCCTCGCCGGCCGTGGACGGCGCCGCCGCAGGGCCACCGGTCTGTTCGTCGATGAAGCCCGCCAGGTCGACGACAGTGGAGTAGGAGAACAGGTCGGCCACGTCCACGACGCCCGGGAACTCCTCCTCGATCATCGAGAGCAGGTGAGCGGTCATCAGGGAGTTGCCGCCCAGCTCCTGGAACCCGGCGTGCGCGTCGACCTCGGTCAGGCCGAGCACGGCGCCGTAGATCGAGGCGACGCGTCCTTCGGTCTCACTCGCCAACGACAGCCCAATGACCCGCACGTCCGAGGTGATCGTCATTCCGCCCTGGGCGTCGGTGGCGCCCGAGCCGGTGGTCGACAGATCGGCTGGGAAGGTGAACGGCAGCCGTGCCGCCTCCTGCTGCATGACGCTCGCGTTGACGCCGGCCGGGATGATGCCGGTGAGCCGGTGACTGAGGAGCTGCTCCAACCGGTCCAGCCCCTCCGCCACCGTGAGGGAGGTGAACGGGGCATCCTCGGCGCCGACCCCGTGGTCCGCCGCCATCCCGGCACCAGTCCAGGTGGGCCAGTCGACCGCGATCGCGTCGATCCCCTCGCCGCGGGCACGAACGGCCAGCGCATCCATGAAGGCGTTCGCGCAGCTGTAGTCTCCCTGGCCCTGGCCGCCCATGACGGCGGCAATCGAGGAGAAGAAGACCAGGCTCGCCCCGGTGCGGCGGGCGATCTCCGTCATGCGCAGGCTGCCCTCGACCTTGGGTGCGAGAACCGCGTCGAACGTGGCCCGGTCCTTGTTGGCGATGAACCCGTCCCCCGCGACGCCGGCGGCGTGAACGATCCCGGTGGGCGTGATGTCGCCTGCGGTGATCCGGTCTGCCAGGGCCTCGACGCTGGCGGCGTCAGTGACGTCGCAGCGAAGGAACTCCGCCGCATCGATCGCGGCGATCCGCTCCTGGACGGCGGCCTCTGGCTCTCGGCGCCCGAGCAGGACGATCCGGCGCGCTCCGCGCTGGGCCATCCGTTCGGCGAGGGCGAGGCCGAGACCTCCCGTGCCACCGGTGACGATGAACTCGCCGTCGGCGAAGGGCGAGTTGCCTGCGTCGATGTCCGGTACGGTCGTGTACTCCAGGCGCCGGGTGAGGACCTCCTCGCCGCGCACCCGTCTCGGGCTGACGCCGTGGCTCAGGAGCGAGCGGACCAGCGAACGGTCCGTGACGTCCTCTCCACCGTCGATGACGTCGACCGACAGGTGTTCCTGACCGATGACGACGGCGAGCGTGGCGGTCGCCGCCCCGAACGGGTCGACGTTCTCCGACGACCCATCCTGCGGCCAGGCGGACCGGACCAGGACGTGCATTCCGCCGCTCACCTTGATGCGGTGAGCCAGCATCTGCTGGGTCAATGAGAAGAGTGCCTCGACTCCGACGGCGCACCGCACCGCATCCGAGGCGGACGGGTCGGCCGTGGCGTCCGTCGCGAAGACCACTCCGTCGACCGGACGTTCGGCCAGGCGGGCGCACAGGTCCGCCAGCGCGGCCTGCACGGTGTCCGCGTCGGATCCGGTCAGGTAGCAGGCCTCGACGCGATGACCCGCGGCCGCGACGGTGTCGACGAGCGCATGGCCCTGCGCGGTGTCGGCGACGACCACCGCCCAGGACGAGCCTTCTGGTGCGTCCTCGGTGGGCTCGGTGACTGCGGTCCACCCCAGGGTGAGGTACTGCTCCTGCTTACCCAGACTGAACCGCTCCCAGTCGACCTTCTTCACCGTGTAGTCGGTGACCTCACCGAACACGACCCCGTCGGCGTCCACGAGGTCGACGTCGAAGGTGATCGTCTCCCCGTCCGGTCCGTCGTCCCGCAATGTCCGGATGAGCGAGTAGAAGCTCTCCGGCATCGACCTGTACAACAGGAACGACTTGTAGACGTAGGGAAGGTATGTGCCACTGTCCTGGGACAGGAGGTTGACCGCGTTGTCGAGCATCGCCGGGTGCAACCCGTAGGCCGACTCCTCCCGGTCCACACCGGGCGGGCACTGCAGGTGGGCCAGCACTCGACCGCCGCGCTTCCACGTGGCGCGCACCGAGTCCCATCGGGGCCCGAACCGGAACACGCCCGTGTCGGTCTCCAGGATCACGGGGTCGACGACCTCGGTGGCTGAGCGCTTGGATTCCTCGATATCGACGGTTCGCGTCGCCGGGGTGTCCCGCACCGGGACGATGCGTCCTTTCGCGTGGGTCACCCACTCGTTCCCCCGCCGGCTGGTCACCTGGAAGGAGTAACCGTTCCTGGACCGGTCCAGGCGCGTGCGAATGACCGCCTCCTCGCCCTCACCCACATCAAGCGGGACCAGGAAGACGACGTTCTCAAAGCGGCAGCCGAGGTTACGCTCGTCCTCGGCCGCGGCGAGCGCCGCGCGAGCCATCTCGAGATAGGTGGTTCCGGGGATGACGGCCCGGTTCCCGATGCGGTGGTCGGCCAGGACCCAGTGGGTATCGACCGACACCGTGTTCTCGAAGACGACGCCACTGTCCGACCGGCTGGTCTCCGTGCCCAGGACCGGGTGCGAACGTGCCGACTCGAAGCCGCTGACCTGAGTCCGCAACGGCTCGGCCCAGTAGCGCACCGACTCAAAGGGGTAGGTGGGCAGCGGCACCCGACGTCGGGCCTCCTCGGCGTAGAGCATCGTGAAGTCGAGATTCGCGCCGCGCACGTAGATCTCCGCAGCCTCCTCCAGCCCGTTCCCGTCTCCGCCGACCCGCCTCAGTGCCTGCGTTCCCGAGGCGGTCAGCTGTCGGACCTCAGCCGTCGTGACGTCACCAGCCGAGCGCACCCGCTTGCGGTCGCTGACCACGGAGTGGACACCGTGGTGAACCCTTGCGCCACCGGGAGATTTGAAGCCACGAGTCCGCAACCGGTCCAGGGCCTCGGCCAGCTCCTCCTTGCTGGAACCGATCACGGCGACCCGGTGCTCCTGGTGGGCGCGGCCGGCGTTGGAGGTGAAGCAGATGTCGGCCACCGACCAAGGGGAGTCGGTCAGCATCTCGACGTAACGGTCGATGAGCGTCCGCAGGGCCTGCTCCGACTTGGCCGAGATAGTGAGCGGGTAGCGCTCACGCTGCTGCGGCTCCGCCACGTAGGCGGGCGCCTCCTCCAGCACCAGGTGAGCGTTCGTGCGGATGAATCCGAACGAGTTGATGCACGCCCGGCGCGGCCCGCCGTTGCCGTCCCAGGGGGTCAACCGATCGTTGACGTACAGGGGGCTGTCAGCGAAGTCGATGTACGGATTCGGGACCTCGAAGTTCGCCGACGGGGCGAGCATGCCCGCCTCGAGGGCCTTGACGACCTTGGTCACCGCCGCGACGCCGGCGGCGCCGACCATGTGACCCATCGTGGTCTTCAGCGATCCGATGGCGCAGAACTGACGCCGTGCCGTGTGCCGGCGGAACGCGTTGGTCAGACCCTTGACCTCGATGGGATCCCCGAGCACGGTGCCGGTGCCGTGGGCCTCGACGTAGGTCAGGGTCTCGGGGTCGATGCCGGCGGCGCGCCAGGCATCGAGGATGACCCGCTCCTGCTGGTCGGCGTTGGGGGCCGTGATGCTTGAGGAGCGTCCGTCGTTGTTGATCGCGCTGCCCTTGATCACAGCGCGAATGTGGTCGCGGTCGGCGATGGCCTTGGGCAGCGGCTTGAGGACGACGATTCCGGCTCCCTCACCCCACACCGTTCCGTTGGCACGGGCGTCGAAGGTGCGGACCGCGGCGTCCGTGGACTCGACCGCGTCCATGGTCGCGCCCGACATGTAGGACGACTTGACCTCGCCGACCTGCGACATGTTGATCCCACCAGCGAGCGCCATGTCGCATTCGCCGGCCGCGAGAGACTGGATCGCTTGATGAATGGTGACCGCGCCAGCCGAGCAGGCGGTGTCGGTCATCAGGCATGGCCCGGTGAGGTCGAGCAGGTAGGAGATGCGGCTGGCGACCAGACCCTCCCAGGAGCCGGACAGCTGCATCGCGTGGCGCTCGGAGAGCATGCGGTAGTAGGAGTAGTTCGTCTGGTCACGGCCGAGGAAAACGCCAGTGCGGGTTCCCTTGATGACGTTCCCGCCGTATCCGGCATTCTCCAGCGCCTCGTAGGCCACTTCCAGCGCGATGCGCTGGTGCGGGTCCATGTACGTGGCCTCGAGCGGGGGAATACCGAAGAACCCGGCGTCGAACTGATCGATCCGGTCCAGGTATCCACTCTTGGAGTAGATGATGTCCAGATCCGACTCGGGAACCACAGCACCGAGCACGATCTCGGAGTAATACGGGTTTCGCAGGATCTCGTACATATCGGCCTTGCGTGAGGCCGGGAAATCCCGCACGCATTCACGACCCTCGACGAGGAATTGCCAGAACTGATCGGCGTTGGAAGCGGCGGAGAACCGGCCGGCCAGGCCGATGATGGCGACGTCCGGGTGTTCCGACGCGGTCTGGCCGACGGTCGGGACCGTTCGCAACTCGGTCAGCAGTTCTTTTGCCGTCTCCCGATCGATGTTGCGCTCGGCAACCTGGGAAAGAATGAACTCCTTGAGCTTGTCCATGGTAGTCGTCTTCCTCCTCGTTCACCTGGCCGTCAGAGCAGTTCACGGGATTGCGCGACCGTGAGCTGCCCACCTTCCAACAACTCCAGGACGCGGTCGACATCGAGGTCACCCTCGTCGGTGGGTTCCTCGGCGACGTCGTTCTTTCCGAGCCTTTCCGACACGCAGTCGATCTGTTCGGAGATCGTCGGATATCTGAAGAGGTCGGTGATGTCCATCAGACCGGGATAACGCTGGTCGTACAGATTCAACATCTGCGAGGTGAGCAGCGAATTCCCGCCCAGGTCGGCGAAAGCCTCGTGGGCGTCGATCTCATCGAGATCCAGCGTTTCCCCCCAGATCGCGGCGACGGCACGTTCCACCTCACCTATGTGCTCGAGGCCGAGGACGGTGACCTGGCGGCGCTCGGTCGAGCTGCCACGGGTCGTCGGTCGGGCGGCGGTGGGTGCGGACGCCGCGACGCGGCGACCCGGCATGAGGACCACGGGGCGGTCGGCCCAGGAGCGCGCGGAGTCGAACAGATCGAGCGCCTCGTGTGGGTCGACAGGGGGGTAGATCTCGTCCTCGTCGACGGCGTCGAGACGATGTGCCATACCGATCTCGCGCCAGGCCGGCCACTGGAGGCTCAGGCAGGGCAGGCCGCGACGCCGGCGGTACTGGGCCAAGGAGTCCAGCACGAGGTTGGCGGCCGTGTAGTCGGCCTGTCCCTGGGCCGGGAGCACAGCCGAGACGCTCGAGAAGAGCACGAACTCCTCCAGGTCGTCCTCGAGCGTCGCCTCGTGCAGGTTGACCGCACCGATCGCCTTGGGCCCGTACACCGCGTCGAAGTCCTCGGGGGACTTGTCGACGAGATACCCCTTGCCGGGCCGGCCGGCAAGGTGCAGGACCGAGGAGATGCGCCCGAAACGGTCCCGTAGGTCCTTCAGGGCGTCCGCCACGGCGTCGCGGTCGGTCAGGTCGATGCGGACGACGTCGAAGGCGTCGAGGTCCCGGTGCAGGTCGTCCCACTCACCCGGTTCGGTGTACCCCCCCGGCGAGCCGAGCAGCACGATGCGTCGTGAACCGGTGGCCGCCAGGTGACGCGCGAGCGCGCCGCCCAAGCCGCCGGTCCCGCCGGAGACGATGACGAGTCCGTCGGGGGCCGAGAGTGCCGCACCACGGCGCGGAAGCCCGGCCTTGGTCATGGTCTGCTCGAACGGCCTGCCCGCACGATAGTGGAGGACCGCCGGGCGCTTCGGGTCCTGCGCCTCGGCCAGGATCACCTCCGCGGGGGTGGCGACGTCGAGGTCGATGCAGCGCAGACCGAGCGAGCGGTACTCCATGCTCGCGATCCGCATCATGCCGAGGATTCCCGCCTGGCCCGGGTCGACGTCGTCGTCACCGGTGACGTCGAGCGCCTGGTGTGTCAGGGCGAGGACTGGCCCGGTGAATCGGAGCTCTCGCTCCGAGAGCAGGGTCAACAAGTCGCGGGCGTGATGCAGGGGCCGGGTGACAGCCGATTCGAGGGAGTCTTCACCACCGAGGTCGGCCAGGATACCGAACGCGAAGTCGCGGTCGAGGCGACCGTCCTCGACGTTCAGGCCGGCCAGCTCGACGACCTCGTAGCTGGCCGAGACTAGGGCCTGCTCGAGCGACTCCCGGTGCAGGCCCAGGTCGCCGCAGAGCAGCACGGCGCCGGACGTGTGGTCGCCGTTCGAGGCGGGGGCGCGCAGTTCGCGGTAGGTAGGCGTGTAGCCGTACCCGCCCACGTCGAGGCCCGATGCGGACTTGATGCAGTAGTTCTCGACCGTGAGCAGGACTGTGCCCTCGGGGTCCACCAGGGTGACGTCGAAGGAGTACAGCTGTCCGTCGACCGAGTCGGGACGCTTGACGAAGTGGGCGAAGACGTGATGCGGGAGGGTTCCGAGGACGTTCAGCACGCCGTACGAGAACGGCAGGTACAGCGTGTTCTCGTCGTAGAGACTGCCCGGGGCGTTGATGAGGGTGTCGAGCAGGGCGGGGTGCAGATGGTAGTCACCGATCTCGTCCTGGTAGGCCTCAGGCAAGCGAAGCTCGTAGAGCATCTCCTGGAGTTCGTCGTCCGCCATACCTCCGACCAGGCTCTCCGTCCACCGCGGGCTGAGGTCCAGGCCGTTGGACCGGTCCACGGTGTCGTCGTAGCTCAGCTCCCGTGTCAACCGGGCGCGCAACGTGGCGAGGTCGACCGACGGGGGCCGTGCCGGCGTCTCCTCGGCCAGCCGCGCGGAGGCGTGGTCGACCCAGGACCCGTCCGGACGACGAGTGGTGATGGCGATCTCGCCGCTGTGCGCCACGTTGACCTGGAGGTCGACGGTGTCACCGTCGGCCACCGTGACGGGGGTAGCGAACCCGATCTTGTGCAGGGCCGTCCGGGCCGGATCGTGACCGAGCGCGCCGACCGTGGACAGGATGATCTCGACGAGCCCCGTCCCAGGCAGGACCGGCACGCCGTCGATGCGGTGCTCGCCCAGCTCCCAGTTCTTCTCGGGCGAGATGGGGTACATCGCGATGTCGCGATCCGGCAACGGGATGACCTGTCCGGTGGCCGCGATCCCCCGGTTGCGTTGCCCGGCTTTGTCACCCTCGATCCAGCAGCGAGTCCGGTCGAAGACGTAGGTCGGCAACGGCACCCGCCGGGCCGTCGACGGGCAGGTGGCGCGCCAGTCGATGTCAGCGCCCCGGACGTAGCTCTGCGCTAGCCGCCGACGCGAATCCCGGTCGTCCCGGCCGGCCACTTCGGCAGCCTCGGAGGTGAGGAGGCGGGCCTCGGTCTCGCTGATGTCGTGGGGACCGCGCTTCTCGGATCCGTCCGTGACGATGCGGAACTCTCCGGTGACGCGGTCCAAGGAAGGCGCAGCCTCACCGGCGAGGTGCTCCTCGAGTAGGCGCTCCAGCTCGGCCATGTCGTCGAACACGAAGGCGGCCCGGACCCGGTGGTGCATGCGACCGGTTCCGGTCGTGAAGCAAACGTCGGCCGGATCTAGTGCGGAGTCCGTCGCCACCCGGTCGCGGTAGGCGGTGACGAGTCGGCGAAGTCCGGCGGAGTCGGGGGCGCTCAAGGGCAGGATGTGGGTTCCCCCCGGCGCAGGAGCATCCGCCGGCGCTTCCCGCGGATCGGCAGAACGCAGGATGAGGTGGCAGTTGGTCCCGCTGAGTCCGAAGCTGCTGATGCCAGCGTGCAGGGCCGCACCCTCCTCGGCCCACGGAACCGTGCGGTCGTTCACATACAGAGCCGTGGTAGGGAAGTCGAGGTTGGGGTTCGGCTCCTCGAAGTTGAGGCTGGCCGGGAGGGTGCGGTGCTCCATGGACAGGATGAGCTTGGCCAGACCGGCCAGCCCGGAGGCGTTGTCCATGTGACCGATCGAGGTCTTGACCGTCCCGATCCCACAGAACTGGCGCTTGGTCGTCTGCCGAGAGAACGCCCGTTCGATTCCGCTGACCTCGATGGGGTCACCGAGACGGGTCGCGGTCCCGTGCGCCTCGATGTAGCTGATCTGTTCGGCGTGGACACTGGCGTCGGCGAGCGCCGCGTCGATGAGGTCCGCCTGGGCGTCGGCGTTGGGGGCGGTGATGCCGTTGGAGGCACCGTCCTGATTGATCGCGCCACCGAGGATGAGGGCACGGATGTTGTCGCCGTCGCGCTGGGCCCGTTCGAGGGACTTGAGGACGAGCACGACGCAGCCTTCTGCGGCCGAGGTGCCGTCGCCCTTGCGGTCGAAGGTACGGGTGCGGTGGTCGCGAGAGGACGTGTCCTGGATGTCCTTGATTCCGATGCCGGATCCGTCGTCCTCGACGGGGAGCAGGTCGGTGTTGACCGCCCCGACGACCGCCATGGTGCATTCGCCGCGTTGGATCGCCCGGAAAGCGGTGTAGACGGCGACGAGTCCCGAGGAGCAGGCGGTGTCGATGAGCATCGAGGGTCCGCGCAGGTCGAGCAGGTAAGCCAGCCGCGCGGCGATGATCGACTTGATGTTGCCGGCCACGGAGATCTCCGGGGCGTCCGGCGCGACTGCCTGGACGATGCGGCGATAGTCGTCGCCGAAGTCGGAGGACATGCCGACGTACACCCCGACGCGCGAGCCGCGGATCGCGCTGCCCAGGTGGCCTGCGTCCTCGAGTGCGGACCAGGCGGTCTGCAGGAAGATCCGCTGATGCGGGTCGATCGTCTTGGCCTCTTGACGGGAGAGGCCGAAGAAGCGGTAGTCGAACTCCGCGACGGACGGCATGCGGGTCCCGCCGAGGTACCGTTCGGGCGCCGGTGGGCGCAGACCGCGCGCGGCGAAGTAGGCGTCTACGTCGGCGCGTCGCTCCTCCGAGAGAGGTCCGTAGGCGTCGCATCCCGACCGGACCAACTCCCAGAAGGAGTCGAGGTCGGGGGCATCACCGACGCAGCCACTCATGCCCACCACGGCGACAGCCCCTTCGTGCTCGTCCGCTGTGGAACGGGTGATGCGCAGTTCGGAGTCTTCGAGGGAGATATTGAGGTCGATTTGGTCGAGCTGGAGGAGCGGCCTCATCACGCCAGAGCCCCCGCGAGGTCCACGTTGCCCGTGCGGCTCAGGATTGTGGTGATGCGGTCCTGCTGTTCTTCGACCGGAACCTCCTTGGTGATCATGATGCGGCGCAGGAGCAGCACAGCCTCCTGCTTCTGCGCCAGGGTGAGCTCGTCCTCGTCCACCCCACTGAGCTTCTGCAGGGCGCGGTAGGGGGTGATGACACCATCGGAGTAGGCCGCCTGATCGAAGTTGCGGTTTCGTGTAGCGGCCGCGGCACCCAGGCAGAGCCCGACCAGGCCCGGCTCGTTCCGGCGTGCCTCGATGAAGTCGTCGAGCGCCGAAAGCGCCTCGCCCGTGCGCTCATCCAGTCCGTAGGCGGCTCCGGAGCCGGAGACGCCGGAGATGAGTTTGGAGAGCACCTCCTTGGGCCCGACCTCGAGCCACAGCCTGACCCCCTCGGCCAACAGACCGGAGACGACGTCGCTCCACCGGACCGGGCTGGTCAGCTGCACGGCCAGGGCGTCACGGATCGCCTCCGGGCTCGTCAGGGGGCTGCCGGTGACCGTGCTGAATACCGGGACCGACGGGGCGGAGCACTCGATCGAGCCGATCGCCTCCACGTAGGGGGCGACAGCGCCCGACATGTACGAACTGTGGAAGGCGCCGGCGACGTTGAGCCGGGCGACCTTGGCACCGCGTTCCTCGAGGAAGGGCGTCATGGCGGTGATGTCGGCCTTGGTGCCGGAGAGGACCGTCTGACGCTCGGCGTTGAAGTTGGCGACCTGGACGTCGTGTCCGTCGGCGTTGAATTCGGCGACGCAGCCCTCGACCGTGGCGGCGGGCATCTTGACGACGGCGATCATGCCGGTGTCGGTCGCGGTGGCACACGCGTCCATGGCCTCACCACGGACCTTGACGAGTCGGACGGCGTCCTCGAAGGAGAACGCGCCAGCCGCCGCCAGGGCGGTGATCTCGCCGAGGCTGTGCCCGGCCATGGCGTGGACCGGCACCTTACGTTCGGTGGTGAGCTCCTCGTACATGGCGTAGCCCAGCACGAGGAGCGCGACCTGGGCGTGCTTGGTGCGGGTCAGTTCGGCGGCGTCGCCGCGGAAGCACAGCTCCTCGAGCGAGTACCCGACGATCTCGGAGGCCTGGTCGAAGCGCTCCCGGACACTCTGGTGCGCGTCGTACCACCTCCTTCCCATGCCGGTGAACTGTGAGCCCTGGCCGGGGAACACGATGGCGAGGTGGTTCATGCCTGGTCCTTTGCGATCGAGGCGGACTGGTGAGTGGCGTACTCGGTGGCTGGGGAGGCCTCCTCGGAGAGGGAACCGGCGACCATGCCGAGCACCTTGACGAAGCCGGTAAGGAGCAGTTCCGCAGAGGTGGAGTCGACCTCCGCGCGATGGATGACGGCCGCGACCGGTGCCTGCGCGGACTCGGAGACGGCGACCACCAAGTCGACGTGGGAGAGCAGGTCCGAGGTTACCGCGCCGGCGGTGCAGTAGGCGATGGACAGGGCCTGTCGAACACCCCGCGCCGGGCGGAGCCGGTCCAGATCGACGGCCTCGACGTTTACGAGGTCGTCTCGGCAGTCGGTGACGACTTCGGACAGGTCGTTCTTGTCCGTGAGTTCGACGGACAGGGGGAGCACTCGGTTGCCGTCGATGATGTTCACCGCAACTTGCCCGAGGTCGAGCATCTTGCCGAGCGTCATGGCGACGACAGCGGGCATGAGCCCGGATCGCCCGTCGTGGTGCGGTCGCACGGCGTCGACCACGCTCGCGTCGAGAGCCACCTGGATGTGACCGGCCGGGTTCCGCCCGCTCGACAGCCAGTGTTCGGGCACCGGCAGGCTCATGGCCCCGTCGACCCGTTGGGCGTTGCGCTTCTCGATGTGACGGGCTAGGGCATTGACCGTCGGATTGGAGAACAGGTCAGTCACGTCGATGGCGCCGGGGAAGGAGGAGTCGAGTTCCTCAAGCAGCAGCACGAGGCTGAAGGAGTTTCCGCCGAGGTCGAAGAAGCTGGTGTCCAGTCCGATGGTGACGTCACCGAGGACCTTCTTCCACCCCGCGACCAAGATATCAGTGACGCCGTCGGCGTCGCCGGCCTTCTCCTGAGGCGTCTCGGCCGGAGCGGCGACCAGGACGGCCTTGCGATCGGCCTTGCCACTGGCGGTCATCGGGATCGAGTCGATCCGCCGGAAGGTCGAGGGAACCATGTAGGCGGGAAGGCTCTGGGACAGGAACTCGTTGAGGTCGGCCGGGGTGGGCGCCGTCTGGGCGTCGCTGGTGTAGAAGCCGCGCAACACCTGGTTGCCGGCAGACACCTCGTCCACAGCCACCACGGCCCCGGTGACCTGCTCGTGGGAGCCCATGGCGGCCTCAATCTCCTCGAGTTCGATGCGGTATCCGCGCACCTTGACCTGGTTGTCGCTGCGGCCGAGGCAGCGGGCCTCACCGGAGTCCCACATGGCGTAGTCGCCAGTGCGGTAGATCCGCCCGTCACCGGCCGGGCTCGGCCGGAACACGGTCTCGTTCAGGTCGGGCCGGTTGAGGTAGCCCGGGGACACCCCCGCCCCACCGATCCACAGGTGGCCGGCGACCCCTTCGGGTACCAAGTGCCCACCGTCGTCGAGGATGTGGAAGGTCGTGTTGGCGATCGGCCGGCCGATCGTGACGTCGGGGGTGTCGGTCAGATCCTTGACGCCGGACCAGATGCAGGTCTCGGTCGGGCCGTACACGTTGAAGATCCGTAGGCCCTCGTGCTGCTGCAGCCGCTCGAGCAACTCCGCCGGGAAGGCCTCACCGCCGACGACCAGAGTGTCCAGTCCCGCCATAGCACGCTCCGCCGCGGCCGGATCCGCGTACAGCAGCCGTAGGCGTGTGGGTGTGACCTGCAGGCAGTCGACGTCGCCTTCGCGCAGGAAGTCGGCCATTGCGGCGGGGGAACGCCCGTCCTCGGCGTCACCCATGACCAGGGTGCCGCCGACGGCCAGGATCATGACAGTCTCGAGCATGAAGATGTCGAAGGAGGGGCTGGTCAGCACCGCCGTGCGGGCATCGCCCCGCCACTGCAGAGCCTCCGGCATCCCCACCACGAAGTTGGCGAGCGAGTGGTTGGAGACGGCCACGCCCTTGGGGGCACCGGTCGAGCCGGAGGTGAAGATGACGTAGGCGAGGTCGTCGGGTCCCCCGGGGGCGATCCGCGGTTGGCCGGCCTCGGCGAGACGGTCCTCGTCCACAACGAAGGCCCGGTCGCCGAAGTCGTGGGTCTCGGCGAGTTCGGCGGTGGTGACCACCTTGACGGCCGCGGCGGCCTCCACGATAGTCGCGATGCGCTTGACCGGGTGGTTCACGTCCATCGGCAGCCAGGTGGCCCCGATGCGGTGCACAGCGAGCATGGCCACCACGAGATCGGGGCAGATCGGCAGCAGCAGGCCGACGACGTCGCCTCGGTCCACACCCTCGGCCTGCAGCAGGGCCGCCATGCTATCGATGCGTGCGGACAGCTCGGCGTAGGACAGGGTGCTTCCGTGCCGGGACACCGCCGGCCGGTCGGCGTGGGCCGCGAACGATCCGTTCAGTGCCTCCGCCAGATCCGGGATGGGCCGGACGGGTCCGGCTCCCCACTCCGCCAGAGCCGAAGTGGTCTCGACGTCCAGCGACGACAGCTCACCGAGGGACCGCTCGGGTTCCTCGACCGCGCGGGCGAGCAGGGTTCGGTACTGATCCATCAGGCCCGCCACACGGCGACGGGAGAACACGTCCGAGTAGGTCAGATCGGCGAACAGGCCGCCATCACGTTCGGTGAGCTCGAGGGTCATGGCAAGCATCGAGCCCTTCATGCCGAAGTCCTCACCGGTGGCGGTCAGGTCACCGAACGAGCGCACCCGCTCACGGGCGTTCGTGTAGATGAACATGACGTCAAACAGCGCGTTGTGGCCGTAGTCGCGGACCAGATCGAGCTCCTGGATGAGCTCGTCGTAGGAGTAGCGGGAGTGTTCGATCGCCGACAGGCTCGTGTCACGCACCTCCGCGGCGAGATCGAGCAGGCTCTTGTCCTCCGACGGCCTGATGCGCAGCGGAAGAGATTGGGCGAACATGCCGACGGTCCGTTCGAATCGACCGAGGATGCGCAGGTCGAGGGGGACTCCGACGCACACGTCGTCCGTGGCGGCGGTGCGACCCAACAGAGCCGCCCACACGGTGAGGTGCAGCACGAAGGGTGTGATGCGGTTGGCCCGCGCGAACCGGTCGGCTGCCTCATACAAGTCCTGGTCGAGACGGAAGTAGTAGTGGTGGCCGCTGAAGTCGTTGACTGCCGGGACCGGAGAGTCGGTGGGGAGCGGGAGGTCGGCAGGGACGTCCTGGAACTGGTCCAGCCACCAGCGGGAGTCGGCTTCGTACCCCGGAGTTCGAGGCAGATTCGCATGCATGGCCACGAACGAGGAGTAGTCGTCCGACACCGGCCGGGTCACCCGCCCATCGGTGAGGTACTCGGCGAGATCCTCGAGGATGATGTCCAGGGAATTCCCGTCGACGATGATGTGGTGGAACGAGGCGAGCAGGTGGTTCGTGCCGTCGGCGTCCACCACGATCGCGTAGCGCCACAGCGGCGCCTGCGACAGGTCGAGTGGACCGGTCATGATGGCGGCGATCTGCTCGTCCGTCACCGAGGGGTCCACGATGCGGTCGAAATGGTGCGCCTCGGGCGTGACCTCGTGAGCCAGGGCGGTGAGGACCTCGCCGTTCTCGATGCGATACGAGGCACGCAGCCGGGGATGGCGCTCGGTGATGACGGCGAAGGCCTCTGCCACGGCCGACCGGTCCAGTGGCCCGTCGAAGGTCAGACCCACTGGCACCTGGTAGGCCTCGTTCCCGCCCCGCATGCGGGACAGCACGTAGATGCGTTTCTCGATCGCGCACACGGCGGAGGATGCGTAGGGCTCCAGCAGCCGAGTCGGCGAGAGCTCGATCTCGTCGCGCGGCCCGGTGGAACCGGCGCGGCGGAAGTCGAAACCCCCGGCCCGGATCACGTCGACGGCCACCCGGAACGCCTCGAGAATGCGGGTCTTGTGCTGCTGGGTGTGGACCAGCGAGAAGTAGCCGCAGCGCCGTTCCCAGACGAAGACACCCAGGTAGGCGAGGATCTTGAAGAAGAGGTTGGTCGTCAGCGTCATGGCCGTCACGTCACGTGGCGCGACGGTCTCGTACTTGTACATCGACGCGCAGTACGACAACCGGATCGGCACCTCCTGTGCGTCGAACCAATCGTTGGCGCGCTGCACGAAGTCCTTGGTGTAGGCGTTCAGCCGGGTGATCTCGGCCGCCCCGGACTCCTTCAGGTGGGTGAGCACCGCGTGACAGGCCGCCATGGTGAGCGGATGCTTGCAGAACGTGCCCGCGAAGAACGTCGTCGCTGCGGCGGGACAAGAGTCGTCAGCGTCCGTGAACGCGCCGCCGTCGACGGCGTCGAGGTAGGTGCTCTTGCCGGCGACGATGCCAATGGGCAGGCCGCCACCCACGAGCTTCCCGTAGAGGGACATGTCGGACTCGACGCCGAAGAACTCCTGGGCTCCGCCGATCGCCAGCCGGAAACCGACGATCATCTCGTCGAAGATCAGGGCGATGCCCTTCTCGGTGCAGATCTGGCGAAGCTCTCGGAGGAACTCCTTGGGCTGCAGACCGGGGTTGCGCGACTGAACCGGCTCGACGAGGACGGCGGCGAGGTCGTCGCCCATGCGCCGGATCTCCTCAAGGGACTCTTGGCTGCCGTAGCTGAGCACGACCGTGTTGTCGACCATCGCCTGCGGGATGCCGATGGTCAGCGGGACGCTGCGCTCCCCGTCGGTCTCGGCCAGGACTCCGTCGGAACTGCCGTGGTAGGAGTCGGTGAACCGGACGATCTTGTCGCGGCCGCTGGCTGCCCTGGCCAGGCGGAGCGAGACCATGACGGCCTCGGTCCCGGTGTTGCAGAACGCGACTCGCTCCGCCCCTGTCATCTCGTGGACGAGTTTGGCCGCCTTACCGGCGAGCTTGTTCTGCGGACCCAGCTCGTAACCAAAGTCGAGCTGGGCACGGACCGCGTCCATGACGAAGTCCGGCTGGTGCCCGAAGAAGTGGACGCCGTATCCGATGCCGGTGTCGATGTACTCGTTACCGTCGAGATCCCAGAACAGCCCACCGCGAGACCTGGAGGACACCACCGGGTAGGCGGTCTCCTTCAGGCTCGGGTTGAAGTTCAGGGAGTTGATCCAGTCGGCCAACGACGAGCGGTGCTCGCGGGCGTACTCGGCAGACCGTCGGGTCTTGGCGGTGAAGAGGCGGACGAACTCCTCGACGAACTCCCGTTGCCGGTCGGTCATCGGGTCCTCGTCGAGCACGATGTTGTTGTTGTACGAGCCGACCTTCTTGGTGCGGCGACGCGGCTGCTCCGGCTGTTCTGCCGCGGGTGCGGCGGGGGGATGCACTGAGACCGCTCCGGTCTGCGGCTGGGCGGGTGCCGTCGGGAGGGCAGGGGCTCCGCCGAGGAGCCCGAGTTGCTGCTGCATCACCGCCAGCTGGGAACGGATGATTCCCTCGACACCCTCGGCCACGGGAGCGTTCACCGCGACGGGAACGAGTGCAGGCTGCGACGCGGCGGGGATGGTCGCCACGGCGGGCGAGGCGACAGGTCCCTCGGCCGTCCCGGACGGTGCCGCGGCATCCACGGACACGGACGGTTCCTCAGGCTGATCGGTCGTAAGGTCCTCGGGGTCGGCGAACTCAATGATGTGGTCCACGACGGCCCCCAGGGTATGCAGGGACTCGAAGAACACCTTGATGGGCAGGTCGAGCCCGTACTCACGGTCGATGCGCTTGCCGAGTTGCACGAGCATCAGGGAGTCGATGCCCAGGGAGAAGAGCTGGGTGCTGTCTTCGAGCTCGGCGGCAGGCACACCAGTGACCTGGGCGATGGACGTCCGGATGAATTCGGCGACACTTTCCCGGGCGGCCGTCTGAACGGCGGTGTCGGGAGCTGGGGCTGGTGTGGTGGGGGTCGGCATCTTGTGGTCCTCTCCGGTGCACTCCTGATACCAGAGGCGTCGGCGGTCGTAGGGGGTGTGGGGAAGGTCGTGAACCAAGTGGCCGGCGCCTTCGAGCCGGTCCCACCTCAACTCGAGACCGCCGTTCCACAACGTGGCGGCCGCAGTGAGGATCTGGGCGACGTCGGACCGGCCCTTACGCAGGCCGGGAACCGCCACGGCTTCGTCGGGGAACTCCTGGGCGATGAGGCCGCTCAGGGTGGCCATCGCCCCGATCTCGAGGAAGGTGGACCATCCCTCGGCGAGGCAGGCCCGGATCGTGTCCGCGAACCGCACCGGCTCCACCAGGTGACGGCTCCAGTAGCCGGTGTCGATCATGGCCGTGGCCGGCACGGCCTCGACCAGCTGCGAGGAGATCCACGGCAGGCGGGGGGCGGACAGGGACAGGTGATGGATGCGCTCCTGCAGCAGGCGGGCGCTGTCGGCCATGTGGGGTGAGTGGAACGGGTGGCTGACGTCCAGACGTTCGACGAAGACGCGCCGTTTGCGGGCGGCCTTGAGAATCGCGGTCAGGGCGTCACCGGTTCCCGACACGGTAACATTCTCCGAAGCGTTGATCGCCGCGATGTGCACGTCGGACTGGTCGGCGATGAGGTCGCGAGCCACCTCGGGAGTGCACAGAAGGGTCGCCATGGCACCCTGCACCGGTGCGGATGCCATGACCTCGGCGCGGCGCATGACCAGCTCGACGGCTGCGTCGCGGTCGAGCACCCCGGCGAAGCAGGCTGCGGCGTACTCACCGATGCTGTGCCCGACGACGGCCACCGGGCGCACGCCGAGCGACTCCCAGTACCGGGCCAGGGCCAGTTCGACGGCGAAGATCAGCGGCTGCGTGTACAGCGGTGAACGGAACGCCTCCTCGTCGCCGCGGAACATGACCTCGAGGAGATCGATGTCTCCGGCAGCGCGGAACGCGGCGTCGAGCCCTTCCAACTCGGAACGGAAGAGCTCCGATCGGTCAAACAGTTCGCGCGCCATGCCGGGATAGGTCGTGCCCTGACCGGCGAACACGAAGACCGGGTCGCTGGTCGCCGGCGGAACCGCATCGACGTCGGCGGCGGCCACCGCGGCCGCGATGTCCGAAACGGAATCGCACAGAATCGCGTGGCGATGCTCGAGGTGGGCGCGACGTCCCAGAGTGAAGGCGACATCTCGCAGGCCGGCCGAGGTCGACCCACCCCAGGCCGCGAGGTCGGCGAGGGCCTTGCCCAGCAGCGGTCGAGAGTGTGCCGAGACCGCGAGCAGATGCGGACGCTCCGATGCGGCCGCAGCGGTCGAGCGGTCTGCCGTGGGGTATTCCTCAACGATGAGATGCGCGTTGGTGCCGCTGATCCCGAAGGAGCTGATGCCGGCGCGACGCAGCCCGGGGACGTCCCAGGTCGTCCCGTCCGCCGACACCTCGAACGGTGCCGATTCCCAGTCAACGAGCGGGTTGCCGCGCGTGAAGTGCAGGGTGCCGGGCAGTCTTCCTTGTTGCAGGCAGAGGATCACCTTGCACAGGGCGGCCATGCCAGCAGCGGATTCAAGGTGGCCGATGTTGGACTTCACGCTGCCGACGACCACCTTGTCGGTGCGCCCCTCGAACACTCGAGCGAGAGCGTTGAGTTCCTGCGGGTCACCGATCGGCGTCCCCGAACCGTGCGCCTCGATGTAGGAGACGTCTTCGACACCGACCCCCGCCGCCTCCATGGCGTCGCGCACGACCTGAGTCTGGGCGCGACCATTGGGCACGGTGAACCCGCCGCTGGTGCCGTTGTGGCTGACGGCCGACCCCTTGAGGACGGCGAACACTGTGTCACCGTCGCGTTCGGCGTCCGAAAGCCGCTTGAGGACGACGACGACGCCACCCTCACTGCGAATGTACCCATCCGCGTGCTCGTCGAAGCTGCGGCAACGGCCCGAAGGGGCGAGGGCACCGAGACGCGACCAGGAGAGGTGACCCTCCGGACTCAGGATGAGGTTGACCCCCGCCGTCACGACGACGTCGCAGGACCCGGACCGCAGCTCCTGGCACGCGAGGTGGAGGGCGTACAGGGACGATGAGCAGGCCGTGTCGATGGCCATGCTGGGGCCACGGAACCCAAACGTGTAGGAGATCCGGCCAGCGGCCGCGTTGGCCATGTTGCCCGTGTAGGCGTAGGCATCGTGTGTGTGGCCGAAGTCGCGCCCCACCTGGCGGTAGTCGTTGTTGTAGATGGCGACGAAGACTCCGACGCGCTGGTCCGCACCGACGGCGCGCGGGTCCATCCCCGCGTCCTCGAATGCCTCCCAGGTGAGCTCCAGCAGCAAACGCTGCTGAGGGTCGATGTGGACGGCCTCGACCGGGGAAATGTTGAAGAATCCCGCGTCGAACTCCTCGACATCCGACAGGTAGCCACCCTCCGTGGTGGTGATCTCACCGGTGTCGAGGCCGCTGTGCGCCCATCGAGCCGGCGGAACGGGACCGACCACGTCGATCCCCTCATCCAGGACCGTCCACAGCTGCTTCAGGGTGCGGATGTCGCCGGGGAGCCGGAAGGACATGCCAACTACCGCGATGGGTTCCGTGCGGGAGGGGGCCGGACGGTGACCGCGGTTGACTGACCGGGTCTCGGCGGTGGGGACCTCGGTGCCAGTGTCCGCCTCCAGCGCTCGGTTCACCTCGCCGAGCAGCAAGTTCACCTTCGGGTGATCGATGATGCACGTGCTCTCGAGCGTGATTCCGAGGTGCTTCTGCAGTCGCATCTGCAGACGGACAAGTTGCACCGAGTCGAATCCCATGTCGAACAGACCAATGTTCCGCATCGAGGGGTCGAGGCTCGGAAAGTCGGCGCCGTCCGCCCGGCCCACGCTGTCGACGATGTACCCGAACACGGCCTCGAGCAGCTCGTCACCGGAAGACGACAGTTTTTCCGCGGCATCGCCGGCCGTCTCCACAGCCTCTCCCTCGTCCAGGTTCTCGGAGAGGTCCAGCGGTACGGTCTCGGCGTCCGTAAAGTGCCTGTCCCAGTCGACCTCCACACCGTGCACGTGGGCCTCGGACAACGAGCGGACGAACCGGGAGAGCCCCTGCTGGTCGCGGCTGAGGGAACCGACGATCGGCGCCGTCCGGCCGACCGAGGACACCACGTCGCGCATGGCGGTGAGGAGCACGGGATGAGCGCTGAGTTCGATGAACGCCGGGTCACAATCGGCCAAGACCGCCTCGGTGGCCCGCGCGAACAGCACCGGCTGACGCAGATTGTCGTACCAGTGATCGGCGTCCAGGGTCGCGGTGTCCACCATGCCGCCCCGAGTGCTGGAGTAGAACCGGACATCGGTGGAGCGCGGACGGATGTCGGACAATCCCGTGAGGATGATGTCACGGCTACTCTCCGTGCGTGGCCCATGGGCCGCGAACTCGACCGACAGTTTCTGCGCGAACTCCCCTGCCTCCCGCAGCTCGTCGACGAGCCGGTCGACGTCGGCGGAGTCACCGGAGACGACCGTGGAACGCGGAGCCAGTTCACCCGAGACGTGTGCATCGGCGTCGAGTCGAGCGATGACATCGCGCACCTGGTCCACGGTGACCCCAAGCATGGCCATCGAGCCCTTGCCGACGAGCGGAACATGCGCTCCGCTCCACACGATGGCCACCCGTGCCGCCTCGTCCAGATCCAAGGCACCGGCCACGACCGACGCCGCGATCTCACCGAGGCTGAAGCCGAGGAAGTCCTGCGCCTCCACCCCGTAGTCCTGCCACAGTGCGGCCAGGGAGACCATAACCGAGAACAGCATCGGCTCCAGCACGTCGGGACGAGTCGGAACTTCCGCTGCGTCCCCGGTCAACAGGTCCATCACCGACCACCCGGTGTGGGCCTGGACGGCGTCCGAGCATTCGCCCATGCGCCGCGCGAAGACCGGTGCCTCGTCGATCAGGTGCCTGGCCATCCCTGTCGGGATGCCTCCCTGGCCGGGGAAGACGAACACGGGCCGAAGGCTGGTCGCGGCAGTGCCGGCCAGCAGATCCACGTGCGACCGGCCGTCGACGAGTGCCGACAGCGCCGAGGAGGCGTGCTCACGATCCGCCCCGAGAACGACGGCCCGGTGCGGGGAGTCCGTCGTGGACGAGCTGAGGGCGTGACCGATGTCGACGAGGCGATGCGGGCCCGAATCGATGTGACGCCGCACGGTGCGCGCGGCGGCACGCAGACCGGACTGGTCTGAGGCATGGAGAAGTAGCGGAATCATCGTGGCGTCCCTGAAAATCCTCTGCTGCGGGTGAAGTCAGTGGGGGTGGGTGTCGGACCGGCGCTGAAGGTCTTCAATGCATGGTCGGCGAGGAGCATCTGTTGCATCTCGTTGGTGCCCTCGATGATCTGGAGGATCTTCGCCTCCCGATACAGCCGTTCGACCGGGTACCCCTCCCAGCAACCGTTGGCTCCGAGGACCTGGACCGCTTCTTTATCGCCGTCTCCGCGGTTGATGTCGATCTGGATGTATTCGGGGTACTCGGCAACGACCGTCAGGTCGTTGCCGTAGAGGTAGTCGTCGCCGTCCCGCGACACCACTTCTTCGAAGTTGGGCAACTGATACGTAAGCAACATCTGGCGGTTAAGGCTGGTCCGGCGGAATCGCGCGTAACGTTCGGCGGCCCGCTGCATGAGGAGGGTTAGGAGTACGGTGCCAGCACCCTTGGAGAGGGTACGACAGGGCATCAACAGCAACTCGGTGATAACCTCGGGCGACAGACGCGGTGCCGTGGCCAGGTCGAGGTAATCGTAGGCATCGACGGTCTCGACGTCGGGGTGCGAGAAGCGCGCCCCGTCCCGCTCGAACTCCTGGTCGTCTACGAACACAATAGTGTCGAAACCGATGTTCAGCCTGTTCTGAATCTGCATGATGGACCAGGCTTTGGAGTTCCAGCTGATTTACGAGTGAAGGAAGTACTCGGCGAGGCCGAACTCCTCCAGCTTGGCCCAAATAGTCGTCGTGATTGTTCTTGCTGGCGATGGACTGGAGGATTCGGCGCTCGTCCAAGGTGCGGATCAGATCGAAAATCCCATCCTTCAAGACGACATCGTCACCCGCACTGATGGTGCCGGTCCACATCGTGTCATCCAAATCCCAGACGAAAAACTTCGCCATCTTGATCGATTCTTCGGTCAGAGTGGGTAAAACTGTCCCTAGGGAATTCACAAAGGCCTCCTGAAACCCGTTGACGAAAGAGCGTTTCGTAAGCCGCCGCGAACCGAAGTCTTTTTTTCTTTGCGGGGCTTCACACTCCCATTCCCTTCACTCGAAAGTGTACTGAGGGTGTAAAGGAGCGTCAAGGATGCGACTTGAATCAACTAAAAAGTTCGGGAACGGCAGCGTGTGCCTCATGTAAGAAGGCCCGCGTAGTTCCCTGACGCGATGAGCAAAGGAGTTGTTGATGGCTGCATTTCATGAGATCACCAAGAAGTACGCCCGCGAGTACGGTAGGGCCGACCGGACTGAGAAGAGCCGGTTGCTGGATGCGTTGGTGGAGACCACGGGCTGGAACCGGGACTATGCACAGCGGGCGATCCGAACCACCGCAGCACGGAAGGCCACGGCACGGGAGCAACAGCGCAAGCCGCGCCCACGGAAGTATTCCTACAACGCGCTCGTGGTCCTCCAAAAGGTGTGGGCTCTGTCGGTATCTCAAACCCCACCGTGACGCCCGCCACCCGCAAATACTGGGCACGACAAAACCGTCACACATCCTGCGCTCCTCGATTCCCGTCAGGACCACAATGGACGACCTGCAGCCAGGGCCGGGATTCTACGAGCTGGACACCGTCGCGCACTGCGGCCACACGACCAAAGGCGAGTACCTGCGCACACTGACCGCGACAGACCCAGCAACCGGGTAGACACTGGTCCACGCGATCCGCAACAACGCCCACATCAACGATGCTCCTATTGTTGTCAAGCGGCGGTTCTGAGGGGTTGCTGCGAGGTGAGCCAGTCGCGGTATTCATGGAGGAATCGGGTATCGCGAAATGTGGCCGCGTTCGATGCGTGAGATCTTCGCGATGCCGCATCCGAAGGCGTTTGCAACGTCGGTGATGGTGCGCTTGAGGCAACGGAGGATGTCCTTCTTGCTTTTGCCCCCGGCGGTGCACTTGGCCGCATAGGCGCGCATGTCCGTGACGGCGGTGGTGGCCCGGCTGATCGTGGGCTAAGACACGCTATGACTTTCAGCGAGCTCGACCTGGACGTAGTTTCGTCTTAGGTACTTCAATATCACATCCAGCGCTCCGGCGATCCCTAGCGTCATGGGAATCTTTACTTGCCTCGCGTGTTGCTTTAAACGATCGAGCACTGCCGCTTTGAGGCGCTCCTAGAGGGTGTTGAACTGACCGTCAGCTAGACCTGTAGTACTCTACACCCAGCGGCTCGTTTAGTTAGCGTTTTGTGCAGTACCTATTTTATCCGAAACGAGCCGTCCAATCTATTTATTCAGGATGCACCTCTAGTCACAGCTGGCCATTCTGTGAATAAGCTTCACGGTGTTGTGTTCAGGTTTTGCCATCTGAAATTCTCTTCCTTGCGGGGATGGGGTCGGTAATGCAGGGGGGATGGGTGTCGATCTGGACGGTCTTCTCGGAACGAGATGTCAACTGGCCCACCGTTTGAAGATGAGTACGGAGTTGTGCCCACCGAACCCCAGTGAGTTGGACATTGCATACTCGACGGGCCGTTCCACTCCCACGTTCGGGGTGTAGTTGAGGTCACAGTCCTCATCGGGTTCGCGGTAACCGATGGTTGGAGGGATGTATCCATCTCGTACCGTGAGAATAGAGATGATCCCTTCAACGGCGCCCGCCGCTCCCATCAGGTGCCCCGTCATGGATTTGGTCGAGCTGATAGGCACGTCGGGATGGTCCGCACCGAACACCTCGCGCATGATGCGGGTCTCGTACGCATCGTTCATCTTCGTACTCGTCCCGTGAGCATTGACATAGTCAATGTTCACAGGTCGGAGGTCGGCCTCCTCCAGGGCGAGCCGGATCGCACGGACGCCCTGGGTCAGCTTCGGGTCTGGTGCCGTGAGATTGTAGGCATCACAGGTCGACCCGTACGCCACCACCTCGGCATGGATCGTGGCTCCACGTGCGAGCGCGTGATCCAACTCCTCCAGGATGAGCGAGCCAGCGCCTTCGCCCATCACGTAGCCGTTACGTTCCCGATCAAACGGGATCGAGGCGCGCGCCGGATCCTGGGACTCGGACAGCGCCTTGATCGCGGCGAAACCACCGATGATCACAGGCGTGATACTCGCTTCAGCTGCACCTGCGAGGACGACATCGGAATAACCATCCCGGACGTCCTGGAATCCACGGCCAATGCAATCGCTGCCCGTCGCACATGCGGTGACGATCGGCGTACACGAGCCATACGCTTGAACCGCCATCGCTACATTGGCTGCGGCCATGTTCACCAAGTTAGTGGGGATCGTCATACTCGACACGCCCTTGGTGCCAGCACTCTCGTAGCGGCTGTGCTCAGGGCCGATCGTTCCTCCGCCGACCCCAGAGCCGAAGATCACAGAGAACCGCCCCCGGTCAAATGCGACATCTGCCAGGCCCGAATCGGCATAGGCCTCCCGACTGGCGACCAAAGCATACTGCGAGAACGGGTCGAGCTTCATGACCTGCATCTTGGTGAAGTGATCAGTCGGCTCAAAATCCTTGACCTCGGCAGCCACTTTAATCGACGATTCCTTGGTGTCGAACCGGGTAAGAGGCGCGATGCCCGACCTCCCCTCCCTCAGACCGCAACGTAGCTCCTCCACCCGATGGCCCAACGGGGTGATTGCCCCCATTCCTGTTACAACAACGCGGCGGCCGTCCTTGACAGTTCGTCGCATCAGCATCTCACCTCTCTGGAGATCCGAACTCAGGAAGTCGGAGCGGACGCGGCCTCAGCGGCTTCCACGAGCTCGCTGACGGTCTTGATCGATTGATTCTCACCTATCCGGACGCCGAGGCTCGACTCAAACACATCAATCAGGTTGAACAAGTCGATCGAATCGACCCCGAGATCCTCATAGAGGCGAGTGTCGAGGTTGATGGACGCCGCCTCGACCTCGAGGTTGTCAGCCAGCAACTGCTGTACTTTCTCAAACATCTAGCTTTCTCCCATCGCTGGTGTCAAGTGAGTGCCCACATGGGGCAGGAGGGGTCAGGCCCGCTCCAAAAACCGGATTGCGCCGAAGAACCCGAGAAGGGCCCATATGGCGAGGATGATGTAACTAAGCGGCTGAGCGTGGAAAATCTCATTACCCAACGCCGACCTCATGACCTCGGCCATGTGTAGAATGCCGCTCCATCGGGGTGTAAGGCAGATGCCTGAGACGGTGGCCGGACTTACCACCGGGCAGCGTGGCCACGTCTACCTCGTGGCCACGCTTCCAGAGTTCTCCTGCCGTCTGCAAGAACTGTAAGCGATCATCGCGGCCTTTTCGCAAGCTCGCGAACCCGATCGTGTCGGCATGATCCTGCGTAATGAAAGCGGTTAGGGGGGAGGAAGCACCCACCTCGAGGAAGCTACTGAACCCGAACTCTCGCGCCGCGGTAACAGCTTTGGTGAAGTGCACCGGAGTCATGAGGTGGTTGCCCCAGTAGGCGGCGTCAATGTCACCCGGTGCGACCCGTTCCCCTGTCTGAGCCGAGATCCAGTCGATCGCCGGCTCAGCGAACGTGACGCCCGCCAGTTCATCGAACAGCCGGTCAGAGCCCGCAGCCATGAGTGGCGTGTGGAAAGCGTGGGAGACCGGCAACAATTCGACGAAGATACGACGACTACGCGCGTCACGCCGCAGGGCGTCCATCGCATCGGAACTCCCGCCCACAGTGACGTTCTGCAAGCCGTTGACCGCGGCGACGAACGTGTTCTCGTGGGCAGCGACCATCTCCTGGGCCTCCTTGAGTGGACACAACAGGGTAGCCAGATACCCGCCGCTCGGGGCATCGGCCATGAAGCGACCGCGGGCGCTCACCATCGCGCAGGCATCCGGCAGAGAGAGCACACCCACAAAGCAGGCAGCTGCGTACTCCCCGATGCTGTGGCCGAGCACCACCCCAGCACGTACCCCGAGGGAGGACCAGTACCGGGCCAGCGCGAGTTCAGCAGCGAAGATCAGCGGTTGAGTCACCTGTGGAGACGCAAACGTTTCCTCCGTCCCGGACATCATCTCGGCAACCACGGAGAAACCGGCGACGGAGGACAAGACCCCATCAATCTGGTGCAGATCCTCACGGAACGCCGGTGAGACCTTGTACAGACCGGCCAGCATCCCGGGATATTGTGAGCCCTGCCCTGGGAACACGAACGCGAGGGGCTCGGGTCCACTCTGGACGTAATGGGCACAGGCAGCGGCGTACTCGGCCATGTCCGCGAGTTCGGTGCCGGCGCTCGGCACGAACGCGGCACGATACGGCAGGGCCGCCCGGGCATTGAGAGAGGCTGCCACATCAGCCAGCGGCACCTCGCGGCCCCAGGCTGCGACACCAGCAACAGCGGCAACGAGCGCTGACTCGGACGCAGCCGAGATACGAAGCAAATGCGGCTCGTCCGCCTCGAGAGCGGTGGCGTGCTCCGGGACTCGGTACTCCTCAACGATGACATACGCGTTGCTGCCGCTGATCCCGAACGAGCTGACTCCGGCACGCCGGACACCATCAGGGGCCGGCTGCCAGGCAACGTTCTCCCCCCGTACGACGAGGGGGGCATCGTCCCAGTCGACGAGGCGGTTCGGGGTCTCCAGGCCGACGATGCCCGGGATCACGCCGGCACGGAGCGAGGCGATCACCTTGCACATGCCAGCTATACCTGTCGCAGCTTCGAGGTGTCCGAAATTGGACTTCACGCTGCCAACGGGCAGCGCGATGTCTCGCCCGGCGAAGACCGAGGCCAGAGCATGGAGTTCCTGGGTGTCGCCGAGCGGCGTCCTGGAGCCATGGGCTTCGACGTAGGTGATGTCGACCGGGGTCAGGCCAGCGTCGGCGAGGGCGTCGCGTATCACGGACGCTTGAGCCTCGCCGCTCTGTATGGTGGACCCTCCGCTACGACCGTTGTGGTTGACCGCGCTACCTCGGATGACTGCGAGGATGTCGTCGCCGTCCCGCTCCGCGTCATCGAGCCTCTTCAACACCAGGACAGCCGCACCTTCGGATCGCATATAGCCGCCGGCGCTCTCGTCGAAGTTGCGGCAACGGCCCGACGGCGCCAGGGCACTCAGCCGGCTGAACGACAGGCGTCCCTCAGGCGAGAGAATCAAGTTGACTCCCGCTGCGAGCGCCGTGCGGCAGGTGCCCTGGCGTAACTCATGCACCGCCTGATGCACCGCGTACAGCGACGACGAGCACGCGGTGTCGAGTGCCATCGTGGGACCACGGAAACCGTACGTGGAGGACAGGCGCTCGGCGGCGGCGTTCGTCATGCCACCCGTGTAAGTATACGAACCTGGCTTGTGGCCCAGATCCCGAGCCACCTGCAGATAATCGTGAGAGGAGATCCCGATCATGACGCCGACGGTCTCTTCGCCTCCCAGACGAAGCGGGTCGAGGCCCGCGTCCTCAAGTGCCTCCCAGCTGAGTTCCAACAACAGCCGGTGTTGAGGGTCCATTTTCTGAGCTTCAGCCGGGGATATACCGAAGTGGAGGGGATCGAAAAGGTCGACTTTGCTCAGGTACCCCCCCTGTAATGTGGTGATCTCGCTCGGATCGAGGCCGCTCGCCATCCAGCGGCCAACCGGCGGGGGCCCGACCTGATCAGCGCGGGTCTCCAGGGCGCGCCACAGTTCCGCCTCCGTGCGGAGGTCGCCAGGAAAACGGAAACCCATTCCCACGACGGCGATCGGGTCATCGGAAGCGAACCGGCAAGATGCACGACCCCGCTCGGGCGTGGTGCCCGTCGTGCGGGCGAACAGATTGGCGACCATGTCATCCACAGTCGGATGATCCAGCACGAAGGTGCTCTCGAGTCGCAGCCCAAGCCGCTCCTGAAGCGCTTCCTGGAGCGAGAGCAGTTGAAGCGGCGTGCAACCGACCTCGAACAGGCTGCGGTTACTTCCTCCTGGGGGCAGGGTGACGAAGTTCTTGACAACGTCCAGCACCTCTTCTATCAACGCATCCCGGCTGGCTCCGAGGGCCTTGGGCATTTCCCTCCCCTCCAGCTCCCGCCGATGAGCTAAATAGTCCTGGACGAGGCGGAAACGCTGCACCTTGCCGCTGGTGGTCTTGGGGATGCGGCGCACCGGGACAACGTCCGCGACCGTCAGTCCGAGGTCAGTCATCACCAAATGTCGCACCTGCTGCGCGATACTCACGAACCGCTCGGGACGACCTCGGTGGTAGACGAACACGACCAGTTCATCCGACTGCAGGATCGGGTGGGGCACAGCACATGCGACGTACTGGTTGAGCTTGGAGCGGCCGACCTCGCGGAGGATGACATTCTCAATGTCGCCGGGGTGATAGTTGACTCCCCCGATGATGATGATGTCCTTGCGGCGACCGACCACCACAATCTGACCCTGGTACAGGAAACCCAAGTCCTGAGTATCCATCCACCCGTTGCTCAGGAGGATCTCCTCCGACGCTGCGGAATTCTGGTAGTAGCCGGGCGTAACGCAGTCACCGCGGACATGGAGGCGTCCAACCACCCCGTCCGCGACCGCCACGCCGACGTCATCAACGACGCGCACCTCCGAATGGGCACAGGGCTCCCCACACAGGACAAGCTCTACGCTCCCCTGCTCGATGAGCGCATCCCTCGCCAGGATCTCCACCGCTTCGCCGACACCAAGGCGCGCGCGATCCACAACCACGGTCTCCAGCGTCTGACCTTCGCGGGTCACCGACACGACGAGCGTGTTTTCGGCCAAGCCGTAGCCAGGACGAAACACGTCCTCCCGGAGCCCGAAAGGGGCCAAGATCCGAACGAAATCCCGACACAGCTCGGCGTTGATCATCTCTGCGGCGTTCCACACTATACGGACGCTGCTGAGGTCAACCTCCTCGCGCCGGGCACGCTCTTGGTCAACCCGGCTGAGCAGGTGTTGGACGCCGAAGTTCGACGTCCCGAGGATGGTTACGCGGAGACTGGATGCGTACGTCAACCAGTCCGTCGCATTCCAAATGAAGCGTTTGGTGGCCATCCGGTGCTGTGAAGCGCCCGCAACCAAGGGGGTGATGTGGAACGCGATCATGCCGAAATCGTGCGAGATCGGTTTCCATGACAGAAACACATCCTCATGGGTGATGTTCGAGGCATCGATGATGTCGTATGCGTTGGACAGCAGATTACGGTGAGTGAGCGTCACGCTCTTCGGCGCCCCCGTAGAGCCGGAGGAGAACTGAACCAGTGCGATGTCGTCGGCCCCGACCTCGGCCACATCCGCCTCGACCTCACCCCGGTGAGAGGCGCAATCTTCGGTAACAAAGACACGCTTCTTCCCATCGATCACACCGAAACGACCCTCGGAACTGATGGCGTCCAGCCGCTCGAGCACGGCCTCGTCGTCGATTGCCAGCCAAGGGTGAGGCAAAACGTTCCAAATGTTATAGAGTTTCTCGAGATCTCGGTCGCTGTTTGGCGCACTCAACGGTACCGGGACAAGCCCACCGAACAAGGCTGCCCAGTACGCGGTCATGATGCTAGTCATCGACCGGTAGGCGATCACGAGTTCGTCTCCACGTTCAACACCGCTAGTCTGCAGGTAGGCGAGAAAGCCACAGGCACGCTCGCGGAGTTCTTCATAGGACCAAGCGTCCATCTCTCCATGCTCACTGATCACACCAATCCTGGCGCTGCTTTCCCTCTGAGCCAGGAGTGCAGACGTGAGCGTGTCGAAACGTGTCACAACTGTCAACCCCTTGTTCTTCGCCCAAATTTCTTGAAACCGTAGTTTGCAATCATGATTTGTTGCATTTGCGAGGTTCCCTCGATGATCTCCAGCACCTTCGCCTCGCGGAACAGCCGTTCCGCGGGGTACTCGTTCCAGCAGCCATTTCCGCCCAACACTTGGACGGCTGCATCCGTGACATCCCGGGCCGCCGTCGAGGCAAAGTACTTGGCAACGTTGGTCTCCATGACGGCGTCCATGTCGTTCTCCTGGCGCAGTCGACCCGCACGACGGCAGAGTTCCCGTGCAGCACTCACTTTGACCACCGAATCAGCAACCAGTCCTTGGACCAATTGGTAACTGCCGATCCGCTGTCCGAACTGCTCCCGTACCGTGGCATAGGTGCACATCAAATCAAGAGCGGCTTGGGCAATTGCGACGCCCGCCCAGGCGATACTGTAACGCCCGTAATAGAGGGCGGTATTTGCCACAAAACTGAATCCGACACCAACGCGAGAGACTACGTTCTCGGCCGGAACCACTACGTTACGGAACTCAACTTCGGCGATGTGCGCCGCGCGGCTGCCCAGCAGCCCGGTCATGGGATGTGTGCTGACCCCGCCCATCGACCGCTCGACGATAAAGGCAGTCACCGCCCCCTCGTCTGAGGCGATCACCAAAAACAGATCAGCAATGCCAGCAAAGGAAATCCACTTCTTACGCCCGTTGATGACATAGGAGTCACCCTCCCGGCGGTAGGTCGTCCGGACTGAAGACGCATCCGAACCCACCTGTGGCTCGGATAGGGCGAAACACGCCAGCTTGCGACCGGACGCCAAGTCTGGCAGGTACTTCGCCTTGAGCTCGTCCGAGCCCCGCTTGACGAGGGTCTCCGCGACAAGGGAGGCATGAACTGTGAGGAGAGCGCGTGTAGACGAGCAGGCCTTACCGATGATCTCAGTCAGGTCGCCATACTCCAAGGGATCCAGTCCCAGGCCACCAAACGCCTGAGGCACCATCGCACCCAGAAAGCCTTCGTCGGCCATGCGTTGGATCACCTCGCGCGGCAGCGCTTCTTCTCGGTCAAAGTGCCCCGCCTGGGGCGCGACCTCATCAGCCAGCGCCTGTGCACGACTGAGCACGTCCTCCCGGGAATCAACCAGCGGCGACACCACGCAACTCCTCCACCATCTCCGACATCTTGTTTACCGAGCTAAAATTAGCCAGAGTGACCATCTCATCCGGAACTTCCACATCGAATTGCTTCTCTAGGAACTCCAACAACTGCATGGCGAACATAGAAGTCACGAAGCCCAACTCAAAGATGTTATCCGAATCATGGATAACTCCATCAGCGAGCGCACTCATGTTGGTGCTAACGAACTGCCTTATCTCGCCCCGAACATCATTCATTTTCATTCCTCAATCCTGCTGGGTTCGAGGGTCTCGGTCGACCGTCACAGTGATAAAATCTGGGTAGGGATGCCGCGACGACATGTCGTTCTCGTAACGGTAATCATTGCCGTCTCGCCAGACAGCCCGGAAATTGGCAAGTTGATAGGTCACCAGCATTTGCCGGTTGCGATCCGTTCTACGGAAATCAGCACACAAACGGACACCGGCGCGCGCCGCCTCCTGAACGAGGAACGACAAGAGCACCGTCCCGCCTCCCTTGGAAACCGTCCTGCACGACATCAACAACAGGCGGATGGTCCAAACGTCGACGGTCCGGTGGACGAGGGCTAGACCGATCTTCCCGTACGGGCCGTAGCGGTCGGACAACTCACACACCCACAGGTCGTGGTCCGAGTCTTGTCGCAGCCGGTCCAACTCCTCGCAGGAGTATTGGATCCCGGTGGAGTTGAGCTGGCTCGTCCGCCGTGTCAGTTCCTCCAGACGAGCCAGATCGTCAGGGCCGGCCAAGGAGATCCTGAACTCCATGGCCAACTCACGGAGGAAGTCCTCATGCGGACCGTCATACTCCCGTTCGCACTCGCTGCGCGCTTGATCCTCGACGTACATGAGACGTCGGCGGCGCGCGTCCTCCGTCACCACTTCGGGCGACAAGCGCGGCATTGCGGTGAGCTCCCGGTACCGGACGGCATCAACCGTCTCCACCTCCGCGTGATGAAACGCCACCTCATCCCGCTCGAACGGCTGATCGTCCACGAAGAGGACCGTGTCAGGACTGATGTTAAAGCGGGTCCAGATCTCTTTGACCGAGGCCGATTTCGGCGCCCAGTTGATCTGGGGATACAGGAAGAACTCGGCGAGCCCGAACTCCTCGAGTTGACTCCAGGCATCGCAGTGGTTGTTCTTGCTGGCGATTGACTGCAGGATCCCACGCTCGTCGAGTTCGCGCACCACCTCGGCCACACCGGGCTTCAGAACCACCTCGTCGCCCGCGCTGAGGGTCCCGCTCCAAAGGGTACCGTCGAGGTCCCAGACCACGCATTTGGCCATCTTCACCGGGAACCATCTCCCTGACCCTCGCTGTAGTCGTAAAAGCCCCGCCCAGACTTTCGGCCGAGCTCACCGGCCGCGACCATGGTCTTCAACAGCGAGCAGCACCGGAATTTCGAATCCTGGAACTCGTCGTACAGAACAGCGAGCGAATCGACAACGGTGTCAAGGCCGATGAGGTCAGCCGTCTCCAATGGCCCCATGCGGTGACCGTAGCCTAATCGGAAGATTGCATCAATTGAGGCGGCGTCCGCCACCCCTTCCTGGACGAGGAAAGCCGCCTCATTCATGAACAAATGCGACAGGCGGTTCGAAACGAATCCCGGTTGGTCATTCACGACGATGGGCACTTTTCCTAAGGTGGTCGCGAGATTGCACGCAGCCGACACAGTATCCTCATCGGTGCACCTACCGCGGATCACCTCAAGCCCTTGGACGAGGGCCACCGGGTTCATAAAGTGCATACCCACGACGCGCTCCGGCTGTGGCATAAGCCCGGCCAAGCGCGTGATAGGGATGCAACTTGTGTTGATGGCCAAGTACTGCCCTGGGGCCCAGTACTGAGCCAGTGATCGGTAGAGCAACTCCTTGGCGTCACGCTTCTCGGTGATGTTCTCAATAAGCCACGTGGCGCTTGCTAGATCCTGTAAATGGCCCGTCACCGTGATACGCCCGAGCACCTCGGCAACGTTCCACTGAGGACCGTCCGGCATGAGGCGGTAGCCCCGGATTAGGCTCCGCAGCCGTCTCGGCAGTTCGTCGCGCACCTCGGCGCTGCTGTCACAGAGCACTACATCGAAGTTGAATGCCGCACAGGTGATGGCAATCTCCTTGCCCATGACGCCAGCGCCGAGAATTCCCACACTTTTCACGCAAACCTCCCAGATTCAACTATGCAGAAGGAAACAATTTTTCAAAGCGGCGATCATCGGGCCGACATCGGCGTCATGAATCCCGCAGGACCTGTTGTGATTAGTACATTGTTGGGTGTCGCCTCAGCATTGAGGCAACACCCACGAGGGCACCATGATTAACCAAGCACTCCAAGGGCCAAGCCGAACCGGACGCACCAACCCGTCAATATGCGGAAAAATCACCTCAACCACCTCTTTAAGGAGTGAGCATTACTGGCTAGCACGGCTACAGTAGCACCTCCCCGGCTCCCTGCCAACCGCCAGACTGGGGAAAACCTCTTCGTTAAAAAAACAAGCGAAAAAGCGATGGAAGGCACCGCCAAAGGGGCAGCAAATTTGATTGATATACGAATTAATTAGGGATTTGTTACTGGGCATGCATTGGAAGGGCGGTGAGGAGACGCACCTCGGCCCCCAGCCCCTGATAGCGCTCCGCCAGGGCGCGGTAACTGCACGCGCGCAGCCTACCCATCCACCCGAGGCTGATGACCCCCACACCGATCCGCTTGCTCATGTTGTTCTCCCGACATCCGGGGGCCGACCCCTACGGCGACCCACATGTCCAGACATATCTAGGGTCTCCTGTTGCGGATCCTTTGCCAAACCCAAGCCCGGCCATGGCAGGAAGCCAATCGCCCCCGTTGCTTCCCGCGCCGATCAGGCGAGGACGGATGCCCGCCACGTGGATGTAGTACGTACGCCGACATCACCGGCAGGGTGGGTGGCGTGACCTTCACCATCGACGACGCCCTGGCCCGCATCGTGCGCTCCACCTGCACGCAGCGTAGGCTCACTCAGGCCCAGCTCGCCGAGGTGGCCGGGGTGAGCCGGTTGTTCGTCATCGAGATCGAAAAGGGGCACCCCAGGGCGGAGAGCGGCAAGGTGCTCACCCTGCTGGGCACGCTGGGACTGAGCACCCAGGTCATAGCACCGCAAACCCAGTCCTTGAACGAGGCCGAGGTCGACGCGCTGCTTACCAGCATGCTCGACCACGGATTGGAGCGGGTGACAGCCGAACACCAGCCGACCGTGCCGCGGTGCTGCGCCGGATGCTAAACAGCAACCAGCCGGGCGTGGTGGCCCAGCACCTACCCGCGGCAGCCGTCCCGAACGATTCGGGCAGCACTGGGATCACAAGCCGACCTTGCTGCGCGCCTTCGCCCGCGGGGGCCGGGTGACCGACGAAAATGCCCGCAACCACCTGCACCATCTGGGATCCGCCACCAGCCTGAGCCGCCCTCAGGTCACCCGCCGGCTTCGCGACATGATGAAAGCCTCGGGTGCCACCAGGACCAACACCTTCGAGTTGTTGCGCCAGGTCGGCGGCCTCGGCCTTCGCCGGCGACTGGCCCCTGCGGTTCTCGCTGGCCGGCACCCAGGCCAAGTTCGCCCTGGCCCGCATCGGCGGCAGCTGGTACCGGCCCGACGCGCACACCCCGTCCACCGGAGAGTTTGCCGCCCGGCACTCGAACCTGGGCAAGGTCGCGAGGCAGATGCAGCGCTACATGGCAAGGAACACCGACGAGCCGTGCCTTGACACGGTCCGGCCCGAAACACCCCTGACCGGATGTCACGACCATCAGTTCAAGGACGGAAGCGACGCGGATCCTGAGATGGAGAAGTGATCCCGGATTGGGGCGAACCCACGAGCTTGTTCACAACCAGCAGGCCGAGCGCGAATTCCCTAGTTGAAGCGGGTCCCTTCCGGGAGCGACTACCCGGACGCAACCTTCGATGCCAGCCGGTACTGGCTTCCGTCAGGTGAGCGCATCAGCCGTTCCTCGTCGATGAGGGCGCGCCGCAAAGTCACGGGGTCCTCCGTGATTGCGGCCAGCTCTTGGGTGATCTCACGCTCCGTCCACGTAGACCCTTCTTGCATGCAGCCGACGACGATGTCGAAGAGCATGTCACGCAGCGCCTGTTTTCGTGGCCAGCGCTCGACCCGACCGCCGCAGAGACAGCTTCTCAGTCTCGGGATCTCCTTGACTCGCTCCTCGAACAAGGCAGTGTCCATGGACCGCATCCTAGCTGGCGTGACCTCCGGGCAGACCGGATGTGCGGTCCCCACCCATGGGGCTCGAGCCACCGCACCCGCGACCCCGCCACACCGCGTCGAGAGTCACTTCCATCACGAAAATTTGCACCTTGGAAACAATTGACAGGACATTTGACCGAACCTAGGCTGGATCGTGCCCAACGACGCGCCAGAAAGGACCTTCATGGCCGACAAGTCCTGCAACCCCGAGCCTCGATACAACAAGCTGACCATCGGCGTCTGTCCTGACCAGTGGGGTGTCTGGTTCCCCGAGGATCCGGCGCAGATTCCGTGGGAGAAAGCCCTCGACGAGA
>ERZ773073.70-NODE-70-length-55739-cov-10.171324_pt1 | contig 55739 bp, 36 predicted proteins | sample MGYA00580616_ERZ773073 | MGnify/ENA primary metagenome ERZ773073 (study PRJEB29015, sample SAMEA2737960) | human oral metagenome | biome: human oral; feature: human-associated habitat; material: dental | place: China | collected 2131 ...
AGGACTAAGGGAGCTGGCGAACCTTGTGACCTACGAGAGCGTAGTAGAGGAGGTAAGCTTCACCGATGAGGACGATGATCCAGGTGAACTGCCAACCGCCGAGGCTGTCAGCGAGGAAGCCTTGTACGAGGGGCAGGATAGCACCACCGACGATACCCATCATCAGGGCACCCGAGCCAGCGGACGTGTACTTGCCGAGCTTGTCGATAGCCAGAGAGAAGATAGCACCCCACATGACGGAGTGGAAGAGACCAGCGCCGGCGAGGAGGTAAGGATTGTTCAGGATCATACCGCCGAGGACGAGGAGACCTGCGCCCAGAGAGGTGATGAGGAGCTGCTTGCTGGCGCTGATGCTGCTGAGGAAGCTACCACAGAGACGGCCGACGAGCATCAGACCCCAGTAGATGGTAGCGAGAAGTGCTGCATCCGAAGGCTCGAAGTTGAGGCTCTTACCATAGAGGTTGATGTTGTTCCCGATACAGACTTCGACACCGACATACATGAAGATAGCGACGACACCGAGGGCGAGGTGCGAGAAGCTCCATACGCTCTTTTCGAGGACTTCGCCTTCCTTCTTCTCCGTGCTTGCGATCGCGGGGAGGTGGAGCTTAGAGAGCGCTGCGATGAGACCGCCGACGAGGACGATGAGTACGAGGAAGGGGATGTAGAGCGAGCTCAGTGCGATGTCCAGACCGCTCTTACCTGCGAAGATGACCGAAGCCACGAGGATAGGAGCGATGGTAGCCATCGTGGAGTTGGCCGTACCAGCGATAGACTGACGCGTGACACCCGTCGTGCCCTTCACGTCACAAGCGACGATGTAGGGGTTCAGTACTGCCTGCAGGAAGGTCATAGCAGAGCCTGCTACGAAGCCAGCCAGAAGGAAGATGTAGTAGGCCACGGGGATGATGACGACGTTAGGATCGGTCACAGCCTGGAACTTTACGAGGTCTACTGACTCGAAGACATAGGCCGAGAGCTCATACAGTCCGAAGGCAGCGATCAGCCCAAAGAGACCCGTGATGAGGGTGTTCTTATAGCCCTTCTTCTCGATGCACTTGGCGCTGGGGATACCCATAGCGAGGTAGCCGAGGAAGAAAGCGAAGGTGATCAGCGTGGTGAGCGCATTGGTGAGCGAGCCCGATTTCTGCAGGAAAGCGGCCTGCATAGGTGCTTGGAACTGCCCGTTCAGGTTCGTGATCAGACCGACGAGGGCCATGAGCACGACCATGATGATGAACGGCACCAGATAGCTCTGAGTCTGTTTCTGTTGTGTCATTGCTTACTGTTTATGTGAATGGATTTTGTTTGTTAGCTGGCTAAGCCTTGAGCGTGAAGCGGAAGATCGTCGTTGAGCGGAAGGTCTCTCCGGGATTCAGACGCGTCGAAGGGTATTCGGGCTTGTTGGGGCTATCGGGATAGTGCTGCGTCTCTAAGCAGAGTGCGGCACGTGCAGGATAGCGGTGATCGTGCTTCCCGCGGAGGTTGCCGCTCATCCAGTTGCCCGTGTAGAGCTGTACCCCAGGCTGGTCGGTGTAGACCTCCATGACGATGCCCGTCTTGGGGGAAGAGCAGCGCGAGGCAATAGCGAGCTTGCCCAGCTCCTTGTCCAATATATAGGTGTGGTCATAGCCACGTGCCCAGCGAAGTTGGTCGGTATCCGTGTCAATACGCTCGCCGATGAGGTGGGGCGTAGAGAAGTCCATGGGCGTACCTGCTACTGCAGCGGGAGCACCATAAGGGATAGCCGTCTCGTCAGTGGGGAGGTATTCCTTGGCGAAGATCTCTAAGGTGTGGTCGTGTACCGAGGGATCGCCTTCGCCGGAGAGGTTGAAGTAGGCGTGATTGGTGAGGTTCACTACCGTAGGACGCGTAGTCGTAGCCTCGTATTCGATGCAGAGCTCGCCTTCATCGGTGAGTGTGTAGACGACACGTACAGTGAGCTGGCCTGGGTAACCTTCTTCACCGTCGGGGGAAGTGTAGGTGAAGGCGACCTTGTTAGGAGCCAGCTCTTCGCCATCCCAGATGACGGCATTGAAGCCCTTGAGTCCACCGTGCAGGCTGTTCGGGCCATTATTGATGGGGAGCTCATAGCTCGTGCCATCGATGGTGAAGTGACCTCGAGCGATACGATTCGCATAGCGCCCGCAGATAGCACCGAAGTAGGCTTCTTCGCTGTGGATATATTCGTCGAGACTGTCGTGACCGAGGACGACGTCTGTATAACCTGTGTGGCTGGGGACTACGAGAGAGACGAGCTTAGCACCTTGGTTGATGAAGTGCGCTTCGGCTCCTGCCTTATTAATCAGAGTGTAGAGCTGGACGGCTTTACCGTCGATGACTCCACGGAAGGCCTCATGGGAGAGCCCGGCTTTATTCTGCTGCATCGTTAGTTTGTAGTTAGTTGGCTGTGAAAGCCACTCAATTGAAGCTTTAACGTGGTCAAATATACGAATAAGTACGCATACAGCCACGGCTCTCGGTACTTTGTCTTGGAGCGGAATGAATAGATAAGCCGACGCCCCGCATCCAGTACTTGGTGCGGGGCGTCGGCTTGTATTTGGTAGGGAGTGCAGGCTACTTCTTCGGGGTGTAGAGGCGCATGCGCTTGATGATGACGTTTTTCAGTGGGCGGTTGTTGTCATCCGTCTCGACGCGCTGAATCTTATCCACGGTGCCCCAGCCATCGAGCAGACGACCAAAGACTGTATATCCGCCATCCAGGTGTGCTGCACCGCCCTGGAGCTTGTAGGCTTCGCGCTGCTCGGGCGTGTACTTCCACGAGCGACCAGCTTCCATCTCGTCCAGATCCATGTCGGTATAGTACTTCCCCGTGACGATATAGAACTGGCTGAAGGACGACTTCTTCTTGGGATTGGTATCATCACCCTCGCGGGCAGCACCTATATAGCCGCGGACATGGACGAACTTCTCGGGCATGATCTCTGCCTTTATCGTCGCTTCGTCGGAGTCGCCAGGGAGGGACTTCTCGCGGGAGAGGCCACGGGTCTTTAAGTTCCCAGCCTGGATCATGAAGTCCTTGATGACGCGGTGGAACTGTACGCCGTCAAAGGCATGCTGTCTGACGAGCTTGAGATAGTTGTCACGGTGGACAGGCGTCTCGTTGAAGAGCTCGATGATGAAGTTCCCCTTCGTCGTCTCTACGAGGATCTGGGGGCGCTGCTCGCTCTGTGCGCTGAGCAAGGAGCTTAGGCTGAGGGCACAGAAGAGCGCGAGTAAGGGGCGGAAAAGCTGTCGCATGGAGTGTGTGATGTGTGAGATTAGGGGAGGAGTGGCATGCTGTCGTTGGACGCATCAGCTGTAGTGATGAAGGCCTTGGGGTCAAGATCCTTGACGAGCTTCTTGAGCATAGCGAAGTGCTTGCGCTCGATGATGATGAAGAGCACCTCACGGGGCGTACCTGAGTACATCCCTTGGCCGTGGAGGAAGGTGCCACGCACGCCGATTTGTCCGATGAGTACCTCACGAAGCTCCTGCGGTTTGTCCGAGATGATGAAGACCGACTTGTGGGGATTCTGAGGCTGGAGTGCGTCGACGACCTTGCTGTAGACGAAGATAGCTATCCAAGAATAGAGGGGCACACGCCAGTCTTGGAAGACCCATAGCCCCAGTAGGACGATCAGCGAGTCGATGAGCATGATCAGGGTGCTGACCTTCGTGTTGAACGCACGAGATAGTACGCGCGCCAAGGTATCGGTACCCGCGCAGGTACTTTGTGCCGTGAAGATCATCCATACACTTACTCCGAGCAGGGCCCCGCCGTAGAAGCTACAGAGAATAGACTCTTCGACGAGCGGACGACCCCCTGACCACGTCTCGATGAGGTCAGAAAATAGGGCGACGAGGACGAAGGTCACGACGGTCTTGACTGCGGTGATCTTCCCAAGTCCCTTCATCGCCAGGAGGAAGAGCGGGATGTTGAAGACAAGAGCAATGGTACCAAGGCCCAATTCCAGCCCAAAGAGGCTGCGAGCGACCTCGCGGATGACGAGCGCTAAGCCATAGACACCGCCCGGGCTAATGTGTGCGGGGGCGAGGAAAAGACTGTAGCCAATGGCTAAAATGAAAGAGCCGAAGACGATGAGAAAGGCATCGAGCAGGAGCTGCTTCTTCGTTGTCGGAGCGGTAGGCATAGTGTATGAGGTAGATGTTTCTCTCACAAAGATAATTCCTCTGGTTGATTCTGCAGCCTCCCGAAGGGAGATCCCGACGAAGCTACCTGAAGAGGGTGGCCGAAGTGATATTACTTTCGGCCAGGTGTTATTCTACTTTTTGCCGAATGTTATATTACTTTCACTCAAATGTTATATAACTTTCACTCAAATGTTATATTACTTTTGGTCGAAAGTTATATTACTTTTTCCAGCCCCTCCGAAAGCCTTGTGTAGGCAGGCTTTGTAGAGCCCTCCCGAATGACCTTCTGACCCGACAAAAAACGCCTTCCCCTCCCTTCGCCCGAGAGCGAAGGAAGGGGAAGGAAAAGGGCTCTTTCAGCCGCGCGATGGGCTGAATTAGATGGAGAGTGAAGCGGTGAACTGGATGTTGCGCCCTTCGGCGGGGATGAACTGCGTGCTGTTGATCGTCGTGCTGTAGTAGACGGTGTCGAAGAGATTATTGACATTCAGCTGCAGGCTCAGCGCCTTCATGGGTGAGAAGCTTACGACGGTGTTGAAGATCGTACTGGGATTGATCTTATAGATATTGGTCTCGTCGGAGTAGAAGCTGCCCGTGTGGATCGTACCGAAGCCCAGTCTCAGGACGGTCTCGCTACTGAAAGCAGCATTGTAGAAGGCCCAAGCGGAGACCTTATCACGAGGAACGCGCTTGAGGCGATTGCCCGCGGAGACGTTTTGCGTGAAGTTGCTCGACGTGTATTCGGCGATACGCGCGTCGGTGAGCGAATAGCCGAGGTTGAAGTCAAAGGCAGAAGAGGGCGCGTAATTCATCTCCAGCTCGACACCCTTACTGATGGACTTACCGATAGGACCACCGATCTTGCGGCCGTCGGCAGCTACACCGAGGTTGGTGCGGACCATATTGTTCAGCGTGATATGGTAGGCGGCGGCGTGAAGCGAGAGTTCGTTGCCGAGATCCAGATGCAGACCGGCTTCCCACTGGCGACCCGTCAGCGGCTTGAAGCTCTTGAGCTCTTCGGCACTCATCTCATGCCCGTCAGCAGCCATATAGACTACCTCGGGCGAGAGGGTGATGCGCTGGGGCTTGAAGAAGGAGGACACGGAGCCGTAGACGTTGAAGCTCGGCGAGATGTTGTACACAGCGCCGAGGCGATAAGTCAGTGCGGCATTCGTAAGTATCTGGTCGGTGGTACGGTCGAGGAGCTTGCGGTCATCCGTATTGTAGATGCCGAAGTCACGGCGGAAGAAGTCCATACGGATCCCAGCAAGGAGTCGCAGATTCTGCCACGTCATGAAGTCCTGCAGAGATACCCCATTGACCAGGTCCTTGAAGACCTGCATGCGGCGGTACTTCATATAGATCGGGCCCTGATCGAGGATAGGATCCTTCAGCGTCACGATAGATCCGACGCCAGCACCGGTATAGAGTGCGCGGTCAGAGCGACGAAGATCCATGTAGGAGAAGTTGTGAGCGGCGAGGATCGCTTGGCTGGTATTGCCCCAGCGTAGACGTCCCGTCAGCTCGATCTGGTTCTGTGCCGTCAGCGTCCCATAGGCAAAGCCGAAGCCATCACGCTCTACGCGGTCGATGAGTACAGGTACCTTCGTCGTGCCGTCGAGGTAGTAGTGCTTAGCACCGGTGGCTTTTGCTCCCGTGAGATAGTTCAGCCCGTCGGTGGAGTAGTAGTTGAGGCTATCGTAAGCGAAGAAAGCGTGCTCGGAGAGTCTCCAGCGTTCGTCGATCGCGTAGTTGTACTTGGCGTGGAACTTGACCGTCTTATTCGTCAGGAACTCATTGGGGTCGGTGTAAGCTCTCGAGGCAGGTTCGCTGCTGGGGAAGGTACCTCGCTTGTAAGCCAGCTCATCGGTCGTGCTATCATAGACGTCCCACTTGAGGTGTGGCTGACCATAATCGCCACGGAACTGGTCGTGGCTGATGATCGCAGCGAAGCCAAGCTTGTGCTTGGGCGAAAGCTTAATGTCGACAGCGGCATGTGCATTGGCGATCTTCGTGTAGTTACCTCGCCAGCCATCACTGGTCGAATACTCCACGTCGGCACGTGCATTCGCCTTGCTGGAGATCGCACTTGTCCCGCCAGCTGTGATACGATGCGTGCCGTATGAGCCGATGGTATAGCTTGCGTCGAAGGCTGGACGGGCCTTAGGTTGCTTATTGATGATGTTGATGACACCGCCGAGAGCGGAGTGACCGACGCTCATCGAGGCAGCACCCTTGAGTACTTCGATGTGGTCTACCGCTGCCATCCCCGTAAGAGGTGCTGATTGCCAGAGCGCATGACGCTCATCGCGCATCCCATCGTTGAGGACTACGGACTCGTAGAAGCCTCGGAGGAAGAACATATGGAAGCCACCATAGTCCTTGAATGCCCCTACACCTGGGACGGTCTGCATCGCTTGTGCGGGATCGGTGTAGCCTAAGAGGCGGATCTTCTCAAGAGGAAGGATATTCGTCGTCAGGGGGATCTCACGGCGTGGAGCGGGGATCTTGACGACTGTACTCGGTGCCATCACACGGGCACCACGTACTACGACCTCGCCGATGATCTGAGCCGAGTCGGCTGTGTCTGTAGTCTGGCCGGCCAGCGTCATAGGTAACGCCAGCGCCATGAGGCAGATAAATCGCTTCATGATGTACAGGTTTTGGTTTGTATAAATAGGTTTTGCGCCTGCTGGGGGTAGGAGTGCACGCTTTCACATGCTGGGAGCTCCCTCCCGTGAGGCCGTAGCAAAGGTATAGCTTTCCTGTGAGAGGAAAAGCAATGCGCAGGGCGGTCAATTGACCGCCCTGCGCCTATATATAATAATGTATAGCCTCGGCTAAAGCACCTCAAGCTGGGCGAGGCGCTTCCTTCTTATCTCAGCGTAGGCAGAGGGACAGCTAAGCGATAGAATCCCCATACAGACTTCTCTTCCTCTATCTCAAGGAGTAGCTCACGAAGAGGCTTGTCTCGGAAAGGATTTCTCTCAGCTCCTTCTTCGGGATAGATCACAAGACAAGGAATTGGCTCCGTGATGGGATCCTTGAAGAGCTTTCGATCGCGTGCATAGCCAGCGAGCTGTCGGATGATGTCGTGGCTGATCTTGGATTTACTCCCGAGGCTGGGGATGTACTTCGTGTCTATGACAAGCCGAGGATCAAGGCAGATGAAGTCAGGAAGACCTGTACTCCCCTCTGCCTGATATAAGATCTGATCTTCATAGGCTTCACGGAGTAAGCCTAAGACATAGTGCTCGTAGAGTAAGGGCATATCCAGCCAAAAGACGGGGCAGTCCTCTTCGCTGATCTGTATGTTCGTCAGGCTATAATCGTAGCGACGTAGGATGAGCTGTGCCAGACGTATCGCTTCGGAATAGGTACGGAAGAGCTTCTGATGCTTGAGATGCTTGAGTTCCCATACCTCGATCTCGTCGCTGACGTGGGCGAAAGCCGAGAGACATTGATTGAGTGTGTGCTCCAGCGACGAGCGGCTCTTCGAGTGAGGAAAGGTTTGCAGGAGCTGTCGGACGAAGTGCAGCGCCTTCTTCAGTAGGCGATTCTCTGGGATATCTACAGAGTATTCTTGGTAGCGACAGAAGACTTTGTCGGGGCGCTTGCGCAGGACGTTCGTGCGTTCGTGGCGAAGCACGCTGATATGGCCCTTGACCTTCTTGAGGTTCTCTTCTCGCTGGATGTAGTCCTTCTTTAGTCCACCCTGCACGATCGCTCTCACCACGGAGAGGAAGTGCACGACGATGAGGGGACTGAGGACACTCTGCAGCTCGGGAGCCTTGATGCGCGGCTGCTCCATATCGATCCCATAGATCTCAGAGAAGGCTTCTAACTCAAACCCCGCCTGCAAACAGCGGCTGAAGAGCTGGAGGAAGTCAATCTTGCTACATCCTGCTTTGGGCGTGATGACTAAAGGCTTCTCATCATCGAACCACTGCGCTCCGATGACGTAGGAGGTGTAGTAGCCAGGCCCTTTATCGGTCTCTGCGTTCTCATCTTCCTCTCCAGGGAAGATACCATTCCACTGCCAGCGAAAGAACCAGCGGGCTTTTCCCTGCTTAGACGGCAGACGCATCCACTCCTTCCACTTCTCGTGGGGGGAGGATATGCCATCCAATCGCTGATGCTCTTGATATCGCATTAGGCTTCGCTATCCGAAGATGCTTCGGTCGTCCCAGTGACGGAAGGATTAAGGCACTCGCCTTTAGCCCAAGCTGCGAAGTACTCCTCATCCTCTTTCTTGCCTTGTAGGATGCCGTCCTTGATATATTCGCGGAGGAGCGGGATCACCTCGTAGCGCATCTTCATCTGGAGTGCTTCAAGTGTCTCAGCGATGAAGTAGCTGTGCCCGACCTTCAAGTCCTCGAGGTCGAAGTCGCCTGCCTTATGCGTCGCGATGAAGGACTTCGAGTCGCCTGTGCCATCGCCATTGATCTGCTTGAAGAGAGCTAAGGCCTTGATGCGCAACGCGTCATCCTTGATACAAGTCTTGATGACCTCGGGATCCGCCTTGAGTGTGATGAAGGCAAAGCGGCGCCGCACGGCATAGTCGATCGACCCTGTAGAGCGGTCGGTCGTGTTCATCGTCCCAATGATATAGAGGTTGGAGGGGACAGAGAAACTATCCTTAGAGTAGGGTAGGGTGACCTTAATGGGATGTTTCCCGTCCCCCGTACGCTTATCAGCTTCGAGGAGCGTAATCAACTCCCCGAAGATGCGTGAGATATTGCCTCGGTTGATCTCATCAATGATCAAGACGTGAGGCGTGGTGGAAGTTTCCTCGTCTATTTGGTATTCCTTCTTTACGGCTTCAATAAAAGCACGTGCATAGGCAGGCCAATTCTTCTCTTCCCCTTTCCCTATGGCGTGGGCTTTAATCTTTTCTATACTTGGACGGGCAGGAGCATAATCAGCTTTAGAGAGTGTGCTACGGATACTTATGGTTTTGTGCCCCTCTTCCCACCAAACAAAGAGCTTTGCTTTGCCAGTGATGGAAGGTATTTCTCGTTGGTTCTCTTTTCCTTGTATCTTCTGTAGGTAGTCATCAATACAAGCGATGATATCCTTCCCTTCCGTCTTCCGTGCTCGTTCGCAAATGCGCTTGAAGATGCCGGTCTCGACGTTGTAGGTGATATGCTCTCCTTGTAGCTCAGGCTTCACTCCTTCGACGAAGTCCTCATAGTCCATAGACTGGTGGAAGGTACAGAAGGCTATTTGTCCTTCCTGGCGAAGGCGCTCGTACTCATCCATCACTTTTATATGGTCTTCCAGTCCTGTGAACGAGGGGTTACAGAGGGCTACTGCGAGAGATGCCGTCGTATATGTCTTACCTGTGCCAGGGGCACCTTGCAAGATGATGTTCTTCTTCTCCTTTAATAGAGAGACGCACTCATTCAGCAGCAGAGTATCTGATTTAGATGTGTCAGAGAGGGGAGTTCTATTTTTTAGCTGGGTGAGTAGTTTCTTCATGTATGGGTATTGCTTTTTAGACTGTTTCGTGAAATAGCCACAGATGCCTTGCTGGAAGTCTTCGGTGTTGAAGGTATTCTCCTCAGGGACATTCGTGAGAATTGCAACTGATCGAAGAACTGTATAAGGACTCTGCTCCCCAGCTTCTTCATTCGTGAGGTGTGGCTCATCAGTTATTTGGCAAAGCTTTTTAGGCTTTTTATCTTGACACACGAGTACAAGTGTCCCTTGTGGTTGGGCACTTAGATACTTGTCAATAAACTTATGCTTTTCAGTTAGTGTGATGGTGTGGCTGCTCTCAAGTTGAGTCATCAAGCTGGGTTGGTTCCCTTCGCTATTGGCTTCCCCTAAGTCTATATGCCAATAGATTGGATCCTCTTTCTCCATAGTCTTATGCTTAACATTATGTGTGATGAAGCAGATGCCTCATAGCGGCAACGGTTGAGGTAACTATTACTTTATGCTAAGGGGCTGCTGCGTAATCTCTTGCGCTAAAGTACCTCGAGCTGGGCGAAGCGCAGAAGAAGCTTCTTCGTCTCGCCCGTGTCGAAGGTGACGGTAGCCTTGGCATTGTCGCCACGACCTTCGAGTTCGTCGATGACACCCGCACCGAAGCGCTTGTGCACGACACGCCCACCGACAGCGAGCGCACCGATACGCTTGTGCTTCTCCTCGGGTGTGTCACTCATCTCTCTGCGCTCGATGAGGACACGGCGCGAAGGAGCGGGAGGAGCCGAACGGAAGACGGGGCGGTCGGAGAAGTCCGTCGGGAGGTCACCACCTGCGGGACGTACTGCCTTGGGGTGGTCCCAGGGTGAGGCGTGACTGCTTAGCCCTGAGTCGAAGGTCACTAATTCCTTGGGGAGCTCACGGACGAAGCGGCTGGGACGGCTGAACTCCGTGCGCCCGTTGCGGAAGCGCTCTCTCGCGTAGCCGATATGACAAGTCTTCTCAGCACGCGTCAGTGCGACGTAGAAGAGTCGGCGCTCTTCCTCTAGCTCCTTGCCCATATTACTCATCATCGAGGGGAAGAGATCTTCCTCCAGCCCTACAATAAATACGTGAGGGAACTCCAGCCCCTTCGCCGAGTGGACGGTCATCAGTGTGATGCAGTCCTCATCGTCGCCCGTCTTGTCTTGGTCGGTCATCAGCGCGATCTCGCTGAGGTAGACCCCGAGTGAAGGCGTTTGGTCGGCCTCGAGAGCGGCGTGGATGTATTCGTCGATACCACCGAGTAGCTCTTGGATATTCTCCACGCGCCCCTTGCCTTCGCTGGTGGTGTCGCTCTTGAGATCGGCGAGGATACCCGTCTCATTGATCACGCGCTCGGCGATCGCATAGAGGTCATCCTCCTGCTGATTGTAGGTGCGCAGGTCATCAAGGAGGGCGGCGAAGGCTTGTAGTCGGTCAGCGGTGGGCTTATTGACCTTGACACCATAGGTGAGGGGATCACGGAGGATCTGCATCATCGGCAGCCCCTGCTGTGAGGCGGCCTGACGTACACGCTGCACTGTCGTGTCGCCGATGCTGCGCTTGGGGTAGTTGATGATACGCAGGAGAGCCTCTTCATCCAGCTCGTTGACCAAGACGCGGAAGTAGGCAACGACGTCCATGATCTCCTTGTGGTCAAAGAACGAGCGTCCGCCATAGATACGGAAGGGGAGCCCTACACGGCGGAAGACCTGCTCGAGGGTACGGCTCTGCGCATTGGTGCGGTAGAGGATAGCCACCGAGCTGTAGGGATTGCCATCACGATGAAGGCGTTGTACCTCGTCAGAGACCCAGAGAGCCTCGAGGTCACCCGTGAGTGCCTCATGCACGATGATAGGCTCACCGACAGACTCCTCCGAGAAGACATCCTTGGGGATCTGGTACTCGTTGTTCGCGATGATCTGCCCCGCAGCCTTGACGATGGTCTGCGTGGAGCGGTAGTTGCGCTCGAGCTTGAAGGTGCGGGCGTTGGGGAAGGTCTTCTCGAAGCTGAGGATATTGTCCAGGTTCGCCCCACGGAAGGAGTAGATACTCTGGGCATCATCGCCGACGACGAAGATAGCGCCCTTGTCCTGCATTAGCTGGCGTGCGATCATGTACTGGGCGAAGTTGGTATCCTGATACTCGTCGATGAGGAGGTAGTCGATGCGGTCCTGCCAGAGCTTCAGCACATCGGGGTGCTGGCGGAAGAGGATGTTGATCTGCAGCAGGAGGTCATCGAAGTCCATCGCATTGGAGCGCTTGAGCTCAGCTTCGTAGTGCTGGTAGATCTCGTAGAGCTTCGGCAGGCCACTCTTCGCATCGTACTTGAGGAAGTCGGTGTAGGAGGCGTAGGCGCTGGCGGTGATGAGACGGTTCTTCGCTGAGGAGATGCGGTTGTGCACGACATTGGGCTTGTAGACCTTGTCGTCGAGACCGAGCTGCTTGATGATGGCCTTGATACGGCTACGGCTGTCGGAGGTGTTGTAGATCGAGTAGTCCGAGGTGTAGCCAAGGAGGGGGGCATGCTGGCGGAGGATCTTCCCGAAGATCGAGTGAAAGGTGCCCATGTGGATCTGCCGAGCTACCGAGCCGACGTGGCGGGAGATACGCTCCTGCATCTCACGGGCAGCCTTGTTGGTGAAGGTCAGCGCCATGAGACCTGCGGGGTGATAGCCCGAGTCTAAGAGATAGAGGAGCTTGTAGACGAGGACGCGGGTCTTGCCGCTACCTGCGCCAGCGATGACCAGTGCAGGGCCATCGTTGTAGACGACGGCGGCACGCTGGGCTTCGTTGAGCTCACTGAGGTAGGGTAGGTCGAGGGTATCACTTGCACTCATGACGAGAGGGGGTATATATATAATGTAGGGGAAGGCCGATATGCCGAGCCCTTGCTTCGGGAGCTGAGGGCTTCTTTTGCCCAGCAAAGGTACAGCGAATCTCTCCATAATATATATAGGTATGAGCCCCACAATGCGGTCGCATTGCGGGGCTCACTGCTCTTAGGGCGTCGCTGTCTCCGAGCTACAGCTTACTGCTGCATGCTACGATGGCTGTGCCAGTCTCTGCGCAAGCGATGGAGGAGGCGACGCGTGAGGCGTACACCTTCGGGGATAGCTCCGACGAGGAGCATGAAGAGAAAGAGACTGGGAAGACGATCCTTCCAGTTGTTACCAGCAGACTCTGCGTAATAGAGTAGCCAAGCGAGGAAGGCATAAAGGATAGTGAGTAGGATTCGCTCCATAGTCATTACAAATTGTGGATTCAGTTGAGCTGCATGAGGGGAGCCTGAGGGCAAGTGCGTATGTTGGTGCCAAGGCTCACCCTGCGAAGATAGTACATTATTATCATATAGATGCTTATCCTGTGGAGTGCCTTGTCGGCAGAGCTTCTCCAGCGTGGGCTGAGGGGCATATTATGAGACTATTGCCGCGAGTCCTGTCCTCTATTTAGAGTGCCAAGGCATCGCACGCCCAGCTCCCCGATATACCTCTCCGAAGAGATACCCAAGCCCTTCGCCTTATCGCAAGTATTCCTCTTATTCAGCGGAGGGAAAAGTGTCCTTCTCGTGAAGAGAAAAGCGTTTGCCTGTAGTGGTTTTTCTCTATCTACGTACGCAGTCTTAAAGACCAGGCACGTCAATCCAAATATCCACGTACGTAGATATTAGATCCATGTACGTAGCCCAAACTTATCTACCACTCGTCCGCAACTTTTATCCCTACGCAGATCAACAACCTAATAGAGGTCACTGCTTAGATCTATATAGGTCGACGTCGTGACCTATACTGGTCCGTGTGATGACCTATATAGGTTCGCCCGCCGACCAATATAGGTCGGTAGCACTCCCTTATGCGAGGTGGTACGATAGGCTCATGGAGAAGTCTCTTAGCTTAGTGGGGATGAGGGGGCTGTTAAAGGCGAGACAGAGAGCCGATTTATTCGTAACTTTGTGTACTATACATTCTTTCATGGTAGGCTCTGCTCGGGTCTTCCTTTCATTTATTAGATGCAAGACTTAGATATTCGTGGTGCCCGCGTGCACAACCTTAAGGACGTGGATGCTCACATCCCTCGCTACTCGCTGACAGTCTTCACCGGCCTGAGTGGTAGCGGGAAGTCCTCCTTGGCATTCGACACCATCTACGCTGAGGGCCAGCGCCGCTATATCGAGACGTTCAGCTCCTATGCCCGAGGCTTCCTTGGTGGAGGTCTCGAGCGCCCTGATGTCGATGAGATCACAGGCCTCGGCCCCGTCATATCTATTGAGCAGAAGACCACGAACCGCAATCCCCGCTCTACCGTCGGGACCGTCACGGAGATCTACGACTTCTTCCGCCTCCTCTATGCACGTGCAGGTACCGCTATATCGTACCTCTCGGGCAAGCCCATGGTACGCTATACCGAGGAGCAGATCCTGGAGCTCCTCCTCGAGCGCTATGAGGGGAAGAAGGTCCTCCTCTTGGCCCCCGTCGTCAAGCAGCGTAAGGGGCACTACAAAGAGCTCTTCGAGCAGCTCCGTAAGAAGAGCTTCCTCACCGTCCGCGTCGACGGGGAGCTACGAGAGATCACCTACGGCATGAAGCTCGACCGCTACAAGCTCCATAGCGTCGAGGTACAGACCGACAAACTCACTATAGCGGAGAAGAACCGCGACCGCCTACTTGCCAGCCTCCGCCTGACCCTCAAGGAGGGCGACGGGGTGATGATGCTCCAGGAGATCGCCACGGGCGAGGTCGCTTACTTCAGCCGCCATCTGATGGACCCCGAGACGGGGCTATCATACAACGAGCCCGCACCGCACAACTTCTCCTTCAACTCGCCCAACGGCAGCTGTCCGCGCTGTAAGGGCCTCGGCGAAGTACGTGTCATCGATCTCGATAGCATCGTACCCGACCGCACGAAGAGTATCTATGCTGGGGGGATTCTCCCCTTAGGGAAGTACCGCCGTACGCTGGTCTTCGCCCAGATCGAAGCCCTCTGCGCTAAGTATGAGGTCTCGATCAAGGATCCTATCTCCCAGCTGCCCGATGACCTACTCACAGAGATCGTCGAGGGCAGTGAAGAGGACTTAGTCCTGCTGGACGACCGCTTCACAGAGCTGCGTGGCGTACCCCTCTCCTATGATGGCCTCGGTGCCTACCTCATGGCACAGAGCGAAGAGGAGGAGAGCCCCCGAGGTGCAGAGAAGTGGATGGCACAGTTCACCCGCTCTGAGGTCTGCCCCGAGTGCCATGGTGGACGCCTGAACAAGGAAGCCTTGCACTACTTCATCGGCGGGAAGAATATCGGTGAGGTCGCTTCGATGGAGCTGACGCACCTGGCCTCTTGGCTTGAGGGGCTGGAGGATAAGCTGACGGATCAGCAGCGTACCATCGCTACCGAGGTGCTCAAGGAGATCCGTACCCGTCTGTCCTTCCTCCTGGATGTGGGTCTCGGCTACCTCTCTATGAACCGCATGACCGCCTCCCTCTCAGGGGGCGAGAGCCAGCGTATTCGTCTGGCGACGCAGATCGGTACCCAGCTGGTCGAAGTACTCTATATCCTCGATGAGCCGAGCATCGGCCTCCACCAGCGAGACAATGTGCGCCTCATCCATTCGCTGCAGAAGCTCCGTGATCTGGGGAATACCGTCATCGTCGTCGAGCATGACAAGGATATGATGCTCGAGGCAGACCATATCATCGATATGGGGCCGAAGGCAGGCCGCCTCGGTGGCGAGGTCGTCTTCTCAGGCTCGCCCGAGGCGATGATGCGCGCTGGCACGCTGACGGCACGCTATATCAGCGGTGTCGAGACCATCGAGATCGCCCTCGAGCGTCGCCCGATGACCGAGCGTCAGCTCCGCCTGATAGGCGCACGTGGCAATAACCTTCGTGGTATCGATGTCAGCCTCCCACTGGGGACAATGATATGTGTCGCTGGGGTATCGGGGAGTGGTAAGAGCACGCTCATCAATGAGACCCTGCTGCCTATCCTCAGCCAGCACCTCTATTCATCGCTGAAGGATCCGCTGCCCTATGATAGCATCGAGGGGCTGGAGTACGTCGACAAGGTCGTCGCCGTAGACCAGTCGCCTATCGGCCGTACACCCCGTAGTAATCCCGCGACTTATACGGGCGTCTTCACCGATATCCGTAACCTCTTCGTGGGGCTTCCCGAGAGTAAGATGCGCGGCTACAAGCCTGGACGCTTCTCCTTCAACGTCTCGGGCGGACGCTGTGAGACCTGCTCGGGGAATGGCTACAAGACCATCGAGATGAACTTCCTCCCCGACGTCTTCGCTCCCTGCGAGGCTTGTCACGGGCGTCGCTACAATAGAGAGACCCTCGAGGTGCGCTTCAAGGGCAAGTCCATCGCCGACGTCCTCGACATGACGATCAATGCGGCGGTGGAGTTCTTCGCCCACGTCCCCCATATCCTCAAGAAGCTTCAGGTCCTGCAGGATGTAGGCCTCGGCTATATCAAGCTCGGGCAGTCCTCGACGACCCTCTCTGGCGGAGAGAGTCAGCGTATCAAGCTGGCCTCCGAGCTCGCTAAGCGTGACACGGGTAAGACCGTCTATATCCTCGACGAGCCGACTACAGGTCTGCACTTCGAGGATATCCGCGTCCTCCTCGGCATCCTCAATCGCCTCGTCGATCGTGGGAATACCGTCATCATCATCGAGCATAACCTTGATGTCCTCAAGAGTGCCGACTATATCATCGAGATCGGTCCCGAGGGTGGAAAGGACGGTGGGCAGCTGCTCTTCGCTGGTACTCCCGAGGCTTTGGCAAAGGTCAAGGACAGCCCTACGGCACCTTTCCTCGCCGACGAACTCAAGCTTGCTGGCCGTAAGAAGGCTTCACACAAATAGTAATAGTATGTTGTATTGAATAAACCCTTACCCCTAACACTATAACCACCACACCCATGAAACTTGGAAACCGTTTATCCAACAAGATCTGTCCCGACAACATGACGATCGAGGAGTGGCAGGTAGCCCTCCGCCGTGAGAACGCACGCGAGAGTGACTTCACCGTGGAGCATCTCGACAAGAACCGTATCTGGGGTGACTACCTCGTCTGTAGCACTACCGGCCGCTACCGTGTCGCCTTCCGTGGCGTACAGAGCGATCGCAACTTCTGCTCCTGTCTGGACTTCCGTACCAATGGCCTCGGTACTTGTAAGCACCTCGAGGCGGTATCGCTCTTCCTAGAGGAGCACGTCCCAGGCTACCCCTGGGCTGGCCTGAGCTATGCTGCCGAATACTCCTCTATCTATGTCAGCTACAAGGGCGGGCGTAGCATCCGCCTCCGTGTAGGCGATGCGTACCGTGCCGAGTACGAGCGTCTGAAGGAGAGGTACTTCTCTCCCGAAGGGATCCTCCCCGAGAGCAACTATCACCTCCTCGAGCAGATCTGTGAGGAGGCATTGGCGATCTCATCCTCCTTCCGCTGCTATGAGGATGTACAGGAGTTCGCTGAGGAGTGTGCCCAACTCAGTCAGTGGAAGACCGAGCTCAGCTCCGCCTATCCCGAGAAGGCTATCCCCTGGGATAAGAAGCAGATCAATCCCGCTTACTCCGAGGTCGAGCACCTGCTCTATGACCTCTGCTTGAATGGCTTTGGCTTCATCGTCGGCCTCAAGCATCCCTTCTACATGCACCTCTTGGCTCGCCTCGTCGAGGAGGTCTATCAGGGAGAGGTCGAGCGTAACAAGGGCTATATCATCGTAGGGAATGAGACCGATGTCCTGCTCTGGCAGTCCGTCCTCCTGCAGTACAGCGAGTACATCCATCTGCCCGTGCAGGTGGTCTCGCAGCAGACCTTCCTCAAGCAGCCCATACAGCAGGGGGCGAAGGCGACCTTCGTTTACGTCAATGATGCCGACTGCTTGAAGGAGTGGAAGAACCCCGTCTCGCTCGCCATCAAGCGCCTCGAGATCAAGCATCTCTATATGCACGTCGAGACGCTTCAGCACTTCACTCCCGTGCAGCTCTCCTCGATCCTGCAGCATATCAATCCCTTCATCATCGGGCCTTTCTACAAGTTCATCCACACGTACCGCCCGATGTTCCCCCTCCGTGAGCGTGCTGACTTCCTCCCCCCCGAGATGCAGCCCTTCACATTCTTCGTGACGCAGGTGCTCTTGACGGCGCTCGTCCTACCCTCGGGAGATGCTCCTTCGTCGGCTCCTCTGCCGGTAGAGGAGATGCTGACCCCTGAGACGCGTGTGACGAAGTTCCTCTCCCTGCTCGGCGAGATCCTCGACGACCCGAAGTCTACCGAGATCCTTCGTGAGCGGATCGCCCGTGGTGCTGGCTTGCGGTAGCTTGTCTAAGTAGTCTATTTAGATTACCTTTGCACTCAATTTGTTAGGGTGTTGTGGACGGAGATCTCACCTCCTTGCCCGACCCGACAGATATTACGCTAAGCATAGTATACATTAAATAATAAAAGACGAATGGCTGTATCGATTAAGCAGACCTCCGATGTAGCAGCTGTCATCACCGTCCAGGTGAGTGCAGCAGACTACCAACCCCAAGTAGATAAGGCACTGAAGAACTATCAGAAGAATGCTTCTATCCCTGGCTTCCGTAAGGGCCACGCGCCCCTCGGCCTCATCAAGAAGCAGGTAGGCACCTCGGTCAAGGTCGAGGAGATCAACCTTGCTGTCGTCAGCGCTCTCTTCGGCTATATCGACGAAGAGAAGCTCCAGATCCTCGGCAATCCCCTGCCCGTAGAGGACGCTAAGGAGTACGACTTCGCTACGGAAGAGAACTTCGAATTCTCCTACGACGTAGCCCTCGCTCCTAAGATCGAAGCTAAGCTCGAGAAGAAGGACAAGCTCACCTACTACCGCATCGTCGCTACCAAGGAAATGGAAGACGAGCAGATCAAGCGTATGCTTGAGAACGCTGGTAAGCAGATCGAAGCCGACACTGTAGAGGACAACGACGTCGTCTACGGTCGTGCCCTCGAGCTCGCTGATGGTCAGCCTAAGGAAGGCGGTATCGAAGCTGCTCAGGCGCTGATCCTCCCCCGCTTCACTAAGAGTGAAGCTGAGAAGGCTAAGCTCATCGGTGCTAAGCTCGGTGATACGATCACCTTCGAGCCCTTCGCACTCTACGACGGTCAGGTGCCTGAGATCGCTTCACTCCTCCAGATCGAGAAGGAAGCTGTCCCCGCCCTCGAGGGTGTAGCCTTCTCCTACCAGATCACGAAGATCTCACGCCGCGAAGCTGCTGAGCTCAACGAAGCCTTCTTCACCGAAGCCTTCGGCGAAGGTAGCGACATCCGCAGCGAAGAAGCTCTGCGTAAGAACATCCAGGAGAGTTTCGCTGAGCAGTTCGCCACCGAGAGTGACTTTAAGTTCACGCGTGACCTGCGTGCCCTCCTTCTGAAGAAGGCTGGCAAGGTAGCTTACGACGAAGCTCTGCTCAAGCGCATCTTCCTCGCTCGCAACGCTGAGGCTAAGGTCGAAGATCTCGATCGTGACATGCCACAGATCCTCGATGACATCACCTTCGACCGCATCAAGGGTCAGCTCCTCGAGGCTGCTGGTGTGCAGATCTCTGATGAGGACGTCAATAAGTTCGCCCTCATCGTAGCTAAGAATCAGTTTGCTATGTACGGCATGACTTCTGTGCCCGACGAACTGCTTGAGAACTACGCTCAGAGCATGCTCAAGGACGAGCGCACTAAGGAGAACCTCATCGACCGCGTCGCTGACTCCAAGCTCGCTGCTATCGCTAAGGAAGCGATCACCGTCACGGAGAAGGAAGTATCTCCCGAAGACTTCAACAAGCTGATGAGCGAAGACACGAAGGCTTAAGCCTCGCTGTACTCCCAGCAGATATATAGACAGAAGCCCCGTCGCAGATCCCTGCGGCGGGGCTTCTTGTATGGTCTGGTATCGAGAGATTGGTATTTAATAAGAAGTTTCCTACCTTTACCATCAAGATAGACAAGGAGAGACACACCGACACACCCACGCGATCCTCTCCGACCAACGCATTACCCTCACCGACGTAGCTTCTCCCTATGGCTGAGCGATAAGTCTTAAACACATGCCCTGAGTACCTCTTCATTCAAGAGAGTAGGCACTCCGAGTAGACCCGTACAGCCGTACCATCCTCTCTCAGACCCTCCCTTCCCGCTGCGAACACCAACCTACACGAGTAGGGGAGAGCCTTTAGCACACACCTTGATGTGTATCTCATTACCCTCCAGCAGGGGGCGGATGAGATCCACTCTACCCGTCGTCAGATCCCATCCGTTTCACCTTAGTTACCCAAAGACGCAAATGAAGAAGAGTTTACTCTTACTCCTATTCCTAACTCTTTCGATAGGAGTAGCATGGGCTCAAAAGAAGCAGATCACCGTCAAGGGGATCGTCCTCGCTGTGGAGGACAAAGAGCCCATCGTCCCGGCCTCAGTCCAGTCTGTAGACTATCCTAATATCGGTACGCTGACCGACCCGAAGGGACGCTTCACCCTTCACCTCCCCGAGGGAGCTCGCACGCTACGTGTGTCGAGCGTCGGCTATGTCAGTAAGGTCGTCGCCATCACGGGCAAAGAACTTCGCATCCTCCTGGACAACGATGAGCAGTCCATCGACAAGGTCGTTATCGTAGCCTACGGTACGCAGAAGAAGCAGAGCCTCGTCGGGGCACAAGCCTCGATCAGTGGCAAGCAGCTTGCAGCCCGACCTATCTCTAATGCCTCGAACGCTCTGGCCGGTGCTGCCGCAGGGGTGCAGGTCACGACCTCATCGGGTCAGCCTGGCTCCGAAGCAGATATCCGTATCCGTGGCTTCGGCTCGGTCAATGCTTCCTCAGCCCCTCTGTATGTCGTCGACGGTGCCGTCTATACGGGCCGTATCTCGGATATCGCTCAGCAGGATATCGCTGATATCTCCGTGCTGAAGGACGCTGCTGCTACCGCTCTCTACGGCTCCAGTGCAGGTAATGGGGTCATCCTCATCACCACGAAGCGGAATGCTGGGCAGGCGGGTCAGCCTCACTTCACCTTCTCTACCAGCCAAGGCTTCTCTGTCCGTGGGCTTCCTGAGTACGATAAGATCGGTACCATGGACCACTACAAGGTCCGCTGGCAGCAGTGGTACAACACGCTACGCTACAATGAGCGCAATAAGAATAAGACTGATGAAGAGCTCGGTACGATCGCAGCCCTCCAGACCTATCAAGCGCTGAAGTACAATCCCTATAGTGGTATCGACTCCTACTATCGTAAGGACGCCAATGGGGTCTATCACCTCTCTAAGGGTGGCCCTGCTAAGGGTGCTTATCCTGGTATCCTCCTTCCTACTGGTGAGCTGAACCCCGAGATCAATGGCCTCCTCTATGGCGATGACCTTGACTGGTATAATGCCTTCTACCGCACGGGCCATCGTGGTGAGTACACGCTCAGCGGGGGTCTCCGTACCGATAAGCTCCAGTCATACCTCTCGCTGAACTACCTCAACGAGCGTGGCTTCATGATCGAGTCAGGCTACAAGCGCTACAACCTCCGTGCTAACCTCTCGTATGATATCCGCCCCTGGCTGACGCTCGGTACGAATATTGGGCTGACGCACACACGCTCCGAAGGTCCTCGCTCGCTCGGCGGTGCTTCTGCCAATGGTGCACACTTCTCCCAGACTGTCGCTCCTATCTATCCTATCCATGTCCACGACCCGCTGACGGGAGCATACGTCCTCGATGACCGTGGGAATAAGATCTACGACCACAGCGGCACCCGTCCCTATCGTAAGAACTACAATACCATTGAGCTGGCCTACCTCGACCACAATGAGTCGCTGCGTGATGCCTTGATGGGCCGTGCACATCTCGATATTAAGCCTATTGATGGGCTTAAGCTCTCACTTCAGGTAGCTTACGACCAAACGAATAGCCGCTCTAAGGTCCGCTACAACAACAAGACGGGGGATAATCCTCAGGGTGTGCTCAATGTGGATGTAGGTCGCGGTACGACACTGACCTTCACACAGCTCGCTAACTACACGAAGAAGCTGGGTAAGGATCACGAGTTCGAAGGGCTCATTGCTCATGAAAGCTATGATTTCGAGAGCTTCGGTATGTCGGGCTCAAAGGAGTTCCTGAAGTTCATCGTCATGGATGAGCTCTCGAACTATACCAAGGTACGCTCGGTCAACTCCAGCACCGATGTCTATCGCAAGGAAAGTTACTTCGGCCGCTTCAACTACAACTACAGCGACCGCTACAACCTCTCGCTGGCCTACCGCCGAGATGGCTCCAGCCGCTTCCATAAGAACAGCCGCTGGGGGAACTTCTGGGCTGTCGGTGCTGGGTGGAATATCAACTCCGAGAAGTTCATGAAGAACGTCTCTTGGGTCAACCGCCTCAAGCTCCGTGGCTCCTATGGGCAGACGGGGAATGACGATCTATCTGGCTACTATCCCTATCAGACTACCTACGGCTCCAGCAATAACCTCGATGAGCCTGGTCTGCGTGTAGCAAATGTCGGGAATACCGACCTGACGTGGGAAACTCAGATTACCTCTGACGTGGCTCTTGAATTCGGTCTCTTTGACCGAATCGATGGTACGATCGAAGTCTTCAACAAGGAGTCGAAGGACCTGCTCTTCCAGTATGAGCTTGCTACCTCGACGGGTGCCGCCAGCATTAATCGTAATATTGGGAAGATCCGCAACTATGGTCTTGAGCTCGAGCTCGGCGCTAAGATCCTGCGTATCGGCGACTTCTCCTGGAGCCTGCGTGCTAACGCTACGTGGCTGAGGAATAAGATCGTCAAGCTTCCTGACCTCAATCGTGAAGAAGGGATCATCGTCGGGACGAAGAAGTATATGGAGGGTCACAGCATCTACGATTACTTCGTCTATGAGTACCTCGGGGTAGACCCTGCTGATGGTAAGGCTATGTACCGTCTCGACCGGGAGAAGTATCCCGATGAGCCTGGTCTCGAAGCTACGGGTGAGCGCGCTACCTACACGAAGAATGGGGAAAAGGCTCGCAAGCACTATGCGGGCTCATCTATCCCTGATGTCTATGGTGGCTTCTCCACGAACTTCCGCTACAAGGATATTGGCCTCAACTTCGTCTTTGCCTATCAGATCGGTGGTAAGTCCTACGATGGTCTTTATCAGAGCATGATGTCACGTGACCTTACTACGGGGACAGCTATGCACCCTGACCTCTATCGTGCTTGGCGCAAGCCTGGGCAGGTCACTGACGTCCCTCGCCTCGATGCTGACCCACAGAACTTCTCGACGATGACCTCTGACCGCTGGCTCATCTCTTCGACTGCCCTTGCACTGAAGAGTATCTCGATGAGCTACGATCTCCCCAAGCGCTTCGCTAAGAAGCTCGGGGTCGATGGTGTTGGCCTCACCTTCGCTGCTGAGAACCTCTTTATCCTCTCCAAGAGAAAAGGGCTCAACCCCTTCAGCGGCTACACTGGAGTCCATAACTCTGTTGGCTATGCTGCTGCCCGCACCTTCACTACGACTCTCAATGTCACCTTCTAATCTTTGCCTACGATCATGAAGAGATTGCATAAATACCTTGCTATAGCTGCTGGTGTGACCTTGCTCACGCTCCCAGCATGCAAGAAGGACTTCCTCGAAACGTCCTCCACCACCTCACTGGGGGACAAGCAAGCTGAAGGGACCCAAGAAGGGCTCTTGGGGATCGTCAATGGGCTACATAGTATGATGTACGCCTATAACTTTGGTCAGGGCTTCGGGGCTGGAGCACCTTCGCTCAACCTACGCCTTGACCTGATGAGCGACGATGTCATCAATACGCAGCCTGCTTCCCTAAGAGAGTACACCTATCTGGGAGCGCATAATGAGCGTGGGGATGACGTCATCAACTTCCGGGCTTGGGACTTCTACTATACCCTCATCCAGCACACGAATATCGCTATCCGAGGCTTCAAGAAAACCCTGACAGAAGAGGAGCGTAAGGATAAGAAGATCCGCTACTCCGTAGGGGAAGCCTATGCCTTCCGCGCCTATGCTTATCATCAGCTTGTCCAGCTCTATGCTAAGCGCTACAATGCCTCGACGGCAGCCAGCGATCCTGGGGTCGTCATGCGTACTGATGAAGCGACTAACGCTCAGCTCTATGAGCCTGCTCGCCGTGGTACGGTCGCTGAAGCCTATGCGCTCATCGAGTCAGACCTAAAGATGGCTATGGAGACGCTCAAGGAGCTGGACCAGAAGAATTCGCGCAACCACCTACGCTACTCGACGGTCTGTGGTATAGCTGCTCGCGTGGCTCTCTGCAAGTCCGACTGGGCTGCTGCTGAGACCTATGCTAAGGAGGCCATAGCGAACGCTAACTCTAAGCTCCAGGAGGGTGAAGAGCTCCTCGATGGCTTCAATGACTACACCGCCAATGAGTGGATGTGGGGCTACCGCTATGCAGAGACGCAGAACCAAGGCTATGGTACCTTCCTCGCCCAGTACTCGACGAATTTCGATAACGGCTGGCAGGACCACTTCCGCTTCGCTGTGAATCGAAATATCTTCGACCAGCTGGGCCCCAATGACGTACGTCGCAAGTGGTGGTACTGCTATGACCTGGATCAGAATATCCCAGAGGATGTCGATGCTGGCTACCTCCCTCTGATTAGTGGAGTGCCAGGCTTTGAGATCACGGGGCAGTGCATGAAGTACCGTGTGCAGAACCACGCTTCCAGTAAGGGCGACGTCCTCATCATGCGCCTCGGTGAGATGTACTACATCCAGGCTGAGGCTGAGGCTCGCCAGGGTAAGAGTGCGGCAGCTCAGACGACGCTCTACACGGTAGTGAAGACGCGTGATGCCGACTTCGTACAGCCCACGGAGGCGGGGGATGCCCTGATCGAGAAGATCTTCCTGCACAAGCGCCTGGATCTCCTCTTCGAGGGGGTGCGCTTCTTCGATATGAAGCGCCTGGGTATCGTGCCCAATCGCCTTGCAGCGAAGAACTTCCAGATCATTAAGGACTTCGCCGGTCCTGGTGGTGGTGAGACGAAGTACCAGGAGGCTATCGCGAAGAACCAAAATGCATCCTTCGAGACAATGCCTAAGACGCCCGACGATAAGAACTGGCAGTTCAAGATCCCTTACTCAGAGATCAAGGTTAATCCTCTCTGTCAGCAGAATCCTTAGTACTCTCTGCACTGACTAAACGAATTAGCCCCTACGACTCACTGCGAGTCGTAGGGGCTAATTCGTATCTAAGGGGTATGGAGCTTGAGGCTACCAGCCACCGGTGGCACCACCACCACCCGAGGAGCCTCCACCGAAGCTACCTCCACCGAAGCCGCCGCCGCCAAAGCCCCCGCCACCCCAGCCGCCTCGATTGCGGCCTGAGTTGAGTAGAGCGCCGATGAGCATGCCTCTCAAGAGCTCGTCATTATCCGACTGACGGCGGTGGTCGCTATGCGAATCGTGCCCGCAGTTGCGACAGCGGTAGTGTCGGCGCTCATAGCGCCCTCCATCGATAAGCTCTGTACGCTCAAGGGCTACCGTACGGGCTCCACAGTGCTCGCAGCGTGTCCATGCGTCACTGATATCACGTCCAGCGGTCTCCGCATAGTGACAGTGGCTACACTGATAGACCGAGTAGAGGCGTGAGCCGATCTCCATCTCCTTCTGCTCAGCAGGTGTCAGATAGCGCCACCCTTCAGCCGAAGTAAGGGGCGCCATCTTATCCTGTCTACACTGCGGGCAGGAGCTGGCGAGGTGGCGTATTTCGTTCAGCACCCGACGTGCATAGAAGTGATAGAGTAGCCCTACGGGCAGGCAGATGATGTAGAGTAGGATGGGGTGGGTCTTAGCTCGGGCTTCGATCAGAGGAAGGCGCTCTCTGGCTAAGGGCGGTGTGCGGCTACGGAGCTTCTCCTCATAGAGGCTGGAGAAGGCGCTATATCCAGCAGAGAATACCAAGACACCGTAGAGGAGCCAGAGCATGAAGGTGAAGGACTCCCCTTCGCCACGTGCCGTCCTGCGGTCGGAGGTGTACTCCTCTCCTTGGAGCACCTTACCTACGGCTACTACACCATTATATATAGCTCCGTCATAGTCCCCTTCGCGCATCAGCGGGATGATGTACTGTCGCTGGATACGGCTGGCACGCACGTCGGTCAATATCCCCTCCATCCCATAGCCCGTCTCGAAGCGGACCTTACGCTGGTCCATGACGACCAGCAGCAGGAGCCCATCATTGCGGGTCTTCGAGCCCAAGCCCCATAGCCTAAAGAGGTCCGTGGAGAAGCTCTCGATATCTCGCTCCCCGATACTCGGGAGTATGACCGTGGCGAACTCTACACCCGTCGTGCGACGGATCTCGTAGAGTGCCGCATCGATGCGCTCTCGCCCCTCAGCACTGATGTAGCCCTCGGGGTCGGAGAGCAGACGGGTGCTGTCGGTCGTGAAGACATTCGGTACGAGCTCGGGCGTATAGACCTTCCCCTCGGCCCAGAGACCGAGTGGGAAGAGGCTAATGAGGGCGAGCAGGAGGAGATGTCGGAGCGCTCTATCCATCCTGTAGCGCATAGTCGTTTAAGTGGGGATTACTTCTCCGTAGAGAAGTCGACGGTGGGTGCTACTTCGCTACCAGCCTGAGCCGTGAAGTAGGGGCGCTCACGGAAGCCTGCGAGCCCAGCGACGATGACGGTGGGGAACTTGTTGCGGTGCGTGTTGTACTGCTGAGCAGCGTCATTGAAGTCTCGGCGTGCCGTAGTGATACGGTTTTCCGTCCCTTCGAGCTGTGAGGAGAGGTCACGGAACTGCTCGTTAGCCTTCAGGTCGGGGTACTTCTCTACGACGACCATCAGACGAGAGAGGGCAGAGGAGAGAGCATCCTGATTCTGCTGGAAGCGCTGCAGTGCAGCCTCATCCATATCGTTGGCATTGATCGTCGTCGAGGTAGCCTTGCTGCGGGCATTGATGACGCCTTCGAGGGTCTCACGCTCGTGAGAAGTATAGCCCTTGACGACATTCACCAGATTGGGGATGAGGTCACTACGACGCTGGTACTGGTTCTCTACCTGGCTCCACTTGTTCTTGACATTCTGGTCAATAGTGACGAGGCCGTTGTACTTAGAGATCCCCCAGATGGCAAGGAGGACGATGACAGCTACTGCGATAGCCCACTTAGGGAATTTCATTGTTTGCTTACTGTTTTAGGCCGTCTCAGGGGAGTGTATCCCGACAAGATGACGGAGGTTAGTGAATACTTACTTCTTGATGTACGATGTACAAAGATTGTGCCAAGGTACACAAATTGTTGGACTTCTTTGCGCTGTAGGCCTTTCTCTACTGGAGTCAGATAGAGGACTATGGGCGTGGATGGTATAGCCTTCTATGGAGGGTAATGGCTCCCAGCTATAGTCCGCTCCTTCGCATGTCATAGGTGGGGGCGTATGAACCTATATTGGTCAGCGGGCGAACCTATATTGGTCGTCGTCGTGACCTATAGAGGTCGTCATGCCAACCTATATAGGTTCGCCCGCTGACCTCTATTAGTTTGTTGCTCCGCGTAGGGATAAAAGTTGTGGACGAGTAGCAGATAAGTTTGGGCTACGTACGTGGCTCTAATATCTACGTACGTGGATATTTGGATTGACGTGCCTGGTCTTTAAGACTACGTACATAGACAGAGGAAAACCACTGCGAGAAGGTGCTTTTTTCTTCACGGGAATGACGCTTTCCCCTCCGCTGGATAAGAGGAATACTCACGATAAGGCGAAGGGAAAAGCGTATCACTTCGGAGGGGTATATCGGGGAGCTGGGCGTGCGATGCCTTAGCAGAATAAATAGAGGGTAGGACTCTCGGAAGCAGTCTCAGGAGAGTGGAGGCAAGGCGCTCTGAAGAGGGGAGAGAAGGGCTTCCCTCTACTTTTTGTACCTTTGTGTAGATCTGTACCTTAAGTGGTATAGACGGAAATCGTATTATTTATCCTTTAGCCTAAGAAGACTAAGAATAGCGTATGGGAAGAGTCCTCATTATCGGTGCCGGCGGTGTCGGTACGGTAGTGGCCAAGAAGGTGGCACAGAATAGCGACGTATTCACTGAGATTATGCTCGCCAGCCGCACGAAGAGTAAGTGCGATAAGATTGCCTCCGAGATTACCAATGTCAAGATCCAGACGGCAGCCGTCGACGCTGATAACGTCCCCGAGCTCGTCGCTCTGATGAAGTCCTTCAAGCCAGAGCTGGTCATCAACGTTGCTCTGCCCTATCAGGACCTCCATATCATGGATGCTTGCCTCGAGGCAGGCGTCAACTACCTCGACACGGCGAACTATGAGCCGCTCGACGAGGCTAAGTTCGAGTACAGCTGGCAGTGGGCCTACAAGCAGCGCTTCGAAGAAGCTGGGCTGACGGCTATCCTGGGCTGTGGCTTCGACCCAGGGGTGACCGGGGTCTTCACCGCCTATGCTGCCAAGCACCACTTCGATGAGATCCACTACCTCGATATCGTAGACTGCAACGGTGGGGACCACCACAAGGCCTTCGCCACGAACTTCAATCCTGAGATCAACATCCGCGAGATCACCCAGAAGGGTAAGTACTACGAGGATGGGCAGTGGCGCGAGACCGAGCCTCAGGAGATCCACAAGCCCCTGACCTATCCCAATATCGGGGTGCGTGAGTCTTACCTCCTCTACCACGAGGAGCTGGAGTCGCTCGTGAAGAACTATCCCACGATCCGCCGTGCGCGCTTCTGGATGACCTTCGGGCAGGAGTACCTGACCCACCTGCGTGTCATGCAGAATATCGGTATCACGCGTATTGACCCCGTCCTCTACAACGGCGTCGAGATCGTCCCCATCCAGTTCCTCAAGGCGATCCTGCCTAACCCCGGTGAGCTCGGTGAGAACTACACGGGTGAGACGTCCATCGGCTGCCGTATCCGAGGTATCAAGGATGGCAAGGAGAAGACCTACTACGTGTGGAACAACTGTAGCCATCAGGCTGCCTATCAGGAGACCGGTGCTCAGGGCGTGAGCTACACCACGGGTGTACCCGCCACGATCGGTGCGATGATGTTCTTCAAGGGCCTCTGGCGTCGCCCAGGCGTGTACAACGTCGAGGAGTTCGATCCAGATCCCTTCATGGAGCAGCTCATGAAGCAGGGCCTGCCTTGGCATGAGCAGTTCGACCTCGATCTCGAGCTCTGATAAGACTCGAGATGCGGCGTAGCGGAGCCGCCTGAGTGCCCTCTTAGAGGCCGAGCCTTAGGGCACTCAGGCGCCTTCCCCGCGCGCCACCCTTACCCCCCCCCCTCACTCTTTACCCCCAAAAACCACACCCACTACCTCTAATCATGAACATCCTGCTGATCGTAGATCCCCAGAACGACTTCATCACCGGCTCCCTCGCCATCGAAGGCGCGATCCCAGCGATGGATTACCTCACCGCTTACGTCAAGGAGCACCACGCCGAGTACGACGCTATCGTCGTCACCATGGACCAGCATCCTGCCGACCACTGTAGCTTCGATGTCTGTGGAGGGCCATGGCCGATCCACTGCGTCCGCTACACGACGGGGGCGGCTCTCTATCCCCCTCTGGCTGATGCGATCATGGAGCGCAAGCGTCAGGGACAAAACGTCCTCTTCATCCCAAAGGCGATGACCCGCCACAAGGATGCTTATGGTGCCTTCCACGACGCAGTGCCTGATCTCCTCATGAATGCCCGCCGCATCGACGTCGCCGGCCTCGCAGGGGACTACTGCGTCAAGTCTACTATCGAAGATCTCAGACGCCTCCTCTACGCCCCTCAGATCCACACGATCGATGAGGCCATCGCTTGGATCGGTGAGCCCCAGCCCCTGGTATAGCTCCCCCAGCGACCTCCCACCTCTAATTCCCCCACACACCTATGAAACGACTCATTGCCACTCTGAGCCTCCTCGCTATGCTCACTGCTTGCCAGACCAGCTCGACCAAGGAGAACCCCCTCCTCACCGAGAGCACGCTTGACTATCAAGCTCCCGACTTCAGTAAGATCCGCCCTGAGCACTTCGTCCCCGCTATCGAGGAGGGGATCCGTATCCAGCTCGCCGAGATCGACAGCATCACGAGCAATACGGCTGCTCCGACCTTCGAGAATACCGTGCTGGCGTATGAGAAGTCCGGTCGCCTCCTCGCACGTGCTACCTCTATCCTCTCTGGCCTCGTAGGTGCTGACGGCACCGAGGAGCTGCAGAAGATCGACGAAGTGACGACGCCTATGCTCTCCGCCCACCACGATGCGCTGCTCCTGAATGAGAAGCTCTTCGCTCGTATCAAGGCCGTCTACGACCAGCGCTCCAGCCTCCAGGGTGAAGACCTACGCCTCACGGAGGTCCTCTATGATCAATTCGTCCATGAGGGCGCTCTCCTCTCAGCTGCCGACAAGGAAGCTCTGAAGAAGATCAATAGCGAGATCGCTGTGCTGCAGACGAAGTTCACGAATCAGGTGAACGCTGGCACGAAGGAAGCTGCTGTCCTCGTCGACAAGGTCGAGGAGCTCGATGGCCTCTCCGAAGAAGCGATCACCCGTGCTGCTGAGGCCGCTACCGCTGCAGGGCACAAGGGTAAGTACCTGCTGGAGCAGACGAATACGTCACGCCCAGGCTACCTCGTCGACCTCAACAATCGTGATGTCCGTCGTCGAGTCCTCGAGGCTTCGCTCTCACGCTGCTCGAGCGGTGATAGCACGAATACGCACCCCACGATCACCCGCATCGCTGCCCTGCGCGCCGAGAAGGCAAAGCTCCTCGGGCTGCCCAACTTCGCCTCTTGGGCACTGAGCGACCAGATGGCTGGACGTCCCGAGGCCGTAGAGCGCCTCATCAGCCAGCTGGCTCCCGCCTGCCGTGCTAAGGTCGCTGATGATGTCGCCGAACTCGAAGCCTTCGCTCAGAAGACTGAGGGGAAGGACTTCAAGCTCGCTGCTTGGGACCTCGACTACTATGCCGAGCGCCTGAAGAAGGCTAAGTACGACCTCAACGAAGCCGACCTCAAGCCCTATCTCGTGCTGGATAGCGTGCTGAAGAATGGGGTCTTCTACGCAGCCAACCAGCTCTATGGTCTGACCTTCAAGCCCCGTCCTGATATCCCTGTCTATGCCGATGGCGTACAGGTCTACGAGGTCTTCGACCAGGATAATACCCCTATGGCCCTCTTCTATACGGACTACTTCCGTCGCCCAACGAAGACAGGTGGGGCATGGATGTCGAACTTCGTCCAGCAGAGCACGCTCTTCGGTACGAAGCCTGTCATCTACAACGTCTGCAACTTCGAGGCTCCTGCTAAGGGTGCTCCCGCCTTCCTCACCTCGTCGGATGTAGAGACGCTCTTCCATGAGTTCGGCCACGCTCTGCATGGCCTCTTCGCTTCGCAGAAGTACGAGACGCTCTCGGGTACGAATACGCCCCGTGACTTCGTGGAAATGCCCTCGCAGTTCAACGAGCACTGGATGACGGACTCTGTCGTCCTGCGCCACTACGCCCGCCACTACAAGACGGGTGAGCCTATGCCTCAGGCGCTCATCGACAAGATGAAGGCTGCTGCTACCTACGGACAGTCCTACGCGCTGGCTGAGAACCTCGCTGCCGTGACGATCGATATGGCTTGGGGTATGCTCCCTGCTGGTCAGACGGTGAGCGATGTAGATGCCTTCGAGCGTGAAGTGCTCGCTCGTGCTGGTCTTGACTTCGCTCTCGTACCTCCCCGCTACCGCTCGGCTTACTACCTGCACGTCTTCGCTGGTGGCTATGCTTCGGGCTACTACTCTTACCTCTGGACGGAGGTCCTCGACCACAATATCTACGAGTGGTTCGCCGCACACGGCGGGCTGACGCGTGAGAATGGTCAGCGCTTCCGAGAGATGGTCCTCTCACGCGGGAATACCGCTCCTGTCGGCACGTTCTTCACGAACTTCACCGGCCTCACGGAGCCCGATATGTCGAGCCTTCTGCGCTTCCGTGGCCTTGTGAAGTAAGCTAAGGGTGCTTCGTCACCTCCCCACATAATAGGCGCCCCCCATCCCTCGGACTGAGATCCGTCGGGTGGGGGGCGCTACTTTATTACAGATAGCACTCCATAGGCTGGAGCGGAATACGTATCTTTGTCCTACTAGTCGTAATAGATCCAGCACAGACCTCGAAGAATGACAGAGCACTACGTCGTCTCCGCACGCAAATACCGTCCCGACACCTTCCGTAGTATCGTCGGGCAGGAGGCTATGGCCTCCACACTACGCACCGCTGTTCGCTCGGGCAAACTCTCCCATGCGTACCTCTTCTGTGGCCCCCGTGGGGTAGGGAAGACGACGGCGGCACGCGTCTTGGCGCGGACGATCAACTGCGAGAATCTCTCTGCAGAAGGTGAGGCTTGCGGGCAGTGCGAGAGCTGTAAGGCCTTCGAGGAGCAGCGCTCCTTCAACATCTTCGAGCTGGACGCTGCCTCGAACAACTCCGTAGAGGACATCCGCCAGCTCACCGAGCAGGTGCAGATGCCTCCCGCGCTTGGTCGCTACAAGGTCTATATCATCGACGAGGTGCATATGCTCTCGGCTGCGGCTTTCAATGCCTTCCTCAAGACCCTTGAAGAGCCCCCCTCGTACGCTATCTTCATCTTAGCGACGACGGAGAAGCACAAGATCCTCCCCACCATCCTCTCGCGCTGTCAGATCTATGACTTCAAGCGAATCACCGTACAGGATATCACCCGCCATCTGCGCTACGTCGCCGATAGCGAGGGTATCGATGCAGAGGAGACGGCGCTCGGGCTCATCGCCGAGAAGGCCGATGGGGGGATGCGTGATGCGCTCTCGATGTTTGACCGTATCGCCAGCTTCGCCGGTGGACATATCACTTACCAGCATGCGCTGGAGAGTCTGAATGTCCTCGACTATACCTACTTCATTCGCATCTTCGAGCTCTTCCTGAGTGGGGATCATCGTAGTGTCTTGCTCCTCCTCGATGAGCTGATGGGTAAGGGCTTCGAGGGGCAGACGATCCTCACGGGGCTCTCCGCCTTCGTGCGTGACCTCCTGGTAGCCCAGCATCCCGAGACGCTCCAGCTCCTGGAGAAGCCCGATGCCGTAGCCGCCTCCTATGCGACCATTGCCCAGCAGTGCACGCCTGCCAGCCTCTTTGCTGCGCTCAAGACTCTGGTGCAGGCTGACCAGCAATATCGCGGAGCAACGAATAAGCGCCTCTTAGTCGAGCTGAGCTTCCTCAGCATGGTCCCTCTCTTTAAGCGGGACTCCGACCTCAATCTCCCTGCTGCGCCAGCACCCGCTGCACCTCCGACGGCTACACCACAGGCTGCTCCTCAGACGCCCCCTGCGACTACCCCCCCAGCTCCTCCTGCGCCCAAAGCGCAGACAGCTCCCGTAGCAGCTCCCGCACCGCAGGCTGCTCCCAATCCTGCCCCTGCGGCGGTGACCCCTCCTCCGGCGCCAGCTGAACCGACACCAGCGCCCACACCAGCACCAGCTGCATCTGCTACACCCCCTCTGCCAGCTCCCCCCTCGTCCGCTCCTAAGCGCCTCTTCGGAGCACGCCGTCGTGCAGACGTTCCCAGCGAAGCCTCTTCTACGGCTCCAGCTGAGGCCCCTGCTCCCGTCGAGGATAAGGACTTCACGGAGGATGACCTCCAGCGAGCTTGGGTGCGCTTCGTCGAGCAGGAGCTGACGCCCTCACAGATCCTCTACCGCAACATCCTGCGCCCCGAGCTACCGAAGCTCTTAGACGGCGTGCAGGCAGAGATCTCCCTCCCACCAGGTGAGGCTATCCATACCACGGTGATGGAGGTCTATCCCCAGCTCGTAGAGTTCCTCCGCACGACGCTGCAGAATCGTAAGTTCAACCTCGTCCTGCGCGAGAAGACTGTAGAGGAGCAGGCGAAGATCGTCCTCACCCAAGAGGATCGCTTCAACCAACTCGCGGAGATCAACCCCGAGGTGCGCAAGCTCAAGGAAGCCCTTGGCCTACGCTTCTCCTAATCCCAGACCACATACATATACAATAAGCATATCGCTATGAAGATCAAGAAGCACATCACCGCTCTTGCTACGGCAGCAGCCCTCTCGGCGACCCTGCCTGCTGTGGCTCAGCAGTCGCAGCACATGACGCCCGAGACGATGCTTTCGCTCGCTCGTGTCGGTGCCTCCGCCCTCTCTCCCGACGGCAAGACGGTCGTCTACAGTGTGGGCTTCCCCAGCATCAAGGACAATAAGATCCGCACCGAGCTCTTCACCATCTCCTCCGATGGTAGTGCACGCCGCCAGATCACCCAGGGTGTCGCTGGCGTACATGGTGCTCGCTGGATCCAGCAGGGCCGTCGCATCAGCTACATCTCCTCGGAGAGTGGCGCTCCTCAGGTCTGGACGATGGCTCCCGATGGTACGGACCGCCGTCAGGTGACCAATATCGAGGGCGGACTCTCGGACTACCTCTTCTCGCCCGATGAGAAGCAGCTGGCCTATATCAAGGAGATTTCCTTCGGTAAGAGCACTAAGGAGATTTACCCCGACCTGCCTAAGGCTACGGGTCGTATCGTCACCGATCTGATGTACAAGCATTGGGACGAATGGGTAGAGACGATCCCTCATATCTTCATCGCTCCCGTAGGAGGCGAAGCGATCACGGGCGGTAAGGACATCCTCGAAGGTGAGCCCTACGAAGCTCCTACGAAGCCCTTCGGCGGAGCAGAGGAACTCTCATGGAGCCCCGACGGTAAGACCTTAGCCTACTCCTCCCGCAAGAAGACGGGTATGGAGTACTCCCTCTCTACCAACACCGATATCTATCTCTATGACCTCGCCTCGGGACAGACTCGCAATATCACCGAGGGGATGGGTGGCTATGACACGCATCCTCGCTTCTCGCCTGATGGTAAGCGCATCAGCTGGATCAGCATGGAGCGTGACGGCTACGAAGCTGACCTCAAGCGCCTCTTCGTCCAGGACCTGAAGACGGGACAGAAGACCTTCCTCACTGATGGCTTTGAGTACGATGTCGATGAGCTCCAGTGGGCTGCCAATAGCCAGAGCCTCTTCTTCCTCTCGACGAAGCATGCCGAAGCCCAGCTCTGGGAGATCGCGCTCAAGGGGCGTAAGATCCGTAAGATCCGCCAGATCACCACGGGTATGCACGACTATACCTCGCTGGATGTGCAGGGCGGTAAGATCCTCGCTGGCCATCAGAGCTACATCGAGCCCACGGACCTCTACCTCGTAGACGTCAAGACGGGGGCAGCGAAGCAGCTCACAGCAGAGAATAAGTCCACACTCGACGGCCTCGCTCCGATCTCAGTAGAGAAGCGCTGGGTCAAGACGACTGACGGGGGCAACATGCTCGTCTGGGTCGTCCTCCCACCGAACTTCGACAAGACGAAGAAGTACCCTGCGCTGCTCTTCTGTCAGGGTGGCCCACAGAGTCCCGTCAGTCAGTTCTTCTCCTACCGCTGGAATATGCGTCTTATGGCTGAGCAAGGCTATATCGTCATCGCTCCCAATCGCCACGGCGTCCCCAGCTTCGGTAAGGCATGGAACGAGCAGATCAGCGGCGACTACTCGGGGCAGAATATCCAAGACTACCTTACCGCAGTCGATGAGCTGAAGAAGGAGCCTTGGGTCGACAGCGAGCGCCTCGGCTGTGTCGGTGCCAGCTACGGCGGCTACTCCGTCTTCTATCTGGCAGGCGTGCACCAGAAGCGCTTCAAGGCCTTCATCGCCCACGCTGGTATCTTCAATCTTGAGATGCAGTACATGACGACCGAAGAGATGTGGTTCGCCAACTGGGATATGGGTGGTGCTCCCTGGGATAAGGACAATGCAGTCGCTCAGCGCACCTTCGCCAACTCCCCCCACAAGCTCGTAGCCAACTGGGATACGCCGATACTGGTCATCCACGGCGAGCGCGACTACCGCATCCTCGCAGGCCAAGGTATGGCGGCCTTCAACGCGGCTAAGCTCCGTGGCATCCCTGCCGAGCTCCTCATCTACCCCGATGAGAATCACTGGATCCTCCGCCCGCAGAACGCCCTGCTCTGGCAGCGTACCTTCTTCGGCTGGCTTGATAAGTACCTCAAGTAACCTCTATATGTCCGTGCGAAAGAACTGTTAGTCCCCTCTACAGTCCTTTCGCACGGCTTGCTTTCACCCTATCTCTCTCCCGAGTAGGAAGCTCTTTTACCCACATCATTGACCCACTAACTCTCTTTCTGGTAATGAAGACCGACATCGAAATCGCCCGCTCGATAGCCCTCGAGCCGATCGAAAAGATAGCTGCCAAGGTGGCTATCCCCACCGACCACCTGGAGCACTACGGCAAGTACCTCGCCAAGGTAGACCTCTCCGAGCTCCAAGCTGGTCATAAGCCTGGCAAGCTCATCCTCGTCACGGCCATCACTGCTACGAAGGCTGGTATCGGCAAGACGACGGTCTCTATCGGCCTCGCTCTCGGTATGAACCGCCTCGGTCATAAGGCGGTCGTCGCACTGCGTGAGCCCTCTCTCGGCCCTTGCTTCGGTATGAAGGGCGGTGCTGCTGGTGGTGGCTACGCTCAGGTGCTTCCCATGGAGAAGATCAACCTGCACTTCACCGGTGACTTCCACGCCATCACCTCTGCGCACAACATGATCACTGCGCTCCTGGATAACTACATCTACCAGAACCGCAATACGGACAAGGGCCTCAGCGAAGTCCTCTGGAAGCGTGTCCTCGACGTCAACGACCGTTCTCTGCGCTCCATCGTCACGGGCCTCGGTGGTCAGGTCAATGGTATCCCAGCCGAATCGGGCTTTGACATCACCCCTGCCTCGGAGATCATGGCGATCCTCTGTCTGTCGACTTCGCTCGAAGACCTACGTCGCCGTATCGAGAGTATCCTCCTCGGCTACACGAAGCAGGGTGAGCCCTTTACCGTGCGTGACCTCGGTGTAGCGGGTGCGATCACCGTCCTCCTCCTCGACGCTATCAAGCCCAATCTGGCGCAGACGACTGAGCATACCCCTGCCTTCATCCACGGCGGCCCATTTGCTAACATCGCTCACGGCTGCAACTCGATCCTCGCTACCCGCATGGCGCTGGCGCACTCCGACTACACGATCACGGAGGCAGGCTTCGGTGCAGACCTTGGTGCCGAGAAGTTCTATAACATCAAGTGCCGCACGGCAGGCCTCCAGCCTGCACTCACCGTCCTCGTGGCTACCCTCGGCGGGCTGAAGATGCACGGTGGTGTCGATGAGAAGGATCTCAAGACGCAGAATATCGAGGGTGTCCGCCATGGGTTGGCTAACCTCGATCGCCATATCGAGAACCTCAAGAGCTTCGGGCAGACGGTCGTCGTAGCCTTCAACCGCTTCGCTACCGATACAGAGGAGGAGATCGCACTGGTGCGTGAGCACTGCCACGCCGCTGGTGTGGGCTTCGCTGTCAATACCGCCTTCGGCGAAGGTGGTGCTGGTGCTGAAGAGCTGGCTCGCCTCGTCGTCGAGACCATCGAGCAGAAGCCCTCGCAGCCCCTACAGTTCACCTATCCCCTCACCGCCTCCATCGAGGAGAAGGCTACGGCTATCGCTCAGCGCATCTACGGTGCACGCTCCATCCACTTCTCGGCGAAGGCACAGCGCCAGCTCGAGCGTATCGAGCGCCACGGCTGGTCGAAGTTCCCCGTCTGTATCGCCAAGACGCAGTACTCCTTCAGCGACGATCCCACGGCCTATGGTAGCGTGCGTGACTTCGACCTCGAGGTGCGCGACGTCGTCATCAATACGGGTGCAGAGATGATCGTCCTCGTCCTCGGCGCTCTGGTGCGTATGCCCGGTCTGCCCCGCGTCCCCCAAGCAGAAAAGATAGACTTCGTCGATGGACACATCGAGGGTCTTAGCTAATTAATACCTACATAACTCACTCACTACACTCCAACTCATGAACTACGATGTAGCTATCATCGGTGCTGGCCCCGGCGGTACCGACGCTGCAGAGCATGCAGCAGCCCACGGCCTCTGCGTCGTCATCTTCGAGAAGAGCAAGCTCGGTGGTGTCTGTCTCAACGAAGGTTGCGTACCTACGAAGGCACTCCTGCACTCTGCCCATCTCCTCTCCGAAGCCCTCGATGGCAAGAAATATGGTCTTACGATCCCCGAAGCAGCCTTTGACCTCGGTAAGGTGATGGCGCGCAAGACGAAGATCCTCAAGAAGCTCGGTGCGGGTATCCGTATTGGTCTGCAGGGTCACGAGGTCGAGATCGTCACCGAAGAGGCTCGTCTCACGGGTCGCGGTGATGAGGGCTTCACCATCGCTGCAGGCGAGGCGACCTATACGGCGCGCCACGTCATCATCGCTACGGGCTCACGTGCCTTCATCCCACCCATCGATGGGCTGAGTGACGTCGCCTTCTGGACAGCTAAGGAAGCGCTCGAGGTTGAGGAGCTCCCACAGAGCCTCGTCGTCCTCGGTGGCGGGGTCATCGGTATGGAGTTCGTGTCCTTCTTCTCTACGCTCGGCGTGGAGGTCACGGTCGTCGAGATGCTGCCTAAGATCCTTGGGCCTATGGACGAAGAGCTCTCTGGGGAGCTGCAGAAGGCCTTTGAGAAGCGCAAGGTGAAGTTCCACCTCTCCACGAAGGTCACTGCCGTGCGTGAGGGCAAGGTCATCGCTGAGCATGAGGGCGAGACGCTGGAGATCCCCTTCGACAAGCTGCTGGTCAGCGTCGGTCGTCGTGCTGTGACCGATGGTCTGGGACTGGAGACGGTCGGTGTCGAGCTCCAGCGTGGGGCTGTCGTCGTCGATGAACACCTCCAGACCTCAGTACCTGGTATCTATGCCGTCGGTGATGTCAACGGTACGTCTATGCTCGCTCATACGGCTGCTCGCGAAGGGCAGGTCGCTGTACACCACATCACCGGCACGGAGGATGTGATGAGCTACCGCGCTATCCCTGGTATCGTCTATACCGATCCCGAGATCGCTGCTGTCGGCCAGACGGAGCAGGAGCTGCGTGCTGCAGGCGTCGACTACGAGGTGCATCGTGTGCCGATGACGCTCTCTGGTCGCTTCATCATCGAGAACGAGCAGGGCAATGGCTTCTGCAAGCTCCTCACGGACAAGGAGGGGGTCATCCTCGGTGCGCATCTCTTCGGTAATGGCTCTTCGGAGATCCTGGTGCCTGCGATCATGGCTGTCGAGCAGCGCATGAAGCTCTCTGAGCTGTCTCGCATCGTCTTCCCGCATCCCACGGTCTGCGAGATCGTCCGCTCGGCTACCCTACACTAAGGGAAGCTACTCCCCATAATAAGCCCGCCGGCTACGCTCCACGAAGGAGGGTAGCCGGCGGGTCTTTTTATACTGATATGTACGGGGGGCTTTGCTTTACACCGCTGTGAGGCGGAGGATCTGCAGGCCGTGGGGTGCGAGGCTAAGGCGAAGAGGAGCCAGCGTGGTGAGGCAGAGGAAGTCCACTGCACCCGTGAGCTGGTCTGCGGCACGGAAGGCCGTGCCCTCGGTGATGCCCGTAGCGGCGAAGAACTCAGCGGGTAGGGGGAGGGCAATGTCAGCCTGCTCGCTGGAGAAGTTCGCCAGCACGAGGTAGAGCCCTTCCTCCGAAGTGCGGGCGAAGGCGAGGACGCGCTCTCTGCCAGAGCCCTCGGTATGCAGGCCGTAGTAGCTCCCTCGGCTGATGATGGGGTCGGTGTAGCAGGAGGCGAGGCGCCGGTAGTCGCTGAGTAGGCGGGCCTCTTCGTCCGTCAGCTGGGCGGGGGTGTAGCCACCAGCCTGCAGGCGCTGGAGCTTGTCGAGGCTCCAGTAGTCGAAGATCGTCGTGCGCCCATCACACCCGCTGAAGCCCTCGCTGTCCATGCCCTGCTCTCCCAGCTCCTGACCGAAGTAGAGGAGTAGGGGATTGCCACCACTCAGGGCTGCGACAGCCGTAGCGAGGAAGCCCTGACGGGGCGAGGCGAAGACGAAGTCCGAGGCGAGGCGCTGCTCGTCGTGGTTCTCCGTGAAGTAGCACATCGCGGGTTGCTCGCCACCGACGGCATCACGCACACCAGTGAAGTCCGCTGCGTCGCGTGCGCCCTTGCCGAGAGCGATGAGGAAGTCATAGACGCCGACCTTGTCATAGAGGTAGTCGAAGCCTGCATAGAGGTACTCGCCGTAGCGGTGAGGCTGGTAGATCTCTGCGAGGAAGAGCGTCTTGGGGTACTGCTCACGCACCGAGGGGATCGCCCAGGCCCAGAAGGTGGGCGGGACAAGCTCAGTCATATCGCAGCGGAAGCCGTCAACACCACGTGCAGCCCAGTAGCAGAGGATATCACGCATCTTCACCCACGTATCGGGGATGGGGTCGGCATGTAGGCCACTTCCCCCGCAGTAGTCCACCCCGTAGTTGAGCTTCACCGTCTCGTACCAGTCCGTGATGCTGGGGTAGGGGCTGAAGCAGTCGTTGCCCGTAGCGCGTGCTGGACACTCGGTGTATGGGGATGACTCTGTGGATAAGGGTAGGATAAGTGAGGTGTCGGGGAGGTAGTAGAAGTTGTTGCGCGGGGAGAACGCTAGCTGCACATCGTCCGTAGCGCCGAGGTCTGTGACGCCCTTAGGGCACGCATCGGAGTGATAGGTGCGGGCGACGTGGTTGGGGATAAAGTCCATCAAGACCTGCAGCCCTGCCTGGTGGGTACGCTCGATGAGGGCGTCCAGCTCTGCCTGTCGTGTGTGTGGATCTTCGGTGAGGTCGGGGTCGACGTCGTAGTAGTCCTTGACGGCATAGGGCGAGCCAGCCTGCCCCTTCACCGTGTCGGGGTGGTCAGGACGGATGCCTTGGGCGCTGTAGTCGGTCTTCGTGGCGTGCTCCAGCAGGCCGATATACCAGACGTGGGTTGCCCCGAGGCTGCGGATATAGGCGAGGGCTTCGGGTGTGAAGTCACGGAGCTTCCCCGAGCCGTTCTCGGAGAGTGTGCCATGGGGCTGGCGGGTCGTATTCTTATTCCCCCAGAGTCGAGTGAGGGCGGAGTAGATGACGATCTTCTGCTGCATAGGGATGGGTAGGTGGTGGGGCTAAGGCTTTTTCGCGCCCTTCTTCTTTTTGACCAGCGGAGCAAGCTCAGCTTTCGCCAGCTCGTAGCCTATCTTCATCAGCTGCTCGGAAGCGCTGACCTCAAACATCCCGAACTTCGTTACCTCGCTCGTCTCAAGGAGATAATCACAGGCTGCACAGTCAGGGGTGGTATTCTGGCGGAAGATTAGTTCCCATGCACGGTTAGCGATGTCCTTTATATTCATGGGGGTTTCTTCGCTCTGTACAGGGCCGAGGTTCATACCGATAACCTCCTCGCAGTCCTCGCGGATGGCCGTGACGGGGAAGTTGCGGAAGAGCCCACCGTCGACGTAGGTGTGACCGTCGATTTCTACAGGACAGAAGAGGATGGGGATGCTTGATGAAGCCAGGATAATCTTAGCCAAGGGGCCCTCAGTAAAGACGTGTGGTTCTCCTCGGTTTAGGTCGGTGGCCACGATACGCATGGGGGTCGGTAGGTCCTCCAGTTTGCGGTGGCGGAGGTTCTTCTTCAGGAGATTGAGGAATTTCGTCGTGCTGAAGATCCCTCCTCCCTTGGTGGTGAAGCTGGTCATCTGCATGAAGCCCGTCTTCGAGAAAAGTTCGTGGATCTCCTCAGGGGCATAGCCCGATGCGTAGAAGGCGCCCATGATGGAGCCTGCGCTGGTGCCAGCGATGATCTCGGGGCGTAGGCCTGCCTCGTCGAGGTACTTTAAGATGCCGAGGTGAGCAAAGCCCTTGATGCTGCCGCCACTGAGGGCGAGCCCGAGCTGGTAGGGGCGGGTGGAGCGGTTGTCTGCCATTGGTTGAGTCATTTATTGGCGTAAAGATACGCCATGCCCCGCATACCTGCCCCCTCGCACCTGTCTCTTAGCCGAGGGGGTAGTCCTTGCGTTGGCTCTCAGGGATGAGGTTGAGGATGCTCTCATCCATGACCGTATCACCCTCTTTCTTGAGGGCTAAGATCAGTGTCTCGTCCTCTGTCTGATAGATCTTGCCAAGGAGTCGCTTGAAGTGCTTCTCTACAAATGCTTCCTTTTCTTCTGCAGATGCTTTGGGCCATAGTTCATAGAAGCAATATAGCTCCTCAAAGGCATTGATGACATCTTCTCTGAATCGCTCCCGCAGGAAGCTATCGGAGCTGGAGCCATAGCCATGGCTTAGCACATAGGCTGAGAGGACATAGAGGAAGTTGATCTCATAGGTGAGGACAAGGAGCGTGTCGCGGTCAAAGAGACGATTCTCGAAGTGCTTGTTACTGCACTTCTTCTCATCTTCTTGGTAGCGCGTCAGCTTGTGGTCGCTGTAGGATAAGTCCTTCTCATCAATAATCCCTCGGATGAAGAAGTTGGGAGTCGGGTTGTAGCCCTCGGTGAGCTCGTCTCGATAGCGCAAGGTCTGCGCATTCTTGTGGAAGAGGTCGATATGATATTGGATCACATTCTTAGCGTAGGTGAACTGCTTGTATCTGGAGTGCTCTCCTACAGAGTTGCCCTCCTTGTAATACTTACTATCCCCGATGAAGTAGATATCCCCATCTCCTATCAGTGACTTGTCCTGATAGATATGGTCGATGATCTTGCCGTCCTTCTGCTCCTTCAGCCCCGCAGGGAGTGACTTTTCTCCGATCAGACTATCGATCATGTCCTCGAAGACGATGTTGAAGTTGCGTACTAAGAGGCGCTCATCGTGGGCTTTCCCTTGGGCGGCCTCTTCGGCTCGCTCGTAGAAGGCATAGAGTAGGTGCCAGAGCTGCACCAGCTCATCGGTGAAGTACTTCCCTCTTATTTGGTGGAGGCGGCGAGTGCCCTTGCCGCTTTCAATGAGGTTCTTTATGCGGTGGGGACGCTCGGTCTCATAGTTGAGGTTGCGCTTCGCTACGAAGTGGTAGCTCTGCTTCAGGTAATCAAGGGTAGAGTAGAAGAGGCAGATCAGCTCCTCGTCATAGTTGATAGCCTTCTCCTTGGTCTTGCACTTGAGATAGTAGGGCTTGCCGTCTTGTAGGACTGGGGATGTCGTGCGTATCGTCTTCGTCCAATGGATCTTGTGGCGCCCGCTGTGTGCGATCGTGGCGATGTAGGTGAAGAGCGACTGATGCTCTTTGCCAAAGCGGATTAGGGCAAGGATGAGGTCAAGCAAAGTCGTCTCACCATCTCTCCGATGCCCAATGACACCAGCCAGTTCGCGGTGGGAGATAATCCCATTCTCGGGGTGACGCTCGCAAAAGAGTGCTATGGCCTGATAGATCCAAGCAGATAGCTCGAAGATAAAGGTGCGATCAGTATCTGTAAGCTGTTTGTTTTCCCTGTTTATATGGAGTAGGAGTTCAGGCTCGTATCGCCCGAATGCTTTCCCTCCTATGATGAAGACCTTGGGCAAGATGAAGATCGTCTCATCCCTCCCTCCGTCATGGTAGTAGCCTACATAGGGGAGCTTGATCTGCCCTCCCGAGAGCTCCGTTGAGTCAATACCCTTCAGCTCAGGGAGGTCAGTTGGGTCGTAATGATAGTCTTCGATGAGGAGTTTCATCTTGGCTATGCTTTATCGATTACTCGTTCTCCTCTCCTGTGTTCTCTTCTCCAATAACTGGAACTCCGAGGTAGGCCATAAAGCCCTGCAAGAGCAGATAGTCAACCTCTTCGTATAGCTCATTGAAGGAGAACTCTTTCACGTCTTTCTTTTCTTCTTCATATGAGCGGAAGAAGTTGCCTTGCGTGCCGTATTCATCCTTACAGACCTCGTGCCAGAGGTAGGCCATTACCTTGCTTTTGAACGCCTCCTTCTCAATGGAGTTCTTGACGAAGAAGTTGCCCATCTGCTTATCTTCTGAATGTGTCAAATCGCGGATGTGCCTATTGACAGCCTTGAGGAAGGTTACCCATTTGTAGTTCTTATCATTGATGGTAATCACAAACTGCCCCGACTTTACCTCGTCGCTGTAGTTAATGGGGATATACTCCCAATCCCATCTACGCTTGAAGGCGCTATCCATGGGGAATAGAGACTGGTCGGAGGTGTTCATCGTAGCGATGATGTGGAGATTAGGGGGTAAGCATAAGTTGCCCCCTTCAATTCCACGCTTGGCGTCTCCATTAAGTACATGCTGCAGGTAATCGGCGAGATCCTTATCTGCACGGATGGGATAGCAGGAAGTGCCATCATCTTTGCGATCAAGGAGCTGGAAGAGGTCGCCAAAGATCTGTGCGCAGTTCCCTCGGTTGATCTCTTCGATCACGAGGTATACCTTCTCGTTGGGATGCTCCCATGCATGCACATAGGCCTTTGTGAAGACCTGGGGAGTGAAGGCATAGGCTATTGCTGTGCTATTTCCTGATGCGCTCAAAATACCATTATCCTCCAAGTATCTCCCTAATGCAGCACCAGCAAGGACTGTTGCTGTCTGGATAGTTTTTCCTTCAGCTTGCTGCTCATCAGAGTTCTTGGCCGCTTGAAGGATCTTGACTCTAAGTTCGTTTTTCTGGGAGGAGCTTATGTTGAGTTTTTCAATGGAGCGATAATGTCTAAGGCAGAACTTTTCGACGGGATAATTTTCGCCCACTCTCACTTCGTTGGGGATGATTGCCAGCAATTCATCGAGAGTGTAGGACTCTTCCCATATAGGCTCAGATCTCATTTCGGGCTTATAGCAGCCTACAAAGCTCGCATAGTCGTAGTCAGGATGGAAGGTGGTACGGAAGATGTTTTCCCTGCTTATCCCTGCAAGATCTTCAGCTACCTTGTGTGACTTCCCGCTGCCAGGAGCCCCAAAATAGATGATTTGTAAGGATAAAGGCACCGATGATCGTTCCCCTTTACTCGGAGTAGCTTGTGATAGTTGTAGCGCAAGGAGATAGCGCCGATAGTAGGCGAGAGCATTGGTGTATTGATTGTTTCCTTTGCTATTATAGTTAAGGAAGTCTTCGTCCTTCTTAAGAGATTCAATGATGCGATCTAATTCGGAAACCTCCAAGATGCTGTATATGTCAAAACTTGGCAGCCCCTCTAATCTGGCTATTGTTTCATTGATTCGAGCGAAGCTCTTATAGTTGTCAGCGCTTTTGTTGGCTGTGGTACAATTCTTTAGAAAGAATAAATAGCTTTCTTCTGGAGTCATCTTGATCATTTAATAGTGAGTTGTAGTCCATGCCGAGAGTGAATTGTAGGGCGTTGCTTCAAGAGTAAGGGGGCACTAAAATATCCTCGTCGGGACTTGGTTATACTGGGTGCTATGCCAGGTTTATGGGCTGTTTCAGAGTTGCAACCACAAAGATACGACGTTAGTATCTTATATGCATAGTGTACTTTCGCTGACTGTAAGGTAGTAGCTTCTATCCCATTGATAGTCTCTCTTGGCTACAGATAAAATCGCCTCTCTTAGGGGGATGATCGCACGTAGCTATATACCGCTGTGTGCGGAGCAGTGGGGAGGGGTGGTGTGAAGCTATATTGGTCAGTGGGCTGACCTATATAGGTCGTCGAGTGAAGCTATATAGGTCGCTGAATGAACCTATATAGGTCCACCCGCCGACCAATATAGGTCGCAAAAGCAACCAGTACTGGTCGGAACGGCGAGCAGTACTGGTCACTCATAGTAAGTAGTACTGGTCACGCAAGCAACCAGTACTGGTCAGAACGGCGAGCAGTACTGGTCAAATTTCGTTGGCTGTGAGGTGTGTAGGGTGACGACCTCGGGAGGTGCTGTGATAGAGGTGCTTGAGAGGGATGGAGAAGGTGATGTGAGCGATGGGGGTGGGTGGTCGGTAAATCGCCTTCTCGGGCGCGCGCGAGCATCTAAAAGGCCTTTATCTACGGGCAAAAAGGAAAAGTGGGGGCTATTATGAAGAAATTTTAAGATCTTTGTAGCGCAAATCCATAGGTTCTATTATACCCAAACAAGCAATAATGATTAAGAGTGCACTCCAGCAGGCTCGTAGTAAGTACAGCCCCAAGCTCCCTAAGGCACTGGAAGGTGGCGTGAAGACCGTCTTCGGTGCAGCTACGCAGAGCGTCAGCGATCAGGAAGCTATCGCCAAGCTTTTCCCTAACACATACGGTCTCCCCAAGCTCACTTTCGAAGCTTCGAGCGAGGCTACCTCTGGCACGCCCATCAATGGTGGTGTCATCCTCTCTGGCGGTCAGGCTCCTGGTGGACACAACGTCATCGCAGGCCTCTTCGACGGTCTGAAGAAGATCCATCCCGACAGCCGTCTCTATGGCTTCCTCATGGGTCCTGACGGTCTCGTACAGCACAACTACATCGAGCTGACGGCCGACATCATCGACGAGTACCGCAATACCGGCGGCTTCGACATCATCGGCTCTGGCCGTACGAAGCTCGAGGAGACGGCTCAGTTCGACAAGGGTCTCGAGATCCTCAAGAAGCTCGACATCCGTGCGCTGGTCATCATCGGTGGTGACGACTCCAACACCAACGCTGCAGTCCTCGCAGAATACTACAAGAGCATCGGCGCTCCCGTCCAGGTCATTGGCTGCCCCAAGACCATCGACGGTGACCTGAAGAACGAGCAGATCGAGACCTCCTTCGGCTTCGACACCGCTACGAAGGTCTACGCTGAAGTCATCGGTAACATCCAGCGCGACTGTAACTCTGCCCGCAAGTACTGGCACTTCATCAAGCTCATGGGCCGCTCTGCTTCGCACATCGCCCTCGAGTGCGCCCTGCAGGTACAGCCCAACGTCGCTATCATCAGCGAAGAAGTAGAGGCTAAGAACCAGACCCTCGACGACGTAGTCACCTACATCGCTGAGGTCGTAGCCGCTCGTGCTGCTAAGGGTGAGAACTTCGGTACGGTACTGATCCCCGAAGGTCTTATCGAATTCATTCCTGCCTTCAAGGCGCTCATCGCTGAGCTCAACGACTACCTCGCACACCACGAGGCAGAGTTCCGCGCTGTCCCTGCTGACGAGCAGCGTGCCTATGTCGCTGAGCACCTCAGCGCTGCTAACTCAGCTCTCTACGCCAGCCTGCCCGCTACGGTAGCTCGCCAGCTGACGCTCGACCGTGACCCTCACGGCAACGTCCAGGTGTCGCTCATCGAGACGGAAAAGCTCCTGGCTGAGATGGTCGCTACCAAGCTCGCTGCTTGGAAGGAAGAAGGTCGCTTCACGGGTAAGTTCTCTCCCCTCACGCACTTCTTCGGCTACGAAGGCCGCTGCGCTATGCCCTCGAACTTCGATGCTGACTACTGCTACGCCCTCGGTCGTACGGCTGCTTGCCTCATCGCCTCAGGTGTGACGGGCTACATGAGCTCTGTACAGAACCTCACGGCTCCCGCTACTGAGTGGATCGCAGGTGGTATCCCCACGACGATGATGATGAACATGGAGCGTCGTCATGGCGAAATGAAGCCTGTGATCCAGAAGGCTCTCGTAGACCTTCAGGGCAAGCCCTTCGCTTACTTCGTAGCTAACCGTGCTGAGTGGGCTAAGGATACGTGCTTTATCTACCCTGGGCCCATCCAGTTCTACGGTGATCCCGAGCTCTGCGACCAGCCCTCACGTACGCTCTCTCTCGAGCAGGCTAAGTAAGCCCTGAGGCGCACACCTCTATACAAGGCGTGCCCGCACCTGACCCTATGAGGTCGGTGCGGGCACGCTCGCTTTATATAGAGTGCTGTGGAGTAGTCTTTTTGTTGCCGTAGATAATATCCGTACCTTTAGCTACGTTATAATTACGATATATCAACCCACAAACAACTAAAAGACTCATGCAAGAAAAAGGTATCTTCGAGTATTTCAAGGAAGGTGTAACTCTTAAGTACATGGATTTCAATGGCCGTGCACGTCGCCGTGAATACTGGAGCTATGCGCTCTGCGCCTTCGTCATTGGCTTTGTAGCTGGCCTTATTGATGGCCTCATCGGTCTACACAGCATCCTCTCAACTATTGTAGGCCTTGCCTTCCTCCTCCCTGGTCTCGCGATCGCTGTGCGCCGTCTCCATGATATTGGTAAGGACTGGAAGTACCTCCTTATTGCTCTTATCCCCTTCGGCGCCTTCTACCTGATCTATCTCTTCGTTCAGGACAGCCAGCCCGGTGACAACGCCTACGGCCCCAATCCTAAGGGTCTCTAAGTAGGGCACAGATCTCTCCACGAACATACACACAAAACGACAGCGAGGCCGCGATCATCTGATGATCGCGGCCTCGCCTTTTATACTTCATTATGCCTTCTCTGCTATGACCTTTGCGGCGGTCGATAATATCTGTACCTTTACGCACGTTCCAATCTCATTTATCAACCCGCAAATAACTAAAAGACTCATGCAAGAAAAAGGTATCTTCAAGTATTTTAAGGAAGCCGTTACTCTTAAGTACAAGGATTTCAGTGGCCGTGCACGCCGCCGTGAATACTGGAGCTATGCGCTTTGTGTCTTCGTCATTGCCTGTGTAGTTGGTCTTATTGATGGCTTCATCAGTCAGCGTCACATTCTCTCCCTTGTTGTAAGCCTTGCCCTCCTCCTCCCCAGTCTCGCAATCGCTTTACGTCGCCTTCAGGATATCGGTAAGCCCTGGCAGTATATCCTCTTTGCCTTCATCCCCATTATTGGTGTTCTCTACCTGCTTTATCTCGGTGTGCAGGACAGCCAGCCTGGTGAAAACGCCTATGGTCCCAACCCTAAGGATCTCTAAGTAGGACACAGACCTCTCCACGAACATACACACAAAACGAAAGCGAGGCCGCGATCATCTGATGATCGCGGCCTCGCCTATTTATTGAGTTCCCTCGCGGAAGCGGGGACTATCGAAGCATCTGACGGTAGTGCTTATCGATCTCCTTGCGGGCTTCGTCCGTAGGCTCGAAGGCGGGGGCGGACATCGTCTCGAGGACGGAGGCATCGGTCTTCTCGTTGAGCTTCGGGATGAAGACGTTGACGTTCACCAGCAGGTCACCCTTGCCGTAGCCATTGACGGAGGGGAGGCCCTTGCCACGCAGACGGAGGACCTTGCCTGGCTGCGTGCCTGCGGCGATGTTCACACGTGCCTTCCCACCGATCGTAGGTACCTCGACGGAGCCACCTTGGGCGGCTGTAGGTACGGAGATGAGGAGGTTGTAGATGAGGTCATTGCCGTTGCGGATGAGGTTGGGATCCTCTTCTTCCTGGATGACGACCTGCAGGTCACCGGGGATGCCACCGCGGGGAGCTGCGTTCCCCTTGCCTTGGACGGAGAACTGCATGCCTTCGGCCACCCCTGCAGGGATGCGGAAGGATACGACCTCTTCGCCGATCTGCGTACCCTTCCCCTTACAGAAGCTACAGGGCTTGGTGATGACCTCGCCCGTACCCTCACAGGTGGGGCAGACGGACTGCGTCTGCATCATGCCGAAGATACTGCGCTGAGCGGAGATGACGACGCCCGAGCCGTGACACGTGTCGCACTGCTTCTTGCCGTCCTTCTCCATGGTGCCGTCGCCGTGACAGTGGGAGCAGGCGACTTGCTTCTTCACCTTGAGCTTCTTCTCTACGCCCTTGTCGATCTCCTCGAGGGTGAGGCGGACGCGAGCGCGAAGGTCGGAGCCGCGCAGGACCTGACGGCCACCGCCGCCACCACCGCCGAAGCCACCGAAGTCAAAGCCACCGAAGCCACCACCTCCGAAGAGGTCGCCGAAGCGGCTGAAGATATCTTCCATCGACATGCCTCCGCCGAAGCCACCGCCACCGCTGGCAGCGCTGCTACCGACGCCGGCATGACCAAACTGGTCGTAGCGCTGGCGCTTCTCTGGATCGCTCAGTACGTCATAGGCCTCAGCAAGCTCCTTGAACTTCTCTTCGGCCTCCTTGTCCCCGGGATTCTTGTCGGGGTGATATTTGATGGCGAGCTTGCGGTAGGCCTTCTTCAGCTCTTCGGCCGAAGCGCCCTTAGCTACACCAAGGACTTCATAGTAATCTCTCTTTTCTGCCATAGATAGTTTCTCCTTTCCTTACTGACCTACGACCACAGAGGAGTGGCGTAGTACCTTGTCGTGGAGCTTGTAGCCCTTCTTGACGCAGTCGATGATCTTACCCTTGAGGCTCTCCTCGGGGGCGGGGAAGGTGGCGATGGCTTCGTGGAGCTCATCGTCGAAGCTCTCGCCCTCGGTGGGGATAGCTGTGACGCCCTGACGGCTGAGGTAGTCCACGAACTTTGAGTAGATCAGGTGCACGCCTTCCTTGAGGGCATCGAGGTCGGTGGCCTTGTCGAGGTTCTGCAGGGCGATGTCGAGGTCATCGACGACGGGCAAGAGGTCGGTGAGGGCCTTCTCGCCACCGCTACGGATGAGCTCGCTCTTCTCCTTGAGGGTGCGCTTGCGGTAGTTGTCGTACTCGGCGACCAGACGCAGGTGCGTGTCCTTGAGCTTGTTGAGCTCAGCCTGAAGCTTGGCTTCGGGCGAAAGTTCCTCGGCGGGGCTCTCGGTCAATTCTTCCTCTTGAGGCTGAGCCTGCTCGTTTGTCTGACAATCTGTCTGCTCTTCTGCGGCTGTCTGCTCGTCGCGCTCCAGCTCTTGATCTTTGATTTCTTCGCTCATATTATTTATTGTTATTTGCTATATATTAGTGGCTTACACCGCGTGGAGGGGCGGTGTAGGCGCTATCATTATCCTCCTGCTCGTGCTGTGCCGTGCGGGAGCTATTTACCTTCGTGCAAATATGATACCAATCTCTTGGCAGGCAGGGGAGCCCATTCTATGCGGGCTAAGAGAGTCCTTCTCCCAAGCACTACCCGAAGGGAAATAAAGAGCTCGCCCGTGGACTCCGCTCAAGGAATCCACGGGCGAGCTTCTGCCTATCCCTTATTTAGAGGCGGGAGCTGATGAGGCAGAATTACTCTCTGGTTTTTTCTCCCCGTCTTCAATTATATTGTCGATGACAAGTTTAATGGTCTTAGCCTGTCCCTCGTTGATCATGTTTTCAATGGCCTCAGTCTGTTCCTCGTCGATCGTGTCTCTAATTTTCTCAAGCTGCTCCTTTGTGATAGACTCTTTCTGATCCGTATCTCCCCCAGGGTTCGGCTCGGCATAAGTAAGATAACTCTTATAAAGATGACTCTTATAGATCCAAAGCGCCTTCGTATCGATCTCCCTTTCAAACTTTTCTAATTCGTCTACTGAGCACCCTTTAGTTCTTGTTGCCGTAACAAGAATATCTGCCTTTAATGCTTTGAGTAAGTATGCACCCTCCTCGACAGTATCTCTATCATCTCCGGCAGTTGATATAACGATTCTCTTACCCTTATAAGGGAAAGCTATTTGAATATCTCCTTCCTCTTCTATCAGACTCAAGAACTCTTGTGCGAGCTTGCGCAACGTAGTAGTTTTTCCCGTGTCCTGAGGCCCCCAAAGGGCGATGATCACTTTCTTTTTTTCTTCGTCTGCCATATTGAATTGTATTATTAGTGAGTAGTGAATCAGTCGGGGAGGATGAGGCGCTCAAAGCCGGGGGACATCACCGTGCGGAAGCCCGTCTTCTCGTCGCCGAGGATGAGCATGTATTCGACCCCGGGGAAGTTCTGTATCAATGCGGGGACGTCGGCTGCCGTGCGGGTCATGCAGGCGGTCGCCAGCCCATCAGCGAGCATACACGTGGGGGCGATGATCGTCACACTCAGCACATCCGTCTGGATGGGATAGCCCGTGTGTGGGTCGATGGTGTGGGCGATCTTCTTGCCATTCACGACCTTAAAGTTGCGGTAGTTGCCCGAGGTCGCCAGCCCGCCAGCGGTGCGGGGGAGCTGTACGCGCACCTGGAAGTCATTGATGACGCCCGCAGGGTCTGCGATGGGCTTGTCGACACCGATGACCCAGTTCTCACCTCGTGAGTTGGTGCCCTCGAAGGCGATCTCCCCGCCGAGCTCGACGAGGTAGCTCGTCACGCCACGGCGCTTGAGCATGCGTGCCACGAGGTCTGAGCAGTAGCCCTTGGAGATGGAGGAGAAGTCCATCTTCATGCGGGGATCCTCCTTGATCATGCGCATGCCGTCGAGGTGGATCTTGTCAAAGCCCACGAAGGTGCGGACGCTGTCGATAGCTTCGGGGGGGACGCTGTCGGTCTTCTTCTTCTCGAAGCCGAAGCCCCAGAGGTTGATGAGTGGGGCGCAGGTCACGTCATAGCTCCCACCCGTGTGGCGCGAGATGACGACGGACTGCAGGAAGACCTCGCGCAGCATCGAGTCCATGAGCTGCGATTCATTGCGGTTGATCGCTGAGATGAGACTCGTGGAGTCGAAGGGATTGAGCGAGTGGCTGAAGGCATGGAAGGTCGAGTCGACAGCCTCCGAATAGTCCTTCTGGGCATTGTACTGGATGGAGAAGGTCGTCGTGAAGACCTCCCCCGTGAGCTTGGTGTAGTCGCCTTCGCTACCGCTCCCAGACTGCTGGCACGAGCCGAAGCCAAGGAGAAGGGCAGCAGCCAGCACTACGTGGCGTAGGTGGTGCATAGCGTGTGTGTATGTGGAGTTAGATTTCTTCGTCGATCTTGTAGTCGTTGCGATCCTGCGACTGACGTGCCAGCAGCTCTGCGACAAAGCCCGAGAGGAAGAGCTGCGTCCCGATGACCATCGCCGTGAGTGCGATGAAGAAGTAGGGGCGGTCCGTGACGAGCGGTGCAGGCGTGCCCGTCCAGATGTGGAAGAGCTTACTGCACAGGACGACGGCTAGCGCGAGGAAGCCGATGATGAACATCAGGCTCCCGCCGAGCCCGAAGAAGTGCATGGGCTTGCGGCCGAAGGTCGAGGTGAACCACAGCGTGATGAGGTCGAGATAGCCGTTGACAAAGCGGTTGAGGCCGAACTTACTCGTGCCATACTTACGTGCCTGATGCTGTACGACCTTCTCGCCGATGCGTGAGAAGCCCGCTACCTTCGCCATATAGGGGATGTAGCGGTGCATATCGTTGTAGATCTCGATGCTCTTGACGACCTCGGAGCGATAGGCCTTGAGCCCACAGTTGAAGTCGTGCAGGTTGTCGATGCCCGAGAGCTTGCGCGCCGTAGCGTTGAAGAGCTTGGAGGGTAGGTTCTTGCTGAGGACGGGGTCGTAGCGCTTCTGCTTCCAGCCGCTGACCAGATCGTAGCCCTCCTCCTTCACCATGTGGTAGAGGCCAGGGATCTCGTCGGGGCTGTCCTGCAGGTCAGCGTCCATCGTGATGACCACGTCGCCTTGGGTACGGGCGAAGCCGCATTGCAGACCGGGGGACTTCCCATAGTTGCGGCGGAACTTCACGCCCCGCACATGGGGGTTCTTCTCGCGAAGCTCTTGGATGATGCGCCAGGAGTCGTCCGTGCTACCATCGTTGATGAAGATGATCTCGTAGGAGAAGCCATGCTCCTCCATCACGCGTCGGATCCATGCCTCGAGCTCGGGCAGGGATTCGGCTTCGTTATATAGGGGTATTACGACAGAGATGTCCATGTATCTATCTTATTTGCGACGTAGGATGAGCCCCGTGATGAGGCCCCAGATCCCGCCCAGGATGATCGTCAGGCAATAGTCCGTCCAGAGCCACTGCCAGAGGGTGATACCCTGCATCTGCAGGATCATCTCACGCATCTGAGCGGTTGCCCCTGGCATCGTGCGTAGGGCTTCTTCCCAAGCCGCCAGGAGCGCAGGCATCGCATAGCGGAAGTAGAAGTACTGAGGGATGAAGGCCAAGATACCGCCGAAGACGTGCAGGAGGACGACGTAGCTGAAGCCTTGACCAGCCTTGAAGGGCCCCGTGGGGTAGAAGTAATCTCGATAAGCTCGGGCACCACGATAGGCCACGATGGGCACGATGATGACCCCGAAGAAGTAGAGAATCTGCAGGAGGGGTACCTGCAAGCTCAGTATACGTGCGGTGTACATCACGACGAGGATGAGCCCGAAGGTCAGGCCGGCACGTGCCGCCGATGGGATGAGGGGGGAGGGATGAGGTGTTGTCGACATCAGTTATCTATTCTTGGGCGCAAAGGTACGACTATTCTCGTGGTTATCCAGACTTTAGCCCATCCCGCGCGCTTCTGTGGGGTGGGGTGAGGAGGGGCGGGAGGTACGACTTCCTCGCTCGGAGAGTTACGCCTGCTCGTACCTCGCTGGTGGCGTGAGGTAGGTCGGGGTAAAGGTGCTCTGATTAGCTCGCTATATTTCAGTGACTTACTTGGGATGTAGGGCAAACTTATATAGCTCTCCTATTTCGACCTATATAGGTCAGCGGGTGAACCACTATTGGTCCGTGTGCAAACCTATATTGGTCGTGACGTGGATCTATATAGGTCGGCTCAGTGATCAATATAGGTCGTCACGCCTCCAGAATCGGAGAAGGAGCGGTGATGTGCGCAAGAAGCGGGGCGCAGAGCAGTCTGGTGAATGGCGTATATTTGTATAGATACACACTGAATACATGAATCCATCAGCATGAAGCGACTATTCACCCTCGCTCTTAGCCTCGTCGCCGTCCTCGGTGTGCAGGCGCAAGAGCTTCTCGTCGGCACGTACAACGTCCGCTACCAAAATGAATCCGATGCCAAGCAGGGCAATGGCTGGAGCCAGCGCTGCCCCGTCATCTGCGAAATCCTCTCCTACGAAAGCCCCGATATCTTCGGCACACAGGAGGCGAAGGTCGGGCAGATCCACGACCTTCTGAAAGGGCTCCCCGAATATGACTACATCGGTGTCGCCCGTGATGATGGGCGTGAGGAAGGCGAGTACTCTGCCATCTTCTACCACAAGGGTCGCTTGAAGAAGATCCGATCGGGGAACTTCTGGCTCAGCGAGACTCCCGACCGTCCCGCCCTCGGCTGGGATGCTGCCTGCATCCGTGTCTGTACGTGGGGCGAATTTGAAGACCTGCGTACCCATCAGCGTCTGTACTTCTTCAATCTCCACCTCGACCACGTCGGGCGTCGGGCGCGTATGGAGTCCGCACGCCTCGTCATGAGCCGTATCCGCAGTCTCGTGCCCGCGGGTGCCTCTCACATCCTTACGGGTGACTTCAATGTCGACCAGACCGATGAGGTCTATGGCCTACTGACCTCGACAGCTCTCCTCCGTGATTCGTATGCTATCGCCGAGCGTAAGCTGGCGCCCAACGGGACGTTCAATGCCTTCGACACCGAGCTGAAGACGCCGAGCCGTATCGACCATATCTTCGTCTCACCTGACTACCGTGTTTTGCGCTATGCCGTGCGTACCGATAGCTACTGGACGGAGCGTGAGGACGCTACCGAAGAGGGGAGCAGCCAAGCTCCCGCCGAGGTGCGCCTGAAGAAGCACGTGCGTCGCGCTCCCTCCGACCACTATCCCGTCTTTGCTCGCCTGAGCTATGACAAGGATGCCGAGTGCGGCACTGCCCATATCTCCCGCAAGCGCACTGCGCCTCAGAAGCAATAGGCCTAAGCGCCCAGCGATATAAAGAAGACGCCCCGCCTTCCACAGTGGAAGACGGGGCGTCCGTTGTTTTGCACCTACCTCACGGGTAGGCTATGCGAAGCGTCTCTTAGGAGAGCTTTTCCTTGAGGGCAGCCAGTGCATCGAGGTCACCGAGAGTAGCCTTCTCCGTAGCAGCGTTGGTAGCAGCGACGGCAGCGGCAGCATCCTGGTGGCGAGCCTGACGCTCAGCGCGCTCTGCACGCTCGCTTGCACGAGCTTCAGCCTTAGCTTCGTCTTCGAAGGTACGGCTGTGAGAGACGATGATGCGGCGAGAATCCTTGTTGAATTCGATGACCTTGAAGGGGAGCGTTTCGCCCTTGACAGCCTGCGTACCATCGGCCTTGACCAGGTGCTTAGGCGTAGCGAATGCTTCGATACCTTCGGGGAGAGAGATGACAGCGCCCTTCTCTACGAATTCGCGGATCGTACCTTCGTGGATCGTACCTACGCGGTAGTCAGCTTCGAAGGCGTTCCAGGGGTTCTCTTCAAGCTGCTTGTGGCCGAGAGAGAGACGACGGTTTTCCTTGTCGATTTCGAGGACGACGATCTCCAGAGGAGCACCGACTTCCGTGAACTCGTTGGGGTGCTTGATCTTCTTCGTCCAAGAGAGGTCGGAGATGTGTACAAGACCATCAATACCTTCTTCGATCTCTACGAAGACACCGAAGTTGGTGAAGTTGCGGACCTTAG
>ERZ773073.72-NODE-72-length-54630-cov-4.922309_pt1 | contig 54630 bp, 74 predicted proteins | sample MGYA00580616_ERZ773073 | MGnify/ENA primary metagenome ERZ773073 (study PRJEB29015, sample SAMEA2737960) | human oral metagenome | biome: human oral; feature: human-associated habitat; material: dental | place: China | collected 2131 ...
ACCACAAGGCAGTAACAAGGAAAGTTAGTGCTTTGTGGTATTTATTTTATAAAATCATGCGGGTGACAGGACTTGAACCCATACGAAAAACCTATAAATACCTTATTATAAGGGAGCTTCTACTATTCGTGTTGTATTTCGTGTTGCATAGTTTCAAAATAGCTGTTTATTTTATTATTAATTTCTTTGTTTTTCCCTCTCATAGTATGTTGATAAACTGTCTTTAGTGTCGAACTTGTCGACCATCCACCACGCTCCATAATATACTTATCGGGTATACCCATAGCATGAAGAATTGAAGCAGAGTAATGTCTTAAATCGTGAAACCTGAAGTGTTTAAGACCTGCTTTTTTTAATAAGTTGGCAAAGCGACCCGTTATCATGTTGGGGTGAAGATTTGTTATATTACCTTCTTTCGGAAGTAATTCTATAACAAAACCGGGAAACTCTATGTATCTGTCACTGCTATATGTTTTTGGTGATTTGATAACCCAAGAGCCATCAGGGGCTTTTACCATAGCATTCTTAACATGAACTATGTTGCCGTTTACATCCTCTGCTTTTAATGCACATATCTCACCTCTACGCATAGGACCGAAAGCGGCAAGCAGTATAGGTACTTCCAATTCTGACCCCTTTGCATAAGATATAAGCTGTCTGACTTCACTATCTGAAGGTATATGTATATCCGGTTGAACTTTCTTAGGTAAATCTGTTTTAAGTGAAAAATTAGGTCTATAGGTTCTTATAACTGCATTAAGCAATCCGTGAACATTGCGGATCGTTTTAGGGGATATAGTGCCGGCAATTGAGTTAATAAATACTTGTACTTGTTCCTGAGTAATACTGTCAATTTTAAACTTAGCTATCTTGCTGATCTGATTAGCGGCTATACCTCTATAGGTTCTTACTGTGGTAGGTGAAAGGATAGATAATCGGTTGTTAATATATTGCTCTGTAGCTTTGCCTATGGTTAAGTTGTCATTCGAGGTAGAGTCTTCAATTTTGTAAGTGGTTGCTAAGTATTCTGCTTCTTTCTTAGTTGATGCCGTAAAAGACTTGTAGTGTCTTTTACCATTAGAATCTGTATAATCATAGATCTGACATCTATAGTTGCCGGATGGTAGCTTTCTTGCTGTAGCCATGCGATACCTCCTTTTTGAGTATAAAAAGAACACCTATTCAGGATTGAATGAGGTGTCCTAGTGTGATACAATGATTTTTGAATGTTCTTGTGCTGGCCACACAGGACTTGTATTTGGTCGTACCCCTACATTGTTGGTAGCAGTGCAGGGGTGTTTTTTATTGTTGTAATTTCTTAATGTGTTTATCAAATTGAACTATTTCATTTTTTGAAACAGTTGCGTTTTTATCAAGTTCCTTTTCATCAAATATATTTTGCAAATGCCTAGAAATCGTGGGAACATTTACATCAAAGAGTTCAGCCATGGACTTTTGAGTAAGCCAATATGTTTCGTCTTTATAGTAAACATTTACATTTACATTCCTGTCATCTTCCTGATATAAAATAATTCTATCTTCCAAGATACCTCCTTAATTTTCTATAAAATCTACCATTTTGTTGAGGTCAACAAAATAGTCATTAATTCTTATAAAATCCTTACTTGACCTTTTTTAAGTCAAGTATAATATATAAAATCGGCTTATAGGTCAAGTATTGTATATTTTTCAGTATTTTTTGTCCAATTTAAAATAATTACTATTTTGTTAAAATCATAATTATTTGCTTGAATACCACTAGATTTCATCAATTGTATCAGCTAGTATCTTTTGAACTACTTAGAAATTCTAAGCAGTTCAAAATTTTTATATATGGTTTTATTATTAGATAACTTAAAGTTATAACAAAACCAATATATTAGCAATATTTGACAAAATAGGTTATATCGTATATAATAATAAAAAATAGATAACTTGTGAAGGAGTAACACTAGGTCCCAGAATGGGGTAGCTGATTTTATTCAGTGAGCATTCCTAAGTGCCTGGGGTTATCTTTTTTTTGACTTTTTTAAGCTATCTACAAAGCCTTTCGGGTTTTTATGTATTTCATTTACTATGAATTCTACAAACCCTTCAGAATATGTAAAGGATTGCATATTGCCGATTTTATGTTCATAGGAATATAAAGGGTTGGATTTTATATTATAAAAATCTATCATCAAGTTTAAAACATACTGATTAAACCCCTTATCGTATTGAAGAGTACAATTCGTGTTTTTTAGTCTTGTCTTTACAGCCTGTATAACATTATTGTATGAATATTTATGTGTATTAGCAGGATCCTTTACATCTTTTATAATAGCAACTTTATTAGGAGAATCATTTGATAAGGATACTGTAAAATCTGCATCATTGTGTTTCTTTGTAATATAAAGGTTTTGCTTTATATTTATCGAAAACTTTTCTGAATTGTATTCAGAACTAAGTACATCAATGTCATTTGATTGCTGTATAAACTTTTCAGCGATTTCCGGAGGATATTTCAATCGTATTTGTTCACTACTTAATATATCATAGTTGGCATTTATTGTAAGAAAATTCTGAGGTATGTGATTTTCTATATCCCTGTTATGGAATCGTTTTAGTTCATTAACAAAATTAATTACACAAGCTTGAAATAAAGGAGCATATTTAGCCTCGTAGTCTTCTGTTATGTAATGCGTGCTTATATTCCTAAGCTCTATTATTTTTTCGAGATTTAGTCTGATTCTGGTGTATATATTAGTGTAAATACGCTGAAGGACATTTTCTAAAGAAATTGTCCTATCAGGAGCATTGGGGAAGTATATACTTTCTCCTCTGTTTAGCAATTCAGCTTTTAACATTAATTCCCATGCATTACATATAAAAAAGCTAAATCCTTCTATTCTATAGCGAATAGTTGGTTTATTATATATTTCTAATCCCATTATAAAGGCTTCAATACTTTTATCTATCAGTCTATTTTTAATATCTTCCAAGCTTCCTCCTTAAATTTATTATATTTATATAGCGTATTTATTTATATCACTTTGGAAGGCTATTGCCTTATTTTAACTTCTTACGCTCATGCTCTTTTTATAATGATGGAGTTATGGCTGTATTTTATTTTTATCTGAGTAAGCATTATCACAAGTTCTACGCCCATCAATATGTAGAGATAGACTGGGTTTTATAGAAGCTCCTAACGAATCAAGTATAAAATCAATACCCTCTCGTCTTGCGAGTTTGGCAGCCGGAACAAAATCACTATCACCGGCAATTAATATAATTTTATCAACTTGTTGCTTAAAAGCCATTGATGCTATGTCAACACCTATCATCATATCAACACCCTTTTGCCTCATATTTAGAATAAAATCATCTTCTTTTAAATCACTTAAAGATATTTTATTGGCAAGTAAAGCTTTTAATTTAGAATATGATAACTGGTATGTAGTTTCTGATTCACTTAAATTGCCTAACCTAAGAGCAACCTTTCGCTTGCTGGAAAGATAATTAAAGAAATCTTCCGTCCATTTACGTGTATCACTTTTGGAAAAATCTATATTTTTCTTTAATAGAGGATGAAAAATTTGCTTATCTATTGGTGGGCAATCATAGTAAAATATTCTATATAGATAATCTTTTTGAGAACTACTTTTATTGCTGAAAAGATGTTTATAACAATAATCATATAATTCTTGTGCTCTATCTTTTGCTGTTTTTTTGCCCAACACATGGACGGCTCTTTTTCTGTAATAGCCTCCATCAATTAAAATGGCTGTTTTCATGCTACCCCTTTCTAATAAAAAAATCCTAGATTTCGGCTATTCCCGCATCATGGGAAGTCTACTCTCTAGGATTAACTAAATTAAATACAATACATGTATATGGATACATATTACTTTATATGTAATATTTTGTCAATACTAGAGAGGAAAAGTTCACAATTCATACATATTTTACCTAAAACAGGTAAAATTTTACAATCTTTATATCACATCGCTTTGGAAGGCTATTGCCTTACCTGAAACTGTAAACACGCTTTATTGGAGGTGGATATTTTTTAAATCACTTAAAACTTTTATTGGATATCTTTGTGTCTTTACAAAAATGTATGGTTTGTGTTTATAAGTGCCATATTTGAATAAAATATTCTCATTTCCTCTTTTCTTGAATTCAAAAAAGCCTTGTTCTTGTGTAAAGTATAGAGTTGAGTCATTAAAATAAGTTAGTATGTCTTCGGGAGAAATAGGAGTGGATTGCACATTATTTTGATAACCTGCATACTTCCTATTTGCTGTTATTGTAGTATTAACCTGTGGAGCTGTACTTTCATTACGCATTTTTTGGCTGACTCTGTATTGTTCTGCATTGGGAATATCGGTAAATTCCACCGTTTTATCAAAGTTATTTTTTACTACTTCTTTGATTTCATCAAGTGTTACCCTGAAAAACTCACGGCGTTGATTTACCATATTTAATTTTCTGTTTTCAAAAGCTCTGTGCAAAGCTGCTTCCAAGGCAGGTGCATTATCTGAAAATATCATTGCATGCACATCGAAATTAAAAGGCACGGATGCACTTCCTAATTCGTAAATCCTATCCATCGGCTCTAATCGCCTAGTCATACCTATCTTATAAACATCATTTCCAAAAGCTCCGATATTTGAAATAATATATACATATCCGGCTTTTATATTTGCAGCTCTATAATCTACATCTCTTAAAGCATGTTCCACATCAGATAAATGTTGCTTTATCTCATTTTCTTTTTGCAATAATTCAGCATTGTTTGGATCTGACTTAAGTTGTTGCTGAATTTTTTCAAAAGCAGTCTGGTAATGAGTTTGCTCTTTATCTAATTTCTTTCGCTCTTCTGCCAATTCTTTTTCTACTTTAGCCTGTTCTTTTTGTTCAGCCCTTGCAGCTTGTAATTCTTCCTTTTCCTGTTGTTTCTTTAGTTGATATTCAAATGCCAATCGAAGTTCTTTTGTTTTTGTATCAAGATAGCGTTGAGTAATTGATATTGACATTATGCCGCCTAGTTTTGATATGGCTTCTGATGATTTATACATCCTGTTTAGAGAAGCATCAAAGTTTGTATATTTTACTTTTGCAACCAAATCATCACATTCATTGTTAAATGCTCTAAGCAAAAGTTTTTGAGTATCTGAAACCATTTTTTTGCCCTTTGCAACACTGCCATTTACAGTCCAGCCCATATTTCCGCTAACTGCTGCATTATTTTTAATTAAATCCTTTTGTATTTTACGGATTTTTGCAAGTTCCTCTTTATAATCTAAAGAAGAAGCAAAATCAAATTGCGGCTCATATAAACCAAACTCTTGAACTTGTATAGCCTCATCAAGCCAAATTATATCAGCTCTTTTTCTATCAATGGTCTGATTGATAGAATTTAGTTCTTGTTTTTTGGCATTTACAAAATTTGACAGTTCATTATATTGTGAAGTAAGAGCTGTAATTTTTTGTTGCATGGAAAAGGCATCCTGCATCTCAGGAGATAAGAGAGATTTCAATTGTTCATGCTCTTTCTGTAATTGTTCCAAATCTGCTTTATATTGTTTCCCTTTAAAATTATCAAAAAAACCCATTTTATCAAATCTCCTTAAAGTTCTACTTTTTCAATGACTCTTCCAACAGTTTGGATATCTTCTGTACCTTTTATCATCTTATACTTAGGATTATGAGATATCAGACCGTCTTCGCCATATTCTTTTATAAACAATTCATTACCTCTTGAAAATATTCCAATATCTCCAAAGTTAAGTTCGGGAGTTTTTTGTACATATACCTTTTCACTATCGTAGTATGTCGGTTCCATGCTATCTCCACTTACAGATATAATAAAATCCGCACCATCGCAGACAGGTGCCTTTATACTTTCTATTTCTATATCAGTAAGAAAAGAAGTCAATCCGGCACTTGCACCTCCTAAGATGTAAGGGTATTGACAAAGTGGTACTTCATAATTTGAAATATTTTCTTGTATTAAAGAAGTGTTTTTATTCTTTTGTTTTTTGGAAATTTCTATCCTTTCGTATTCTTTGTCTATGACTAAAGATACAAGTTCTTTACCATGTTGATCAAGTTGACGATATTTATTTAGTAAAGGTTCTTCCATAACAGAACCTTTAGTTGTTAATGTCATATCATCTTGATAGAGATAGTTAGCATCACATTTTAATACAGAAAAAATTTTATACATCAATTCTATTTTCGGTACACTAATTTCATTTTCATAGTTTGCGATTGCTGATGGAGATACTCCAATTGCATCTGCTAAATCATTACGGGATAGTTTTAATTCACTCCTTCTTTCCTTAATTCTTGAACCAATACTCAATTTTTAATCCTCCTTTCTTCTTGATATAGAGTATATCAAATTTAATATGTTAGTCAATACAAAAGTTTCAAGTTTCTTGTAAAAAACTATTGACAATACAAGAAAGTTGTAATAATATATACTCACTTACAAGAAACTTGTAGAAAGGAGAACATATGAGTGATTACGAAATGATTATTAACAATATCAAGGAAATTATAAGTGAAAAAGGTATGAAGTATGGAGTTGTAGCTGAGCGAGCTGGGTTTACGCCACAAGAATTTAGTAATATGTTAAATGGTCGCAAATTACTAAGAGCTGAATACATCTCATACATTGCAAAAGCTCTTGGAGTGGATCCGAATACAATTTATTACTTAAAGTCAGCTTAAAGATAAGAAGCAGAACGAGAACAGGGCGTAAAGGAGGAGGAAAGATGAACATAGCAGAAACAATCAACAAATACACAGCGAATGAGGAACTGAGGGCGGTACTCATTGAGTACTACACAAAAAATCCTTATAAGTATATGCATCACAGTCTTAGGATGTTAAGCAGACGCACGAATGATGAAAATAAAAAAATAGCAATAGTAAAGCAAAGTCTTAATAATGGCTGGAGAGGATTTTATGAACTTTATGAAGCAGCCAACCTGTAATCAGATTAGCTGCTAATAGAATTATTCTTCTTGAGCAGTTTTATTTAGCTCATGTAGAAAATCATGATAATAGCCATGATAGGTTGTTGCTAAAGCAAATGGTTCTAAATTTATACTACCTTTAATAAGTTCTGCTTGGATAGCAGCAATAGCCAAATCATGGGCAGCTTGTGAGTAATCACGCATAGTAAAACTCCTTTCAATATATTTAGGTGCGGCAACACCTATAAGGATATTGTAAGGAAATGAATGTAAAAAGTAAACAGATTGGAATGTAAAGCAGAAGTTGAGAAAGATAAGGAGAATTAAAAAATGAGTGAAATAAAAATTTTAAGTAAAACAGCAGCAGAACAAAACGAGTTTTTTGACTTAAATAAGTCAAGTAACGGCGGTGGATATTCTCAGCCGCTTAAGAAAACCACCTTTGAATATGAAGGTGAGGAATATGAGTTCGTTTATGACGATATGAGCTGCGGCGATTTTGGAAGCCGCTTCACAAAAACTCTGTATAAGAACGGAGAAGAACTGGCAGAAACTGAAGTAAACCAGGTAGGCAGAAATGAAGTCTACAGGTATGGCTTCCACTGGGATAACCCTTTACACCTAGAAATGTATAGAGCAGGTCTTTTAAGCCAATGGGATTTCTATGAAGAAGAGGAGGATGACGATGAGTAATGCAGGTTTTAGGGATTATGTTAGCACTGGTTTTAATAATGACGGCAGCATTTTTTATAGATGATAAAGAGTAGGGGGTGATCAAATGCCGAAATTGGCGCAAAGCAGAGAACAAAAGCAGGATGCCGAACTCAAAGGCATTCTTGGAAGAATACAGGCTACTTATAGCAAAACTGACAAGGAAATGGCAACTTTACTGGGATGTTCTGAAAAGACATACAGAAAAAGAAGTAGGCAGCCGAATACCTTTACTTTAATAGAACTTAGGCGGCTTAATAGTAAGGGTTGGCTGACAAATGAGGAAAAAATAAAGATATTTTAGGAGGAAGACATGAAAATAAAAATATCAAAAATAATAAATAAAATACAGTCCATCACTGACTTAGAATACTTATTATACAGGCTAAGGCAGCATGACTGGAATAATGATGAAAGATTTGAGGAGATCGTATCTGAGATAAATGATGATTTTAATGTGCTTGATTTACATGAACTAGATCCCGACAAAGTTCAGGACTATGTAAATATGCTGTTACAAGCTATAGATGACGAGTTTTATACAGAGATTAGACAATTCTTGCTTAGTTATGAATATGTAAAAAACAAAATGGCTAAAAATATGGAAATAAAATGGGACTGGGAGTGTTAAGGGAGGCAACTATGACAAGTCAGGAAGCAATGAAGATAAAAAGGCTAGTGGAATTATGTTTGCAAATCAATGTCTTTGGTAAAAGAGAGGTGGATTTCAGATTATATCCTCATATACAAACAATTGATATTGAAGTGTGTGAAGGGCAATGGGAAAAAGATAAACCAATTAAATCATACAGCTGTTATTATGACTATGAAAAAGATGAGCGTCTTGCAGGCTCTGAGCTTGTGCAGACTTATCAAGAAGTAGTTGAAGTACTTGAAAAAATCCTTAAGGAGGACATGCTGATATGGGGTTAAAAGAACTTATATAAATATAAATTTTTAACAGGAGGTAATTATGCGTAAGGATAATGAAAGTGTGGTAAGTGTGTTTGCTCCGGGAAGGAAACATATAAGTACGGAAATAGTCAGAGATAATACAAGAACTATATTTACTATAACTTTTGAGGAAGTAGCACCAAGAAAACTACAGATACCTGAGTTTATGCGAAACAGAGGGATATAACTATGGTAGTAGCTAAATATTCAGGAAATATGAGACAGACCGGAATAGGTATTAGAGAGCTTAAGCAGCTTATTAAACTTGGTGACAGGTTTGACTACACTTATGAATCTTTTAGGGCTGAAGATTTTACAGACAGTTCAAAACCTAAACAGAAAACAGACATAGTTGAAGTCATTAAACTGTATCCTGATCTGGTTAAGTTAAGGGTACTTAAGACAGGCAAGGAAATGATAGTAAGTTATTCGGATATACTGCTTTACAGCAATAAAAAGAGCTTACAGCCCTTTAAAGAAGAGAAGCTGTAAGCTACAAAAGTAAATAAATATATATACATGCGTAATTATAACAAACAGGTATAAAAAATGCTAGAGAAAAAAATATTAAAAGACCGTAATGAATGGCTGAACCATCGAGAAAAGCTCGGTGGTTCAGATGCAGCGGCTGTACTTGGGCTTAATCCCTATAAGTCTAATACTGACCTATGGTTTGAGAAAAAGGGGAAAATCAAGCCTAAAGACATATCAGATAAAGACTATGTAAAGTACGGTATAGCAGCAGAAAACTATTTAAGAGAGCTTTTCAAGCTTGATTATCCAAATTATGAAGTACTTTATGATGAAAACAATATGTTTATAAACGATAAGTACCCATTTGCTCATGCTTCACTGGATGGTGAGCTTATCGAAAAGGATACCGGCAGGAAGGGAATACTTGAAATAAAAACAACAAATATACTTCAAAGCATGCAAAAAGAGAACTGGAAAGGAAAGATACCTGAAAACTATTATGCACAGGTGATTCACTATCTGATGGTTACAGAGTATGACTTTGCAGTATTAAAAGCACAGCTAAAGAGTGTATTTAATAATGAGATCTATATACAAATAAGGCACTACTTTATAGATCGCAATGAAGTTGAAGAGGATATAGAGTACTTATGTAGGGAAGAAGAGAAGTTTTGGGAAAGTCTTAAAAAAAGAAATCCTCCAAGTCTTATCCTTCCTGATATATAAAATCAATTGTCAACCGGATGTTTACAGTTGGATCTGACATGAAAATGATAAAACCGAAAGTGGTTGTAAACCTATAATTGACAACCACTTAAAAACCAAAAAGGAGTAAATATGGAGCTAAAGATATACAGTCCTAAAGATGATAACGATTTACAGGCTATTGAATGGAATCATGAAGAGATAAAGGCAGAAGTTACCCAAAAGGTAGAGATGTATAAGACATTAGTTTATACGGATGATCAGGTTACATCAGCTAAGGCAGACAAGGCTAAGTTAAATAAGTTTGTAACAGCTTTAGAGGATAAAAGAAAAGAAATTAAAAGGAAGTACTTAGAGCCTTATGAAACATTTGAAAAACAAGTTAAGGATATAGTAGCTATAGTAAATGAACCTATAGCACTTATAGACAGTCAAATAAAGGCATTTGATGAAGAGAAGAAGGCGAAAAAGGCAGCAGATGTTAAAGAATACTGGGACAGCCTAAAGGTTGGAGAAATTCCTACCTATGAGCAGATATTTAATCCAAAATGGCTTAATGCATCCACTTCAATGGCAAGTATCAAGAAAGATATTGAGAATATCCTTATTGATGTAGAAAACGCATTAAATACATTGGATTGTCTTCCGGAGTATTCATTTGAAGCCAAGGATGTGTATAAAAAGACTTTAGATTTTACAAAGGCTATAGACGAGGCTAACAGACTTGTAGATGTATCTAATAGAAAAGCTGAGGAGGAAAAGCGAAAAGCAGAGCTTAAGGCACAGGAAGAAGCTAAGAAAGCACAGGAAGAAGCTTCTAAGGCACTTGAAAATCCGATACCGGAAAGAGAAACCGTCAAGACTTCAGAAGAAAAAGGTGAACCTTCCGATTTGGACGAACCTTTAATTCAAAGGGAATGGATAGGTTTTGAAGCTTATCTTAGCAGTGAAGAGGCTAAAAAGCTTGCATCTTATCTTAAACTCAACAACATAAAGTTCAGAAGACCTATAAACAACTAAAGAAAAGAAGGAGATAGAGAAAATGGCAATACAGAACAGTTTAGCAAAGCAAAAGAAGAGCAACGGACTTACAGCATATCTTACACAGGATGCAGTAAAGAATCAGATAAACAGTGTTATAGGTGGAAAGAACGGAGACAGGTTCATATCTTCAATAGTTTCAGCAGTTAATACAAACAAAGAGTTGCAAAGTTGCACAAATCAGTCAATTCTTTCAGCAGCACTTCTCGGAAACAGCTTGGGGCTTTCTCCAAGTCCACAGCTTGGACAGTACTACATGGTACCGTTTAATGATAAGGCAAAAGGGAAGGTTGCACAGTTCCAGCTCGGGTACAAGGGATATTTACAGTTGGCAATGAGAAGCGGTCAGTATAAAAAGCTTAATGTGTTAGCAATCAAAAACGGCGAACTTGTACGATATGATCCACTTAATGAAGAGATAGAAGTTAATCTTATAGAGGATGATACCGTAAGAGAGAATACGGAAACTATCGGCTATTATGCAATGTTTGAGTATACAAACGGATTTAAGAAAACTTTGTACTGGTCTAAAAAGAAGATGGAAGAGCACGCATTGAAGTATTCACAGGCTTATGAAGCAGATAAAAGAAAAGGTACTGCATGGACCTTTTGGGCTAAAGACTTTGACTCAATGGCTTATAAGACTATGCTAAGGCAGCTTATAAGCAAATGGGGGATCATGAGCATAGATATGATGACAGCATTTGATAAGGATATGGCAGTAATCAATCAGGACGGTTCATCCTATTATGTAGATAATCAGGAAGATGACATTAATGAAGATACTGTTATTGATGCAGTACCGGATGATGCGGGCGAGTATAGTACAGAGCAAGAAGAGGGTAATGAAGTAAAAGAAGATCCGGAAGCGAATACTACCGCAAAGGATGACATACAAAATAGCCTTTTTGGTGATTAGAGAGGAAGGATATGAGTAAGAACATACAAGTTTTTAGAAATATGGAATTTGGTACGGTTAGGACTTTAAGCATAGAGGGCGAACCTTGGTTTGTTGGTAAGGATGTAGCCGAGGCATTGGGATATGTAAAACCACTTAATGCTTTAGCTACCCACATAGATGATGATGACTCCCTAAAACAGGGACTCACCGACAGTATGGGAAGAATACAAGAAACAATACTAATCAACGAAAGCGGGCTATACAGTTTAATCTTATCAAGCAAGTTACCGAATGCTAAAACTTTCAAAAGGTGGGTAACGAGTGAAGTACTTCCAAGTATAAGAAGGACAGGAACTTATAAAATGCCTACAGGCAGTGATTTATTAGCAGCGGCAGTTATAGAAGCACAAAAGGTGTTAGCTGAAAAAGACAAGCAAATAGAAGAGATGAGACCTGCAGCAGTATTTACAGCAGCAGTATCATCAAGTGAAAGCACTATTTTAATAGGTGATTTAGCCAAGTTTTTAAGGCAAAACGGAGTAGATATAGGTCAGAAAAGGTTGTTTGAGAAACTAAGACAAGACGGGTTTTTACTTAGGTATGGCAGCAGCAGAAATATGCCAAGTCAAAAGGCTATGGAGCTTGGATTATTCAAAGTAAAAGAAGGAAGTTATATAGACAGCAACGGAAACAATGTTCTTACAAGAACAACCAAGGTAACAGGTAAAGGGCAAGTATATTTTGTAAATAAGTACATGGGATATACAGATCTTATATAAGTTTAAGGGTATCTAAAATGGTGACCTTAAAAAGTTGTAATTAAGCTTTGAGGAGCTGGATAATCTCATTAAAACAGCACTTAACAGTAGGGTTGGACTAATCTACTATAAAAGCCAATTTATTAGCAGGGTCGGATAAGCTGCTATAAAAGCCGAACTTATGAATATACTTTTGTGGAAGCAAACCACATTAAAAAATGCAAATGTAACTGTAGGCGTAGTATTTGCGTCATTTGGCTTACTTATATCACACAGGGATATGTTACGAAAGGAAGCCATTATAGTCCACTGTAATTGGATAAAGCAATTGCATACTTGGCTAGTCGGTCACTACTTACACAGATAAGCATACTTGCTGGTCCGGTCACTACAATTACCTCACCCGGAATACAAAAAAGATATCAGGAAGCTATGAAAGGTCAAAAAAGAACCGTAGATGTTAAAGGTGAAATTTGGCTTTTAAGCAAAGAGGAAACGGCTTCTTTTATTAAAGTAACCCAAAACGAAGCAATTTCCGAGAAAAACCATAGTATTTCCGAGAAAAACCATAGTATTTCCGAGAAAAACCCTTTAAAAGAAAAGAAAGTAAAAGAAAGGAAAGTAAAGGAAAACAAAGTAAATAAAAATACAGGGGCGAAAGAGAAGATAGATTTATCTTATTTTTCTTATGATGAAAAACTGAATGAGGCTTTTTTAGAATATGCAAAAATGAGAGAGAAAATCAAAAAACCAATCTCGACCCAACATACAGTAGATCTATTGGTTAAGAAATTAAAAGAATTATCTACAGTGAGCGGACATATGGATAATGATAGAGCTATAGAGGTTCTCAATCAGTCTATTATGAATAACTGGCAGGACTTATATGGATTGAAAAGTAATAACAATAACAATAGCAACAGAAGTTTCAATAACTACAATCAAGGAGGGGTCATAGACTGGGATAAAGTATGACAAGAGATGAAGTAAAAGAGATCATAATGATAATGACATATACCTATCCGAACTACAAGCCGACAGATATAACGGCTACAGTAGATACATGGACAGCAATACTTGCTTCTTATCAGTTTGAACACATCAGAGCCGCATTACATTCGTATATATTGAGTGATACGAAAGGATTTGCCCCCACACCCGGGCAACTTATAGACAAAATACCGGTAAAAAGCTTTGATATGACAGAAATGGAAGCGTGGGGAATGGTTAACAAGGCACTATCAAACTCAAGTTATCATGCAAAAGAAGAGTTTGATAAACTTCCCTTAGTAGTACAAAAAACACTTGGAAGATTTGAAGTCTTACAAGAATGGGCAGGTATGGAGATTGATACAGTTCAGAGTGTAATACAGTCTAATTTTATAAGAAATTACAGAACTGTATTACAAAGAGAGAAAGATCGTAATAAGCTACCGACAAGGCTTAGGGAAATACTTGAGGCAGCAGGAACAAAGATGACAAGCATAGGCACTACTGTCAATAATACAAATAAATTACTTGAAGATATAAGGGGGCAAAGCAATGATTAGCTTTACAATCAAAGGAAGTCTTGCAGGGCTTAATGAGCTTATTGATGCAAACAGAAAATACTGGGCAACAGGAAACAAGCTTAAGAGAAAGAACATGGATATGGTCAAAGCGGCTATATATGAAGAAGGTCTGAAGGGTTACAAGTGCAGAGAACCGGTAGGAATAAATTTTTACTGGTATGAAAAAAATCAAAAAAGAGACAAGGACAATATAGCAAGTGCTAAGAAGTACATACTTGATGCAATGATTGAAACAGGACTTATCAGAAATGACGGCTGGAAAAATGTAGAAGGATTTAAGGATCGTTTCGACATTGATAAAGATAATCCAAGGGTGCTGGTGTGGGTTTTTGAAAGTCAACATGATGATTAAATAAAAATATGAGGAGAATAAATTGAATGCAATATTAAAATATCCCGGAGCTAAATGGAGAATTGCTGAATGGATAATTGAAAATATTCCTGAGCATCATAGTTATATTGAGCCGTACTTTGGAAGTGGTGCGGTATTCTTTAATAAACCTCTTTCCAATATTGAGACTATTAACGATCTAGATGGAGAGGTCGTTAATTTCTTTGAAGTGGTAAGAGATATGCCAGAGGAGTTGGCAGCTAAAATTCATATGACACCGTATGCAAGAGCAGTATATGAAGGTGTATATGAGCAGCCACATATAACAACTATCTCAAAACTTGATAGGGCTTTGAGATTTTGTATAAAGATAAATATGTCCCATGGTTTTAGGTGTAATGCAAAAAATGGATGGAAAAATGACATCAAAGGAAGAGAGCGTTCATATGCAGTGCAAGTCTGGAATGAGTTGCCCCAAATAGTCATGCAATCTGCTGAAAGGTTGAAAGAAGTACAGATTGAGCAACGGCCAGCAGTAGAAGTTATAAAAAGGTTTAACAATCCTAAGTGTCTGATATATTGCGATCCTCCGTATTTACTTAGAACTAGAAGAGGGAAACAGTACAATATAGAAATGTCAGACGAAGAACATGAAGAGCTTTTACAATTGTTACTCGAGAGTAAAAGCAAGGTAATGATTAGCGGGTATGAATCTGATTTATATAATGATGCATTGAAGAACTGGAGAAAAAAGACAGGTTTTAGTCTAACGCAAAGTATGAGAAAAGCAAAAGAGGTAATATGGATGAACTATGATTGTGACAAACAGTTATGTCTATTTTAAGGAGGTGGCTATGAAAAAATATAAACCAGATCTTAAATCTTATACTGAGGCACTACTAGAAAGAGTTGAGCGTTGGAAATATATAAATGACAATGGCTGCACAGATCCTCAATGGGCTGATGGCTCTAATATGAACCTAGCAAGAAACCATATTATTTATTACAAAAGGTGTATAAATGAAATATGTTCAAAAGAAGGTATTCCACTTCCGGAAGAATATTACATACCTACACCACCGCCAGTGGATAATAACTATATGGCAAATTATAACGATAAAAAGCGTGTGAAAAGGCTGAAAATAGACTACCAGATGAAACTAACAAACAAAAAAGCACAATATGATGAAGAGCAATTGAGCATATTTTAGGAGGGAACATGGTTAAAAAGAGTTTTGAACTGAACAGGAAGGAATATCTGAATATAAAGAAAATGGATCATCATCAGATGATGTCATGGGCTAAAAAAATGTATGAGAGTGGATTTGAGGATGGAGAAAAAGCAGCTGACAAAGGGGCATTGACATTCGAAGATGTTCATGATGCACTGGCAGGCATAAAGGGGCTTGGAGAAAAAAGAATAAGTGCTATACATGAAGCTTTAGAAAAAAAGATGATGATAAAAACGAATAGAGAATTATATGAGATATAAATAATATGGGTAAAAAAAACGCTGATAACATCGTAGTTATTGAATAGGAGAAGAATGATGAACGAAGAGAAATTGAAATATGAATATGAGATGGATTGTGAAATGGATTTGATAGAGGAAACCCTTGATATCTTAGAAAAAATAGAGAATGCAGATAGCGTCTATTTATGCGTACGAGTATATAACAAAGATGACAAAAATTATGAGTTATCAGAGGTATTGGACTTAATGACAGCCACAGAAGCACAGGAAGAAGCACTATATATACTCATAAAAGATAAAGAGAGAAGAATGAGAATTGCGTGCAGAAGAGTACAAGAGGCTTGGAAGAAATTAAAAGAAATACAAGAATAGAATAGCAGAAAGGAGACGAGCTTGCCGGCGTAAAGATTAATCGGCTCCTTGGTTGAAAAATGAATAAAGAAAAGCAGATAAAGTGTGAGTTATATAATGACAATTTTCAGAACTACAAAAGATATGGAATACAGAAAGCACAACTTGTAATAGCTGATATACCTTACAACATAGGTAATAATTTCTATGGTTCAAATCCCATGTGGTATAAGGGTGGAGATAACAAGAACGGAGAAAGTAAACTTGCAGGAAAGGCAGCATTTAATACTGACTTTAATTTTAATATTGCTGAATACTTTCATTTTTGCAACAGATTGCTTAAGAAAGAACCTAAAGAACGAGGAAAAGCCCCATGCATGGTAGTATTTTGTTCATTTCAACAGATACAAACAGTAATAGAATACGCTAAAAAACATGGGTTTAAAAATCACATTCCGCTGGTGTTTGTAAAGAATTACAGTCCTCAAGTATTAAAAGCTAACATGAGAATATGCGGAGCTACTGAATATGGCTTAATCTTATATAGAGATAAATTACCTAAGTTTAACAACGAAGGTAAAATGATATTTAACTGGTTTGAGTGGAAGAGAGATAATGCTAAGCAATACCCCAAGATACATCCAGCACAAAAGCCTGTAAGCTTGCTAAAAAGACTTATAGAAATATTTACAGATGAGGGGGATATAGTGATAGACCCTGTAGCGGGAAGTGGTACAACACTAAGAGCTGCAAGGGAGCTTAATAGAAATTCTTACGGCTTTGAAGTGTCTAAAGAATTCAGTAATAAAGCAAAAGAATTGATGCTTGTTGAAAGCAAAGAAAGGGGTGAATAAATGACCGCTAAAGAGTATCTAAGTAGGATAAAAAAGTTGGAAGATTTAATAAAAGATAAGTCTAGGAGTCTTAGAAAGTTGAAAGAAAATTTATTATTTATACCTTCAACTGGTACAGATGAAAAGGTACAAACAAGTACAAATCCTAAAGCATTTTACGAAGTAACCGCTGAGAATATAGCAGAACTTGAAACTGAAATTATAAATCTAAATAGAGAAAAAAATGATATTATAGGCAAGATATACAGTCTTGATAATCTACTATATGTCAGAGTTTTAAGCAGTAAATATATAAACGGATTAAGCCTAAATGATATAGCAGATGTCTTATCTTACAGCTATGAACATATTCGAAGGATACATTCCAAGGCTTTAATTGAAATATGCCACAAAATGTAGGAGAAATTTGACAAATAAAGGTGTATACTAATAACATCAAGAAGTGAATAAAAACTTCTTGCAGGACATAAAACCTCCTTACAGATATATCAATACTTCGGGCAACAAAGAAGGCAGTCAGCAGGCTGTCTTTTTTGTTTGTAAAAAAAAATAAGAAAGGGGTAAAAATCATGGGCAGACCTAGAAAAATAAAAACAGCTAAGTCTTTAGAACTGATGTGGGAAAACTATAAGAATTACTGTGATAATAAAACAGTTCTTGCCCACGATTTTAGTTCGAAAAATAGCGAATTTGTAAGTGCTGAACTTAAGAAAAGTGTAACATACACGATTGAAGGATTCTGTGTGTTTATCGGCATACCTAGGTCAATATTCTACAGCACTTATGCAGAAGACGAGAGGTATTCGGACATTGTTACACGCATAAGGGAAGAATGTGAAGTTGATGCAAGAGAAAAGTTTGAACTAGGAGTAATACCTTCACAACTTGCAACATTATGGATGGGTAAGTATGGATACAGTGCTAAAATGGACACTAATGTATCAACAAAAGATATTGAAAAGTCTAAGCTTGATGAGTTGATAAGGCAAATGAAAGAAGATTAATCATGTCGGAGTTGTTATTTTCAAAAAAGTATAAGGCTTTTATAAAATGCCAAGCACCGGTTGAGTTTCTTGAAGGTACTACATACGCCGGCAAGACTACAGTAGGTGTGTATAAATTCATGCTTAAAGTTGCTGACAGTGATAAAAAGCTGCATATCATAGCTGCCAAGGACACAGGCACCGCAGAAAAAAACATAATAGCTAAGGATTTATGCATACTTGAGGTATTTGGAGAGCTTGTAACATACAATGGAAACGGAACAAAGGATAATAAAATACCACATATATATCTTGATACAAATAAGGGCGAAAAAATCATATACGTACTTGGCTATGGAGATAAGCAGAAGTGGCAGAAGGCACTGGGAGGACAGTATGGCTGCCTGTATATAGATGAGATTAACACAGCCGATATAGATTTTGTCAGAGAAGCGGCTATGAGGTGCGATTACTTAATGGCTACGCTTAATCCTGATGACCCTAACTTACCAATTTATAAAGAGTATATAAACTGTGCAAGACCACTTGAAAAGTGGAAAGATGATACGCCTGAAGAAATACTTGAAGAACTAAAAGAAGAACCAAAGCCAGGATGGGTACATTGGTTCTTTTCTTTTGCTGATAATCTTGGGCTTAGTAAAGAGAAATTAGATACAATCCTTACAAATACCCCTAAAGGTACTAAGATTTGGAAAAACAAGATCCAAGGCTTGAGGGGTAAAGCTACCGGCTTGATATTCCCAAACTTTGACAGGAAAAAGCATGTGATAAGCATTGCTGAAGCTAAGAAGTACGATTTTAGGAAGTTCAGTGCAGCATTGGATACAGCCTATTCCAGCAAGAGCCCTGACACCATAGCGATGGTATTTCAAGGGATTACTAAGTGCCGCAGGGTCATAACACTTAGTGAAAAGGTTTATAACAATGCAAATCTTGATACACCTTTGGCACCATCTGATACAGTGCGCAAGTTTATTAATTTTCTTGATGAGAATAAAGATAACTGGGGAACAGTAAGGGATGTATTTATAGACAGTGCGGACCAAGCGACTATAACAGAGCTTAATAAGTACAAGAGACTTAACGGTTCAATATATAAATTCAACAATGCTTATAAGGCTATGAAGATTATAGACCGTATAAACCTTATGCTTGGATGGATACAGCAAGGTTCATACTTGGTATGTGAAGGCTGTACGGAGCATCTTAAAGAGCTTGATACATATAGCTGGAATGAAGACAAGGACGAGCCGGAAGATGCAAATGACCACACTATAAATGCAAGTCAGTATTCATGGATGCCTTATACATTACTTATAGGTTTTGAGGAGAAAAAGAGAGAAGATGAGGATAATGGAGACTATTAAAAAAAGTATAAGAAGCTGGCTTGAGATACAGCCGGCAGACCCTTACACAATAAAAATAATAGATAGTATAGACTTTGAAACCAATGCTATCAGAAACAAGATATGGTACAGAGGGGATAGCAACGAACTTGAGCAGTTATATAGTCAGTTGCTTGAGCATGCTGATAGATACAAGTTCTGGGCATCAAAAAGTACACCGGGGCAGGAGATAAGAAAAGTACATACAGGATTACCCGGATTAATAGTGAAAGTGCTTACGGATGTAGTTCTCAATGACTTAAATGACTTTGATTTTGAGTCAGATAAAGATAAAAATCTTTGGGCTGAAATGGATAAGGAAGAGCTATTTTTGGAGCAGCTTAATACTGCACTTAGGGAAATGCTTTATATAGGTGACGGTGCTTGGAAGATAGTCATTGATACGGACTTCAGTCCTTATCCTATGTGTGAATGGGTGTCGGGCTTATATGTAGACTATAAGTATCAATATGGCAGGGTAAAAGAGGTGGTTTTTAAGAGTACTTACAAAGAGAATCATAAAAACTATACTTTACATGAGATATATGGTTACGGATATATAAGCCATAAACTGTACTTAAATGATAAAGAAGTACCGCTTAACAGTATTGAAGCTACAAAGAACATGATTGATTTAACTTTTGATAAAACTATACTCTTAGCAGTTCCGGCAAAGATATATTCAAGCAAGAAGTATCCGAATAGAGGCGGTTCAATCTTTGATGACGGAAAGCTTGATAATTTTGATGCGTTTGACGAAGCGTGGAGTCAATGGATGGATGCTTTAAGAGCGGGAAGAGCAAAGACATATATACCTGAAAGCCTGCTGCCAAGAGATCCAAGCTCGGGAGCACTTATAAAGCCGAATGCTTTTGACAACAGATATATAGCTACAGAAGCGAATATGTCAGAAAAGTCTGATAACAGAATCAGTACTGAACAACCGTCAATACCGCACGATAGCTATTTAGCTTCGTACGTAACTGCCTTAGATCTTTGCCTACAGGGCATTATAAGCCCAAGCACATTGGGCATTGATGTAAAAAAGCTCGATAATGCGGAGGCTCAAAGAGAAAAGGAAAAGGCTACCCTTTACACAAGAGGTTCCATAGTAAAAGCCTTACAAAAGGTTCTTCCGAGAGTTATACAGGCTCATTTTGACGCATACAACATACTGAACAAGGCCGTGTTGGAAGAAGTAAAGGTTGATGTGAACTTTGGAGAATATGCAAATCCAAGCTTTGAAAGTCAGGTTGAGACGGTATCGAAGGCTAAAACAGGAGGTATCATGAGTATAGAGGCATCTGTAGATGAGCTTTATGGAGACAGTAAAGATGATGAGTGGAAGAAAGAAGAGGTTGCAAGACTTAAGTCGGAACAGGGAATTGTTGAAATGGAAGAGCCTGAGCTTAATATGAAGGGGGTACTGATAGATGATAGTGTCAATAATGAACCACCAATATCAAATGAGTCGCCTACAGTACAAGCAGATACTGAGAATGGCAGCGGAGCAAGTACCTAGCGGTGTATATGCGATAGAAAAGGCAGGATATGCAGAACTAAGGAATGATACAGTTTACAGCAAAACTAAGCTTAAAGAACTGATAAGGGGCTTTAAGCAGTCAGGGTTTAAGGTATACAGTAATGGATTATGATATAGGTGCTGCATTTGACAGAATAGAAACCGAACTTATTAACTCCATGATCCGTAACATGGATAGGCACAGAGCAGAAGAGCTAAAAGAAGGCTATAACTGGGAAATGTGGCAAGCTTTGCAACTGAAACAGCTTGAAAGGTATAAAAGACTTAGTGCTAAGAAGTATAAAGGGCGGTTTAAGGACATAAATAACAAGATTGAGTTGCTGATAAGACAAGCAAATCGCAGGGGATATATGTCTGAAGAAGCAAAAATACTTAAAGCTATTAAAAAAGGCTTTTTTACACAGAGATCAAGCGAAGCTTTAAATGGTGCTTTTTTTAGGGTCAATGAAAGAAAGCTGGATGCACTTATACAGGCAACAGTAAAGGATATGAATAAAGCTGAGACTGCAATACTCAGAATGGCGAACGACCAGTACCGTAAAGCTATATTCAATGCTCAAGTTTACGCCAATACAGGGGCAGGTACTTATGAGCAGGCAGTAGATATGGCTACAAAGGATATGCTTGCAGCAGGACTTAATTGTGTTCAGTATAAAAACGGCGCAAGGCATACACTAGCTAACTACGCTAGAATGGCTATAAGGACTGCAAATAAAAGGGCATATCTGCAAGGTGAAGGTGCCAAAAGGCAGGAATGGGGTATAAGTACGGTAATAGTCAATAAAAGAAGCGGTGCTTGTCCTTTATGTATGCCCTTTGTGGGCAAGGTGATGATCGATGACGTGTGGAGCGGAGGCAAACCTACAGACGGACCTTATATGTTATTAAGTTCAGCTATGCATGATGGGTTTTATCATCCGAACTGTAAAGATAGTCACAGTACTTATTTTCCTATGCTTGATGATAACCCAGTAGCTAGATTCTCAAAAAGAGAGCTTAAAGAGATTGAAGAAGACTACAGACAAGAGCAACTTATTAATTATGCAGATAGGCAAGTTAAGAAGTATACAAGACTTGCCGGGAATTCACTGGATGAAGGCAATGTATATAAATACGAGAGAAAACTAAATGAATGGAATCAAGTTGTTGTAAAACGTATTAAAAATGGTATAATAGATGATACAGAAGGTTCTTTCCTGCCTATGAATTTGCAATTATTTGCTGAAAAAGATCTTAAAAATCAAAGTTCGAATTCATTGAGAAGATCTATAAGAAATTTTGAAAAGAGAATAGCAGAGCATGAGCATTATATCGAAAATCCAATCAGTCACTGTCCGGATTGGGAAACAAAAGACCCGAGGAGACAGCAAGGACTAATAAAGCATTGGCGAAAAGAAATCTCAAATTTCAAAGAGTCAATTCAAAATAGGATTGATGAATTAAAAGAAAGGGGAGAAGTATTATGACAAACCAAATTAGCGTTGAAGGAATTGGGTACATAGTTACAAGAATAGTCGAGAGAGCTAAAGAAGCAGCAGGTGAGGCAAAAGAAGATAAGACTAACAGCTTCAAGGATGGAAGAGCGTTGGCTTATTATGAAGTTCTAGATATTTTAAGAACTGAATTAGAAGCAAGAGATTTAGACTTAAAAGACGTCGGTCTTGGTTTTGATTTGGAAAAAGAATTATTGTAGATGAAAAATGAATTTGAAGATAAGGATGCTGAGCAATCGTATAAGAATTATTTAGATAGGTTATCTATGCCGGGGTGTCCTGTTAAATTAACACCTGAAGAAGTTGAACAATTAAAAAAAGAAGGTCGTCTTAAAGCACTTTATGAAGTATAAGGTGCTTTTTTAATACACAGAAAGGGGTGATTACTATAAAAGTAAAGGTAATAGGTAACTTCTACGACTCTACAGCGGGGAACATTTTAAGAAATGTAGGAGATATACTGGAAGTTACAGACGAGAGATACAATGTACTTGAGGAGTACAAAGTTGTAGAAAAAATAGAAACTGAGCAATCCAAGGACGCATAGGTGTTCTTTTTTTTTTAATGCCCAAACACGATAAGGCTTTAAAAGGTGCGTGACAGGCGACACCTATGAAAACGGAAGTATCAAGTGGGACACACTGAAAATGGAAAGGAGCAATAAATAATGGAAAATAATCAAAACAATAACCAGAACCAGCCGCAAACATCTAACAGTCAGATTCAAAACCAAAGCAATGTAGCACAAAACAGTGCGACACCTGCTATTGATTATGACAAGATACAGCAGATGTTAAACGGCACCTTGGCTGCTAAAGAAGATACAGCGCTAAAGGCATATTTTAAGCAACAGGGACTTAGTCAGGAAGAGCTTGAACAGGCTGTAGCTACATTTAAGCAGCAAAAGGCAGCTAATCAACCGGATGTAACGGCACTTAAGTCAGAGCTTGATACTTATAAGCAGCAGGCATTAAAAGCTGAAATAGAAAAAACAGCTTTATTTGAGGTATTAGGTTTAGGAGTTGATGTTAAGACCGCACCTTATGTGATTAAGATGGCTGACTTATCAAGTGTATTAGGTCAGGATGGTAAGATAAATCAGGAAACAGTTAAAACAGCCATATCAAAGGTACTTGAAGATATACCGGGATTAAAACCTTCACAGGCTCAGGTCGGAGGATTTGTACAGGTCGGTACCGGAAGTACGGGAGACGGTCAATCACAGGCTGATAATGCAGCTTTAAGAGCGGCATTCGGTCTTAAGTAAAAGCAGAAAGGAATAAATTAAATGGCAGTTTACAATTACGCAGAAACTTTTACTTCCCTTTTGCAGGAAGTATACAAAAAAGAACTTTGCTCAGATGAGCTTACTCAAAGCAATCAAGGAGTAACATTTATCAATGCACAGACTATAAAGCTTCCAAGGATGAGTGTATCAGGTTACAAGAACCATAGGATTTAATGCAGGTACACTCAGTAATGATTGGGAGGCTAAGAAGCTTACCCATGACAGGGATATAGAGCTTTTTATAGATCCTATGGATATAGACGAGACAAACCTTACTTTGTCTGTAGCAAACATACAGCATACTTTTGAAACAGAGCAGGCAATACCGGAAAAGGACAGTTACAGGTTTTCAAAGCTTTTTTCAGAACTTACAACCTATTCCGGAAGAATAGATCATACAGTTATCACAGCGGCAAACTTCCTTGGAGCATTTGACGAGGAGATGTCAAGAATGGATGAGGCATCCGTTCCGGAAGAGGGCAGAATACTATATGTCACACCTGCTATGGCTAAGATAATCAAGGAGGCGGAAGGAATACAAAGAGTAATGTCCGTATCCGCACCAAATAAGATAGTCAGAACCGTACATTCTTTAGATGATGTACAGATAAAGAAAGTACCATCATCAAGAATGAAGACTGTATATGATTTTACAGACGGATGTAAGCCGGGCAGTGCCGCAAAGCAGATTAATTTTATACTTATACATCCTTCTTGTGTGGTTGCAAGGGATAAGTACAGTTATATCAAGCTCTTTACACCGGGAACGGACTCAAGAACCGCTGACGGCTACATCTATCAGAATAGAAACTATGGAGATTTGTTCCTGCTGGAAAAGAAAGTGGCAGGTTGTGCCATGAATACACAGGCATAGGAGGTGGAGTAAGTGAAGGCAATAAAAGATAATAAAGAGTATACTGTTACCAACGAGTCAAAGCAGCATTACATAGATACCGGCTTTGATATCGTTGATGAAAATGGTGACATCATAGAGTATGGTAGAGGTAAAATGGTGAGTCTTGAGGAGCATAACCAAGCACTAGAAAGAATTAAAGAGCTTGAAGCTCAGCTTAAATCAAGTGCAAAACAGGAAGATAAACCTGACAAGGAAGGTAAGAAGTAGCTATGGCTTATACAGGGTATGTTGATGAACAATTTTATAGAGATGTATATAAGGGTGTCGGCATACCCGATGAAGCCTTAAAGGGTATGCTGATACAAGCTTCAAGACACATAGATTCACTTACCTTTAACCGCATTGTGGCTATAGGATTTGATAACCTGACAGTGTTTCAAAAGGATATCATAAGAGAGGTTATTTGCAGACAGGCGGACTTTGAGTATGAAAATGCCGATATTATAGATACAGTTTTGCAGGGGTATAGCATAAACGGAGTATCAATGCAGTTTAACGGCAACAGCTGGAATGTATATGCTGATAAAGGCATAGCTATAAAAAAGGACTTATACAGCTTGCTAAGTCAAACAGGTTTGACAAGTAGATTGGTGGGAGTATGAGATATCCGGTATTAGTAGATAAAAGGTTTTGTAAGACTGATATAAAAGTAGTATTAGAAAGAGAAGGGCTTAATAAGTATGGTGAGCCGCTTCCCTCTATTACTTTAATACTTAAATGTAATTATCAAGATAATGCAAAGACCGTATTAACAGCTGAAAAAAAATTGATACAGCTATCAGGAAGTGCCTTATTTGTCGGGGATATATGCCCGGAGCTTGCCTCCATATCAGGAGGCAGTGTAGAAGTTTTAGGAGTAAAAAGGCGTATATTTAAAGGTACTAAGGCAAGAAATCCTGACGGAACCGTAAATTATACAAGATTGGATTTGGTGTAGATATGGGCGTTAATGTGAAGATGAATCAGGTAAGAATTAAACAGCTGAGTACAGCAGCGGTGCATGCACTGGAAATGACTATGGAAGCTGTGCATACCGATATCGGACAGGCGGAGACAGTACCTTTTAAAACAGGAGCATTATCAGGAGAACAATTTTTTGCGGACTATGAAGATTCAGAAAGAGGGAGGGTCAGCCTTGTAAACAGTACACCTTACGCAAGAAGACTTTATTATCATCCGGAATACAACTTTAATCAGGATGAGCATTCCAATGCGGGAGCAGGGTGGTTTGAGCCTTACCTTACGGGAAATAAAAAGGGATTTGCAAGAGAAACATTTGCTAGGCTTTACAAATCCATAGGAGGTACATAATGATACTTTTATCAGATATAAGGGATTTTATAGCCTCCTTAGGTTTTGCCGACGATGAGCATGTTTACAGCGGAAAACTCGAAGATAAAAAGGATAAGTCAATAGGAGTATATAACCGTAAAGTAAACACAGCTCAATCAATTCCTTTGGGCGGTTTGAAATTAAAGAGTTTCGGAATTAAACAGATATCAATACTTGTCCACTGGAATAAGAGCCAAAGAGAAACTGAAAAGGTGGCAATAAAACTTTTTAATCTATTGCAAAATCAAAGGGATTTCAGCATTGGGCAAGTAAAGGGTAAGTTCATACTTATGGGTATGGATGAGCCGCAAAGTGTAGATACAGACGATAACGGCATCTATGAATATGTCATATGGTGCGATATTTACTATGAAAGAGAGGAATAAGAAATGGCACAAACAGGAGTATATCCGGTTTATGAAAATCAGTTCAAAGTAGGTGCTGAAAAGTCAAGTGCCACAACCATAGCTGATATGGAGACCTTTTCAGTGTCTTTCAGTAACGGTGTGGAAAACTGGACACCTATGGAACATAAAGGATGGCAGAGGGCATTAATGACTGCAAAAGCTGTCACAATTACTATAAACGGTAAGAGAAACAAAGGGGATACTGGTAACGACTTTATAGCTAAGAAGGCATTTACTAATGGCAGAGACTCGGAAGGATATTTTTGCTGGATATTTCCGGACGGTACTACAGTGGAATGGGATATGGCAGTATTTGATGTCAAGAATATGGGTGCAGGAGACTCAACAAATGTTGCACCGCTCGAGTTTGATGTTATAAGTAACGGCAAGCCTACAGTAACACCGTCAATATAGGAGAAAATAAATGAGTAAAACAATTGATATTACAGATAAACTGAGTTTTGAGGGCAATCCCAAACTTATTGTAAGAGATATAGAGATAGAAGTTAATACAGACGCACCTACAGTACTTAAATTTATGAAGCTTATTGATGAGAAGAATTCAGAAGTTTCAACAGTGCTAAAGGTGTACGAACTACTTTTTTCGGAGGAGAGCAGAGAAAAGATAGATGCATTAAAATTAGGTTTTAGCGATCTCATGGTTGTCGTAAAGTCTGCCATGTCGTTCATAAACGGTAATGGTGACCAAGCGGGGGAAGAATAGACCCTTATTATGATTTATTTGAGGACTACGATTTAATCGTGTCCTCTTTTTTATCGCAATACGGGGTCAGATTAATGCATAAAGAATTTAAAGATATGCAATGGGACGAGTTTAAAGCTCTTTTGGCGGGCATATCTCCGGAAACCGCTTTAGGTAGGATAGTCGCTATAAGAGCTGAGAATGATAAAAATGTACTAAAAAACTTTACTCCGGAGCAACACAAAATAAGGAGCGAGTGGAGAAAGAAACAGGCGCAGAATAAAACAGATGAAGATATGAGTAATATACTTGATAGTTTTAAAGACGCATTCATAGCAATGGCAAGGGGGTGATTGAATGGCAGGAAGCAGCGCTGGATCAATACAACTTGATTTAGAACTTAACAGGTCAGGCTTTGACAAACAATTAAGTGGTATAGGTGATATGGCTAAAAAAGCCGGTCTTGCTATAGCTGCAGCTTTTTCAGTAAAAGCCTTGGTTGATTTTGGTAAGTCATGTATAAACTTGGGCTCAGACCTTGCAGAAGTACAGAACATTGTGGATGTTACTTTTACATCTATGTCTGCACAGGTGGATAAGTTTGCAAAGGAAGCTGCAGTAAATCTGGGACTGTCTGAAACGATGGCTAAAAAGTATATGGGTACTATAGGAGCTATGTCTAAGTCATTGGGCTTTTCAGAAAAAGCTGCTTATGACATGAGTGAGGGAATTGCGTCTCTTGCCGGAGATGTGGCATCTTTTTACAATATCTCACAGGATAGTGCTTTTGATAAGCTTCAGTCTATTTTTACTGGTACATTAATGCCTCTTCGTGAGTTCGGAATCAATATGTCTCAGGCTGCTTTACAAGAATACGCACTGAGAAACGGAATTACAAAATCAATGGATGCTATGTCGGAGCAAGAAAAAGTAATGCTCAGATATAAATTTGTAATGGACGGACTTAAGGGTGCGCAAGGAGACTTTCTTAGAACATCTGACGGTTGGGCGAACCAGATCAGAGTACTAAAGCTACAGTTTGATTCTCTTAAAGCTACTATAGGTCAAGGACTTATAAATGTATTATTACCTGTAGTAAAAATGATAAACGGTCTTATAGGTAGAGTAATGTCTCTTGCTAACGCATTTAAGGCTTTCACAGATCTACTTGCAGGAGGGGGCAAATCCTCGGCAAGCGCAAGTGTATCTAAGGCAGCAGGAAGTATGGGTAAGATGGAGCAAGCAGCAGGCGGAGCTGGAAAAGCTTTAGGAGGAGCAGGCGGAGCGGCTAAGAAAGCAGCTAAAGATATAGCAAGTGCTACAACCGGCATAGATGAGTTAAATATAATAAATAAGCCTAATTCGGGGGATGATGGTGGTTCTGGAGGAGGTAGCTCAGGCGGCGGTGGATCTGATTATGGTGCTGATGAATTCGACATGGGTGCACTTTCACAGGGCGAAGGCGTAGTTGATAGCTTTGGTGAAAAAATAAAGGGTCTTATAGACTATGCGAAAGAGTTGGCAGGGCTTTTCAAAGAAGGTTTTGCTATTGGTTTTGGTGATACATCTGTAATAAATGATATTCAGAATAAAATCAGAGGCATAGGAAAAAGCATACTTGATATATTCTCTAATACAGATGTGAAAAATAGTGCTGATAATTTTATGAAGTCATTAGCATTAAACCTAGGAAAGAGTATAGGTTCTATAGCATCTATAGGGGCTACTATAGCATTAAATTTACTAGGTGGCTTAGATAAGTATCTTGACCAAAATAAAGAGCTTATTCAGCAGCATCTTGTTAATATGCTTGACATAAGTGCCAGAGGCATGGATATATTTGGTAATTTCATGGTAGCTATTGCTGATATATTTACTGTCTTTAGAAGTGATCAAGCTCAGCAATTAACAGCAGATCTGATAGGGATATTTGTAAATTCTTTTCTCGGTCTGAAAGAGCTATGTATGCAGGTTTCTGTAGACATACTTAACATAATAACAGCTCCGTTTATAAATAATGTAGACGGCATTAAATCAGCATTAAACAACTTACTGGGTATAATCGGCACAGTTGTAGGGCAAATTAAAGAACTTGTAGATTACTTTTTCACAGGACTTACAAATACATATAATACCCATTTCAAACCCCTTGCGGACGCTTTAGCTAAAGGATTTACTGATATAGGTGCTAAAGGATTGGAAATGTATGATAAGTATCTTAGACCTGTATTAGAACAGATAGGACCCAAATTTACTGAATTGGCAGAAACACATCTTAAACCTCTAATTGATAGATTTATGGAGTTTTTTGGAAAAGTAGCGGATGGTATAAAAGAGATTTGGGAAAAGGTATTGCAGCCATTCCTAGAATGGTTTATTGCAAATGTGGCACCGCTTATAGGAGCAGGACTAAAAACAGTAATAGAAGTGTTTTTTGTTTTTGCAACAGCAGTTGCCGATGTCATAGCCGGGGCATTAAAAGCATTGGGTGGACTCATTGATTTTATAACAGGTGTTTTTACAGGAGATTGGAAAAAGGCGTGGGAAGGTATAAAAACATTCTTTAGTGGTATATGGGACGCCATGAAAGCTATAGCAATAACTGTTTTTAATTTAATAAAAATAGCGATAGATAATGTTTTAAAAGCTATAAAATCAGTTTGGGATTCAGTGTGGGGCGCTATAAAGTCATTTGTTGAAGGTGTATGGAATGGCATTAAGACCACAGTAACAAACAGTATTACAGCAGTAAAGACCGGTATAGACACAACACTCAATGCTATAAAGAGTGCTTGGGATACTACATGGAACAGCATAAAAACTACTACAGTGAATATATGGAACGGTATATGGGGTGCTATAAAAGGTGTTATCAACATGATCATAGGCGGAATTGAGGGTATGGTTAACGGATGTATCAGTGCTATAAATTCACTCGTTGAAGGGCTTAATGACTTAACAAGTGCCATTCCGGGTGGTGATACGATATCAATACCCACAATGTCAAAAATCAGCCTGCCTAAGCTTGCCCAAGGAGGATATGTAAGGGCAAATACACCGCAACTTGCCATGATAGGCGATAACAAATATCAAGGGGAGGTTGTGGCTCCTGAGGGTAAGCTTTTAGATATGGCAAGATTAGCTGCTGATATGTCCTCTCAATCACGAGATAACCAAACCAATGAGAAAATACTGACGGCACTTGAAAAAATAGCGGATTTGATAGAAACATTAGACCTTACTGTAAATCTCGACAATAAAGAGATTGCAAGAAGTCAGAGAGAATACAGCAAAAGATTAGGTTTTGACATGACTTAAGGAAGGAGAGAGTATGTCATTTTTAGTTATAAATAATACAAAAATACCCTCTCCGGATGTCGGAGCGAGTCTTGTAGTAGCTACAAATGTAGATGCTGGGAAGAATGCTAACGGTACTTTTGTGGGACAGAAGGTAGGAAGAGATCAGTACAAGATTGATAGCCTTCAATGGTCAGTACTGACTGCTGAGGAATGGTCGTTAATACTTAATCTTTTCTCGGCTTTTAGGGTGACTTGTACATTCCCTGATGCAGTGAATAACAGGTTTATAACACTTGAAATGTATCCGGGAAACAGAAGTGCAACCCCTATACTTTTTGATGATGAGGGTATGCCTACCATGTATAAAAACTGTAAAGTTAATCTTATAGATTGCGGCGAGGTGTGATATGCAATTAGTAAGTAAGGAATACAAAGAACAGATAAGAAAGCCTTTAAGGAACCATTCTTTTATGACGGTTACAGTCGGAATAGTAAATCAAAAAGCGCAGGCAGGTGTATCGGTTGACAGCACAAAAGAATATGCTTATTTTGCAGAACTTAAGAAACCCTTTGATAATTATGATGTAACTATACCATATGCAGTTCTTGAAGAAAGATTTACAAAAGTGGATGATAGTATGTTTTTTATGCCGAGGGAAAACACGAGGTATACTTATATAAACCAAGGTATAGTTGTAAAGAATATAGGAGATGTCATAAGGCTTGTATTTCCTGCGGCATATGATATTAAAGGTTTAACTATAGATTTTTCCCATATTTATCCTGCGGATTTTGATATCGTTTCAAATGTAAATACAGTGCAGATAAGAGGTAATAATAAGCAGCTTTTTGTTACAGATGAAGTATTTAACCAGGTAACTTTCTTTGAGATAAAGCCATTAAGGATGCTATATGGTGAAAATAGGCTTAGAATTAATAAACTTACTATGGGGTTGGGAATATTCTTCAATAATACAAAGGTTATATCCGCATCCAAAAAAGAGCATATCTCGCCAATAATGAAAGATTTGCACACTCTTGATTTTGATATCAAGATCAATAACAAAGATAGGGCGTTTGATATAGAAAATTCAAAAAGCTCAATTAACTTTATGGAGTTGGGTCAAGTAGTGAAAGTCACTTATGGGTATGAACTGGACAGCGGACATATTGAGTGGGTAAATGGCTGTACATTAAACTTGAAATCTTGGAGTGCTGATGATAAGACTCTTTCTCTTTCTGCTACGGATGTTTTCGATAACTTAAATGGCATATACAGAAAGGGTGTATATAGTCATACAGGTATATCTTTGTATGATTTAGCTATGGATGTACTAAAGGATGCGAAAGTAGATACCAGAGATTATTATATAGACAGTTACCTTAAGACAGTATTTATCAATAACCCCATACCGGCAATTGACCATAAATCTGCTTTACAGCTTATAGCCAATGCCGGGAGAAGTTTGTTATACCAAGACAGAGCAGGGAAAATATGTATAAAAAGCAGCTTTTTACCTAAAATGAGTGCTTCCGGAACAGACGAGGATTACTATTCTAAAGTTATCGACATATTAAATGGAAACGAAAAACAGCACTATGCAAGCTTAGCTGACAGGTATAGCAAAGTTGAGGATAGTGTTTTCTTTTTGCCAAGGAATATACAAGGTTCTACTTATCTGAATACAGGGTATATAAGTAGAAGCATATCAAATCAAGATGGTACATTTGATAATAACCCCTCAGTAAGTATAACTATGGAAGCTGATCTATTGGTATTCGGATTAAGACTTTTCTTTCATGGGTATGCCCCTAAAGAATTAACTTTTAAGGCGTATAATGATGGTGAACTTAAAGATACTTATAAAGTTTATGGTTTAGATTTGGAAGCAGTTATACTCCATGAGTTTCCGCTTATGGACAGACTTGATATAGAGTTTAATAAAATACAAGCCTATAACCGTGTTGTGCTGGATAAAATCATATTTGGAGATGTAACGGATTATAGTTTTGAATATGAGAAAGAACTTAAAAAATATCCGGTAGGTACTCTACTTGAAAAAACTAAGATACTTAATACAATAAGAACCGTATATCACCCAAGCACAGAGGCTATAAAAGAACTTGTAAAAGAAACTGTAGCAAAACGAGGAAGGTATGTATTTCAATTAAGCAATGCTTCGTATGGATTTGTAGTAAATCAAGGAGCAAATATTATAAGAAGCTCAAGTTTTGAGATAGAGATTGAAACACAGTCCGGTATGGAAGTTATTATATCCGGTTACGAGTATGTGGTATCCAAACAATCAATATCAAAAGAGCTGAATGTTACAGGCAAGATAGAAAAATGGGAAAATCCTCTTATATCATCTGTAAAACACGCTGAACTTATCAGCGATTGGGTAGCAGAATACTATAACAGCGATAGGGAATACAGCCTTACAGATAGAGGAGAACCAAGACTTGATGCAGGGGACTTAGCTTTTTTGGAAAATAAATATGTAGACGGAATGATAATAAAACTAGAAGATTATACACTTAATTTTAATGGTGCATTGTCAGGAAGTGCAAAGGCTAGGAGGGTGATGAAGTATGGCGTGGACAGAACCTAAAACAGATTGGGATAGGAATAGTAGGTTTGACAAGAATGATTTTAACAGGATTAAAAACAATCTTTACTATCTTAAAGAGTTAGCATATACACTGTATGAGGTTTTCGGATATACCGACCTTGGGGCGGATAGAAGTTATAGTGATTATGTGTATGCTGATGAGATAAATGAGATAGAAAACAATTTGCATAGAATTAGTGAGAGTACTCTCATGCTTGATATAGGTATAAAAAAAGAGTATTTTCCTAATCAAGCATTTATAAACTATGAAGAACTAAACAGGATAGAAAAAGCCGGTCTTAGACTGTATGAGCTGCTTATTGGGCAAGATACAGGCAAAAAAAGACTGGCTTTTACTTTAGGAGGTGCTGATTTTGGATAGATTGAAAACAGACTATAAAGACGATGTATTTACCGGACAAAGAAGATATAGAGAACTTGACAATGGAGATGGTACAAAAACATTTACAGATAATACAATATACAGCCAAATAGGGGATAAGTTCGGAGCAAAGGACTTAAATGCCATAACAAAGACATTGAATGCTCTACAAGAAGTAAGGTATGTATTACTGGATGTGAGTAAATGGAGTAATACAGCCCCTTATGTACAAGAAATTGATGTACCGGGGATATTGTCTACAGATACGCCGGTCATAGGATTACATTTGGCAGGTAATGAAAGTTCAGAAGCTGTAAGAGCGTTAAATAAACAGTTTTCAAAAGTGGATTTTGTTGAGACATTGGACGGAAAGATAAGAGTTAAGTGTTTTAACAAGAAGCCGGAGTTTTCATTCTACATAGCGCTAAAGGGGGTGTAAAAATAATGGCGATTTGCTTAATAAAAAAAGGGGGCGGAGGTATTCAATCAGAGGATACAACTGCTGTAAGGGCTGATGTATTGGTAGGTAAGACAGCACTTACAGCTGACAGTAATGACGAAGCAGCAGAAGGAACTATGCAGTTATTGTCAGCAAATAGTGACATATCATTGTCCGTTATGTTTGCACACAATAGGAGTGATCAATGGGGAGAGGGTGGAGCTATAGACAGCCCAAGCAAGGGCAGAGGTATTATCATAGCTATAAGACCTGAAGATGGTAAAAAATACGCACTTAATAATAGTGTTGCATTTGTTTTTATGCCCGCATCTGATTTGAGACCCGAAAATATCCGAGCTGATAAAACTATAGCGAAAGTAAAAGGTGCAATACCTGTATGGAGCGTTGTCGGTTCAGGATTTTTGGATATGCTCTATGCATGGGCAGACCAAGGTCATGCAATAGATCACCCTGTGGCAGGACGAGGCTTAGTTGTGCGAATACCGAACGGATACCTGATTGAAGGAGCAAATTGGGTATTTCTAAAAGCCCCGACTCTTTTGCCCGAAAATATAAGGCAAGGAATTGATGTTTTAGGTATACAAGGTACATTGCCTGATTACGGCGCAGGTGGAGTACCTTTTAATGGGGCCACCTTTGATAACAGACTCATATCAGGGGTGGCGGATAAAGGAAAGGAAATACAAGTAAATGGTGTAAATGCGACTGGCAATACTACTTTCCCAGGCACTGGAAATTTCACAAATTGGAATATAGGGGGATTTAAATTTCTGGGTATTAGGGACGGAGGAATTAGATTTTCTGTTTCTGATAGTAATAATCAAGGGGTAAATAAGGCTTCAATTGCCACTTTTTTTGATAGAAGTATTAATCTTACACCTTTTAGAAAAGTAAGAGTCGGAGCTAAATTTTTGAGTGGTAGCTATAAGAAGTATAGCTCACAAAATGACCGTGCAGTTGCTTGGATGGGGGTTGTCTTTGTCAACAAAAACAACTTAATACATTCAAATAATGCTCAATATAAATATCAAGCGGTGCTTAATGCTAACTATAAGGGGAGACACATTTCTTTTATAGATGGAGCGGAGCACGAAGAAGTGAATGATCAAGGTCGCTTGACAGGACAACAGCTGTGGGCAGAGGTGGATGTTTCTGATATAAATGAACATTGTTTTGCCTTTGCATATGCTAGAGCAAATGCAGGATACTATTACGCAGCAGCTGAGATGATAATAAATCACATAGAGTTCATAAACTAGCACTTCATACATAGCGAGGTGCTTTTTTAGTGCAAAAATAACTAATAGAAAGGATTAAGTTATGCTAGTAGAGATTACAGGTAATAAAGACAAGGAGCAATTAACAACTACAAGTAGGATAGTAGCAGAAGTATTCGAGAAAAGGCATGATCATGTAATACGAGATATTGAAATTTTACAAAAAGATCTCCCCAATTTTGGGGAGATGTATATTTTAACTTCATATAAAGATAGTTATGAAAGAAAACAGAAAGAATATTTGATTACAAGGGATGGTTTTTCATTACTTGCTATGGGATTCACAGGCGATAAGGCGCTTAAATTCAAATTAAATTTTATACAAGCTTTTAATGCTATGGAACAAGAACTTAAAAGGTTATATACAGAACGCCAACAGTGGGTAATCGAAAGAGAAAAAGGCAAGCTTGTAAGGCATATATTAACAGACACTATCAAAATGAAAGTAGCTGACAGCCCTAATAAAAAGTTCATGTATCCAAACTATACAAAACTTATATATAAGTTGCTATTTAACAAATCCTTTGCCGAACTTAAAGAGCAATACGGGATTAAAGGCAAAGAAAGTCTTAGAGACTATCTTGCAAGTGAGGAGTTAAAGGAACTTGAGGATATGGAAATGCTTATATCTTCTCTTATAGGCTTAGGCTGGAGCTATGAACAGATTAAAAACTTTGTAATACAAGAACATACAAAAAGATTAGCAAGTTAAGAAAGGAGATATATGAAGATAATATTCGACGAACAAGGCACTATCTATTATCAAATGATGGATATTGCACCCGATCCGGTAGGAGGTTTGAAGTTCGCAAAGGTAGATGTTCCTATTGGGAAAAATCTTGTTAGGCTCGATGTAGATGGAGATAAAATCGAGCCGATATACATTGACAGACCACTTACACAAGATGAAGAGCTTAAAGAGTTAAAAGCAAGGCAGCAGGCAACAGATTTAGCTTTAATAGAGTTAGGTACTAACCTAATGTCATAGGAAAGGAGCGGATATGGATCATTTTTTTGAAGTGATAGCAAATGCAATAATTGACGGTTTGTATACATTTAAGCAAGTAATTGCCAAGTTCCGTACAGGTGTTGCAAAAAAGTTAAAGGAAAAAGGCAGGGAAGACCTTGCAACAGACAGTAATGCAACCAAAAAGGAAGATTAGGGGATAGAAACAATGTTTAAGATTTCGCTTGAGGTTTATCAGTTTTTGATGGTTATAGGATTTCCTACAGCATTTATAAGTTTTGCAAAGGTACTTATGGGAAAGATAAAGCTGATAGACAAAGAAAATAAGTCATTAAAATCAGGAGTGCAAGCACTTCTAAGAGATAGATTGTATGACATATATAGTAAATACATTGATAGGGGTTATGCACCTCTATATGCTAAGGAAAATTTCAAGAATATGTATCAATGGTATCACAACCTAGGTGAAAACGGGGTGATGGATAGCATATATATAAAGTTTATGGCATTGCCTGAAATGCCAGAAAGTGAGGAATAAGATGCTGGATAGAATAGTGACAAAAGAGTGGATCATTGCAGCAGGGATAAGAGCTATAAAGACTGTAGCGCAGACTGCAATAGCAACTATAGGTACAGGTGCAGTGTTAAATGATGTAGATTGGGTAATGGTAGCTTCTGCAAGTGCTGTGGCAGGGATACTGTCCTTGCTTACCAGTGTTGCAGGACTTCCGGAACTTAAGGAAAAGGAGTAAGTATGTTACAAAACAATACAGACCCTAATATCCTACAGCTAATTGAGATAGCAAGAGCTGAAGTGGGTTACATGGAAAAGAAAAATGCCAATAATCTCGATGATAAGAATACCAACGCCGGGCAAAATAACTATACAAAATACGCCAGAGATTTATATCCGCATCTACAGGGTCAACCCTGGTGCGACATGTTCGTTGACTGGTGCTTTGTTAAGGCTTTTGGAAAGGCTCAAACTTTAAAACTTACGGGTCCTTTTAGCGCATATACCCCTACATCCGCACAGTGGTTTAAGGATAAGGGGGAGTGGCATAGCAGACCTAAGGTAGGAGATTTGATATTTTTCAAAAACAGTGTTCGTATCTGTCATATAGGTTTGGTATATAAGGTTGCAGGAAATGTTGTGTATACTATAGAGGGTAATACTTCTCTCGGCTCACAGGTGATCCCCAACGGCGGAAGTGTGTGCTATAAGCAATACGATATAGATAATTCACGCATAGCCGGATATGGTAGACCGGATTACAGTCTACTCAAAACTAAAAGCAGATATGAGGTAGGTTGGAACAGAGATGACAGAGGTTGGTGGTATGCAGATACCGGCAACAGCTATATAAAGTCAAGTTGGAAAACTATAAATAGTCACTGGTACTATTTTGGTGAAGACGGATATGCAGTAACCGGTTTACAGGTTATAGATGGTAAGAGGTATATATTTGACAATACTATAAACGGTGAGTTTGAGTGCTGCATGTTGAGGACTGATGATAGTGGAGCTTTAAGTGTAGCTACTACATAGAATTATATAGGCTGCTAATTTTAAGTTTTAGCAGCCTTACAGATGAAGAAAAAGTGAAGTATTTCTAATTTTTTTCGTGTTGCATTTCGTGTTGCATAGTTAGCAAAAACAAGAGATGAAAACGGAAAAACGAGGACTTAAAAGAGTAAAACAAAAACCCTTGCAAATGCCTATCTGCAAGGGTTTAATCTACAATATCCTATTTTACTTGTTTTATAAATTCATGCGGGTGACAGGACTTGAACCTGCACGGTCGCCCACAAGAACCTAAATCTTGCGTGTCTGCCAATTCCACCACACCCGCTAATGAAACGCTAAATAATAATAATATATACTATCACATATGTCAAGTGAAAAATAAAATTGACAGACTTTTGTGAATTTAAGTGTTGCAGTTCATGCAGCCTAAATATATATGTATAATATGCTAAATGAAAGCCTGCTTTTGGCTACATATTATACATATATATAACAGGATACTGCCAACATTCATCTTCGTCTAATTTATAAATAAGATTAAACATTTTTAGGTTGTGCTGATGAATTATGAATGGACTACCTGAACGGCAACCTTAAGTTAATAGTTAAGGTGGTCGGATGTATATACATAGTATTAAGAATTAAGTCTTACTTTTAAGCTGTGTATATATCTGCCATATTGCTTTGGCATCAAGCATAGTCCACTTTAATCTAACTATACCTCAAGCATTACCTTTACGCTCTCATCCTTATTCTCTTCTATGTATTCAAAAGCCTTCTGATAATCTTCAAATGGGAATACCTTGCTGATCAAAGGTTTCATATTGATCTTGCCTGCTGCCATATAGTCTATAGCGTCTTGGAAATCCTTTTCTATATACATAAGTGTACCCAGGATATTGATCTCTCTGTCCTGAATCAAAGCGAGATTTACTTCAGGGCTGTAGCCGTACACACCTACTATAACTATACTGCCGCCCTTTTTAATACTTTCAATAGCTGAGTTAACTGTAGCGCCTATACCTACACATTCAAAGAATACATCTGCCTTTTCGCCTGCGAAAGCCTTATCTACAGCTTCTTGCATACTTAGCTTTGAAGTATTGGCAGTATGTGTAATACCGCATTTTTTAGCAAGCTCAAGTCTAAAGTCTGAAAGGTCCGTGATAAGAACTGACTTAGCGCCCTCTGCAAGAGCTGCCTGTGCGGTTACATTTCCTATAGTACCTGCTCCCATAACCACTACATTTAAGCCCTTTACACTTCCGGGAATTCTTACCGCATGAACACCTACCGCAGCAGGTTCTACAGTTGCCGCAAGCTGTGCATCAAGCCCGGAAGGAATAGTCTTTACAAGCTCTGCAGGTACTGTAAAATACTCGCAGGCAGCACCCGGAGTCTGGCAACCTATGACTTTGATAGTGTCGCAGATATTGTAACGCCCCTCCTTACAAGGACCGCAATGCTTACAAAAAATCTGAGGCATCATAGTCATAAGCTCTCCGACCTTTAAGTTTTTAACATCAGAACCGAGCTCTACTATCTCTCCCGACATTTCATGTCCAAGTCTTATAGGAAAGGACATAAAAGGATGCTTACCGTGGAAGGCATGTATATCGGAACCGCAGATACCTACATTTTTAACCTTTACCAAGACCTCATTTGCAGCAGGGCTCGGTTTGTCGGTTTCACTAAATTCAATTGTCTGTAGTTTGGTTAAAATCGCTTGTTTCATATCTTTCTCCTTTAAAAATAATTTATCAAAGTTTTTATAAGCTCAATAATTTACAACATTAATTTGACTGTTCAGATATAAGTTTTTTTACACTTTCAGGGCTTATATCACCCTCCATAGGTCCAAAAGCCGCAGCATTCAAAGCACCTGCTGCACTTGCCGCACTTATGGCAAAGTCTATATCACTGCCCTTTATTAGCTCGGCAAGAAAGGCACCGTCAAAGCAATCGCCGGCACCGGTAGCATCAAGCTGTGTAACCTTGTATGCAGGATAGGACTTTGGCTTAGCACCCTTTTTGTAAAGAGTAGAGCCTTTTGAACCGTTTTTAAGTAAAATGATTTCCATATTCGGATAATTAAAACAATGCTCTATGGCATCTTCTATATTGTCCTTCTTACTTATAGAAAGAAGCTCATCTCTTCCGGGTAGGAAGAAACTTGTATTTTGCATAACTTCTTCGATAATATTATAAATACTTTCGTCCGTCATTAGCTCGGTTCTTATATTAGGATCAAAGGATATCTTTGCCTTTGCAGACTTAAACTCATGCATAGTCTTTAGTATCTCTAAGGCAAATTCTTTTTTTGCCATAAGAGAACATCCCATAATATGCATAATTTCAATATTCGGAAAGTCCTCAGCTTTGGGAGCTTTAGCCTCAACCGCAGGAGTATTGCCCATATGGAAGATAAATTTTCTTGAGCCGTCACTAAAATAAGTAACAAAGGCACAGGCAGTTGCTATCTGAGGGTTGGTAATTACATGGCTTATATCTATATTTAACTCTTTCATTCTGTCAAGCAGACATTTACCGAAGTCGTCCTTACCGACACCGCTTATTAAAGCTGTAGGACAGCCCATTCTTGCAGCGGCAGAAGCACAGATTGCCGGAGCGCCGCTTGGGTAAGGTCCTTTGAAATAAGCAGGTGTATACAGTTCAATATCTTCTCCTTCACGCATTATCTCAACTAATGCTTCACCCATAATCAGAAGTTTACTCATAGCTTTACCTCATTAAGTTTTAGCTAAATTATATCCCAATAAGAAGATAATAAGCAATCAAAATTTTATGAATATATAATAACTGCCGGATGCCGACGATTATAATTATACTGATATAGGAACTAGGGGAGTGTATCATTGATATTTAATTAATATAGGCAATAGTAGAGTAACTTTCAAATTTCTTTATTATGTTTATGTTATAATCTATTGACAAAGTAGTAATAAGGCTAGATATCAACGATACACTACACTAGGGGAGTTAGCAGCATAAATAATGGTCAGAAACAATTAGATAGCAACAATTAAACAGAAACACTCCCTATTTCAATCATACTCGTCAAATATTGAAATAATGAGTGTTTTTTGTGTTACAACTTATTTCAAACCTCTAAAACTACTTGATTTAATGTTCTTGCTATCAATTCCATTGTCTTTAAGAAATGTTTTCATCAACTTAACATCATCAGGTTGCCCGGCTAAGAAATATGTAGCTTTATTTTCGTATTTATCTATCGCATTTTTTAGCGTTTCTTTGCTTTGGGAAAGGTCGGTGTCGGTTTTATAGGTCAAATTTGTCGTTTTATTTGCCAGCTCTATCAGTTCCTCGTTAAAGACTGTAACACCCTTATCCAAGTGGCTTAGAATAATCTCTCTCTTACCTTCCAATTCTTTTATGATAGGTCGTATTGCTGCAATGCCTACATCAGATGCAAAGCAAACAAGTACTTCTTTATCATCTGCAAGCGATAATCCGGAATCCAACCAACTCATCTTGACCTCAGTCCCTGCCGTTAAGTCAGCTAAAGTTTTCTTATAGAAACTACCGCTATTATGTGTCAAAATAAGGATTTCACCCTCATCAGGATTGGAAGCAATGGTAAGCCAACGGCTTTTTTGTTCCTTCCCTTTACTGTTTCTTGTAGCTCCGGATACCGTATCGGAAACATTTTGTTGACTTTCTTTAGTGTCAGCTAATTCAATCTTAGCAAAAGAGCCTGATTTCCATGTCATATTATCGGGTTTTGTCAAGTGGATAAGGTAAAGGTCTTTATTGAGGTTTTCAACAGATTTTACCGATAAAGTTTGACTACGCCCAAGATAGGTAATTACTCCCCAAGTAATGAGAAATATGACTCCAAGAATAGATATAATAATTATTAACATTGTTTTACCTCTTTTCATTGTTACTCCCTGTTTATTTACAATAGTTTATGATCTACGATATGAATGAATAAATATTAAATTCATTCATACATTTGCAAAAAATAAAGAAATAAATTCTTTATTTAAGAATACCTTTGATGAAGTTAGTTGCAAGTATTTCAACTGTTCTGCCGATATTCGGAAAATCATTTTCCGTGATGTGCATATCCATGTAGTAAAACAAATTATAGACCTGTAAAATATCTTGAATTTTTTCCTCTGAGTATCCTTCTGCCATCATGCGATCGGTAAAGGTCTTTACTAAAAACTGATGAAAGGGATTTGCAACTTTGCCTTCTTCCGAGGAATAATAGTTATGCAACTCATCAGAAATAGCAGGATTGTACCATTCTGCAAGAATTTTATTGGAAGCAACAAGGTGTCGTGACTGTCTGAAAATCTGACTGATGAGTTCAACCATATCTATTTTCCAATTAATATCATCTATCATTGCTTGACGTGCACGGTTATTTTCATCTATATAGATATCTAGAAAAATAGCTTCTTTACCTTCATAGTAGTTATAAAAAGAACCGACCGCCACACCGGCTTGCTTGGCAATTTCAGAGATTCCTGTTGCCTTGTAGCCTTTTTTAGAGAAGACATCATAGGCGGCTGCTTTTAATGCCTGCTTTTTGTCCATGCTATTAGCTCCTTTATATTATAATAATGAATGAATAATTACATTAATTCATTCATATTGTAGCAAATTATAAAAATTCTGTCAATAGAAGTTCGATGATATATTTTAACTTTATTAGATGTGTTGTTTATAAGTTTACTGCATCCCTTCCCCAAATCCGGTATAAGGGAAGGATTACTTTTAAGTTTGTAAATTTGCTGTATTACTCGGTAAAATCTCCTGTTCCTGTGAAAGAAGAACTACTTTTTAAGTCTGGAATAAAAGTCGCGGCAACATCTCCCCTTCTCTACTTCCTCTTGGCAACATAAACAATAGCCATTTATCAGCTCTAATAACATTTACCTTATCTTAACCTTGCATCTGCCATAATATAGACAATTAATAAAAATCATACAGATATAAGCAAGGCATTGCTTACTAAGATTGGATGAATAGACGATAAAGATTTTAAGAGGAGACTTGTATGAAATATTTTGAAAATAAATATACGAAAAAACAAGAAAGAAAAAAGAATATTATACAGCTTATAAGTACATTTATCACTAATGCAAACTTAAAAGGATTTTTCGAAGGAAAGATTTTTACAGGAAGTACCAAGGTTGCCTGTGTGCCGGGGCTTAACTGTTACTCCTGTCCGGGAGCTATGGGCTCTTGTCCTATAGGTTCACTTCAGGCAGTTATAGGAAGCAAGAAATTCAGTATATCTTACTATGTACTTGGAATAATGATATTTATAGGAGCCTTATTTGGTAGACTTGTGTGCGGTCTTATGTGTCCTTTCGGATTTATACAGGATTTATTGTATAAGATACCGACCAAGAAATTCAAAATACCTAAAGTAATTGACAAGCCTTTAAGATACTTAAAATACCTTATACTTTTAGTATTTGTGATTTTACTGCCCATGTTTTTAACCAATAAATTCGGGCTTGCCGCACCGTACTTTTGTAAGTGGATCTGCCCTGCCGGAGCTTTGGAGGGAGCTATTCCACTGGTACTTAAGAATGAAAGCTTAAGAAATACTATAGGATTTTTATTCTTTTGGAAGATGGGGATAATGATATTTATAGTGCTGATGTCAATATTTACCTATAGACCGTTTTGCAGATACCTCTGTCCGCTTGGTGCATTTTATGCTTTCTTTAATAAGATAGGATTTTATAAAATGGAGTTTATTCCTGAAAAATGCACAAATTGTACACTTTGTGAAAAGGCTTGCAAGATGGATATAAATGTAAGAAAAGACCCTAATTCACTTGAGTGTATACGCTGCGGTGCCTGTATAGCGGCTTGCAGATATGATGCCTTAAATGCCTCATTTGTAGGGTTTGGAAGAAAAAAAGAAGAAGCGGATAAAGCACCTGTTTTAAATAAGGGCTGTGCCCCGAGCAAGTGTGCGGGATGTAAAGGATGTGCTCATGTGGAGTAAATTATCTATAAGAATTAAAATAACCTTACTTACGGCTGTGGTATTTTGCATTATACTGGCGCTTAACTTTGTATTTACCATAGAAAATGCCGCAACTATATTCATAATAGCTGACGAGGCACCGGTGCCTATTAATGAACAGACTATGTCTTTGAATTTCGACTTTGATTATGCACAGCAGGCGTTTAGGTTAAGTACTTTTTATATCATGGTATTTTTTTCAATAGCCGGCACTTTCTTAATATGGTGGGTGAGCGGAAAAGTATTGAAGCCCATGAAAAAGTTCAGCAATAAGATAAAGGAATTTGATATAAGTAAGATCAATGAAGATATAAATGTAGTAAAAAGTCAGGATGAGATAGGAGACTTACAGCTTGCATTTAACTACATGCTTAAAAATATAAGGGATTCATACGAAAAACAAAAAAGATTTTCGCAAAATGCCGCACATGAGCTTAAAACTCCGGTGGCTGCTATAAGAGCCAATCTTGAGGTCTTGGATATGGATGAAGAGCCTAGTGTAGAAGATTATAAGGAGTTTAAAAAAGTAGTAAGCAGACAAATAGAAGCTATGAACTCGATAGTACAGGGATTAAGGCTTTTAAGCAGCGGAGACAGCCTTAATTTGACGAACTTTTATCCATATAAAGCGGTTAAGGATATACTGTTTGATTTGGACAGTTTAATTAAAGATAAGGATTTAAAAGTAAATATTGACTTTGACAACGAAGAAAGTGTCATAAGTGCAGACCAAATCCTTATGAAACAGGCGATTTTTAATGTTATACATAATGCTATACGATACTCTAAAGATGGAGGTCTTGTAGAGATAGTATTAAAAAAAGATGTACTCGGTATAAAAAATTACGGAGTAGGTATAGCTGAAGACAGTATAAATAAAATCTTTGAGCCGTTTTACTGTGTAGATAAATCAAGATCTAAAAAACTTGGAGGAAGCGGACTTGGACTTGCGATAACCAAAGAAATACTCAAAGCACATGGATTTGATATAAGTGCAAACAGTAAGGAAGAAGAATTTACAGAATTCAGGATCTATTTTTAATTAGGCTTAGTGTAAAAAGCTAATTGATGCTTTTTAGATAAGGTAGTTTAATACAGAGTCGTGCAGACCTTCTTATCATTGATTCGGTAAGCATGGACTTTCGGTTATGATAGTTTTTTAAAATCAATATACCGGTATAAAAACTTATCCACAGCAAAAGGAGATGGAAATGAGAAAATTTATAAGAAAAATTGAAAAAAACAGAGTAATTCCGTATGTAATGCTTGCCCTATCCATAGTGATGATAATTGCAGGCATAATGAGGGATGAACATTTGGTTGTACTTAAAAAAGCGGTAAATATCTGCCTTGAATGTATAGGCATAGGTTAGGAGGAGAAAGATGAAGGTTAAAAAAATACTAGGTGTAATACTTGCAGTGTTTTTAATGCTGATAGCAGCTTTAAGTTACTTTTTAATTACTGAACTGAGCTTTTGGGGCTTAAACTTAGCCTATAATTCCACAGGAAATACGCTGCTTGCATGGATACTTGAACCGACTGAGGCGGAGCGTTTATACCTGTTTGTATATCCCGTTTCAATTGCAATATACCTTATCGTATACAATATATTTTTCAGACTAAATAAGAGTAAGATTCGTGCTTCTGTAAATTGGGATCTTAAAACCGGAATTATAAGCAGTGTAATACTGGGACTGGCATTTGGAGGTATCTCTACACTGTGGGTAGAATTGCTGGCACACAGTCCCTTGTCAAATATAGATTTTATTAAAATAAGCCTTGCTTACTTAAAACATTCAAGTACACAGACGAGTACCGCCACATTTATAACGGGCCTTTTAGTGGCTGGTATACTCGGACCTATTACGGAGGAGCTGCTTTACAGAGGAATAATATTCGGCTTGCTTGAAAAGTATTCAAATAAATGGACTGCCCTGATACTTTCTTCCCTAATGTTCGGATTTGTGCATCTTTCATTTGTTCAGTCGGTATATGCAGGTATTATGGGACTTATTGCAGGCATAGTATATATGAAGACCCGTAAACTTATCTGGCCTATACTTATGCACATAACTATTAATACAGTGTCTACATTCGGACTCTCAAGCAATATAATGTGGGTGATATTTACAGTTATTATGCTTATACCGCTGGGAGTAATTATACATAGCTTATTAAAGGCTAAAAAAGATGTGGCATGTGATAAAAACTGCTGTGATGATAATTATATTGAAACTGAGACGGCAAATAATTTGCAATAAATCAAAAAAGATAAATATCTTAACCTAAGCTTAACCTTAGAGGTGTTAAAATATAACCATAAGATGTGAGCAAGGTTATAAAAACCTTGTAGAGTTAATTAAATAAAAGGAGTAAAGTACAATGAAAAAAAGATTATTACTGATAGGATGTGTTTTGATGATGAGTACTGCAGCAGTTGCCTGTTCATCAACAAACCAGTCTACAGAAGCAAAGCAGGAAACTACGAGTATGGATAACTCACAAGCTCAAGGAGGTGAGAGTGCAGTACAGGATGCTTCAAGCGCTACCAAGATGCCGGAGTTTAAGACTAAGACTACCGAGGGTGAAGAGATAACAAGTGATGTATTTAAAAAGAGCAAGCTCACGGTTGTTAATCTTTGGGGAAGCTGGTGCCAGCCTTGCGTAGAGGAGATTCCGGAGCTGCAAAAACTTTATGAGAATATGAAGGATAAGGGTGTAAATGTTATCGGAGTGGCACAGGACGGAGATACAGAACTTGATGCGGTAAAAGAGATCATAGCACAGGATAATGTTACCTATACCAATATAATTCCTGATGAAGACGGTCCGCTTAAGGGCTTTGTTATGAGCAGTCAGTTATTCCCTAATACCTTCTTAGTAGACTCAGAGGGTAATATAGTGGCAAATATAACAGGCGGACAGGATCTGGAAGGCTTTACCAAGGCAGTTGAGGATGCACTTGCAAAATTAAACTAATAAAAAGTATTGTAAGATAGGAAGATAAAGACAAAGGCTTAGTCTAAGTATTTTTGCAGATACCGGTGTTTTGTTTCTTAATAAGCACATCAGGTTCATATATTAAAATATTCAGTATTCTGATATGCTTATTTTTTAGAATAATGAATCAAATAACAAAGTGTAGCAAACTACAGAAGCTAACACTTAGTACCCGGAAAGTTAAATTAACTAAGACCAAGCCTTTGATGTAAGAGTAAAAGTACTTTTAGAAATCAATCACTTACGGAGTATCCCATACCTCTGTTGGTCTTTATAACATCAGCTCCGAGTTTTTTTCGGATAGAAGCTATATGTACCTTTATTACTTGAGAAGCGTCACTTGCATTCATATCAATATTATGTTCAAGAAGCTCGGTGTTTGATACAAGAGTATTCTTGTGGCAGCAAAGATATTCAAAGATACTGTATTCTTTTGGAGTAAGATTTACAGGCTGCCCTGACTTTAATACCTGCTTTTTGCTTATTTGCAAGGTAATGTCAGAGCTTTCTAAAGTTATTATATCAGAGCTGTCGGTATAGGCAGTTCTTAAAAGTGCCCTTACTCTTGCTTCAAGCTCTTTGAAGTGAAAAGGCTTTACAAGGTAATCGTTGGCACCCAGGTCAAGACCGGCTACCTTATCATCAAGAGAGCCTCTTGCTGAAAGTATTAAAACCTTCTTGTCGGCATTATCCTCACGAATTGCTTTAAGGACTTCAAAGCCGTCAAGTTTAGGCATATTGATATCAAGTATTATAAGGTCGTAATCAGACTCATAATAATGTTCAAGAGCCTCTTCGCCGTCCATAGCGGTGTCGACATAGTAATTAAGCTTACGAAGCCCCTTGGCAAGTGCAAACAATATATCTTCCTCGTCTTCACATATAAGTAATCTCATGTTGATTACCTCCTATAAAATACATATGAATATATGTTGATTTATATATAAAGATACAATGAATTTAAAAATATATCAAGTTTTATAAAAGACAGCTGCTGTTTGCAGCATTAAAAATATAGCGGTTTAGATATACATTCGGATGCCGAAGACATATATAATTCGTCTTTTTGGTAGCTGAAAATTTATACTATTTTGATTAGGATAAGTAGTTTATCAAAACTTTAACTTAAAAAATACAGAAAGAAAAGGAATAAAAATTATGAAAAAGACTATAGTAAAACTTTTAATAGCAGGTTCCGTATCAGCAGTGCTTTTCGGTTGTGGCAGTACAAGCGAAAAACCAAGTGAAGAGACTACAGTGGCAAAGGTTTCAGAAGAAAACAATACAGCTGCGGAAAGTGTTGCGGCAGAAGATGTGGGTAATATTACAATATCAGATACCAAAGGTTCTGATGATGAAGAGGGAATGGAAGAGGATCAGTTGCCTGTAGCAAATCTGGAAAACGGTACGGTAAAAGAAATTAAAAATGGATTTATACGCATAGATAAGACCGGTGCTGATCTACAAGGCTCAAGCAGCAGCGAAGGTGCGGATGAACTTGACCTTACCATGCACTCAAACGGTTTTTATGTGGTAGATATGGAAACGGGCAAGGCAAGTACCGAGCTTAAACAAGGAGATGAGATATTTGCATGGGTGGCTCAGGAGTATTCAATGAGTCTACCGCCACAGGTAAATGTGCATGTTATCTTAACTAATGTAAAGGAAGAGAATAAAACTAATGTTCCTGCCTATACCGACAGTATAGAAAGCGTTGAAGAAACAGATGAGGGTATAGTACTTAAGGATAGCGGCAACAACATAGAGTGGGTTTTAGATAAATCAGTTAAGCCTACAATTATCTCAACTGATGGAGAGGTAGAGTTCAGCAGTATAGAAAAGGGAGATAAGTGCTTGATTTGGGCGGATTCATTTATACTTTCAGGAAAAAGTGAAACAACTACAAAGGTAAAGGCAAAGAAGGTTGTAATACTTAAGTAACGGCGTTAGTTTAACGGTTTATGTTGCCCCCCAACCGGTTATTGTATTCCAAAAAGAACTATTTACCTCTTGACTATATCAAATTTTAGCATTATAATACACTGATTTAGTAATATATAGGAGAATAATTAATGAGAAAAATAAATACTAAAATAGGTGCTATGCTTCTTGCATGTTGTTTATCTACAGCAGTACCGGCAATCATTGCATCTACATCTACAAGTTACGCAGCAGGACCGGGACAGGTTGTAGTAAGAAAAGCAACGCCAACTAATGCTTCCAAAGATAAAAAGGCTACACCGAGTAACTCTGATAAGCAAAATAAGAAAAATAGATCTAATGAAGGCTCAAGAAAGGGCTCAAGAAAATCAGGAGGATCAAACTCAAAGAATATCAAGCTTAAAGCGGTTAAAAAGCCTGAGACAGGGGCTTGGATACAGGATGGAAAGGGCTGGTGGTATAAAGAGGCGAACGGTTCTTATCCTAAGTCAAAGTGGATGGAGTTAAGTTATAACAACATAAACAGATGGTATTATTTTGATGATGAGGGCTATATGGCAACAGGTTGGAAGCTTATCAACGGTAAATGGTATTATCTGTATGAAAATACGGAAGGCTCAGCTATAAAGGGAGCTATGGCAAGCAATACAAGAATTAACGGCTACTATGTAGGCGGAGACGGAGCTTGGGTAGAATAAATAGGAATATTTCTTATTTTATATTGACAGTATTTTTTACCGGTGCTATAATCGCAGATAATACTAATTTTTAACTACATACAGGGAGCTTATAGATAGGCTGAGAGGAAGGTGAGACCTTCGACCGTTACCTGATTTGGATAATGCCAACGTAGGGAAAATACTTTCTTTTAAGGAGATACCAAATTGGTATCTCCTTTTTAATGCTACAGAAGTTGCATAAGAAAATGTATCATTTTAAGCTAAGGCTGCCTTGTGGGAAAAATCTAGTTATAAACCCAAAGCCGTATGTCCTGCTCGCACTTATATTAGGCTTGGGGTTAAAAACTTAGCAGGAAATTATCCCTGCTAAATATTAAAAAATTCACTTAGGAGGTTGGTATGAAAAATACAAACATTCAAAAACTGAGCATAGCCGGTATTTTATGTGCACTTGCAGTGGTCGGAAGCCTTTTTTCATTTCCGGTGCTTGGAAGTAAATGTGCTCCGATACAGCACATGGTAAATATTGTCTGTGCCGTACTGCTTGGACCATGGTACGGAGTGGCGGTTGCATTTGCGGCAAGCTTGCTTAGAAATGTACTCGGACTTGGAAGCCTTATGGCGTTTCCGGGAAGTATGTTCGGGGCTTTACTCTGCGGTCTTGCCTATGACAAGAGTAAGAATATAATTCCAACACTTTTGGCGGAGGTATTCGGTACGGCAGTGCTGGGAGGACTTTGTGCATACCCTATAGCGATATTTATAATGGGTAAGAGTTCTGCCGATATAGCATTTTATGCTTATATTATACCGTTTCTTATATCTACTGCTGCCGGAGCTGTAATGTCGGGTGTTTTGCTGTATGCACTTATGGGAATGGGAGCTTTGGCTCAGTTTAAGCTTTGGGTGGACAAATAATACAAGAAAGGTGGTAAAACCATGTTAAAAGAGATGCTTAAAAATGTAAGAGAGAAAACACCTTTAATACATAATATAACAAACTATGTAACGGTTAATGACTGTGCAAATATTCTCTTAGCCTGTGGAGCAAGCCCTATTATGGCTGATGATATAGGAGAGGTTGAAGAGATAACATCAATTTGCACCGGACTTAATATCAACATAGGTACACTTAATGAAAGAACCATAGCTGCCATGCTTGCAGCAGGTAAAAAGGCTAATGAATTAAATCACCCTACAGTGCTTGACCCGGTCGGTGCCGGAGCATCAAAACTTAGGACACAGACAGCTAAAGAACTTTTGGAACAGGTTAAGTTTAGTGTAATAAGAGGAAATATTTCCGAAATAAAAAGTCTTTACCTTGGAAGCACAAGTACTAAGGGTGTAGATGCGGATATAGCGGACTTTGTAAATAAAGAAAACCTGCCGCAAACAGTTAAATTTGCCAAAGAATTTGCGAAAAAAACAGGCTCTGTAATAGTTATAACCTCGGCTATAGATATAGTTGCCGACAGTGAAACTGCATACTGTATACACAACGGAGATGCAATGATGAGCAGGATCACCGGAAGCGGCTGTCAACTCTCAGCCATGATGGCAGCATATATAAGTGCCAATAAAGAGGATACCTTAAAGGCGGCACTTGCCTGTGTATGTGCTATGGGTCTGTGCGGAGAGATTGCCAAAAAAAGAATGAGTGAGAAGGACGGTAACAGTACTTACAGAAACTATCTGATAGATGCAGTATATAACTTAAGTCCTGAGGATTTGGAGAAAGGTGCAAGGTATGAGATCGGATAAAAAACATATGCTCCTTTATGCAGTAACCGACAGGGCATGGGTAGGAACAAAAAGTCTTTATGAACAGGTGAAAGAAGCCTTGGAAAACGGTGTAACCTGCGTGCAACTTAGAGAAAAGGAGCTTAATGAAAGCGACTTTCTAAAAGAGGCTAAGCAGATATCAACCCTTTGCAAGGAATATAAAGTTCCCTTTATAGTTAATGATAATGTCAACATAGCCATTGCCTGCAAAGCCGACGGTATACATATAGGTCAGGAAGACATGGAACTTACAAATGTAAGAAAGCTTGTGGGAGAAGATATGATAATAGGTGTTTCCGCACATACTGTAGAAGAGGCGATAAAGGCACAGGAGGGCGGAGCCGACTATATAGGCATAGGTGCGGTATTTGCAACTTCCACCAAAACAGATGTGGATGTACTTTCATTTGAGACCTTAAGGTCTATATGTGAGGCTGTGGACATACCTACGGTAGCCATAGGAGGAATCAAAAAAGATAACATTTGCAAGCTTAAGGGCAGCGGTATAGACGGAGTTGCAGTTGTATCGGCTATATTTGCGGCAAAGGACATAGCTACAGCTACCAAAGAATTGCTTTTGGAAGTTAAGAAGGCAGTAGGCTAATGATAGAGGGAGCCATCTTCGATTTTGACGGTACACTTTTTGACTCCATGTATATATGGGAAGAGGTAGGAGAGGATTTATTAAAGTCATTAAATAAAAAAGCAAAGCCCGGATTTAGAGAAAAGATAAAGCCTATGAGCCTGTGGCAGTCGGCAAGCTATTGTAAGGAAGAGTACGATATTAAGCTTAGTACAGAAGAAATAATAGTAAGGATCAATGATATAGTTTCAGATTATTATATAAATAAAGTAGAGCCTAAGCCCTATGTAAAAGACTTTCTTGAAAGTCTTAGGAAAAAAGATATAAAAATGTGCATAGCCACAGTGGCAGATAAGACCTTGATTGAAAGTGCACTGGGACGCTGTGATATGAAGAAGTATTTTATTGATGTACTTGATTGTAAGGACATAGCTGAGGGAAAGCATACTCCAAGCATCTACTTAAAAGCACTCAAAAGCCTTGGCAGCACAGTTTGTAAAACCTGTGTATTTGAAGATGCCGCACATGCCATAAATACGGCAAAGTCAGCCGGATTTATAGTGGCAGCGGTTTATGACAGCTTTGAAGACAATGAAGATATGATAAGAAGAACAGCAGATATTTATCTGGAAAACTACAGTGATGTAGATAAATTTTGGAAATTCGTTTCACAAATATAGTGAAACTTTCAAGCGGCAGATTGGGGGCACCACCTTATGCCGCTATATAAAACAATGCTAAAAAGGGGAAGCACTTAAGCGGTGTTTCTTAAATTAAAGGAGGATTATTTATGAGGACAGCATTGACCATAGCAGGAAGCGACTGCAGTGGAGGCGCCGGAATTCAAGCCGATCTTAAAACGATGACTATGAACGGTGTTTATGCAATGAGTGCAATAACCGCACTTACCGCACAAAATACTACCGGCGTAACGGGGATTGTGGATATCAGCCCTGAGTTTGTAAAACAGCAACTTGAGATGATTTTTGAGGACATCTATCCGGATGCGGTGAAAATAGGCATGGTATCTTCTGCGCCAATAATAGAAGCGATTGCCGAGGAACTTATTAAGTACAAGGCAAAAAATATAGTGCTTGATCCGGTAATGGTAGCTACCAGCGGTTCTGCACTTATGGAAAGTACGGCACTAAGTACCTTAAAGAGCAAACTTTTCCCCTTGGCAAGAGTGATAACGCCTAACATACTTGAAGCACAGACACTTTCCGGCATAAGTATTAAGGATGAGGCGGCAATGTCAAAGGCGGCAAAAATAATTTATGAAGCTCATGGCTGTGCAGTGCTCTTAAAAGGCGGACACAGTGTAAATGATGCCAACGATCTGCTTTATGATAAGGGTAAGGAGAACTGGTTTTACGGAAAGCGTATAAACAATCCGAATACTCACGGTACAGGCTGTACCCTTTCATCAGCCATTGCTGCAAACCTTGCCAAAGGCTATACATTGGAAGAGTCTGTAAAAAGATCAAAGGACTATATATCCGGAGCTCTTTTGTCAATGCTTGATTTAGGCAAGGGAAGCGGGCCTATGAACCATGCCTTTGACTTAAAAGGAGAGTATGCCAAGGAGGCAGGTCATGAATAAGAAAACATCAATATTTGAGAACGGTTTGATTTGGTTTGGAGCGGCGGTTTCCATAGCTGAGATTTTAACGGGAACTTATTTTGCTTCACTTGGATTTGTGAAGGGATTACTGGCAATAATCTTAGGACATATTATAGGTTGTCTTCTATTCTTCTTATCAGGCTTAATAGGTGCAAAGACCGAGAAGAGTGCAATGGAAACGGTTAAGATAAGTTTCGGCAGCAAGGGAAGTTTATTCTTTGCCGTACTTAACATATTGCAACTTGTAGGCTGGACCGGAATAATGATTTATGACGGTGCTTTGGCTACACAGGGTGTATGGGCTATAGGACATATTGTTTGGTGCCTTATTATAGGCGGACTTATCTTAGTATGGATACTTATAGGGATTAAAAATCTTGGCAAGGTAAATGTTATAGCCATGTCGGCTTTATTTATTATGACCATAATACTTAGCTTTATAATATTTAAAGGCGGTGCGGCTTTAGGTGGCGGAGACGGCAGTATGAGTTTCGGAGCGGCAGTGGAGCTTTCCGTAGCCATGCCTCTTTCATGGTTGCCTCTTATAAGTGATTACACCAAGGAAGCAAAAGAACCGGTCAAGGCTACGGCGGCAAGTGCCATAATCTACGGTGTGGTTAGTATTTGGATGTATGTAATAGGTATGGGGGCTGCTCTCTTTACCGGTGAGTCCGACATAGCACAGATACTTCTTAAAGCCGGCTTAGGCATAGTGGGACTTTTGATAGTAGTGCTTTCTACAGTAAGTACAACATTCCTTGATGCCTACTCAGCCGGTGTGTCAACCGAAGCTGTTAGTACAAAGATACCGGGCAAATGGGTTGCCATAGGAGCTACAGTAATAGGAACACTCGGTGCTATACTTTTGCCGATGGATGATATAACAGGATTTTTATATCTTATAGGCTCAGTATTTGCCCCTATGATAGCTATACAGATAGCGGATTTCTTTATACTGAAAGAAGAGTACAGCAAGGATAAATTCAGTATACATAATATTTGTATATGGATAGTGGGATTTGTGCTTTATAGGATTTTAATGAAGGTGGATACCCCGATAGGAAGTACCATGCCCGATATGCTTATTACGATGCTTATATGTATAGTGGTAAATAAGCTTTTTATCAAAAAGAAAGGGTAATTAATAACTCAACTTCCCACACTCAAAATTGGATCAGTATATTAAAAAATCAATATTGTAGCTAACAAAATTATGAGTTGTTGGGGAGTTGGAAATATAAACAATTAGGCAGTAATAATTAACAGAAACACTCCCTATTTCAATCATACTC